>Ga0233425_10000035_pt1 | contig 319794 bp, 309 predicted proteins | sample Watercolumn_Towu_2_FD_181712 | JGI IMG/M metagenome (GOLD analysis project Ga0233425, IMG submission 181712) | Freshwater microbial communities from Lake Towuti, South Sulawesi, Indonesia - Watercolumn_Towuti2014_140_MG | ecosystem: Environmental > Aquatic > Freshwater > Lake | place... | reverse complement strand
ACGATCAACATCCCGTTCTCGCCAACTGATCAAAACCAGTCGGCCGACTAAATCCCCGGGATGAAGGGGTCCTTTTTGCACGCCGATCACCCCACGAAGGGGGTGCCTATTGCACGCTGATCCTCAGAACTCGACATTGAACGCCTCTGTGATCGTGCTGCTGCCGCATATTTACTTGAGCCAGGCGAGACGCAGCAGTTACCAGCCACCGCGCCGGTCGCACCCCTAGTCGAGGCGATAGGCGAATTTGCAAACGTGAGGCACCTGAGCCGCAAAATGGTTGCTTACAACCTACTTCGCGAGGGACTGATTACCGCTGGCAAGTATCAGGCGATTTGCGCTCAACTTGATGCCGAGCGGGCCGAAGCGGCGGCTGGACGGGCTAAGGGACAGCCAAACTATTACGTCGTCCGGGGCCATCGTGTCGGACAAGGGCTAATTCAGTTGGTCAATAGAATGGTCGCCGGCGGCGCGTTAACGTCGACCAAAGCGGGCCGGGTTTTGGGTGTGAAGCCAACGGCCGTCGGCCGTATGACCGAGCGGGCCGCCTGAAGTGCTGTACTTACTAGATGCCGATACGCTGATACGTGGTGATCGCGAGTTCTACCCGCTGAAGCGCTTCCCTGTTTTTTGGCGCTGGCTTCGGCACCAGGGCGAGACGGGCCGCGCGAAGATCCCAATGGAGCAGTACGACGAAATCACTGTCGGCACCGGCGGACTGGTTGACTGGTTGCGGCAACCCGAAATCAAGGACGCGCTCGTTCTTGATGAGGAGGCGGATCCCGACGTAATCGCTGTCGTGCTTGCGACGGGTTATGGAGACAACCTCAACGAAGACGAAATTGAGCTTCTCGGAAGAGACCCGTTTTTGATATCTTATGCGCTTACTGACGCCATCAACCGTACTATCGTCACTTTTGAAGTGTCCGCGCCTAATCAGCGGCGCGGAAAGCGCAAGATCCCGGATGGCTGTGCCCCTTTTGGCATCCAATGCTGTAATCTTACCGGCTTAATCCACGCACTCGACTTTACGACCGATTGGCACCTGTAGCGCTCCGATGCTTGCCCTAGTTTGAACTAATGATTTCCGGCGGGATTGCCGCTTCGTGGCCCTAATGGCGACCGCTGGCTGGCGACCCGCCATTCTCATCTCACCCCTTCAAACCCGATCCGCCTGCACCACGATGTCCAGCGCCCTGAGCGCCGACAAAATCCGGTTCAGATGCTGCGCGTCGGCCACCTCCAGATCGATGATGTCGGTGTGGAACGGCCCTTCCCGGTTCACCAGTTGGAGGTTCAGGATATTCGCCTTGGTCGCGCCGAAGACGTTGGCGACCGCCGCGAGCGCGCCGGGCTGGTTCTTCACGATCACCGACAACCGCGCGGTGCCGCCCTTGGACTTGCCGTCCCAGGCGAGGTCGACCCAGTCGTCGTCCTGCTCCACTTCCAGTGATCGGCAGTCGATGGTGTGGACCTCGATCGGCTCGCCGGTGCGGCGGACGCCGACGATGCGGTCGCCTGGGACGGGGTGGCAGCAGTCGCCAAGGCTGTAGGCGATGCCGGGGGTGAGGCCGCGGATCGAGACGGGTTCGTGCTGGCGCGGATGGGCTTCCTCCATGCCCTCGGCGGTGGTGGAGCCGGGGACGAGCGCCTCCATCACCTCATGGTCGAGGACGCGGTGGGTGGCGATGGCGACCATGAGGGACGCACGATCGTCCAGTTTCAGGCGCTTCAATGCCGCAGCCAGCGCCTTGTCGCCCAGTTCCTTGGCAAGGTCGGGGGAGAAGCGGCCGATAATCTCCTCATAGAGTTTCTCGCCGAGCTTGATCTCCTCGCCGCGCTGCTTCTGGCGGATGTAGCGGCGGATGGCGGCGCGCGCCTTGCCCGTAATGGCGAAGGTCAGCCAGCCGGGCTGCGGCTCCTGCCCCACGGATTTCAGGATTTCGACCTGATCGCCATTTTCCAGTTCGGTGCGCAGCGGCACGACCCGGCCGTTGACCTTCGCTCCGACCGTCTGGTTGCCCAATGAGGTGTGGACCGCATAGGCGAAGTCCACCGTGGTCGATCCCTTGGGCAACTGGTGCAGCTCGCCTTTGGGGGTGAAGGCGAAGATGCGGTCCTGATACATCGCCATGCGGGTATGTTCGAGCAGTTCGTCGGCGTCTTGGCTCTGCTCGAGGATTTCGACGAGATCGCGCAGCCAGGCGGCGTGCTGGTCGGTGGCGTCGCCCTGCTGCTTGTAGGCCCAATGGGCGGCAAGGCCGAGTTCTGCGTCATTATGCATGGCGCGGCTGCGGATCTGCACCTCGATCCGGGCATTGTCCTGATGGATGACGGTGGTGTGGAGCGACTGATAGCCGTTGCGCTTGGGGGTGGAGATATAGTCCTTGAAGCGGCCCGGCACCATCTTGAACGTCTGGTGGATGATGCCGAGCGCGCGGTAGCAATCCTCCGGCGTCTCGGTGATGACGCGGAAGGCCATGACGTCGGTCAGCTGCTCGAAGCTGATATGGCGCTCCTGCATCTTCTTCCAGATGGAATAGGGATGCTTCTCCCGCCCCGACACGCTGACCGACAGCCCCTTGCCCGCGAGCAGCAGTTGCAGCTCCGCGCCGATGCGGTCGACCTTGTCATGGCCGCCTTCCTTCAGCTGTTCCAACCGCTTGGTGATGCTGTCATAGGCTTCCGGCTCGATCTCGCGGAAGGCGAGGAGCTGCATCTCGCGCATGAAGTCGTACATGCCGATCCGCTCGGCGAGCGGCGCGTAGATGTCCATCGTCTCGCGTGCGATGCGGCGGCGCTTGTCCGGGTTCTTGATGAAATGCAGCGTGCGCATATTGTGCAGCCGGTCGGCGAGCTTGACCAGCAGCACGCGGATGTCGTCCGACATGGCGAGCAGGAACTTGCGGAGATTCTCCGCCGCCCGCTCGTTCTCCGACATTGCCTCGATTTTCGACAGCTTGGTGACGCCATCGACCATGCGCGCGACGTCGGGGCCGAACGCGCCCTCTATTTCCTCATAGGTGACGAGCGTGTCCTCGATCGTGTCGTGGAGCAGGGCGGTGACGATCGTCTGGTCGTCGAGGTTGAAGTCGGTCAGGATGCCCGCAACCTCGATCGGGTGGCTGAAATAGGGGTCGCCGCTGGCGCGCTTCTGGCTGCCATGCTTCTGGACGGAAAAGACATAGGCGCGGTTGATCATCGCCTCGTCCGCATCCGGATCGTAGCGTTTTACCCGTTCGACAAGTTCATATTGACGCAGCATCGTTGCCCGATTGTGTGAGAAAGGGCTTGCCGCGCAACAAAAAAATCCCATGTTGAAGGATCAGGGCGGCACTTTTGCAACATTGCCCGCTTTGCGCTATGCGTGACGACTTATGAAACATAATCTTGCCCAGGATCTGGAACAATGCGCTCTTCCCGCTGCGCTGGAGGCGATGGGGGAGCGATGGTCGTTCCTGATCCTGCGCGGCGCCTTGTCGGGCATCCGCCATTTCGAGGAGTTTCAGTCGACGCTCGGCATCGCCCGCAACATCCTGGCCAACCGGCTCGCCCGGCTGGTGGAGAATGGCATCATGCTGCGCCAGCCGATGCAGTGCGACCGGCGCAAGGTGGAATATCGGCTGACCGACAAGGGGCAGGATCTTGCGCCGGCGATGATCGCGCTGCGCGTGTGGGGCGAGAAATGGGGCTGCGCGCCTGTCTCCTGCCATCAGGTGCTGGCCGACAAGCGCGACCGCCAGCCGATCAGGGGCGTCGCGATCCAGGCGCATGACGGACGCAGCTTGGACCTCGCCGATCTCGTCTGGGTCTGCACCGATGAAGTGACGCCGATGACCGAGGAACCGGCCCAGGCGGCGTAAGCTCGGGCGTTCGTGCGGGGTAGCGATACAGGCCGAGTGCGAAGTTTGGTGTTCCCCGGCGCAGGCCGGGGTCCAGCGTCGCATAGGCTGCGCCTTGAACCCTGGACCCCGGCCTGCGCCGGGGAACAGGAGGCGGCGAGGCTGCTAGTCGGCAAACGGAGTGGTTCCAATGTGCCGCGCGGGCGTCTAGGCTGACGCGCAATGTCTGTCACCGTCCCCCGCATCCAGCCGCAGCCCTTCTTCGCGGACAAGAATCGCGCCTTCTGGAACCTCCAGTCCTTGGGATGGGCCGGCGCGTTCCTGCTGCGGGGGTCGTCCACGATCGCGAACGGCCAGCCTTTCTCCAGCCTCATTCCGGTGCTGATCTCTACCGTCACCGGCTATTCGGTGACGCTGCTGATCGCGGTGGTGTTTCGTTTCCTGTTGAAGCAGCGGCCGATCGTCACCTGGGGCGTGTCGATCCTGATGGTGGTGCTGGCGGCGGGCCTCGTCGCCTTCATCGACGCCTGGGTGTTTTCGACCCAGAACCGGGGCAGTGAAACGGCGGGGCTGCAACTGTTCCTCGGGGCCTTCTACCTGTCGGTCACGCTGATCGGCGCATGGTCCGCGCTCTATTATGCCATCAACTTCTACCTGACCGTGGAGGAGCAGGCGGACCAGCTGCTGCGCCTGGAAAATCAGGCGGCGAACGCGCAGCTGGCGATGCTGCGCTATCAGCTCAACCCGCATTTCCTGTTCAACACACTTAATTCCATATCGACCCTGGTGCTGCTGAAACAGACCGATCGGGCGAACGCCATGCTTTCGCGCCTGTCGTCTTTCCTGCGCTACACGCTCATCAACGAACCCACCGCGCAGGTGACGATCGAGCAGGAGATCGAGACGCTCAAACTTTATCTGGAGATCGAGAAGATGCGGTTCGAGGACCGGCTGCGCCCGATATTCAGCATCGATCCCGCCGTAGCGAAGGCGCGCCTGCCTTCGCTGCTGCTCCAGCCTTTGGTCGAAAACGCAATCAAATATGCGGTCACGCCCAAGGAGGAGGGGGCGGAAATTTCGGTTAGCGCGCAGCCCGCCGGGGATAATGTTCGGATCGTCGTATCGGACACCGGGCCGGGATTGAACGAAGGCGGAATGAAGCCGCACATTCCCATGAGCGAGGGGACGGGCGTGGGCCTGCCGAACATCCGGGACCGGTTAATTCAGGCCTTCGGGGAACGACAGAGCTTCGAAATGCGTTCCACGCCGGGCGGATTTTCGGTCATCATCGAATTTCCGCTTAACATGGATGAAACATCGAAAGTGGCCGCATGACCATCAGAACAATCCTCGTCGATGACGAAAGCCTGGCGATCCAAGGGCTTCAGCTTCGTCTGCAAGCGCATGAGGATGTCGAAATCATCGAAACCTGCACCAACGGCCGCGAAGCGATCCGCGCCATCAAGACGCATAAACCCGACCTTGTGTTCCTTGACATCCAGATGCCGGGGTTCGACGGCTTTTCCGTCGTCCAGGGGCTGATGGAGGTGGAGCCGCCGCTCGTCATCTTCTGCACCGCCTACAGCGACCATGCGATCCGCGCGTTCGAGGCGCAGGCGGTCGATTACCTCATGAAGCCGGTCGAGGAAGACCGCCTTGCCGACGCGCTCGACCGGGTGCGCCAGCGCCTCTCCGAAAAGCGGCAGGTGCAGGAGGTGGAGAAGCTGCGCGAGGTGCTGGCCGAACATGCACCCCAGGCGATGAACGAACTGGCGGCCGAGGACGATGCGCCGGCTTCCAACCGCTTCGAAAAGCTCATCAACATCAAGGATCGCGGGCAGATATTCCGCGTCGACGTCGATTCGATCGAGCGGATCGACGCGGCGGGCGACTATATGTGCATCTACACCGCCGACAATTCGCTGATCCTGCGCGAGACCATGAAGGATCTGGAAAAGCGGCTCGACCCGCGCAATTTCCAGCGCGTCCACCGCTCCACCATCGTCAATCTGAGCCAGGTACGGCAGGTCAAGCCGCACACCAATGGCGAATGTTTCCTGGTGCTGGAAAGCGGCGCGCAGGTGAAGGTCAGCCGGTCCTACCGCGACGTGGTGGCGCGCTTCGTGCATTGAGCGACGCCCGATAGCGGCAAAACTCCCGTTCGCCCTGAGCCTGTCGAAGGGCTTTCCTGATCTTTGGAAAGATGGACAGCTTTGACAGGCTCAGCCCGAGCGGGGAAGGGGGCGGCCTGGCCAATCCCCCGTCCTCGTCAGATGATCGACCGGGTGGGCCGCACGATCAGCGTGCCGACATCGACGTCGGCCGGCTGCTCGACCGCATAGGCGATGGCGCGGGCGATCGCGTCGGGGGTCAGCGCAATCGCGCGGAAATCGACCATCGCCTGTGCCGCTACGGGGTCCGTGATGGTGTCCGCCAGTTCCGATTCCACGACGCCCGGCGCGATGATGGTGACGCGGATGTTGTCATGCTCCATGCGCAGCGCTTCGGAAATCGCGCGCACCGCATATTTGGTCGCGCTATAGACGCCGCAGGTCGGCCACACCGCATAGCCGCCGATGGACGAGATATTGACGAAGTGACCGGCGCCCTGGCCCTCGAAGCGGGGCAGGGCGGCGGCGATGCCATGCAGCACGCCGCGGATGTTGACGTCGATCATGCGGTCCCATTCGTCGACCTTCAGACTGTCAAAGCGCGACAGCGGCATCAGGCCGGCATTGTTGACCAGCACATCGACGCGGCCATAGGCAGCCTCCGTCGCGGCGACGAACGCCTCGAAATCGGCGCGGTCGGTGACGTCGAGCGCGCGGAAGGCGACCGTGCCGCCCGCCGCGTTCAGTTCGTCGGCCAGCGCGGCAAGCCGGTCGGTGCGGCGCGCGCCCAGCATCAGCTTCGCGCCGCGCTTGGCCAGCAGCCGCGCCGTGCCTTCGCCGATACCGCTGCTCGCGCCGGTGATCGCGATAACCTTGTCCTCGATAGCCATGATCGTCACTCCTGTTGCAAGCGGATCGAACCGTCGATCCGATGCGCCCTTGATGCTGCCATCCGGCGGTGGCGCGGTAGAATGGTCATCCGCGATGATTGCACGATCTTCCAGATTGCGCTTGACCGGCTGGTCAGGGCCGCGCGACGCGGGCACAAGAGGCGCAGGAGGAAGGCCAATGAAGCATCAGGAGCTGGCGGATCAGATTGCCCGATATGCCGAGCGTGACGGCATCATCGACACGCCCATCGAGCGCCTTGCGCTGGTCCGCTCCGGCCGGAGCGGCGAGCCGGTGCATATGGTTCAGCGCCCGGCGCTGTGCATCATCGCGCAGGGGGCCAAGCGCGTGCTGCTGGGCGACGCGGTGATCGACTATGGCCCCGCCAGCTATCTCGTCGCCTCGCTCGACCTGCCGATCACCGGCGCTGTGACGCAGGCGAGCGCGGACGCGCCCTATCTCTGCTTCTGCCTCTATCTGGATCCGGCCTTGCTCTCGGAGATCGCCCTGACCCTGCCGCCGCTGCCGGCTGGCGCGGAGGATGGCGGGGGCATGACGCTGCATCCGATGACGCCCGAGCTGATCGACGCGGCGACGCGGCTGACCGCGCTGCTCGGCGACCCGGCAAACGCGCCCTTGCTCGCGCCGCTGATCGAGCGGGAATTATTGGTGCGGCTGATGACCGGGCCGGGCGGGGCGGTGCTGCGCGCCATCGCCAGCGGAGAAAGCCGCACCGGTCAGATCGCCCGCGCCATCGCCTGGCTGAAGGCGCATTTCCGCGAGCCGTTCAGCGGGCCGCACCTCGCCGCGCTCGCGGGCATGAGCCTGTCGAGCTTCCACGACCATTTCCGTCGCGTGACCGCCATGACCCCGCTGCAATATCAGAAGCAGCTGCGCTTGCAGGAAGCCCGCGCGCTGATGCTGGCCGACCATCTGGATGCGGCGGAGGCGGGCTTCCGCGTCGGCTATGACAGCCCTTCCCAATTCAGCCGCGAATATCGCCGCCTCTTCGGCGCGCCGCCGGCGCGCGACATGGGGCGGCTGAGGGCGATGCCGCAAATGGCGATGGCGATTTGAGGGAAATGGTGGGTAGCGGAATGGCTGCTTTCATGCTCCCCTTTAAGGGGAGGGGGACCACGATGTGGTGGAGGGGTGTCCACCTATCGAGAGCATGACACCCCTCCGTCTGGCCTGCGGCCAGCCACCTCCCCTTAAAGGGGAGGATGATGTGTCCGCAACTGGTCGTTTTTCCCCGTCCACTTTCCTCAACCCTCCGTTCGCCCTGAGCTTGTCGAAGGGCTTCACTTCCTCTTCAAACACAAGGCGGGAAAGAAAAGAGAGGGGCTTCGACAGGCTCAGCCCGAACGGACGTAGAGTGTCCGCACACCGTCGTGAGCCGCCACTCGCCGCCATGCCAGACTGGACCCGGCACCCTCACCGGAACACCCATTGCCGGTTCAGACCGAACACCACTGCCGGCGTGACGAAGATCATCGCCGGAATGGGCGACCAGAGCGGCCAGCCCATATGGGTGACGCACGCCCATACCCAGAGCGCGTTCAGCGCATAGCTGACCAGCGAGACGGCGACGAACTTGACCCCGCGCCGGGCGTGGCCGCCGTCGCGCGCCTGGCCGCGGAAGGTGAAGACGCTGTGGCTGACATAGCCGATGACCACCGCCGCGCCATAGCCCAGCGCATTGGCAAGCTGCACATGCAGCCCCGCCGGCCCCGCGAGCAGCCAGTAGATCGCCGCCTGGCACGCGGTGACGAACAGGCCGGTCAGGCCATAGCGCACCACCTGCCAGAACAGGGCGCGATGCTCGGCAGACAGTTTCGACAGGAAATTCATGGGTGGCCCCGTTGCGCTTTGACGCGCAGCCTCTAATCCACGCGCCATGACCTTGCAAAGCCGCGATGCCCTGCGCGCCCGCGCGATCGACCTCAGCCATCGGGCCGTCGCCTATGGCGCGCGCCACTGGAAATGGCTGACCTTTCTCCTGTGGCTGGCGATCGCGGCGAGCATGGTGGCGGACCGCTGGAGCGCCATCCACTGGCTGGTGCTGGGCGATACCGACGACAATATCCGCTATGTGCAGGTGAAGGACTGGCTGGCGGGGCAGGGCTGGTACGATTTGCGCCAGTATCGGCTTGACCCGCCCGGCGGCGCGGACATTCACTGGTCCCGGATCGTCGACCTGCCGATCGCGGCGCTGATGCTGTTCTTCCGGGCATTCGTGGATCAGGGGATGGCCGACCGGCTGGCGCTCGGCATCGCGCCGCTCTTTCCGCTGCTGCTGGCGATGCTGAGCCTCGGCTTCATCGGCCGGCGGCTGGCCGGGCCGAACGGCTGGCTGCTGGCGGCGCTTGGTCCGCTGGCGACGCAGATGGCGCTCGGCATGTATGCGCCGATGCGGGTCGATCATCATGGCTGGCAACTGGCGCTCGCGCTGACCATGCTGGCGGGCGTGATCGACGAAAACCGGCTGCGCGGCGGATTGATGGCGGGGATCAGCAGCGCGCTCTCGATCGCCATCGGCATGGAGATGATCGTCTATCTGGCGGCGGGCGGCGGCCTCATCGCGCTGCGCTGGGTGTTCCGGCCGGGGGCGGAGCGGCGGCTTTTGCCCTATGGCCTGTCGCTCGCCGGGGCGACCTCGATCCTCTATCTGCTGTTCGCCAGCTATGCCAACGCCCGGCCGCTGTGCGATGCGCTGACGCCGGTATGGGTCGCGACCTTCGGCGCGGCGGGGGCGGGGATGGTGCTGCTGTCGCTGCTGCCCCTGCGCGGCTGGCCGGTACGGCTGGCGGCGGGCGCACTGGTGGGCGGGGCGGTGGCGGCCTTCTTTTACCTCACCTGGCCGCAATGCCTGACCCCCTACCAGATTTCGCCCGAGTTGCAGCGGCTCTGGCTGGTCAACATCCGCGAGGCCAAGCCGATCACGGCGCAGGCGCAGAGCCTGGTCGTGCCGCTGCTCGCCGTGCCGGTGGCGGGGCTGATCGGCCTGCTCTGGGCGCTGTGGGACGCGCGGCGGGACGCGGAGCGGCTGTGGGCGTGGGCCACCGTGGGCCTGATGATGGTCTTTTCCACCGCGCTCCTGTTCTGGCAGCTGCGCGCCGGGCCGGCGGCGCAGCTGCTGGCGATCCCGCCCGCCGCCTGGGCCGCGCACCGGCTGCTCGTCGCGATCCTGACCGGCCCGCGCCGGGCGAAGATTGCCGCAGGGGCGGGCGCGGCGCTGCTGGCGGCGGCGGGCTTTGCCTATCCGCTCTATCCGCAAGTCGTGACGCTGTGGCAGAAGGCGACCGGCACGACGCCAAGGCCCTGGCGCCCCTCCGCCGTCACCCGCAACGATGCCATCAAGAAGGCGAACGGCCGATGCCGCACGCTGCCGGCGCTGGAGGTGCTCGACCAGTTGCCGCCGGCGACCATCTTCACCATGGTCGATCTTGGCCCGCGCCTGATCGCCACGACGCATCACAGCGCGCTCGCCGGTCCCTACCACCGCAACGGCGCGACCATTCTCGACATCCACCATGCCTTCGACGGGCCGGCGAGCGGCTTCCGCGCGATCGCGGCGAAGCATCATGCCACCTATCTGCTGGTCTGCCCCTGGTTCCCGGAAGGCACCATCTATCAGGCGCGCAGCCCGCGCGGCTTCTACGCCGACCTGATGCGCGGGCAGCGGCCGGCATGGCTGGAGCCGGTGACGCTGCGGACCGGCATGACGCTGCCCTACCAGCTCTATCGCATCGACTATTCAGCGCCGGGCGGCGAAGAAATCGCGCAGCAGCGCTGAGGCTTCGGCCTCGGCGAGGCCGCCATAGACTTCCGGCCGGTGGAGGCATTGCGGCTGGGTGAAAAGGCGCGGTCCCTGTTCGATGGCACCTCCCTTGGGGTCGCCGACGGCATAATAGAGCCGGGCGATCCGCGCGTGGGATATGGCGCCCGCGCACATCGGGCACGGCTCCAGCGTCACCCACAGGTCGCAGCCGGTCAGGCGAAAGTCGCGCAGATGCGCTGCCGCCGCGCGCATCGCGACCATTTCCGCGTGAGCGGTGGGGTCGTTGTCGCGGCGGTTGCGGTTCTCGCCCTCGCCGACGACCGCGCCGTCCTTCGTCACCACAGCGCCGATCGGCACTTCGCCCGCCGCCGCCGCCGCGCGCGCAAGGTCGAACGCGCGGCGCATGGGGGCGGGCAGGGGGAAGGGCGGGGCCATTCCCGCCCGTTACCGCAACCTGTCCTCCTACGGAAGGATCAGGGCTTCTTCACGTTGACGGTGGGCACTTCCACCGTCTCGTTGCGGGTGCCCACCTCGACCTTGGCGACCTCCGCCTCATATTTGGGGAGCGATCCGCCCTTCACCTGCACCTGCGGCAGGCTGCCTGCCTGGGTGCGTTGCAGATCGATGAAGCCGGTGGCGATGCCGCCAGCCAGAACCAGCAGGATGATGATCAGCACGCCACCGATGAATCGCATGTCCGCCTCCTTTGTGATAGAAGCACCAGAACGCCCCGTCATCGTAACGGTTGCGTTACCCTGTCCGGCGGCGCGCACGGCGGGTTGACGATGGGGGCGAATCCCGTTATCGGCGCGGCTTTCCGAACGAACCCGAATTCAAAGGTTGATTGATATGTCGCGCATTTGCGAGCTGACCGGCAAGGGCCGCCAGGTGGGTCACAACGTATCCCACGCCAACAACAAGACCAAGCGTGTGTTCCTGCCGAACCTCCAGAATGTCTCGCTGATTTCCGAGGCGCTGGAAACCACGGTCAAGCTGCGCGTGTCGACCCACGGCCTGCGTTCGGTCGAGCATAATGGCGGTCTCGACAACTGGCTGGTCAAGACCAGCGACGACAAGCTCTCGCTCAAGGCCCGCCGCCTGAAGCGCGACGTGCTCAAGAAGAAGGCCGCCGCCGCGGCCTGATCTTCTCCCGATTCGTTTCGGCATAGGGAGCGGCCTGGAAGCAGGCCGCTTTTTTGCGTTCGTTCGTCATCCCAGCGAAGGCTGGGATCGCAGGCAGGCTGGCGCTATGCCGAACGAGAACCCACTCTTCGCTGGGGTGACGATTATGGCTAAGGTCGCTCCGCCATCCCGAATTTCAGAAGCAGGGTGCGCTGGAAAAATTCGTGATTGTCGTCCGACACGATCCAGATCACCGGCCTCCCATCCTCATGGCTGACCGCGATCCCCTCGAAATTGTCGGCGAGCAGTGGCGGGGCGAGCCGGGCGAGGGTGCGCGCCTGAAGCAGGGTGCCGGGTTCCATCCGCTCCGGCAGGTCGACGATGGCGACGGTGGCGGTGAACAGCTCCTGCACCGTCAGCCGCCGGTTGAGCACCAGCAGATGGCGGGCGTCGAGCGCCACCGCGTCGGTCGGCCGGTATCCCTGCGGCGGCGCGTAGCGAAGATGAACGGGATCGGCCGTGTCCTTTTCCGCGGGATCACCGCTCCACAGCAGCACGTCGTGCCGCCCGTCGCTGGTCATGCCCATTTCCCCGATCGCGAGGAAGCGGCCGTCCGGCAGCCGGGCGAGCGATTCGATCGACCCGGTTTCGGGCCAGGCGACGATCTCCGGCCAGGTGCGGCACGCTTCCACCCGCGCGAAGCCAGGGCCGTAGCGGCACACCGCCTGCAACATTTCGAACCCCACCCAGTAGCGGTCGCTCGCCGGATCGTGGGTCAGCGATTCCGAATCCCACTGCCACCAGGGCCGGTGCCGGTCCTGCGCACGGACGGGCAGCGGCGCTATGAACGGCCGGCGCGTGGCCTCCCCCGGTCCCGCGTGAAAGCCGGTCAATATGCCGGAATCGCTCAGGCCCAATATCTGGCCGCCGTCCTCCACCAGCAACGCGGAGATGCCGCCAAAGCCCGGATTGTCGCTCTCCAGCGCCCAGCCGCCAAGATAGGTCAGCGCCCCCACGGTCCGCCGCGCTGGCTCGCCGCTGTCGAGCGGAACGGCACGCGCGCGGACCAGCAGCGCGCCGGCATGGACCGTTCCGGGCTTGGCCATATGCGGTGCCGGCAGCAGGAGGATGGCCAGCATCAGGACGATCAGGATTCGCTGCATCGCCCGTCGCCATAGGCAATTATCCGGCAGGGCGCAGCAGCCGTGTGACGGACCGCCGGAGGATGAACGGCGGCTGTCACGCCCATTCAGGCTCGGCTCAAGGCGAATCGGTCATAAGGGGACCAATCGATGGGCAATTCCGTTCTTTTCGAAGCGGCCGCCCAAGAGGATGGCAAATCGAGGAGCACCGCCATGAAGATGAAGTTTCTTGTGAATATGGGCGCCGCGCTGGCAATGGGTGCCGCGTCCTTCGCCGTCACCACGGCACCGGCGAGCGCGCAATATTATCGCGGCGGCTACGACCGGGGCGATTATTATCGCGGCGGCGACTATCGCGGCTATCGCGGCGATTATCGCGGTTACCGGGGTGACTATCGCGGTTATCGCGGCGACGGTTATTATCGCAACAGCTATCGCGGCTATCGCGGCGGCTATCGCTGCCGGGACAATGGCACAGGCGGCACGATCATCGGCGCGATTGCCGGTGGCCTGCTCGGCAACGAGATCGGCAAGGGTTCGGGCCGCTATGGCCGTCGCGGCGACGGCACGACCGGCGCCATTCTGGGCGCGGGCGTGGGCGCGCTGGCCGGCCGGGCGATCGATCGCAACTGCTGATCGGCTGACAGCGTGATGCAGGAAAGGGCCGTCCCGCCGGGGCGGCCCTTTTCGCGTCAGCGCGCTGGCGCGGGCGGCGGTGTACGATCGCGGTTCGCCCCCGCGGCCACGGTGGCGGCGGGGTTCAGGCCGGGTGCGCCGTCCCGTGCATTGCCCTGCGCGTCCAGCCGGGCGGCCGCTTCGTTGAGCGCGCGCGCGTCCGACGCGCTGACCCCGCCGACGCCGTCCTGCGGCTCGCCCGATCCGCAGGCGGAGAGAGCGGCGATCGTCACGCCCGCCATCGTGATACGGGCCAGCAACCTGCGCATGTTCTGCTCTCCAAACAGCAAAAAGGGGCCGCGCCGTTGCCGGAGCGCCCCCCTTTCTAAAGCTGTAATCCCCGTGCGGGACTTACATCGCGTTCGCGGCGTTGTTGGTCGCGTTCGACGCCGCGTTGGCGGCGTTGTCGGCGGCGTTCAGCGCGGCGTTCATCGCGTTGTCGGCAGCGTTCGAGGCGTTCTCGGCCGCGTTGGCGGCGTTGTTCGCGGCATTTTCCGTGCCCTTGCCCGAGCAAGCGGCGAGGCCGAGCGAAGCGGCGAGAACGAGCGAAAGAGCAATCGACTTGGTCATGGGCAGAAACCCCTCTCTGAGAAAAACAAATTGCAGACCACTCTCGGAGAAAAGCTCACCCCCCATTGCGCCTGCGCGCCGATTCGTAATGCTTTGGGCCGGGCAAGGCAATCCCATTCCTGCGGTGCGATGGAAGTTGTGACGCTGACGTACCGCCATTTGCCCGGCGGTCATGCAGCCATTGACGTATATAAAGATTTCTTTATATGACGTGATCATGCCGGCTGCCCTCGACATATTCCGCGCTCTGGGAGACCCGACGCGGCTGCGCATCGTCCATCTGCTGCGCGCCATGGAACTGGCCGTGGGGGAGATCGCGCAGGTCGTCGGACAGAGCCAGCCGCGCGTGTCGCGCCATGTCCGCATCCTGGCCGAAGCCGGTCTGGTGGAGCGGCGCAAGGAGGGGAACTGGGTGTTCCTGCGGCTGGCGCGCAGGCCGGCGACCCTGCCCTTTCTGACGCTGTTCGACCGGCTGGAGCCGTCCGAGGCCGAAACGCTGTGGCAGGCGGCGGACCTCGCCCGGCTCGCGGCCGTCCGCGCCGACCGGGCGCGCGCGGCCGAAGCCTATTTCGCCGAACATGCCGAGCAGTGGGACGCGATCCGCTCGCTCCACGTCGCCGAGGCGGAGGTGGAGGCGGCGATGACGGCCTTGCTGCACGCCGAGCCGATCGGCCGCCTGCTCGACATCGGCACGGGCACCGGCCGCATGATCGAGCTGTTCGGCGGCCAGGCGGCGCAGGTGACGGCGATCGACCGCAGCCCCGACATGCTGCGCCTCGCCCGCGCCAAGCTGCCGCAGGATGCGGGCGACCGATATGCGCTGCTGCTGGGCGACTTTCTCGACCTGCCGCTGGATCGGGCGAGCGCCGACACGGTGCTGCTGCATCAGGTGCTCCATTATGCGCAGGCGCCCGAAGTCGCCATCGCCGAAGCGGCGCGGGTGACGGCGATCGGCGGCCGCGTGCTGATCGCCGACTTCGCAGCCCATGAGCGCGAGGAGCTGCGCAGCCGGGATCAGCATGCGCGGCTCGGCTTTTCCGACGAACAGATGGCGGGATGGTTCGCGCAGGCGGGCCTGGCCCTTGAACGGGTGGAAACCCTGCCCGGCCATGAACTCACGGTACAACTCTGGCTCGGCCGGCGCGTGGGCGCGCAGCTGCTGCCCATCGAAGAACGGAAGTCGGCATGACCCTCAACGATCCCGGCCAGACAGGAAGAGGCGGGCCTCTGTTCGCGGACCTGGCGGGCGACGCCCGCGTCAGTTTCGAATTCTTCCCGCCCAGGACGGAGAAGATGGAGGCGCAGCTCTGGTCGGCGATCGAGACGCTGACGCCGCTTGCGCCCCAGTTCCTGTCCGTCACCTATGGCGCGGGCGGCTCGACGCGCGAGCGCACCCATGCCACCGTCGCCCGCATCGCCCGCGAGACCCCGCTGTCCGCCGCCGCGCACCTCACCTGCGTCGCCGCGAGCAAAAGCGAGATCGACGAGATCGCCGACGCCTATTGGGAGGCGGGGGTGCGGCATATCGTCGCCCTGCGCGGCGATCCGCCCGAGGCCGGCGGCACGTTCGAGCCGCACCCGGACGGCTACACCGGCGCGGCCGAACTGGTGGAGGGGCTGCGCAAGCGTCACCCGTTCGAGATCAGCGTGTCGGCTTATCCCGAAGTGCATCCCGACGCAGCGAGCGCGCAGAGCGACCTCGACAACCTCAAGCGCAAGCTGGACGCCGGCGCGACCCGCGCGATCACGCAATTCTTCTTCGAACCCGACACCTATTTCCGCTTCATGGACAAGGTACGGGGTGCGGGAATTGATGCGGACATCGTGCCGGGCATCATGCCGGTCAGCAATTTCGCCGCCGTCCAGCGCATGGCGGCCATGTGCAACACCGACGTTCCGGCATGGATGGCGCGGCTGTTCGACGGCCTCGACGACCTGCCGGGCGCGCGCCAGCTGGTGTCCGCGACGATCGCGGCGGAACTGTGCCGTGGCCTGTATGAAGGCGGCGTGCGCGACTTTCATTTCTACACGCTCAACCGGGCGGAACTCAGCTATGCGATCTGCCACTTGCTGGGTTTGCGGCCGAAGGTGAGGGCCGAGGCGGTGGCGTGACCTCCATCTCTCCGTTCGCCCTGAGCCTGTCGAAGGGCTCCACCGACCAAAGGGAGGTGTCTTCGCCTCCGCTCAGACAAGGGCTTCGACTTCGCTCAGCCCGAACGGAGTTTTCCATATGACCGCCGAACAACAATTCCGTGCCCTCGCCGCGCAGAAGATCCTGATCTTCGACGGCGGCTATGGCACTTCGATCCAGAAGCATGGCCTGACGGAGGCCGACTATCGCGGCGAGCTCGATCTGGCCAAGGACCAGAAGGGCAATAACGACCTTCTGTGCCTCACGCGCCCCGACATAGTGGAGGGCATTCACGCCGCTTATCTGGAAGCGGGGGCCGACATGGTGGAGACCAACACCTTCTCCTCCACCAAGATCGCGATGGCGGACTATGGCTGCGAACATCTGGTGTGGGACATCAATGTCTCCGCCGCGAAGCTTGCCCGCGCCGCCTGCGAGAAGGCGAGCGCGAAGGACGGCAAGCCCCGCTTCGTCGCCGGATCGATCGGACCGACGAACAAGACGCTGTCCATCTCCCCCGACGTCAACGATCCCGCCTATCGCGAGGTGGATTATGATACGCTGAAAGCCGACTATCGCGAGCAGTGCGACGCGCTGATCGCGGGCGGGGTGGACTTTCTGCTGGTGGAGACCTGTTTCGACACGCTGAACGCCAAGGCTGCGGGCATGGCCGCGCGCGAAGCCGAAGCCGCCGCCGGTCGCCCGGTGCCGCTGATGCTGAGCTTCACCATCACCGACATGTCGGGGCGGAACCTGTCGGGCCACACGATCAACGCCTTCTGGTATTCGCTGCGGCATTTGAAGCCGCTGACCATCGGGGTCAACTGCGCGTTCGGCGCGGACCTGCTGCGGCCCTATCTCGCCGAGCTGGCGAAGAATGCCGACACGCTGATCCTGGCCTATCCCAATGCCGGCCTGCCCAACGAACTGGGGCAATATGACGAGCTGCCGGAGACCACCGCGAAGCTGATCCGCGACTGGGTGGACGAGGGGCTGGTCAACATGGTCGGGGGCTGCTGCGGCACGACGCCCGCGCATATCGGCGCGGTGGCGCGGGCGCTGGCGGGCGAAAAGCCGCGCGCGGTGCCGGAGTTGCCGGTGGTGACGCGGTTGGCTGGTTTGGAGCCGATGCATATCGCGGCATAACACGCCATCCGTTCGGTTCGAGCTTGTCGAGAACCGGGCGCGCAACGTCTCTCGACAGGCTCGAGACAGGCTTCTCGACAGGCTCGAAGCGAACGGATTTTGTTCAGAATGACCCAGCAGACCTCCACCGCCACCTTCGTCAATATCGGCGAGCGCACCAACGTCACCGGTTCGGCCAAGTTCAAGAAGCTGATCATGGCGGGCGACTATGCCGCCGCCATCGACATCGCGCGCGAGCAGGTCGAGAATGGCGCGCAGATCGTCGACGTGAACATGGATGAAGGGCTGCTCGACGCGGTCGAGGCCATGACGACCTTCCTCAAGCTCATGACCTCGGAACCGGACATCAGCCGCGTGCCGGTCATGATCGACAGTTCCAAATGGGAGGTGATCGAAGCGGGGCTGAAGTGCGTGTCCGGCAAGCCCATTGTCAATTCGATCAGCATGAAGGAGGGCGAGGAAGCCTTCCTGCACCACGCCCGCCTCTGCATGGCCTATGGCGCTGCCGCCGTCATCATGGCGTTCGACGAGACCGGCCAGGCGGACACCAAGGACCGCAAGGTCGAAATCTGCGAACGCGCCTACAAGCTGCTGATGTCCATCGGCTTTCCGCCGGAAGACATCATCTTCGATCCCAACATCTTTGCCGTGGCGACGGGGATCGAGGAGCATAACAACTACGGCGTCGACTTCATCGAGGCGTGCCGCGAGATCAAGAAGCGCTGCCCCCACGTCCACATCTCGGGCGGCCTTTCCAACTTCTCCTTCTCCTTCCGCGGCAACGAGCCGGTGCGCCGCGCGATGCACAGCGTCTTCCTCTACCACGCCATCCCCGCCGGGCTCGACATGGCGATCGTCAATGCGGGCCAGCTCGACGTCTATGACGCGATCGACCCCGCGCTGCGCAAGGCGTGCGAGGACGTGCTGCTGAACAGCGATCCCGAAGCCGGCGACCGCCTCGTCGCGCTTGCCGAAAGCTACAAGGGCAAGGACGCCGCGTCGGAGAAGGCCGCGCAGGAATGGCGCGGCTGGCCCGTCGCCAAGCGCCTCGAACATGCGCTGGTCAAGGGTATCGACATGTATGTGGTCGAGGATACGGAGGAAGCCCGCCTCGCCGCCGCCAAGCCGATCGAGGTGATCGAAGGGCCGCTGATGGACGGGATGAACGTCGTCGGCGACCTGTTCGGCGCGGGCAAGATGTTCCTGCCGCAGGTCGTCAAATCCGCCCGCGTCATGAAGAAGGCGGTCGCCCATCTGCTCCCCTATATCGAGGCGGCGAAGGAACCGGGCGCGAAGGGCAAGGGCAAGATCGTCATGGCCACGGTCAAGGGCGACGTCCACGACATCGGCAAGAATATCGTTGGCGTCGTGCTCCAGTGCAACGGCTTTGAGGTCATCGACATGGGCGTGATGGTGCCGTGGCAGGACATCATCAAGGCCGCGAACGAGAATGACGCCGACATGATCGGCCTATCGGGCCTCATCACCCCGTCGCTGGACGAGATGGTGACGGTGGCGGCGGAGATGCAGCGCGCCAACATGACGATGCCGCTGCTGATCGGCGGCGCGACGACCTCCAAAGTGCATACGGCGCTGCGCATCGACCCGGCCTTCACCGGGCCGGTGGTGCATGTGCTGGACGCCAGCCGCGCGGTGGGCGTGGCGACCGCGCTTGTCTCCGAAACCCAGAAGGACGATTTCGTCAGCAAGACCAAGGACGACTATGCCCATGTCCGCGCTGCGCGGGAAGGCAAGGGGCAGAGCCAGTTGCTGAGCATCGAGGATGCGCGGGCCAACGCCTTCGAGATGGACGAGGCACTGAAAGCGCCGCGCCCGCGCCTGCCCGGCGTCCATCGCTTCCCCGACTGGGAGCTGGAGGATCTGGTCCAATATATCGACTGGACCCCCTTCTTCCGCGCCTGGGAGTTGGCGGGCAACTATCCCGCGATCCTCGATGACGAGATCGTCGGCGAAAGCGCCCGCAGCCTGTTCGCCGACGCGCGCAAGATGCTGGATCGCATCGTGAGCGAGAAATGGCTGACTGCGCGCGGCGTCGCGGGCCTGTGGCCCTGCCGACGGGTGGGCGACGACATCATCGTCCATGTCGAGGACGAAAAGCATGTGCGCCTGCCCATGCTCCGCCAGCAGATCGCCAAGCGGGAAGGGCGGGCCAATATGTGCCTCGCCGACTTCATCAGCCCCAATGGCGACTGGATCGGCGGCTTTGCGGTCTCGATCCACGGCATCGAGCCGCATCTCGCGCGCTTCAAGGCGGCGATCGACGACTATTCGGACATATTATTGAAGGCGCTGGCGGATCGGCTCGCCGAAGCCTTCGCCGAGCGGCTCCACCATTATGTCCGCACCGCGCTCTGGGGCTATGCCGAGGGCGAGCAGCTCACCAACGAAGCGCTCATCAAGGAACAATATCGCGGCATCCGCCCCGCGCCCGGCTACCCCGCCTGCCCGGAGCATAGTTTGAAGCCCCTGCTGTTCGACATGCTCGACGCGCACCACGCCACTGGCATCTCGCTGACCGAAAGTTTCGCGATGCTGCCGACGGCGGCGGTCAGCGGCTTCTACTTCGGCCATGCGCAGGCGGAATATTTCGGCGTGGCGCGGGTCGGGCGGGATCAGTTGGAGGATTATGCGGCACGGCGGGGAATAGACCTCGACACGGCCGAGCGCTACCTGCGGCCGAACCTGGACTGACCCTGTCGTCATCCCGGCCTTGAGCCGGGATCCCGCTTTTCTTCGTGAAGGATCAGAAAGCTGGACCCCGGATCAAGTCCGGGGTGACGGGTTGGTGGAGGGAATATCGCTTCCTATCTCTCCCCCATGAAAATCTACACCATCGGCTATGAAGGCGCGACCCAGCCGGAGCTCATCGCCGCGCTGCAAGCCGCCGGCGTGCGCCTGCTCGCCGATGTGCGCGCCGTGCCGCTTTCCCGCCGCCCCGGCTTTTCCAAGAACATCCTCGCCGCCGGCCTGCGCGAGGCGGGGATCGACTATGTGGGCTTCAAAGCGCTTGGCACGCCGGCGGAAGGGCGGGAGGCGGCGCGCAAGGGGCAGCACGCCCGCCTCGCCGAAATTTATGCGCGCCAGCTCGACCTGCCCGAAGCGATCGTGCAAGCCGAGCAGTTGAAGGGCATGGCGCGCGAAACCCCCACCACGCTGCTGTGCTTCGAGCGCGATCCCGCCGGCTGCCATCGTTCGCTGCTGATCGATGCCATCCTGCCCGATGCCGATCGGGTGGACCTGTTCCCCGGCTGATCGCGCCGCTGTCCCATAACGGGGCACCGGCGCGTTAACCCCGTTCCCGCCTTGGTCCCGCAACAGGCCGCGCCTATCCTAGCGCCCATGCGCATCCTTTCGACCAGCCTGCTCGTCTCCGTCGCGATCGCCTCCGCCGCGCTGGCGCAGGGCCATGCCGCCCCCTTCACGCTCGCCGAGACCGGGCAGGGCTTCGCCTCCATCGGCGCCGCGCTGGCGGCGGTGGGCGACGCGCGCGGCACCATCCTGATCGCGCCCGGCACCTATCGCCAGTGCGGCGTGCAGCAGGGCGGCGACGTGACCATCCGCGCGGCGACGCCGGGCACCGTGATCTTCGACGGCGCGCCCTGCGAGGGCAAGGCGGCGCTGGTGCTGCGCGGGCGATCCAGCATGGTTGATGGCGTCATCTTCCAGAATATCCGGGTGCCAGACGGCAATGGCGCGGGCATCCGCCTGGAAAGCGGCAATCTCACCGTCCGCAACAGCCTGTTCCGCAACAGCGAGGAGGGCATTTTGACCGGCGATTATGACGGCGGGCAGGTGGTGATCGACAAGTCGACCTTCCGCCATCTCGGCCGCTGCGACCGCGATCTCGACTGCGCGCACGGCATCTATATCGGCCGCCTTGCCACCCTGACCGTCACCAACAGCCGCTTTGATGCTGGCGACGGCGGCCATTATCTCAAGACCCGCACCGCTCGGGTGACCATCACCGGCAACAGCTTCGACGATTCAGGCGGCCGCCTCACCAATTACATGATCGACCTGTCGAACGGCGCCAGTGGCGTCATTTCGGGCAACGAGATGGTGCAGGGCAAGGACAAGGACAACTGGTCCGCCTTCATCACCGTCGCCCCCGAAGGGCGGGAGCATTCGAGCGCGGGGCTGGTGATCGAGGGCAACAGGGCCGGCTTCGTCCCGGGCGTCGAACGCAATTCCACCTTCGTCGCCAATTTCACCGACGATCCGGTAAAGATCGGCCCGAACGAACTCGCGCCGAGCATGAAGGTCAAGGACCGCCGCTGACTTGGCCGCGCCCCTGTGATAAGGCGCGCCCATGCGCACCACCTATGACAGCGCGACCGTCCGCCTCTACCATCTGAGCGACGACGGCGCGGCGATGACGATCCTGTACGGCCCCTTGAGCGAAGCGCTGCGCGTCGCCGACCAGCAGCCCGCCGAGGTGCAGGAGGGGCTGTTCCTTGCGACGGACAATGACGTGGTCGCCTATCTCGATCTGATCGACAGGTAGCGCTCACCCCTCTCCGAACCCGAACGGCGCCCGCGTGCGCCGGTAATCGTCTGGCAGCATCTCGCGCCCGATCGGCGGCGCGGACCGGGCCATGCACGCCGGGCGGTGGCACAGGCGGCAGGTGACGCCGATCGGCGTAGGTTCGCTCGGCCCCATATCCTGCGCATAGACCAGCTTGTGCGCGTGCTCCGCCGCACAGGCCAGCGCAATCGCCCGCTCGACCTTGGCCGCGCCCCAGCCGCCGCCGCCCGCCGTCACGGTGCGCGCGATCGAGAAGAAGCGTTGCCCGTCGGGCAGTTCCAGCCATTGCGTGACCACCTCGCGCGGCCGTTCGAACACGCGATGCACCGACCAGAGCGGGCAGGAGCCGCCATGCCGGGCGAAGGGAAAGCCCGCGCCATCGAGCCGCTTGCTGACATTGCCCGCCGGATCGACCCGCAGAAAGAAGAAGGGCACACGCTCCTGCCCCGGCTTTTGCAGGGTGGTGAGGCGATGGGCTGTCTGCTCGAAACTCGTGCCGAACTGCCGGGCGAGCGCCTCGACATCGTAGCGCTTCGCCTCCACCGCCCTGGCGAAGGCGGCATAGGGCATCAGGATCGCCGCCGCGCCATGGCTGGCGAGCGCGCGGCGGGCGAGGCGGCGGCTGCTTTCGCCCGAAAACTGGCTGTCTTTCAGGAGGATGTCGAAGCTCTTTCGCATCTCCAGATAGGCGATCTGGAGCGCGAGCTGAAACTGCGCGCTCGCCCCGTCGAGCGCATCGTCCAGCAGCACGGCGTCGCGATGCCGGTCCAGCCGCCGCAGCGATCCCGCCATGACGTCGGAGGGCAGGCGGCGCACGCGCAGATTATGCCTGGCCTTCAGCCATGCCGTCAGGCCGCCTTCCGCCTCGGCTTCCGCCGCGAGCCGCTCGCCCGCGTCATCTAATATCGGGAAGCAGTTGCGGCGGGCGGCGAGAAAGCGCCGCGCCTCGGCGACGGGATCGGCCGCGTTCTCGACCGGCTCCAGCCCCGCGCCCCGGTCCGCCAGCGCCAGATGCTCCTCGCGGTAACTGGTATAGAGGCGCAGCAGCGCTTCGGTGATGCCGGGATAGTTGACCGCCACGTCCCCCGTCGCAAGCGCCGGCAGGTCGATGTCGGCGAACATCGGGTCGCGCAGCACGGCGTGCAGCCGCGCCGTCTGCTCCGCGCCGCCATCGCCCGCGACCTCGCCCATGTCGAGCTTGTAGGTGCGCGCGAGGCGCAGCAGCATGTCGGCCGTGAGCGGCCGCTGGTTGCGTTCCAGCAGCGCGACGTAGGAGGCGCTGATCTCCAGATCGGCGGCCATGTCCGCCTGCGTCAGGCCGAGTTCTCGCCGCAACCGTCGCAGGCGCGGTCCCATGTAAACGGGGCGATCCTTGGCCATGTCGCTCTCCCTTGTGCGTTCCTTACAACTTTACAGCATAAATTTGTAAACATCGACAACTCAACTTCACCGCGCCTTCGCGGATGCGGAACAGCTGTCTACTTCGCTGTCCATCCCGCTCACCCAAGGATGCAGACATGACCTATCACAGCGAAATCGCGCAGGCTGACACGCTCATCGGCGGCCAGCCCAACTGGGACGGCATCGCGCCCGAATCGGTCGCGCGGATGCGGCTCCAGAACCGGTTCCACACCGGCCTCGACATCGCCCGCTACACCGCGAAGATCATGCGCGCCGACATGGCCGCCTATGATGCCGACCCGGCCAATTACACCCAGTCGCTGGGCTGCTGGCACGGCTTCATCGGCCAGCAGAAGATGATCAGCATCAAGAAGCATTTCGGCACCACCAAGGGTCGCTACCTCTATCTGTCGGGCTGGATGGTCGCCGCGCTGCGCAGCGAATTCGGTCCGCTGCCCGACCAGTCGATGCATGAAAAGACCAGCGTTCCGGCGCTGATCGAGGAACTCTACACCTTTCTGCGGCAGGCCGATGCGCGCGAATTGGGGATGTTGTTCCGCGATCTCGACGCGGCCAAGGCGGCGGGCGATGCGGTCAGCACCCACCGGCTGCTGCACAAGATCGACGAATATGAGACGCATGTCGTGCCGATCATCGCCGACATCGACGCCGGCTTCGGCAATGCCGAGGCGACTTACCTGCTCGCCAAGAAGTTCATCGAGGCGGGCGCCTGCTGCATCCAGATCGAGAATCAGGTGTCGGACGAAAAGCAGTGCGGCCATCAGGACGGCAAGGTCACGGTGCCGCACGAGGACTTCCTCGCGAAGATCCGGGCGGTCCGCTACGCTTTCCTCGAACTCGGCGTCGATGACGGCGTGATCGTCGCGCGCACCGACAGCCTGGGCGCGGGCCTGACCAAGCAGATCGCCTACACCCGGGAGGCGGGCGACATCGGCGACCTGTATAACAGCTTCCTCGATTGCGACCCCGTGGATCCGGCCGCGGTCGGCCATGGCGACGTGCTCATCACCCGCGACGGCCAACTCTTGAAGCCCAAGCGGCTGCCGTCCAACCTCTACCAGTTCCGCCCCGGCACGGGCGAGGACCGCTGCATGCTCGATTGCATCACCGCGCTTCAGAACGGCGCCGACCTGCTGTGGATCGAGACGGAAAAGCCGCATATCGGCCAGATCGGCGGCATGGTCAGCCGCATCCGCGAGGTGATCCCGAATGCCAAGCTGGTCTATAACAACTCGCCGTCCTTCAACTGGACGCTCAACTTCCGGCAGCAGGTGTTCGACGCCTGGGAGAAGGAAGGGCGCGACCTCAGCAGCTATGACCGCGCGAAGCTGATGAGCGTGGACTATGACGCAACCGATCTCGGCATCGAGGCGGACGAGCGCATCCGCACCTTCCAGAAGGACGCGGCGCGGGAGGCGGGCATCTTCCACCACCTTATCACCCTGCCAACCTATCACACCGCCGCGCTCAGCACCGACAATCTGGCCAAGCGCTATTTCGGCGAGGAGGGGATGCTGGGCTATGTCCGCCAGGTCCAGCGCGAGGAAATCCGCCAGGGCATCGCCTGCGTGAAGCACCAGAATATGGCAGGCTCCGACATCGGCGACGATCACAAGGAATATTTCGCCGGCGAGGCCGCGCTGAAGGCCGGTGGAGCGCACAACACGATGAATCAGTTCGCGGCCTGACGGTCGCTACGAGCCATCGCGCGGGGCTGTGCAGACGCCCCACGCGCTTGGGTGGAAGAACCTTGCGGCCCGGCGGCACACCCGCCGGGCCGTTTTTTTTACCTCCGTTCGGTTCGAGCGAAGTCGAGAACCGCCAGGCACTGCACCAACCCGTTTCTCGACTACGCTCGAAACGAACGGGTGTTGCACTCAGACGATGCCAGCCCGCCGCCGCACCGTCTGCTTCAATATGTCGAGCGGCATCGCGCCCAGCGTCAGCACCTCGTGGAAGGCTTTGAGGTCGAACGCCGCGCCCTGCTTCTTCTTCACCTCGGAACGCAGGTCGTTCCACACCGTGTGCCCGATCTTGTAGCTGCACGCCTGACCCGGCCAGACGGTGTAGCGGTCGATCTCGCCTTGGCTGCGCCCGCGCGCGATACCGGTGGTGGCGATGAGGTAGTCGGTCGCCTTCTCCCGGCTCCAGCGCTTGGCGTGCATCCCTGAATCCACCACCAGGCGCGTGGCGCGGAACAGCAGCGACTGGAGATAGCCGACCTGCCCCAGAGGATCGCCCTCATACATGCCCATCTCGTCGGCCAGCTGCTCGGAATAGAGCGCCCAGCCTTCGGAATAGCCGCTATAGCCGCCGCGCCGCCGGATCATCGGGATCGCGTCCGATTCCAGCGCCACCGACACTTGCAGATGATGGCCCGGCACCGCCTCATGATAGCTCAATGTCGCCAGCCCGAATTTCGGCCGGTCGAACGTGTCGCGCAGGTTGATGAAGTAGATGGCGGGCCGCGACCCGTCGAGCGAGGCGTTCTGATAATAGCCGCCCGGCGCGCCGGCCTGGATCGTCACCGGCACGCGCCGCACCTCGACCGGCGCCTTGGGCAGGGTGGCGGGGGAGAAGGATTCGGGGAGCCGCTTCTGCATCGCCACGATCTGGCGGTTGAGTTGCGCCAGCAGCGCCTCGCGCCCCGGGTCGGTGTTGGGATAGAGCTGATCGGGTCGCTTGTTGAGTTCCACCAACCGGTCGCCGACGCTGCCCTGGCTCATCCCCTGACCCTTCAGGATCGTGTCGATCCGCGCGCTGATTTCGGCCACCTGGTCGAGGCCGATCCGGTGGATTTCGTCGCCGGTCAGCCGGGTCGTGGTCGCGGCCTCGGCGGCGGCGTAGAAGGCCTCGCCATCGGGCAGCCGCCACACGCCCGCGTCATGGCTGGCCTTTGCCCGCAACGCCTGCACCAGCGCGCGCTGCCGGTCGAGCGCGGGGAAGATTTTCTCCGCCACGATCCGCTCGGCCTGACGCGCGCGCTCGGGTGGCAGGCCGGCGTCCTTCAGTTTCTTGACGAAGGACGTGACCAGCACCGTCTGCGCCGCCGGCTGATCGCGCAGCGCCGCCTGCATCTTCATCGTCGTGTCGAGAATATAGTCGGGCGCGAACACGCCCTTCGCCGCGTCCGCCCGCTGCCGCGCCAGCTCTCCGTCCATCGCTGCGGGGAAGGCTTCGAGCCGGGAGAGATAGGCGTCTGCGTCCGCGGCATCCTTCACCCGATGCTGCGAATCGAGGAAGTCGGGCACCTCGCGATAGCTGCCGGTCAGCTGGCTCAGAATGTAGGGCGCATAGCGGCCCGCCGTTTCGCCATAGCCGAAACGCTCGCCGCCGATCGAGCGGTCGAACTGATAGGCGACGACGTCATAGTCCAGCTTGCCCGCCTCGCTGAGCGCCGCGCGGTCGATGGTCGCCAGCTGCTTCGCCTGCGCCTTCGTGCGGGAGAGGTCGCGCGCCGCGCCCGCCGCGCTGGTGTCGCTGAGCTTGCCCCGCAGCGCCGCGCGCGGTCCGGTGTCGAGGCCGAGCCGCGTCGCGCCCTCGGGCGAATCGGCCAGCCGCTCGTAGAAGAAACGGTCGAGCATGGCGCGCAGCCGGGCGTCGGCGGTGCCGCTCTGGGCGAAGGCGCCGGGGGCGGCCGCCGCGATGGCGGATGCGCCGCTGGTGGCAAGGAACTGGCGTCGGTTCATGGGGAAGAGGCTCCGTGCGTCAGGGGGAGGCGAGGTGTGCTCTTTTGACGCCCGTTCAACAACTTGACCAGTCCCTCAACCACCTCCGTTCGGCTCGGGCCTGTCGAGAACCCGGCGCAAGGGTTCTCGACAGGCTCGAACGGAACGGAAGGGGGAAGAGCATAAGCCCCGCTTGTCAGTCCCTCCGATCATTCGCCTGTAAGCGCGCCGCCTGATCCGCTATGCCGCCTGCACCGCCCCGCAGGAGGACGCCATGGCCTACACGCTCATCACCGCCAACCGCAATTACAGCAGCTGGTCGCTGCGCCCCTGGCTGCTGATGCGGGCGCTGGGCCTCCCGTTCGAGGACCGGATCGAGCCGTTCGCCGCCGCCACCAACTACGCCGCCTTCCGCAGCTTCTCGCCCACGGGGCAGGTGCCTGCGCTGATCGATCATGAGGCGGACCGCACGGTTTGGGACTCGCTGGGCATCACCCTCTATCTGGCCGACCGCCATCCCGGCGTCTGGCCGGCGGACGAGGCCACGCGCGCCTTCGCCCAATGCGCCGTCGCCGAAATGCACAGCGGTTTCGCGGCGCTGCGGGGCGACTGCACGATGAATGTCGGCGTGCGGGTGGAGCCACACATGCCGTCGCCCGCGCTCGGCCGCGACATCGCCCGGCTGCGCGAGTTGTGGGAGGAGGGGCTGGACCGTTTCGGCGGGCCGTTCCTCGCCGGCCCGCATGTCAGCGCTTTGGACGCCTTCTATGCGCCGGTCGCTTTCCGCGTGCGCACCTATGGCCTTGATGTCGGACCCGTGGGGCAGTCGTGGGTCGACCACATGCTCGCCCAGCCGGCCATGCAGGACTGGGAGGCCCAGGCGCTCGCCGAAACCTGGCGCGAGGAAAGTCATGAGGCGGAGATCGGCGCGGCCGGCCGCATCGTGGCCGACTACCGCGCGCTGTAGATCCCGCACAAAAACGGGTTCCCCGGCGCAGGCCGGGGTCCAGGGTTCCAGGCGCGGCGCTTGAGGCTCTGGACCCCGGCCTGCGCCGGGGAACACGCTATCATTCTGCACTGTGTTGGGCGGCGCAGAAAGACTGGCCACGGGGGCACATTACTTTGTTGCACATGCTGCGATAAAAACTGCCGCTTTCGGTCCCGCCGCCCCTTTCCTGATTTGCCGGACGGGTCTAGGGGGAGGGGCATCATGGTTAAGCCCCGCACCCTCTATGAGAAGATCTGGGACGCGCACGTTGTCGAGCGCCGCCCGGACGGCACCTGCCTCATCTATATCGACCGGCACCTCGTCCATGAGGTGACCAGTCCGCAGGCGTTCGAGGGGCTTCGCCTTGCCGGTCGCAAGGTGCGCCGCCCCGACCTGACGCTGGCCGTGCCCGACCATAATCTGCCGACCACGCCGCGTCGGGATGCGCAGGGCAACCGCATTCCCATCGCCGACCCGGAAAGCGCGCAGCAGCTCGCCGCGCTGGAGCGCAACGCGCCCGAATTCGGCGTCCGTCTGATCGGCGACGCCGACCGGGAACAGGGCATCGTCCATGTCGTCGGGCCGGAGCAGGGCTTCACCCTGCCGGGCACCACTTTGGTCTGCGGCGACAGCCATACCTCGTCGCACGGGGCGCTCGGCGCGCTGGCCTTCGGCATCGGCACGTCGGAAGTCGAGCATGTGCTCGCCACCCAGACGCTGCTGCTCAAGCAGTCCAAGACGATGGCAGTCGTGGTCGAGGGCGAACTGGCGCCGGGCGTCACGCCCAAGGACGTGGCGCTCGCCATTTGCGGCCGGATCGGCACGGCGGGCGGCACCGGCCATGTCATGGAATATCGCGGCTCCGTGTTCCGCGACATGTCGATCGAGGGCCGCCTGACCGTCGCCAACATGTCGATCGAGGCGGGCGCGCGCTCGGGCCTGTTCGCGCCTGACGACAAGACCTTCGCCTATCTCGAGGGCCGCCCGCTGGCGCCGAAGGGCGCGGACTGGGACGCGGCCGTCGCCTATTGGAAGACGCTCCATAGCGACGAGGGAGCGACCTTCGACAAGACGGTCGTGATCGACGCCGCCGACATTGTGCCCAGCGTCACATGGGGCACCAGTCCCGAGGATGTCGTGCCGGTGACCGGCGTCGTCCCCGATCCGCTGAGCTTCGCCGACCCGTCCAAGCAGTCGGCGGCGCAGAAATCGCTCGACTATATGGGGCTCACCGCCGGACAGCGCCTCTCCGACGTTGCGATCGAGCATGTCTTCATCGGCAGCTGCACCAACAGCCGGATCGAGGATCTGCGCGCCGCCGCCGCGCTGCTGAAGGGTCGCCGCGTCGCGCCCGGCATCAAGCACGCGATGGTCGTGCCCGGCTCCGGCCTCGTCAAGGCGCAGGCCGAGGCCGAAGGGCTGGACCGCATCTTTCTCGACGCCGGGTTCGAATGGCGCGAACCGGGCTGCTCCGCCTGCCTCGGCATGAACCCGGACAAGGTGCCGGCGGGCGAGCGCTGCGCGTCCACCAGCAACCGCAATTTCATGGGCCGTCAGGGGCCGGGATCGCGCACCCATCTGGTGTCGCCCGCCATGGCCGCCGCCGCCGCGATTGCGGGCAGGCTGACCGACGTGCGCGAACTGATGAACACACAAGAGGGGATGACGCCGTGAAACGCATTTTCTGGCTGTTGACGCTGGGCGCACTGGCCAGCGCGGCGATGGCCGCCACGCTGGGCCGCGCGGAGGACACGCCGCCGACTGCCGAGACCAAGAAGGCGGCGTAAATGGACAAGCTCACCACCGTCGAGGGGCGCGCCTATCCGTTCGGGATGAAGAATGTCGATACCGACATCGTCATCCCCGCCCATTGGCTCAAGACCATCTCGCGCTCCGGCCTTGGCCGTGGCGCGTTCGAGGTGCTGCGCAAGGAACCGGGCAACGTCTTCGACGATCCCGAATATGCCGGCAGCCCGATCCTGATCGCGGGCGACAATTTCGGCTGCGGGTCGAGCCGCGAACATGCCGCATGGGCGCTTGGCGACCTCGGCATCAAGGTGGTGATCGCGCCCAGCTTTTCCGACATCTTTTCCGGCAATGCGTTCAAGAACGGCATCCTGACGGTCGTGCTGCCGCAGGAGGCGGTGGACCGGCTGCTCGAAGTCGCGAAGACCGACCCGATCCATGTCGATCTGGAAAGCCAGACCGTCACCACCCGCTTCCAGGACCGGTTTGCGTTCGAGATCGATCCCTTCCGCAAGCATTGCCTGCTCGGCGGCCTCGACGAGATCGGCCTGACGCTGGGCGAAGCAGACGTGATCGACGCCTATGAGGCGCGTCAGGCGCAGCAACAGCCCTGGATCGTGCCCGCCGCCGTTGCGTAACGGGCTTGCGCTCCCTATCACAGGATAATCGATCCAAACGGGGTTCTTGACGCATGACCACCTTCGACGACCGCGAAAAGGCGTTCGAGAATATGTTCGCCCACGACCAGGAAATGGAATTCCGCATCCAGGCGCGCCGCAACCGGCTGCTGGGCGAATGGGCGGCGGCGAAGATGGGGCTGACGCCGGAAGAGACCGACGCCTATGCCAAGGCGGTGGTGCAGGCCGATTTCGAGGAAGCGGGGGACGAGGACGTCATCCGCAAGCTGCTGGGTGACATGACGCAGGCGGGGATCGACATCGACGAAGCGGCCGTGCGCGCGGCGCTCGAAGAGCAGGCGGTGATCGCCCGCCGCATGTTCATCGAATAAGGGCGCATCCTCATGCCGATGGCCGCCGACGACATCGCGGACATGATCCGCGCCGCGATCCCCGATGCGCAGGTGGAAATCACCGACCTCGCCGGCGACGGCGACCATTATGCCGCGCGCGTGGTGGCGGAAAGCTTCCGAGGGCTGAGCCGGGTGGCGCAGCAGCGCGCCGTCTATGCCGCGCTCGGCGGGCGCATGGGCGGCGTGCTCCACGCCTTGCAACTGACCACCGCCATACCCAACTAACCGGTCAGAGACATTCGCGTCGCCCGGGCGACGCCAGACAGATTGGACAGTTTTACATGACCGACCCCGTGCAGCAGCGCATCGCCGACATCGTGGGCGGCAACGACGTGGTGCTTTTCATGAAGGGCACCCCGCTGTTCCCGCAATGCGGTTTCTCCAGCCGCGCCATTGCGATCCTCGAACATCTGGGCGTGTCTTACGAAACGGTGGACGTGCTCCAGGACCAGGGCATCCGCCAGGGCATCAAGACCTTCTCCGACTGGCCGACCATCCCCCAGCTCTACGTGAAGGGCGAATTCGTCGGCGGCAGCGACATCATGATGGAAATGTACGAAGCGGGCGAACTGCAGCAGCTGATGACCGACCAGGGCGTCGCCGCCGCGAACTGAGCGGATCGCATGAGGTGACGGGAAGGGCGGTCCGGGAGGGCCGCCTTTTTTGTGCCCGGACGGCAAGGATGGGTGGGAAGCGGACTGTCAGCCATCGGGCGGCATTTTCGATTAGCTGACAACGCCGTGCTATTTCCAAATCCAGTAAACCATTCCGATAATTGCAATCAGCATGAGTAACGATCCTAATGCTGGGCGGAACAAGCCGACTGTAGGGTGGTGTCCATTTCGGATGATGGTTGGTCGAACCACCGGGGGGATTGCGCACCCTGCGCCAGTGGAAACGCTTTTCCATCGGCCATCAATCTGAAGTTGCACTTCAGTCCAATACGGCTTTGACCGGCCAATTGCCTTGTAAAGAACCAGCCTTGCATCGCCCGTTATCAATCCTTCGACCAACTGAACGATCAATCCCCATCTATTTTCGTCGTCTGCTGGTGAAAGGCTTGCATACCATTGGTCGCCGGAGCAGACGAACTCGTCGGCATCCAACGAAAGCCATAGATTAAAATCAAGGCCGCTCTGAATAGGATAAATGCAGGCCACTCCCACCGGTGATGTCTCGTCCCACTCGTATTGGAGGTTGAAACGCCTAGCGGTGTCAAGGAATAGGCTGCGAGCGCGTTCGATCAGCGCATCATTCCATCCGATTTCGCGTTCAGATCTTGCCATTTACTAGGTATAGCTGCCTGCCCAACGTCCGCAAATGGACTTTTCCAGAGGCCGGTTGAGTGTCCACCACTGGTCGTTAGCCGCCGCTGACCCCCACCACCCCCCGATCCACCCCCAGCCGCACCGTCATATTCGCCCGTCCCGGCATCTTTTCCAGCATCGCCCTGGTGATACGCTCATAATGCTGGATGAAGCGCAGCACGCCCGCCGGGGCCAGCACGCCCGCGCCGCCGCCGCGCGCCCGCAGCGCCGCTTCCTGCTGCTCGCGCCATTGCGCCACCACGGCGAAATCCGGTGCCGCGAGAAACGCCAGCGCGTCGATCCGCGCGAACAGCGTCTGGTACGGCCCGGCCAGCGCCGCGTTCACATACCCCCGCCAGCGCCCGTCCGCATCCTCCTCCGCCTCAAGTCGGTTGACCGGCTCGACCAGCGCCGCCGCCGCCTGCGGCCGCGCGCCAACGCACCAGCCCTCGAATATCAGCAGCCCCGTCCCCGCCGGCGCGCGAGTCCACTCCGCCTCCGGCATCCTGTCGTCCGCGCCCTTGTCGAATCGCGGCAGCCGCACCGCCTCACCCCGCGCCAGCGCGTCGATCACCGCCAGCCCCAGCGCCACGTCATGCGTCCCCGGCACCCCGCGGGTGGCGAGCAGCGGGTGCACATCCCGCGCCAGCGCCTGCCGCTCCGCCCGAGTCAGGTAGAGATCGTCGATCGACAGCAGCGCGCAAGGCACCCCCTGCCGCTCCATCCGTGCCTGCAATCCCTGCGCGACCGTGGACTTGCCGCTCCCCTGCGCGCCCGCGATCCCCAGCACGGCAAACCCCCGCCGCCGCTCCAGCAGCCGGTCGGCCCGCATCGCGACGGCATCCAGCGCGGTCAGCGCGCCGCCACCAGCAGCTTGTCGATCTTGCGTCCGTCCATGTCGACGATCTCGAACCGCCAGCCCTGGTCCTCGGTATAGTCGCCCACCTCGGGCAGGCGCTTGAGCAGCCACAGGACATGGCCCGCGACCGTCGCATAGTCGCGGTCCTCCGACAGGTCGATGTCGATGCGCTCGGCCAGCTGGTCGATCGGCATCTGCCCCGACACCAGCAGGCTGCCATCCTCCCGTTCCACCACGTCCGGTTCGTCATAGGCGTCGCGGTCGGACGCGAAATGGCCGGCGATGGCGGACAGGAGGTCGGCGGGGGTCACGATCCCCTCGAAATGGCCATATTCGTCATGGACCATCACCATCGGCACGTCCGACCGGCGCAGCACGTCCAGCGCGTCCATCGCATCCACCTGATCGGGCACCACCTCCGCCCGGCGCATCAGCGCGCCGACGTTGAGCGGCTCGCCCCGGAACAGCGCGGTCATGATGTCGCGCGCCTGGACGATGCCGATCACATCCTCCACCGACCCGCGCCCCACCGGCAGGCGGGTATGCGGCGTGTCGAGCAGCTTGGCGCGGATCGTCGCCTCGTCCGCGCCGATGTCGATCCAGTCCACGTCCATGCGCTGCGTCATCACCTCGCGCACCGGCCGGTCGGCGAGGCGCACGACACCCGATATGATCGCCCGCTCGCTTTCCTCGATCACGCCCGACCGGCTGGCCTCGGCGACGATCAGGTGGAGTTCCTCGGCCGTGACGTGGTTTTCCGATTCGCGCGCGAGGCCCAGCGCCTTGAAGATGAGGCTGCTCGACGCATCGAGCACCCATACGATCGGCGCGGTCAGCTTCGCGATCCATTGCATCGGCGTGGCGACGATCACCGCGATCGGCTCGGGCGCGCGCAGGGCGAACTGCTTGGGCACCAGTTCCCCAACGATCAGCGAGGCGTAGGTTGTGAGGCCGATGACGAGCGCGAAGCCGAGATTTTCCGCAAGATTGGGCGACAGGCCAAGCCCCGCCAGCCGCTCGCCCACCGGCCCGCCCAGGCTCGCGCCCGAATAGGCGCCGGTGCCGATGCCGATGAGGGTGATGCCGATCTGGACGGTGGACAGGAACTTGCCCGGGTCCGCCGCCAGCGCCAGCGCGGACCTCGCGCCCTTGCGTCCGGCCTTCTCCATCGCCTGGAGGCGCGGCTTGCGGGCCGACACGACGGCGAGTTCGGACATGGCGAACACGCCGTTCAGCGCCACCAGCACCAGGATGATGACAAGGTCGACCCAGGGGAAGGGCGTGGCGGATTGGGGGAGGGGCGTGGCCATGGCGGTCAGCCAACGTCTATAACCGCAAAACTTTCATTTGCACAACATCGCCCTCATGACGAGTTCAGTTCGCTTGTGGAACAAAGCGGACGGCTCGGCCATTCTGGAAAGAGCGACTTAGACAAGGGACCAGAATCATGAGGATTTCGCACCGCATCATCGGCGCCGCAGGGCTGGCGGCCATGCTCGCCACCACCGCCTGCACCACCGATCCGACCACTGGCGAGCGCCGCGTGTCGAAGGCGGCGATCGGCGGCATCGGCGGCGCGCTGGGCGGCTATCTGCTGGGCGATCTGGTCGGCGGCCGGCGCGACCGGACGGAAAAGATATTGGGCGCGGGCATCGGCGCGGTCGCGGGCGCGGGCATCGGCGCCTATATGGACGCGCAGGAGCGCAAGCTGCGCGAACAGACCGCCGGCACCGGCGTGGACGTGATCCGCGACGGCGACAATCTGCTGCTGCGGATGCCGTCCGGCATCACCTTCGCCTATGACAAGGCGGACGTGCAGCCGCAGTTCCAGCCGACCCTGAACGAGGTCGCGTCGGTTCTGGCGCAATATCCCAAAACCTATATCGACGTGCTGGGCCACACCGACAGCGACGGGTCGGACGCCTATAACCAGACGCTGTCGGAACGGCGCGCGCAGGCGGTCGCCACCTACCTGATCGGGCGCGGGGTCCAGTCGGCGCGGATCGCCACGCGCGGCTATGGCGAAACCCAGCCGATCGCGTCCAACGCGACGGAAGAAGGCAAGGCGGCCAACCGCCGCGTCGAAATCAAGATCGCGCCGGTGACGGAAGGCGACGTGCAGGGCTGATCCTGTTCAGGCGGGGGCGGTCAGCGCCCGTGTCATAAGGTCCAGCGCCGCCCGTTCCCCGTCAGGATCGGGCGGCAGCCTGCCATCCAGCGCCAGCGTGGCGAGGCCATGGACCAGCCCCCAGCAGGCAAGCGCGCCCGCTTCCGCGCGATCGGGTGCCAGTTCAGCGACCCGCCGGGCCATCAGCGCATAGCCGTCCGCGCAATCCTCCGGGGGCAGCGTCATCCCTGCATCGTCCGCGAACATCAGACGGAACAGCGCGGGGTGGGCGCGCGCGAAAGCGATATAGGACTCGCCCTGTGCGGTCAGCGCCTCCGTTGCATCCTCCGCCCTGTCGGCCGCCTGGGCGTTGGCCGCCATCATCGCAAAGCCGCGCAGCGCGACCGCCGCCATCAGCGCGCTCTTGTCCTCGAAATGGCGGTAGGGCGCCATCGCCGACACGCCGGCCGCGCGCGCCACCGCGCGCAGGCTGACCTCCGTCTCGCCCGCTTCCAGCAGGGCCAGCGCACAATCGACCAACCGGTCGTGCAGAGGACGGGGAGGTGCATCACTTTCAGACATGTTTACACTGTAATCTCTCATGCTATGTTTACAGCATAAACAGCATGGAGCGAGTCGATGCAATCCCCCCAGGCGCCCACCCGCCAGTCCGTTGATCTCACGGCCTATCCCGACCTCATCGTCATCATGCTGGGCTTTCGGGTGTCGAGCTGGCGCGGCTTCTTCTCGCTGGTCGGCATCGGCAAGGGGTTGCGCGCGATACAGGACGCGCCGCCCGACGGCCTGCTGGCGCACGAGCAGTGCCTGTTCGCGCTCAACCATGTCGGCATCCGCCAATATTGGCGCGATCTCGAAAGCCTGGAGCGCTTCACCCGCTCCGCGCCGCATTCCGGCTGGTGGCGCGACTTCATGAAGCTCAGCAATGGCGCAGGCTTCTGGCACGAAACCTATGCGCGGTCGGGCGCGATGGAGGCGCTCTATGCCAACATGCCCGCGCCCATGGGTTTCGCCCGCTTCGCCCCGCCGCTCGATCCAGTGGGGCCGTTCCTTACGGCGCGGGCGAGGATGGAGCGGAAGGCGGGTTGAAGAGTGGCCGCTGCGCTAAAAACTCGCCTTCAACCCGTCGATCACGAACTGGGCCGCCAGCGCTGCCAGCAGCACGCCCAGCAGGCGGGTGATGACCGCCTCGATCTTCGCGCCGAGCAGCGCCATGATCGGTCCGGCGGCGAGCAGCGAGCCCAGCATCAGCACGAGCGTCAGCACCACCGCGCCCAGCACCACGCCGCGCTCCGCCAGCCCGTCCGCCCGCGACATCAGCAGCATCACGGTGGCGATCGATCCCGGCCCCGCGATCATCGGCATCGCCATGGGGAATACCGACACATCCTCGACATGCGGTTCTTCCGCCGTGATCTTCTGCGCCCGGTCCTCCCGCCGTTGGGTCCGCTTCTCGAACACCATGTCCATCGCGATGATGAACAGCATGATGCCGCCGGCGATGCGGAAACTGTCGAGCTGGATGCCGAGCACGCCGAGCAGCTGCTTGCCCCACAGCGCGAACACCAGCAGGATCGCGGCGGCGATGCCCACGGCTCGGACCGCCATCGCCCGGCGCTGCGCGGCGCTCGCCCCGCTGGTCAGGCTGGCATAGATCGGCGCGCAGCCCGGCGGGTCGATGACGACGAAGAGCGTTACGAAGGCAGAGAGGAACAGCGCGATCATGGCGCGGCCACCCGGTCGTCGATCACCGTTTCATAGGCGTCGCCGGTCCACATCTTCACCGTCACCCGGCGGCTGTTGTCGGGGGCCACATCCGCGGTCCAGAGCAGGCTGTCGTCCGGCGGAGGAGCGGCACGCTCGCCTTTTGCGGGCACCGGCGGCGGCCCGTCCGGCCGCTGCCCGCGCTTGCAGGTCGCGACCTTGCCGGTCAGATAGTCTGGCGCGGGTCGCGGCTTCGCCAGCCTGTCGCCATGGTCCAGCACCCATTGCCAGCGGCCCTTCCTGTCGCGCCGCCAGATGGTGGTGAAATAGCCGACCGACCCGTCGGGCCGGGTCCAGTTTCCGGTACTCGCCGCCAGCGTGCCCTCGCACGACACATAGACGATGGACGGCGACCATGTGACCGACCTCGGCGGATCGACCTGCTTTCTGAGCCAGTCCTTCGCCAGCACCTTCTGCGGCACGAACATCACCGCGTCATCGGCGGCGGTGGCGCGGAAGGCGGTCCATTGCCCCTTGTCCTGCGCCAGCCGGTTGAACGCGATCTCCGCTGCGATCACGCTGCTCGGATCAGGCTGGTAGCGCGCAGGCGGTTTCGCCGCCACCAGCGCGCCCGCTGCCAGAGCGAGAAGCGCCGCCTTCCTCACAGCCCCTCCGGCTTCGCCAGTCCCGCGCGCGCATGGGCGGCGACCAGCGTGTTGCGCAGCAGCACCGCGATCGTCATCGGCCCGACGCCGCCCGGCACCGGGGTGATGGCGCGGACATGGGCCAGCGCCTCGGCGGTAGCGACATCGCCGACCAGCCGGGTCTTGCCCTCTTCCTCGTCATCGGGGACGCGATTGATGCCGACGTCGATCACGGTCGCGCCCGGCTTGATCCATTCGCCCTTCACCATCTCCGCCCGGCCGACCGCCGCCACCACGATGTCGGCGCGGTGGACGACGCTGGCGAGGTCATGGGTGCGGCTGTGCGCGATCGTCACCGTGGCGTTTTCCGCGAGCAGCAGCTGCGCCATCGGCTTGCCCACGATGTTGGAGCGGCCGATGACCACCGCCTCCTTGCCGGAAAGGTCGCCCAGCTCGTCCTTCAGCAGCAGGATGCAGCCCATCGGCGTGCAGGGCACCAGCGCCTCCTGCCCAGTCGCGAGCCGGCCGGCGTTGACGACATGAAATCCGTCCACATCCTTGGCCGGGTCGATCGCCGCGATCACGGCGGCCTCGTCGATATGGGCGGGCAGGGGCAGCTGGACGAGGATGCCGTCCACCCGATCGTCCTGGTTCAGTTCCTCGATCAGGTCGAGCAGGTCATCCGCCTCGATCGTGGCGGGCCGCTTGAACGCGAAACTTTCCATGCCGACGGCGACCGTCATCTTGCCCTTTGACCGGACATAGACGCTGCTCGCCGGGTCTTCGCCGACCAGCACGACGGCCAGGCCCGGCTTGCGCCCCGTCGCCGACACGAAGGCGTCGACGCCGCTTGCCACCCTGTCGCGCAGGCCGGCGGCGAACGCCTTGCCGTCGATGAGCTTGCCGATGGTCATGTCTGTTCTACCCAGGTCTGGAGGAGGGCGGCAAGGCGCCGTTCGTCGCGGCCGCCACCGATGATCCGCACCCGCTTTAGCCGGTTGGTGTCACCCGATTCCAGCAAAATCGCCCCCTTGGGCCAATCCACTCGCTTGCCCAGCAAGGCAAGGAGCGCATCATTGGCCCGGCCCTTTTCCGGCACGGCGCGCACCCGCGCGGCCAGCCACGTCGTGCCCTTCGCGTCGGTCCACAGGCCGCCGATCGCCTCGTCCGCCGCACCCGGCGTCAGCCGGATGGCGACCCGCAGGTCGTCGCCGACATGCTGCCAGACGCTCAAACCAGCCCGAACAGGGGCGGCAATATCGCCTGGCGGATGATGAGGATGGCGAGCAGCACCACCATCGGCGACAGGTCCAGCGCGCCAAGATCAGGCATCACCTTGCGGATGGGGTTGTAGATCGGCGCTGTCATCCGGTCGAGCGCCACCATCACGGTGCGCACGAAATCATTGCCCATGTTGACGACATTGAACGCGATCAGCCAGCTCATGATCGCCTGGATGATGATGATCCACCACAGCACGTCGAGCAGGATGACGATGATCTGATAAAGCGCGTAGGCCACAGGGATCTCCGATAAGGGACAGCCACGCCCTCTAGCCGAGCGGGCAGGGCTGGGACAAGCGGCGCGTCGCGCTTTTCGGCGACCAACCGTCGGAGCCGCATCAGCGCCGGCCGCGGTCTGTCACATAACAGGCATATTAATGTCATCCATATTTCATGCCATCGTCATATTGGCCGCCCGCCAGCAGCGGGAGGGCAGAGGAATGACGAGGGTGAGCGGGACAGCAGGAGCGGCAGCGTTGATGCTGGCGGCCTTGCCGCATCCGGCGCAGGCGCAGAGCAATGCCGCGCTCCAGCAGCAGATCGACGAGCTGAAAGCGCAGGTGCAGGCGCTGACTGCGGCGCTCGCCGCGCGGCGGGCGGTGCCCGAGGCATCGGTCGCGCCGGCCGCCACTCCGGCCGCACCGCCAGCCGCGCCGGCCGCCCTTGCATCCGCCGCCACGCCACCGCCGGCCTCCGTCGCGCCGGCCCGACCCGCCAGCCAGAAGCATCCGCTCGCCCTGCGCGGCTACACCCAGATGCGCTACAGCAAGATCGTCGCGGGCGACGACACGGCGCCTGCGGGACAGGCGCGGCTGCGCTCCGTTCAGGACGCGGCGCTCAACGATCGCGGCGGCTTCTCGCTGCGGCGCGTGCGCCTCGCGCTTCAGGGCGATGTGAGCAACCGGGTGTCGGTCTATCTGCAATCGGACTTCGCCTCCGCCGTCAACAACCAGGCGGGCAGCGAACGGCGCGAGAATTTCCTTCAGTTGCGCGACGTCTATGCCGACATCTTCCTCGATCGCGCAAGGACGCTTCGGCTGCGGGTCGGCCAGTCGAAAGTGCCCTATGGCTGGGAAAATATGCAGTCCTCCTCGGCCCGGCTGACGCTCGACCGCAGCGACGCGATCAACAGCGCGGTGCCCAGCGAGCGCGACCTTGGGCTGGTCGCATATTATACGCCGCCCCACGTGCAGGCGATCTGGGACCGGCTGAGCCATGACGGGCAGAAGCTGTTCGGCAATTATGGCGCGTTTGGCCTTGGCGCGTTCAACGGACAGGGGACCAACCGCACCGAGCAGAACAAGGGGCTGATGAGCGTCGCCTTCGCCACCTGGCCCTTCGCTCTCGACGGCCTCGGCGACGCATTTGCCGGTCAGGTGCTGGAAGTGGGCGGATCGGCGATGCGCAACCGGGTGCAGCCCGAATTGCGCAACGGCACGGTCAGCACGATCGCCTACAAGGATGATCGCGTCGGCCTGCATGCCATCCTCTACCCGCAACCGATCGGCATCCAGGCGGAATGGAACTGGGGCAAGGGACCGGAATATGACGTCGCCAGCCAGTCGATCCGCACCAGGGGGCTGAGCGGCGGCTATGTGCAGACGATGCTGCGCCTTCCGAGGACCGATTTCGGCACGATGATGCCCTATGCCCGCTGGCAACATTATCGCGGCGGGTGGAAGGCATCGACCAACGCCCCGCGTCTTGCAACCGACGAGGTGGAACTGGGCGTCGAGTGGCAACCTTCCAAGGCATTGGAACTGACGCTCGCCTACGCCCGGATGAAGCGCGCGGAGGCGGACGAGCGCCGCGCCGGCCGGGCCGAAGGCGACGTCATCCGCACCCAGCTACAGTGGAATTACTGACGAACAGGCGCGCGGGACAGGGGCCCCGCCACCCGCTCAGTCCTTCTTGGCGGTCAAATGCTGCGAGAGATGCTTGTTCATTTCGAACATGCTGACCGACTTCTTGCCGAAAATCTTGCCCAGCTTCTCGTCTGCGTTGATCTGCCGCCGGTCCTTCGCGTCCTGCAGGTCGTGCTTCTTGATATAGTCCCACACCTTGCTGACGACTTCGCTGCGCGGCAGATCCTTCTCGCCGACGATCTCGGCCAGTTCGGGCGAGGGGGTGACCGGCGCTGTGATGCCGCCGCGCGCGCCACCCGCCTTTTTGCCGGTGGCCTTGACCTTCTTTTCCGCCGCCTTGGTTTCGTCCTTGCCGCGCTTTTCCGCCGTCTTAGCCATCACCTGCTCCTTGGCCGTGGGATTCGATAGGCATATACGCCGGGCGCCGCACTTGGTTGCGCCGGCGTAAGGAGCAGGATGCGGGGAAAGGCGCTTTACTTGCGCACCAGCGTGCCCGCGCCCTGGTCGGTGAAGATTTCCAGCAGCATCGCGTGCGGCACGCGGCCGTCGAGGATGACGGCGGCGTCCACCCCGCCTTCCACGGCGCGGACGCAGGTTTCGAGCTTGGGGATCATGCCGCCGCTGATCGTGCCATCCTGTTCCAGGACATGGATCGCGGCAGGATCAAGGTCGGTCAGCAACTGCCCCTGCTTGTCGAGCACGCCCGCCACGTCTGTCAGCAGGAAGAAGCGCGACGCCTTAAGCTCCGCCGCGATCGCGCCGGCCATCGTGTCGGCGTTGACATTATAGGTGTGGCCATCCGTGCCGACGCCCACCGGCGCGACCACCGGGATGATGTCCGCCTGCGCCAGCGTATCCAGGATACGGCGATCGACCGAGACGGGATCGCCGACGAAGCCCAGGTCGACATTGCGCTCGATCCCCGAATTGGGGTCCGCCTCGCGCTTGCCCAGCACCTTTTCGCACAGGACAAGTCCGCCATCCTTGCCGGAAATGCCGACCGCCCGGCCGCCCGCGCCCGCGATCCAGCCGACGATTTCCTTGTTGATGGACCCGGCCAGCACCATCTCGGCGATCTTGGCGGTCTCCGCATCGGTCACGCGCAGGCCGCCCACGAACTGCGATTCGACGCCCAGTTTCTTCAGCATCGCGCCGATCTGCGGCCCACCACCATGCACGACGACGACATTGATGCCGACCGCCTTCATGAGGACCACATCCTCGGCGAAATCGCGCGCCGCTTCCGGGTCGCCCATGGCGTGGCCGCCATATTTCACCACGAAGGTCTTGCCGGCGTAGCGCTGCATATAGGGCAGGGCCTCGACCAGGGTTTCGGCCTTCGCGAGGAGCGCGGGATCGGGGGCGTGCTTGCTGTTCATGCGCGCGCGCATAGGACCAAAAGGGGGCAGGGGGCAAGGAAAGGGTGTGAGCGCCCGCGCGCCATCCGCCCACAAAACGCGGCAAACGCACGCCGCGCTTTTTCAAAACTCCCAAAAGACTTTATAATTTAACCAGTTATTTCAACGGTTTATATTATACGCCATGAGCATAAATGCGATAAAACTGTCTCACTCGCTGTCGCACTTGGTCAGCCCGCGCGGTCGAGCCGCCGTCCCAGCGCCACCAGCAGGTAGATGACCGGCGGCACGAGAATGGCGGACAGCACCACCTTCGCCAGCATCTGCCCCAGCAGCAGCTCGCCGATCGGGAAGACACCGTAAAAGGCGATCGACACGAACAGGAGCGTATCGACGACCTGCGACAATATGCTGGCGAGCGCCGCGCGCAGCCACAGCATCCGGCTGCCCTCGCGCCCTTTCAGCGCCGCGAACAGAGTGACGTTCAGCGTCTGCGAAATGCCATAGGCGACGATCCCGCCCGCCCAGATGCGCGGCGTGCCGCCCATCATCATCGCGAACGCCTGTGCCCGGGCAGGGTCCATGTCACCGGCGGCCGGGGCGGCGAGCACCACGATCGACAGCAGGATCGACGCGATCAGCGGCAGGAAGCCGATCTGCACCAGCCGGTTGGCGACGGCGCGTCCGTGCAGTTCCGCCACCGCGCTGGAAATCGTCACCAGCAGCAGGAAGGCGAAGATGCCCGCCTCCACTGCCAGAGGCCCCAGCCCCACCATCGGCCCGATGGCCGACAGCGGCCCAAGCGCCACCTGCTTGTTGCCCAGCACGCCCGCGATGCAGACCATGCCGCCATAGAAGATCGAGAAGAGGAAGAGCGAGCGGCTGATGGGCGCGGGCGTCGATGTCATCGGCCGGCCTTACCGGCTTTCGGGCGCGGGGGAAAGGGGAGGGCGTCATGCACCCGGCGGCATCTGCGGCATCGTGCCCGGCCGGACGAACGGCATCATGTGCGCCACATAATCCCCCTTGCCCAACGGCACGCCCTTCGCGCGCAGGATGGCATAGGCGATCATGAGGTGGAAATAGAACTGCCCCAGCACCCAGTCACGCGCATATTGCCCGGCATTAAGGTCGAATACGATGCCGATGGGCAGGGCATGGACGATCGGCCGTTCCGGGTCGCTCTGCGCCGGCGCGTCGGCGAAGGCGGCGATCCGTTCGAGCGTCTCGGCAATGCGGGCGCGCGCGTCGGCGATGGTGCCCGGCTGCTCCCCGGCGTTGCGCGCTTCGTTCAGCAGGGCGGTGAGATCGGCCGGGAAATCCTGACCCGCAAGGCGGCACATGCCTTCGCGCGCCTGCACGCAGGCGAAACGGATTTGCGTCGCCAGCGGGAACATGTCGGGCGCGAGCCGCTCCGCCATCAGAGCATCGGCGCCGTCTCCTGCCCACGCTTCCGCCTTGTCGAGCCAGCCCGAAAGGGTGCGGAGCATCGCGCCGCAGGTGGAGGTGAGAAGTGTTTCGGGCGACATGAGCGTGCTCCCTGGGAGGCTGGCGAAGGATCACCGCTGTGATAGAAGACGCAGGCTGGCGCGCAAGGGGAGGCGGGGATGATCGGATGGATGATGCTGGCGGCGGCGCAGGCCGCGGTACTGGCTTGCCCGGGGACGTATCGAGGAAGTGCGCTGGACAGCGTCACGCTGTTCGACGGGCCGCTCGCCGACAATGCCGTCCTTGCGCCTGAGAGGAGCAGGCAGGGCAGGGACGGGCTGACACAGGACTGGGACGTTGCGGGCGTTCATCGCGCCGGGCGGACGCTGCATCTGCGCTGCAGTTACCGGGGCGGGGCTACCGTCTCGCGCGCTTCTGCCGCGCCGTTGCGCGCCTGCCGCGCGCTGTGGACCAAAGCTGGCGGCCGCTTTTCCTGTCGCTGAGCGACGGGAGCCTCCAGCGTCGACCTTCGGATCGACGATCCGAACCAGCGTGTCGCCGGCCGGCGCGTCGGTCCGGCTTATTCGCTCTTGCCGGTGGTCGGCGCGGCGGGACCGCCGGCGGGCGCGGCGTTGGCGGGGGCCGCGCCGTTGACGCTCTCCGCCGCGTTGGTGCCGTTGGTCGCGGCCTCTTCGGCGGTCGCGCTCGCAGCAGCCGGCGCAGCATCGGCGGCGGGCAGCGGCAGGTTCGACCCCTGCGTGTTCAGCCAGGCGATGAGGTTGGCGCGGTCGGCGGGATTGCCCAGCCCCGCAAAGGTCATCTTGGTGCCGGGCGCGAACTCACGCGGGCTTTTCAGCCAATGATCGAGATTCTCGAACGTCCACTGGCCGCCCTTGCTCTTGAGCGCGTCGGAGAAGGCGAAGCCGCCCTTGCCCTGGCCGATCGGCTCGCCCACCGTGGCCCAGAGATTGGGACCGATGCCGTTCGCGCCGCCCTGGTTGGCGGTGTGGCACGCGGCGCACTTGGCGAACACCTTCTCGCCCGCCGCCACGTCGGCGCTCGCCAGCAGGGTGTTGAGGCTGGGGCCGCTGGCGCCGCCTTCGCCCTCCGCCTCGACGCCCTCGATGGCGTAGCCCATCTTTTCGGGCCGTGCTTCATGGAAATATTTGGAACTGACGATCGCACCGCCAAGGGCGATGATGCCCGCAAACAAAGCCCAGCCCGCCACGGTATTGAAACGATCGCCCATCTCGCTTGACTTCCCTTAGCTTTTGTTCTGGCGGCTGGCAGTCGCGCCCCCTCTTGTGCGCTGCCATAATGGCGGAGTCGCGTGCGCGCAAGCCGCGTTGAACCCGATGCTTGCGCCACTGCGCCGGAAATCCTAAGCGCACCGCGCCTATGGACAATTATCCTGCACCCGCCCGCGCGATCGTCGCCGACCTTGCCGCCCGCGCCGCCGCCGACCCGAGCCGCGCCGTCGCCTACCAGGGCGCGCCCGGCGCAAATTCGCACCTGGCGGCGCTGGGCTACGCCCCCGACTGCGTGCCGCTGCCCTGCTTCGCCTTCGAGGATGCGATCGACGCGGTGCGCAACGGGCAGGCCGCGCGCGCGATCATCCCGATCGAAAACAGCCTGCACGGCCGCGTCGCCGACATGCATTTCCTGCTGCCCGAATCGGGCCTCGCCATCGTCGACGAATATTTCCTGCGCATCCGCCACTGCCTGATGGCCCCGGATTCGACGCCGGTGAAAAGCGCGATCAGCCATCCTCAGGCGCTCGGCCAGTGCCGCCATTATCTGCGCGAGCGCGGCATCCAGCCGGTCGCCTATGCCGACACCGCCGGCGCGGCGGCACTCGTCGCGGAAACCCGCCTGCCCGGCGAAGGCGCGATCGCGCCCTATCTGGCGGCGGAGATTTACGGTCTGCGCCTGATCGCCGAGAATATCGAGGACAGCGACGACAATATGACCCGCTTCCTCGTGCTCGCGCGCGAGCCGAAGATGCCGCTGGCCGGCGTCGGCCCGGTGATGACGACCTTCCTGTTCGAGGTGAAGAATGTGCCCGCCGCGCTCTACAAGGCGATGGGTGGCTTTGCGACCAACGGCGTCAACATGACCAAGCTGGAAAGCTACCAGCGCGGCGCGAGCTTCGCTGCGACCGAATTCTTCTGCGACATCGAAGGGATGCCAGGCGACGCCGCGGTTGATCGCGCCCTGGCCGAACTCGAGTTCCACACCAAATGGGTTCGGCAGCTCGGCAGCTACAGACAGGCACGACCCCGCACCTGAGGGTGACGCGCGGCTGTCGCTGGGCTATAGCGTCATCCATGGTCGCCGCCATCCTCCTGTCCGCGCTCGCGATGAGCGCGATCGTCGCTGTCCGTTATCTGCTGGCGAGCGGGGGCTTCGCGCTGGCGACGCGGCTTCGGCAGCCGGGCCTCTATCGTGGGCTGGAGCCGCAGATGCGGCGGGAGATCGGCTGGTCGCTGCTGTCCGCGCTGATCTACGGCCTGCCGGCCGGGGTGATCGCCTGGGGCTGGCAGGCGCATGGCTGGACCCGCATCTATACCGACGTTCAGGCAAAGCCGCTCTGGTATCTGCCTCTGTCCGTGCTGCTCTACCTCGCCGCGCATGATAGCTGGTTTTACTGGACGCACCGCTGGATGCACCAGCCCCGCCTGTTCCGCGTCGCCCACGCCGTCCACCACGCCAGCCGCCCGCCGACAGCCTGGGCGGCGATGAGCTTCCATCCCTGGGAAGCGCTGACCGGCGCGGTGGTGATCCCGGCGCTCGTCTTCCTCATTCCCATCCATGTCGGGGCGTTGGGTTTGGTCCTGACGATCATGACCGTGATGGGGGTAAGCAATCATATGGGGTGGGAGATGTTCCCGCGCTGGCTGGTGCGCGGGCCGCTCGGCGGATGGCTCATCACCGCCACGCATCATCAGCGGCATCATGACCAGTATCGCTGCAATTACGGCCTCTATTTCCGCGTGTGGGACCGCCTGTGCGGCACCGACCGGGGACTGGGCGATTTCACCAAGGGCAAGGCATGACGCGCGGTTTGAAGGCAGTGGCGGGGGCGGCGGCGGTCATGGGCCTGACCGGGGCGGCGCCGATCGACCTCGCCCAGCCGCTCAGCATGGACATGCTGGGGCTGCGATCGGTCAAGGGGCAGGTGCTGGTATGCGTGACACGGCGGCCCGACCATTTCCCCGATTGCCGCGACGACCCCGACAGGCACGCCTTCACCGTTCCCGCGCGCGGCGGACAGATCCCGCTGGCGATGTTGCCGCCCGGTCAATATGCCATCGCGATCGTCCATGACGAAAATCGCAACGGCCGGCTCGACACATTTGCCGGCATCCCGCGCGAAGGGGTGGGCTTTTCGCGCAACCCCGTCCTGCGCTTCGGCGCGCCGAGCTTCCGCGCGGCCAGCTTCTCGGTCGCCGGATCGGCGGTGGAGCAGGACATCCGGCTCAAATATTTCCTCTGACCGGCGCGCAGGGAACCTGTAACCCCTGCGAAACATTCTAGGCCTGCAATCGCTTTTCAAGAACAGGGCCACCCATGCACCGCCTGCACCGCCTTTCGGGCGCGATCCTTGTCGCGTCCGCCGCCTTCGCCATGCCCGCCGCCGCGCAGGAAGAGGATCATAACAGCTTGACCATCGGCGTGGGTGTGGCGGCGGTGCCGACCTATGAAGGGTCGGACGACTATCGTGTGCTGCCGCTGCCGCAGCTGCGCGGCAAGGTCGCCGACCGCAGCTTCTGGACGCGCGGCCCCGCCCTGTATGTCGACGCGCTGCCCGACACCGACAGCGAAGGCTGGGACATCGAACTGGGCCCGGTCGTCGGCGCGCGCTTCGACCGCTCCAGCCGCAAGGCGATCAACGACCGCCAGGTCGAGGCGCTGGGCAAGCGCGACGTGGCGATAGAGGTCGGCGGCTTCGTCGGCTTCGGCAAGACGGGCGTCATCACCAGCGCCTACGACAATCTGTCGGCCCGGGTCGCGGTGACAAAGGATGTGGCAGGCGCGCATGACAGCATCATCGTGACGCCGCAGATCGAATATTTTACGCCGCTCTCAACCAGGAGCTTCGTTGGTCTCGGCCTTTCGGCGGACTATGTGGGGAAGAAGTTCGGCCGCTATTATTTCGACGTGACGCCGGCCGGATCGGCGGCAAGCGGCCTTCCTGTCTACAGCCGCGCGGGCGACAAGGCGGGCTTCCGCCGCATGACCGCCAGCCTGGCGGGCGGCTACTCCCTGTCGGGCGACCTGCGACGCGGCTGGGCGCTGTTCGGCGTGGTCGGCTATTCGCGGATGCTCGGCCGCTATGCCGATTCGCCGGTGGTGGCAATCGCGGGATCGCGCAACCAGTGGATCGGCGCGCTGGGCGTGGGCTATACCTTCTGACCTTGCGCAGGGCGGGTGACGCGCCCCATATGGCGGTCTATGGGCGGGCGGACCCGCATGGACAGCAGGAGATTGAAGCGTGGCGACCCTGGGACTGAGCGACACCGAAAAGGCGGCGGTGGAAGCGTTTCGCCGCGACGTGGTGGAGCCGTCGCGCACTGCGCTGGTGATCGTCGATTTCTGGGCGGAATGGTGCGGCCCCTGCAAGCAGCTCACCCCGGTGATCGAGAAGGTGTGTGCCGACTATGCGGCCAAGGGCGTCAAGCTGGTCAAGGTCAACGTCGATGAAAATGGCTTCATCGCGAGCCAGTTTCGCGTCCAGTCGATCCCGACCGTCTACGCCGTGTTCCAGGGCCAGCCGGTCGCGGACCTGAGCCAGGCGCGGACCGAAGGGCAGCTCAAACAATATCTCGACCAGCTGCTCGCCCAGTTGCCCGTCCAGTCGGACGAGAAGGCGCAGCTGGAGGAGATCGCGCCGCTGATCGCCATGGGCGAGGAATTGCTGGCCGGCGGCGAGGCGGAACGCGCGCTGTCCGTGTTCAGTCAGATTGCCGACATCGTGCCTGACAATATCGACGTGATCGCCGGTCAGGCGCGCGCGCTCGTGGCGCTGGGGCAGCTTGACGAGGCGGAGGCGCTGATCGCCGCGCTGCCCGCCGACATCGCCCGCAACGCCGCGATCGATCAGGCGCGCGCCGCCATCGCGCTGGCCCGCGATGCGAAGCCCGTGGCGGACCTGTCGGCCATCGAGGCGCGGGTCGCCGCCGATCCTGACGACCATGACGCGCGTTTCGAACTGGCGGGCGGCCTCATGGGCAATGGCGACCGCGACCGCGCGGTCGAGGCGCTGCTGGAGATCGTGCGGCGTGACCGCAACTGGAACGACGGCGCGGCCAAGGCGCAACTGCTCAAGATTTTCGAAGCGGTGGGCCTGGAAGATCCGTGGGTCGCGGCGCAGCGCCGCCGCCTGTCGCAAATCCTCTTTTCCTGACACGATGCCGCTGGCGCGCGTCTCGATCTTTCCCCTGTCCGGCGCGCTGCTGTTGCCCGGCATGGAACTGCCGCTGCATATCTTCGAGCCGCGCTACCGGGCGCTCATCCACGACGCGATGGCGCGGGACCGGCGCATCGGCATGATCCAGCCGCGTGGGCCCGGCGCGGTGCCGGCGCTGTTCGACATGGGCTGCCTTGGCCATGTCAGCCATATCGAGGCGCTGGACGATGGCCGCTTCAACATCATCCTGACAGGGCTCGCGCGCTTCCGCGTCGTGCGCGAACTGCCGGTGTCGACCCAATTCCGACAGGTCGAAGCGGAGGTCGAGCAGGCGCCGCAGGAGGATGAATCACTCGCTGCGGTGGAGCGCGCCGCGCTGGAACAGGAATCCCGCCGTTTCGCCGAGGCGCTTGGTTATGTCGTGGATTGGACGGCGGTGTCGCGGCTGGACGACACGGCGCTGGTCAACGGCATCGCCCAGATCGCGCCCTTCGACCCTGCGGCCAAGCAGACGCTGCTTGAGGCGGACAGCCTGTCCGACCGGTCGGAACGGATCATCCAGCTGATGCAGATCGTCGGCCGGGTCGAGCGCGACGGCGGCGCGACGATGCAATGAGCGCGCCGCCACCGATCGATCCCTGGCTGCTGGACAAGCTGGTCTGCCCCGTCACCCGCGCGCCCTTGCGCTGGGATGCTGCGCGGCAGGCGCTGGTGTCGGACGCCGCCGGGCTTGCCTTTCCGGTCCGGGACGGTGTGCCGGTCCTGGTCGCACGCGAAGCCAGCCCGATTTGATCGACCATCCCCTATCCCGCGTTTGGCCGGTCTGATAGGTTGCCCGCCATGCCCCTTATGCTGATCCCGCTCCTGCTGGCGTCCGCCGCGCCGGTGGTGCCGCCCCCCGACGCGCCCGCCCCGTCCCAGACGCGCGGTCTGTCCTGCGCGGCCGACGACGCATCGGTGCGGGAGATCGTCATCGACTTCGCCGGGGGCCGCTGGCGCGAATCGGGCGGGGAATGGACTCGCATCGTCGCGCAGGACGACGCGACCATCACGCTGGCGCGGCAGGGCGGGACGATGCTCAGCGACCTGTTCAGCGACCTGCGTCGTTTCGAGCAGCTTGATCGCGCGACCCTGATCCTCTCGACGCAGCTGCATAGCGGCCTCATCGACGAGAAGCGCATCTATCGCTGCCGCATTGTCCCGCCGTTCGACGCGGAGCGGAAAATTTAGCGCCTCATTTGAAGGCGGCGATGCACTCGACCTCCAGCGGCGCGCCCGCGGCAAGCCCGTCCGCACCGAATGCGCTGCGGGCCGGCAGCCGTTTGTCCGCGAAATAGGGCAGATAGGCGGCGTTGAAGCGCGGCCAGTCGGCCATGTCGTCCAGCATCACCGTGCATTTGACGACATGCCCGAAATTCAGGCCGTTCGCCTTCAATATGCCGCCGATCGAGTCCATCGCTGCGCGTACGGCGGCGTCAAACCCTTCCTTATGCCTGTCCATGCCCTCGGGCACCTGACCGATCTGGCCCGACATGAACAGGATGTCACCCACGCGCACCGATGGGGAAAAGGGCAGCTTGGCCGGCAGGGGCTGCGGCGCAGGCGCGGGCTGGGCCAGGGCAGGGCTGGCTGCCAGCATGAAAGCGGCGATGATAAGGCGGTTCATGGTGCGCTCCTTTGGCGGTCAGGCATGGGGCAGGGCGGCAAGCAGGCGCTCCACATCGCGCGCGTCGTTGAACAGCGAGGGTGAGACGCGCAGATGATGGTCGTGCAGCGACACGCGCACCTGCGCCCTGGCGAGCGGTTCGGTCAGCCGCGCCTTGGCGTCGGGCAGCAGGGCGGTGAGCAATGGCGTCCTGGCCTCCGCCGGAGTGACGATGCGATAGCCTTTGGCGGCCAGCCCCTCGCGCAAGGGGCCGATCAGCGCCTGCGCATGGGCCTGTATCGCGGGCACGCCGAAGCGCTCGATATGGTCCAGCCCGTGGTCGATCGCGGCGACCACCGCCTGGGCATAGGTGCCGGTGCCGAAGTGGCCGAGCGCGCCCGGCCTCTGGCTATAGCTCACCGGCTGCGCGCCCGGCGGGTCCATGGGATAGACATGCGTCTGCGGGGGCGACAGGCCGATGCCCGGCGGCGCGCCTGGCGCGGCGAAGCCATAATAGCCGAAGTCGGCGAGCGGCAGCGCGTCCAGCACGCCGCGCCGGGCGTACAGGAAGCCGAGACCGAAATCCCCCAGCAGCCATTTATAGGTGGCGCAGGCCGCGAAATCGACGCCGCTGCCATACAGGTCCACCGGCACCGCGCCCGCCGCATGGATGATGTCGGCATAGACCAGCGCGCCCGCCGCATGGGCCAGGTCGCACACGGCTTTCAGGTCATGCTGGAAGCCATTGTAGGTCGAGACGAGCGACAGGCTGACCAGCCGGGTCCCGGGCGTTATGGCCTTCGCCATATCCTCCAGATGGATGCGCCCCTCGCGCGCCTGCACCCATTGGACATCGACGCCCTGCTTGCCCAGTTCCTGATACATCGGGAAGGCGGCATGGAAATGCAGCGTGTCGGTGACGATCCGCCCGCGCCGATGCGGAAAGCCAAGCGCACGCAGCACCGCCTGCTCTCCCATGGTGGTGGATTGCACCCACGTCACCTCGTTGGGGTCGGCGTTCACCAGCCGGGCGAATTTGGCGAGGGTGGCGGCGCGATCGACGGGCTTGCGCGCGGCGGCAGTCGGATCGAGCGTGCGCCCTGCGACATAGGCGTCCATCGCCGCGCGCGCGCCATGGCTGATCGGGTGGGTGGAGGCATTGTCGAGATAGGCGACTGGAGTGGCGGCGAAGCTGGCCTTGTCGGGAAGCGATGCGGCGGGCGCTGCGCGCGCGGCCTGCGCGGCGATCGGCAACGCGACCGCCGCGCCCAGCGCCTCGCGCCGCGACAGGCTCATGCCAGCGCCCGAAGCAGCGCCGCCTTGAACGCCTGCATCTCGCCCGCGGTGCCGATCGACACCCGCACCCAATCGTCCATATGCTTGCGCGGCCCGCCGATGAACACGCCCTGCTGCGCCAGCGCCGCCGTCACCGCAGCGCCGGAGCGGCCGACATGGATCATGACGAAACTCGCTTGGCTGGGCAGCGTTCGCAGCCCCTTGCCCGCGCACCAGGCGAGAAGGTCGTCGCGCCGCGCCTTGTTCTCCGCCTTCCGCGCCGGCAGCAGCGTGGCATCGAGCAGGCTCGCCTCCGCCGCGACCGCAGCGGGCATGGGTGTGATGTTGACGCCATAGCGCGCCATCCCGTCCAGCAGATCCTTGCGCCCCGCGATCAGGCCGCAGCGCAGGCCGGCAAGGCCGTAAATCTTCGAGAAGGTGCGCGTCACCAGCACGTCGGCGCCCTTCGCCACCAGATCGAGGCAACTTTGCGCGTCGCTGAAATGGATATAGGCTTCGTCAATCAGCAAAAGGCTGCCCTTCGGCTTGTTCGCCAGCAGCCATTCGATGTCGGAGCGCGCGGTGACGAGGCCGGTGGGATTGTTGGGGTTGCACAGATAATAGACGCCCGCATCTGGCGCTGCCGCGAGCAGCTTGCGCGGATCGGCGGCGAAATCGCCCGACAGCGGCACCGCCACCGACCGGGTGACGCTGTCATTGCCGAGGCCGAGGAACCCCTGATCGAAGGTCGGCTCGAAATAGGCGATCGGTCGCTCGGGCGAGCTGTAGGTCAGCGCGACGGATCGCAGCGGCATGAAGGACCCGGGGTGGACCTGAACCTGTTCAGGCGACAGGCCATTCTGGCGGGCGAACAGGCTTTCCAGCTTGCCGGCAAAGGCCATGCCATAGCGCCCCGACAGCGGCGGCAGCTTCGCCAGCGCTTCGAGCGCGGCGGGGCAGGGACCGACCGGGTGCTCGTTGCTGTTGATGTAGACGGCGTCGCTGAGCGTCGCGACCATGCCGGCCGGATCATCGGGCAGGGCAACCCTGCGTCCCCGCTGCGCGATCGCAGGGGCCGCACCCGCAGCGCCCGCGGCGGCCAGCGCCCCACGCATCAGGGTGCGGCGGCTCAGGGTATCGGATGGATCAGCCACGGCACGCATCTCCTCGAAAAGCAAAGGGCCGGTCCTTGCCGGACCGGCCCTCCCTTCGTGACCTTGGGATTAGAAGCGGAAGTCGAGACGGGCGTAATAATAGCCGCCCGAGGTGCTGTACGCGCTGTGCCCGTAGGATGCGCTGTAGCTGCCCGAGCCGTTGATATAGGGCGACACGCCGACCGGGACGGTCACGCCCTGCAACAGCTTCGGAATTTCCGGCTTCTTGTTGAACAGGTTGTTCGCGCCGATCGAGAAAGTGACATTGTCGGTGAAGTCGTAATTGACCTCCAGGTCAGTGATCGCCGTCGCCTTGACCACCCCGTTGAAGTAGAGGTTCTCGGTATTGGTCAGGCCCGAGCCGGCCGCGCCGTCCGCGATGATGAACCCGCCGCTGGGCACCACCGTCACCCGTCCGGCGGCGGTCGTCTGGAACGCCGGACGCACGAGGATGCTCGTCTTGCCGTAGAAGGTTTCGCGCAGGTTCATCGTGAACGCGCCGCTTTTGAACAGGGCGTTGGCGACGACCTTATATTCCGGGTTGGACCGTTCGATGTTGCTTTCCGACGCCGCGTTGAACAGCGGATAACCGAGCTTGTTCTTCGTGATCTTCGTCTTGTTGTAGTTGGCCGTCAGCGACAGGTTGAGCGTGCCGAAGTCGAGCGCCAGCGGATAGGTCGCCGAGAAGTCGATCCCCTTCGTCTCGGTGTCGATGCCGTTGGTGAAGCTCTGCACACCGATCGTGCCGCTCGTGAACAGCGCGCTGTCGAGCACGATGCCGGCGGCGGTGAGAGCGTTCAGGATCTGGCTTGCGCCCGGCTGGACGACGCCGTTGATGACCGCGTTACGCGCCGCAGTGCCCGTGATGCGGTCCTTGATCTTGATCATGTAGGCATCGACCGTGATCGCCAACTTGGGCACCGGGCGCAGGACGAAGCCGGCCGAAAAATTCTTCGACTTTTCCGGCCCCAGATTGTTGAAGCCGAGCAACGCGGCGGCTGGCGAGCCGGCCGGCAGCTGGGCGACGGCGCTCGTCGGGCCGACGTTGATGGTCGAATATTTCTGTTCCTGGAGCGTCGGCGCACGGAAGCCGGTGCTTGCCGTGCCGCGGATCGCGAAGGCATCGGAGAAGTCGTAGCGCGACGTGACCTTGCCGATCAGCGTGTCACCAAAATCGGTATAGTCTTCATAGCGGCCCGCAAGGTCGACGCTCCAGCCTTCGACCGGCTCGGCGATGAAGTTGAGATAGCCCGCCCTGGAACTGCGCGCGAACTCGCCCGCATCGCTGGGCTTATAGCCCGGGAAGGACTGCACACCGGTCTTGTAGGTGGAGATGGAGTCGCCGGCGATGATCTCATATTTGTCGCGACGATATTCGCCACCGAACGCCATGGTGAGCGGGCCTGCCATGCCGACGTCGAATTCCTTGCGGATGTCGGCGGTGATGGTGGTCTGGCTCAGCTTGAAGCCACCATCATAGGCGCTGTCGGGCGTGTTGGCGACGCCGATGCCGCGCAGCTGGTTCTGATAGCTTTCCTGCCAGATTTCGCGATGCGCGGACGCTTCGGTCCAGATGTCGTCCTTCTGCGCGCCATAGGTGCCGGAGATGTCGTAGTTCCAGCCGCCGCCAAACTCGCCCTTGGCGCCGACGGTGACGCTATATTCGTCCTCGATCACGTGCTGAAGCGGGACCATACCGACGACGCCGGTATTGCCGTAGCAGATGTTGGGATTATAGGCGGCCGCCGTGACACTGCCGCCGAGGTTGCTCGTTTCGTAGCAGATGCGCTTGGGGTGGCGGTAGCCCTGCTTGGCCCAGCCTTCGCGGCGGCTGTAGTCGCCGAAGCTGTAGAGTTCGACGCCGCCGAAATCATAGCCGAAATTATAGAAGGCGATGTTCAGGTTGGTCTTGGGCTGGCCACCGTTGATGCCGGCCAGCGCGTCGCCGGCCAGGTTCGCCCATTGCGCGGGCGCATTGGGCTGGAGCGTGCCGTCCATTTTGGTAATCTGGACCTGACCCTGGCCCACGGTCGTATAGTTCTGACGGCGATGGAACAGGGTCAGGTTGAAATAACCGTCTTCGCCCAGCTTGAAGCCCATGTTGCCCGATGCCGAGAACAGCTCACCCTCGCTGTCATAATATTGGCCGCCCGTGACCTTGAACGTGCCACCTTCGCTGTTGTCCTTGAGGATGAAGTTGAGCACGCCCGCGATCGCGTCGGTGCCGTAGACGGCCGCCGCGCCTTCCTGGAGCACTTCGACGCGGCTGATCGCGTCGGGCGGAATGATGTCGATGCTGGGTGCGGCCGAACCCTGGAACGCGCCGGAGATCACTTGAAGAATCGCGTTGCCGTGGCGGCGCTTGCCGTTGACCAGCACCAGCGTGTGGTTGGGACTGAGACCGCGCAGGCGCGCAGACAGCGAGAAGCTCGAAAGGTCGGTGCCCTGTGTCTGGGCGGTGAAACCCGGCACCATCTGGGTCAGCACCTGGTTGAGGTTCGGCTGGCCGACATGGCTGATCGCTTCTTCGCTCAGCACCTGCACCGGCGCGGCGGCTTCGGCAGCCTGCATGCCCACGGCGCGCGTCCCGGTGACGATGATCGCGGCGCCGTCATCGGTCTGCGGCTCCTGCGGCGTGTCCTGTGCGATAGCGCAGGCGGACCAGGACGAAGCCAGGACCAGAGAAAGTTTCAGTGCATTAAAGCGCGTCATTCATGCCCCCTGTTTTGCATTCTTTTGACTGACATCAGGGGTAACGAAGCAAGCGCGGCGAGCCTCCATTGCAGCGCACAATTTTTACAAGAAATTGTAATGTTTCTATAATATTTCTGATGGCGTGGCCAGCAAAGCCGCGGCCTGTCGATGCGAAGAATCCATTGCAGGACGTTCGCGCGTGCGAAAGGTCAGGATCGCGCTGCCGCTTCCAGCAGGGATTTCGCTTGCCCGCCTTCCCAATCCATCGCGCCGATCACGCGCACCATTTCCTTGCCCTGCGCGTCATAGAGGACGCTGGTCGGAAGCGATCCCGTCGCATAATGAAAGCCGAAGCGGTTCTCGGGATCGGCATAGGCGGGCAGATGAGGCAGCCTGTGCTTGTCGAAGAAGGATTTGACCGCGGCCATGCCTCCCGTGTCCTGCGATATGGTCAGTACCGCCACGCCCTTGTCCCCTTGGGCCGCCGCGATCCGGTCGAGCGTCGGCATCTCGGCGACGCAGGGCGTGCACCACGTCGCCCACAGGTTGACCAATATGGGCCGGCCGGCGAAATCCTGGAGCGTCTTTTCCCCGCCCGACGGATCGAGGAAGGCGAAATCGGGGGCGGGGGTGCCGGCTTTGCTGCGATCGAGCGTGTAGCTGAACGCGCCCTCCTTTGTAGCGCCACCCTGCGCCTCGCCGGATGGCGCGGCGACCTCGCCGCTCGCGGCGGCATTGGCTTGCTCCTTGGGCTGCGATTGCCTATCGCAGGCCGCCAGCAGGGCAGGCAGGAGCAAGATCATCAGCGCGCGGGACGACGAGAGCATGGGCAAAGGCTCCAATAGCATGTGGGGCGGGCGGTTCGCGGCCGGCCCGGCATCGATCATGCGCGAGATAAATGCCTCCATCCCCTTCGACAAGCGATTGTGGAAGCAGGACATCGAGGGATCGAAGGCGCACGTCGCGATGCTCGCGCGGCAGGGCATCGTCAGCCAGACCGACGCGGACGCTATCACTGCCGGTCTCACCCAGATTGCGCTGGACTATGAAGCGCATGGCGTGCCGGTCGATCTCGACCTGGAAGACATCCACATGGTCACGGAATCGCGCCTCGCCGAACTGATCGGCCCTGCGGCCGGTCGCCTGCACACTGCGCGCAGCCGCAACGATCAGGTCGCGACCGATTTCCGCCTCTGGGTGCGCGACGCCATCGACGAGGTGGAGGCGGGGCTGCTCGGCCTCCAGCGCGCGCTGGTGGGGCGGGCCGAGGAGAATGTCGATGCGGTGATGCCGGGCTTCACCCATTTGCAGTCCGCGCAGCCGGTGACGCTCGGTCATCATCTGATGGCCTATTATGAGATGGTGCGTCGGGATCGTAGTCGCTTCGCCGACGCGCGCGCGCGACTGAACGAATGTCCGCTCGGCGCGGCGGCGCTGGCCGGCACCGGCTTTCCGACCGACCGGCACATGACGGCGGCGGCGCTCGGCTTCGCCAAGCCCACGGACAACAGCCTCGACAGCGTATCCGACCGGGACTTCGCGCTCGACTATCTGATGGCGGCGACGCAGGCGTCGTTGCATCTGTCGCGGCTGGCGGAGGAATTCATCATCTGGGCGAGCCAGCCTTTCGGTTTCGTCAAGCTGCCCGACGCCTATTCGACCGGCAGCTCGATCATGCCGCAGAAGCGCAATCCCGACGCCGCGGAACTGGTGCGCGGTCATGCGGGGCGGATCATGGGGTGCATGAACGCCCTGTGCGTGACGATGAAGGGCCTGCCGCTCGCCTATTCCAAGGATATGCAGGACGACAAGCCGCCCGTGTTCGAGGCGCATGATCTGCTCGGCCTGTCGATCGCGGCGATGACCGGCATGGTGGAGACGGTGACGTTCCGCACCGACCGGATGCGCGCCCTGGCCGAAAGCGGCTTTGCGACCGCGACCGATCTGGCCGACTGGCTGGTGCGCGAAGGCGGCATCCCGTTCCGGGAGGCGCATCACATTACCGGGCGCGCGGTGGCGGCGGCGGAGGCGGCGGGCGTGCCGCTCGACCAGCTGCCGATCGGTACGCTCAAGGCCATCGACGCGCGGATCGACGAACGGGTCTATGCGGTTCTCACCGTCGATGCGTCGGTCGCGAGCCGCACGAGCCATGGCGGCACCGCGCCCGATCAGGTGCGCGCCCGTATCGCGCAGGCGAAGGAGGATCTGGGGGCATGAAGATGCGGACGCTGGCCGGCCTGGCCCTGATCACCCTGGCGCTGGCCGCCTGCGGCGGGCGCGAAACGCTCAAACCCGTGCAGGGGCAGAAGCTGCCCGCCGTGCCGGTCGGGGCGGCGACCGCGCCCACCAGCAACGACCTTCTTACCCCCTCCATCCAGGCGCGCCCGGAACGGAACGTCGAACTGCTGACCCAGTCGCGCGAGCGCGACGACGACGGCTTCGACCTGCCGCCCGACCCGAAGCCCTGACAGATACAGGATCAGAGTCCTTGGATCATTTCACCTATGTCGATGGCGCCATGCAGGTGGAGCAGGTGCCGATGGCGGCGATCGCCGATGCGGTCGGCACGCCGGTCTATGTCTATTCGACCGCCACGCTGGAGCGGCATGTCACGGTATTCCGCGACGGGTTGAGCCAGCTGGTCGATCCGCTCATCGCCTTTGCCGTGAAGTCCAATCCCAATGCGGCGGTGCTGGCGACTTTGGCGAAGCTCGGTCTGGGCGCGGATGTCGTGTCCGGCGGCGAATTGCTGCGCGCGGTGGCGGCGGGCATCCCGGCGGATCGCATCGTCTTTTCGGGCGTCGGCAAAACGGCCGAGGAGATGCGGCTGGCGCTCGACCATGGCATCTACCAGTTCAACCTGGAGAGCGAGCCGGAGGCCGAGATGCTGTCGCAGGTCGCGCTGTCGGTGGGCAGGCGCGCGCCGGTCGCCTACCGTATCAACCCGGACGTGGACGCCGGCACCCATGCGAAGATTTCGACCGGCAAGTCGGAAAACAAGTTCGGCATCCCCTATGACCGCGCATTGGAAAGCTATGCCGCGGCGCGCGACCTCCCCGGCCTCGACGTGCAGGGCGTTGCGGTTCATATCGGCAGCCAGCTGACCGACCTTGCGCCGCTGGAGGCGGCCTTCGTCAAGGTGGGCGCGCTGATCGAAGCGCTGCGTGGCGACGGCCACGACATCCGCACGGCGGATCTGGGCGGTGGGCTTGGCGTGCCCTATGATCCGTCAAAGCCGCTCCCGCCCAGCCCCGCGGACTATGGTGCGATGGTGACGCGCGTGACGCAGGGCTGGCCGGTGCGGCTGATGTTCGAGCCGGGGCGGGTGATCGTGGGCAATGCCGGCGCGCTCCTGTCGCGCGTCGTGCGGGTGAAGCAGGGCGCACAGGCCCCCTTCGTCATCGTCGACGCTGCCATGAACGACCTGATGCGGCCCAGCCTCTATGACGCCTGGCACGATATTCGCGCGGTTGCGCCGTCCGGCGATCGTGCGGTCGCGAACGTGGTGGGGCCGGTGTGCGAGACGGGCGACACCTTCGCCATGCACCGCGACATGGATGTGGTGCAGGCTGGCGATCTCGTCGCGTTCATGACCGCTGGCGCTTATGGCGCGACGATGGCGGGCACCTACAACAGCCGGCCGCTGACGCCCGAAGTGCTGGTGGCGGGCGACAAATGGGCTGTGGTGCGCGAGCGGCCGCCGATCCAGGCGCTGATCGACGGCGACATCATCCCGGACTGGCTCGCCGCCTAATGCACAGCCTGCCCGTCTTTCTGCGGCTGGACGGGCGGGCGGTCATCCTGACCGGCGAGGGCGAAGCCGCTGAGGCCAAGCGCCGCCTGCTGGAGCGGGCGGGCGCGCGGATCGTCGGGGAAGAGGATGGCGAAGCGCGGATCGCGGTCGTCTCCGATGGGGATGCAGCGGTCGCGGAACGGCTGCGGGCGCGGGGCGTGCTGGTGAACGCGACTGACAATCCGGCGCTGTGCGATTTCACCCTGCCGGCGATCGTCGATCGATCGCCTGTCATCATCGCCATCGGTACCGGCGGCGCGTCCGCTGGGCTGGCCAAGGCGTTGCGGCAACGGCTGGAGTTGATCCTGCCGGCCCGGCTCGGCGCATTGGCGTCCGCCTTGTCTGACGCCCGCGCCGCCATCCGGGCGCGCTGGCCTGACTCGGGCGACCGTCGTCGGGCGATAGATGCGGGACTGGCGAACGGCGGGCTGATCGATCCGCTGCGCGAGGATGCCGCCGATGCCCTGTCGCTGTGGCTCGGCGGCGGGCAGGATGATGCGGGTGCTCGGCTCGTCCGCATCTCTCTGTCATCTGCCGATCCCGAGGAACTGACGCTCCGCGCCGCCCGCCTGCTCGGCGAAGCCAATCGCATCTACCATCAGCCGGCGGTCCCTTCCGCCATCCTCGATCGCGCCCGCGCCGACGCAACGCGGATCGAGGCAGAAGCGCCGCCCGGCGATCCCGGCGAGGGGCTGTCGCTGTTTCTAGCCCTGGGCTGACTGAAGCCGCTCGATCTCGTCGTGCAGCGCCTGGATGGAGGAGACGAGGCGCGCCCTGTCCACCTGCATCTCGCGCAGCGCGTCGCGCGTTTCGCCCAGTTCCACGGCTCGGCGGGCGATACGGGCATCGAGTTCGGCATTGTGCCGCGTCAATGCGCCCAGTTGCTCGGCGCGGTGGCACAAATGCCGCAGACGTGCGTCCAGCACGTCGAAATCGAAGGGCTTCACGATATGGTCGTCCGCGCCCGCGGCGAGCGCATCGACGGTCGATTGGCTATCGGCCTCGCTGGCGATCATCACGAAGCAGGCGCTGCTGCCCAGATTGGCAGCACGGATTTTCTGCATGGTGGCGATGGCGGGGACAATGGCCAGCCCCATGTCGATCAATATGACATCGACAGGGCGCGTGACCAGCATGGACAGCGCGGCGAAACCGTCTTCGGCGAGCGCGACGTCATAATGCAGATGGGACAGGCGGCGCGCGATCACGTCGCGCGCGACCGGATTTTCATCGATCAGCAGCACGCGCAACCGACGCAGCGGACGCTCGGTTTCGGGCGCGTCGATCGCATCGGGATGACGGCGGCGGCGCCGGTTGAAGAGTTGCATATGTCCCACCTTCCTCGACCGGAGAGGGTAGGCGCGGGCGGCGAAGAAATGGTTAACGAGCGGGCGGGCGATTAACTTCATTTAATTGGAGCGGCGCAAGACCCCTGCCTACCATCGCGATGCAACCAAGAAGGGAAGGAGACTCTCCATGGTCGATCCGTGCATCCAGCTTGCCATCGAAGACATTGCCGACTTGATCGATCCCATGCCGGCCTGTGCCGCGGGGATGGCCGATACGCTGGAAATCAGCCTGATGGACGTGGTCATCGCGGTGATCGTGCATCCGTGATCCCCGCGACTTTGGTGGCTGCCATCGCCGCTGCCCAGGACGAACCGCTGGAAAGGGCGGTCGCTCTGATCCGTCCTTTCCTTCAGGACATTGGCTGGTTCGACGCCTTGCTGAGAGCGGAATTGTCGGAGATGGCCGCCGACCCGATGCATCTGCCGCAACTGCGCGCGATGCGGCAGGGAGACGCCCGCCATCTGGTAATCGCTCGCACGGGACGGGTGCGGATCGCGGCGACGGTGGTGGACGGCATCGGACCGCCCGACCATGTTCATTTCTCGGGCCAGGTCACCTTGTGCCGGCCGTTGGGTGGCGCGCTGGTCGCTGAGCGCTACCGGCGCGATGGCGACAGGGCCGTGGCGATCGGACGCGCGTCCTGGCCCGCCGGGGCTGTGGCGCAATGGGACGAGCGGCACGAGACGCTGTGCCTTGTGCCGCAAGAGCGATCATACCTGCTCCTGCGCGCGCAGATCGCGCCGGAGGGGCCGGTCCATGCCCGGCTCCATGACCGGGAGAGCGGCGCGCAGATCGCCGCCGAGGCGATCGACGAAGCGCAGGCGCGCACGCTGATGCTGCTGTCGCTTCTTCGGACGCAGGGCAGGCGCGACGCGGCGGCGCATTTCGCCGCTGCGCTCGATGCCGATGTGCCGACCCAGCGCTGGGCGGCGATGCGGGAATATCTCGCACTCGACACTGGACAGGCGTTGCCCGCATTGCGCACCATGGCGCGACAGGATGCGGACGACCGGGTTCGGGCGGTCGCCGCCCACACGCTTGAACGGATAGGGGCCGGCCCATGCCCCGCCTGATCGAGCCGCCGGAGGATGGGCAGGTCATCGATCTTGAGGCGCTGGTCGACTGGTGCGAAAGCAGCGCCTTCGATCCGGCATGCATCGACAGCCTGGCGGAGGCTGCGCCGATGCTGCGCGCCCTGTCGCGCAACCGCGACTTTCTGGCGGACTTCGCCATTGCCGAACTCAAGACACGCTGTGCGGAGCAGCGGCGGGTCAATCCCTATTCGGCGCAGGTGCTGCTGCTGCAACCGGCGAGCGCGCGCTACGTCCTGCGCGCCGCTTTCTGGCCGGCGGCGCAGGATCATGTGGTCCGGGTGAGCGGGCCGGCGGCGTTTCTCTATCATGTGCCGCATGACCATGGCTTCGATTTCCTGACCGTGGGCTATCTCGGGCCGGGCTACGGGTCCGACTATTATGACTATGATGCGGCCGGTGTGGCCGGGGCGGATGGGGAGCCGGTCGCCTTACGCTTCGTGGAGCGCAGCTATCTGTCGGAAGGGCGGATGCTGCTCTATCGCGCCAATCGCGACATTCATGCGCAACTCCCGCCCGCCAGCCTTTCCGTGTCGCTCAACATTCTTGCCAGCGCGCCGGACCAGGGCTGGCGACGGCAATATCGGTTCGACACGGCCAACGGCATGATCGCGCAGGAGATGACCGTCGCCAGCGCACAGATGTTGCTGGAGCTGGCGGTCGGCTGCGGAACGGGCAACGCGCTCGATCTGGCGCAGGATTTCGCGGCAAGGCACCCGATCGATGCCATGCGCCTCACGGCCTGGCGCGCGGTCGGTTCGGCGCTGGAGGGAGCCGCAGCGCAGCTCGATCATGTCGAACGCGGGGCGCGGGGGTCCAGCCCGCTGATCCGCCGGGCGAGCGAAATTGCGCTGCGACAACACCGGAATGGACATGAATTGGCTTGTTTTTGACGTCGTGGCCGGGTCGGATGGGCTATCATCAGCAGCGACGGGCGGCGCGTGGGCAGACAGCTGGTATGCCAGGGACTGGGACAGGATTTCGCGCCGGTCGCCCGCGCGCTGAGTGCGCGCGGCGTGCAACTGGCCGTACGCGCGGGCTGCGACGAAATGCCGCTGGTGCGGACTGCCAATGCCGTGATCCTGTGGCAGGATGTCGATGATCCCGCGGCGCGCGCCCGCGCGCTCGAAGCGGGGATGCAGGAGGTGGTCGGACCCTGGATGCATGAGGCGGAGGCCGTGGCGCGGATCATCCGTTTGGCCGATGCCGACCAGCCGATGCTGCGTGTCGGCGGCCTGACAATCCGGCTGGTCGATCGCAGGGTTGAGCGGGAAGGCCGCCCCATCGCGCTACTGGCGCGCGAATATGAGGTGCTGGTCTACCTGGCGCGCAAACGGGGGCAGCCGGCAAGCCGAGCGGAATTGCTCCGCGCGGTCTGGGGGCTGGCGTTCGATCCGGGCACCAACAGCGTCGAGGTACATATGTCGCGGCTGCGCGCGAAGCTGGACCGCGGGTTTCCCCGGCCGATGCTGCGGACGATCAAGGGCGAAGGTTACGCGCTCTGCCGGGAGGATGGCGCAAGTGGCGCATAGGCGCGCAGGAAGACGTCGACGGCAAAGGCCGCTTCCGCTGCCATGCTCGCCTCATCCGGCGCGTCGATCCGACCCATCAGCAGCTGCTGATGCGTCCCCGACATCGCGAGCGCCATCAGAGCGCGCGCCGCATCGGCCGGATCGGCGACACGCAACTGGCCCCGTGTCATGGCGCCTTGCAGGAACTGGGCCAGCAGCTGGCGGGTGTTACCGGGAGCAAGATCGAAGAAGATGCGCGACAATTCGGGAAAGCGCTTCCCCTCAGCGATGATCAGGCGGTGAAGCGCGACGGCCTCAGGCGACGTCACCTTGCCGAGGAGGCTCAGGGCCGCGCTTTCCAATGTCGCCCGCAGCACGCCGCAGGGTTTGAGGATTTCCGCCAGCTGCGCGCGGTAGGCGCTGGCCGCGCGATCGAGCACCGCGGCAAACAACAGCTGCTTGGATGGGAAGTAGCTCCACAGCGTGCCCTTCGATCCACCAAGCCTGGCGGCGATACCGGACATCGTGGTACCGGCATAGCCATAGTCAAGAAAATGTCCGTGGGCCACCGTCAGTATGGCATCCCGTCGATCCTGACGACGCGCTTCCCGTCGACTGGGCGGAAGAGGCGGCTGGGGGCTTGTCATGAAATCGTACCATATAGTACGCTAAACCGATTGACAAGGCTCGACGGCGGGCGCAATGGCGTTTTTCATACTAGGTGGTACGGTTTGATATGTCTGTGAGTCGCATTGCCCAGGCCGCCCGGACTGGCGGCTTGCTGTCCTCCCTCTTGCTGCTCGGTGCCTGCGCCTCCATTCCCGATCTCGGGCCGGAGCCGGCGCCGCGGTCGAGCAATGACGTGGCGGCAGCGCGAAGCCTGACGGCCCCGGCGACAGTCTGGCCGGGCGATGAATGGTGGCACGTCTATGGCGATCCGCAACTCGACCAATTGATCGGGGAAGGGCTGCGCGCCTCGCCTGACGTAGCGGCGGCAGGTGCCCGATTCCGCCGCGCTGCCGCGATGGCCCAGCAGGCCGGCGCGGCGCTGGCGCCGTCCGCCGATGTGGAGGCAAGCGCGGCGGCGACCAAGCAGAGCTACAATATGGGCCTGCCCAAGGCGTTCGTGCCGCAGGGCTGGCTTGGTACCGGCCGGGTCGCGCTCGACCTCGGCTTCGACCTCGACCTGTGGGGGCGCAACCGTGCGTCCCTGGCGGCGGCGACGTCCGAGGCGCGCGCGGCAGACATCGACCAGCAGCAGGCGAGGCTTGCTTTGGCCACCGCGATCGCCGGCGCCTATGCCGACCTCGCGCGCCTCCATGACGAGGCGGATATTGCCCGTCGTACCCTCGACATCCGGCTGGCGAGCCAGAAACTCGTTGCCAACCGGCGGCAGAACGGGCTTGAGACGCGCGGCAGCGTGCGGCAGGCGGATGCGACGGTCGCTTCGGCGCGGGCGCAGCTGGCCGCCGCGACCATGGCGATCGAGCTGCGGCAGCATCAGATCGCGGCGCTGATCGGCGCGGGGCCGGATCGCGGCTTGTCGATCGCGCGGCCGAAGCTCGGCACGCTTGCGCCCCTGGGACTGCCGGAGGATGTCACCACCAATCTGGTCGCGCGCCGCCCGGACATCGCCGCGGCACTCGCGCGGGCAGAGGCTGCCGCCAAGCGGATCAAGGTGGCGCGGGCCGACTTCTTCCCGGCGATCCGCCTGAGCGCGCTGGTGGGCGTGCAATCGCTCGGCTACGATACCGTTTTCAATGGCGGATCGGCCACCGGGTCGCCCAAGCCCTTCATCAACACCCTCTTCGACAAGGATTCGCTGTTCGGCACCGTCGGTCCGGCGATCAGCCTTCCGATCTTCCATGGCGGCGCGCTGCAGGGACAGTATCGTGGCGCGCGAGCGACCTATGACGAAGCGGTGGCCAGTTATGACAAGACGGTGCTCGCCGCCTATCAGGAGGTGGCGGACGCCGTCACCACGCGCCGCACGCTGGACCAGCGGCTGGCCGATGCCCGCGCAGCCGTCGATGCGTCGCAGGACGCCTACGCCGTCGCGCAAAAGCGCTACAAGGGCGGCCTGTCCACCTATCTTGACGTGCTGAATGTCGAGGATCAGTTGCTTGCCGCGCGACAGTCGCTGGCAGCCTTGCAGGCCAGTGCCTTTTCGACCGACATTGCCCTCATTCGGGCGCTGGGCGGCGGCTTCGTCGCGCGCGACCCTCTCTCCAAGGACCAACCGCATGGCTGACGCCACCCCCGATATTCACAATGCCGCCGATGATGTGGCGCAGCAGGAGCAGCGCAGCGGCGCCCGCCGGACCTGGTTGATCCGGCTCGGCCTTGCGGTGATCGTGGGCCTTGCGCTGTGGGGCCTGTGGTATCTGCTCGTCGGCCGTTCGCATGTCAGCACGGACAACGCCTATGTGAACGCCGAGATGGCGCAGGTGACGCCGCTCATTTCCGCGCAGGTCGTCGATGTGCGCGTAAGCGACACGCAACCCGTGCGGAAAGGCGACATGCTGGTGCGGCTCGACCCCACCAATGCGCGCATCGCCGTGGCGCAGGCAGAGGCGGACCTGGCAGAGGCGCGCCGCCGCTTCCGCCAGACGTCGGCCACCAGCCAATCGCTGTCGGCGCAGGTGCAGGCGCGCGGCGCGGACATCGTCCAGGCCCGCGCCCAGCTGACCAGCGCGCAGGCTGATTTCGAAAAGGCGCGGATCGATCTGCAACGGCGCGAGGCGCTGGTGACCGAAGGCGCGGTGTCCGGGGACGAAGTCACGTCCGCGCGCAAGGCATATGCGAGCGCGCGCGCCGCGCTCGACCTCGCGCGGGCGGGGGTCGAGACCGCCGAAGCCACCCGCAACGCCGCCACCGGGCAGTTGCAGGCGAACGACGCGCTGGTGCGTGGATCGACCATCGAAACCGATCCCTCTGTCATGGCCGCCAAGGCGCGGCTGGAGTCGGCGAAGCTCGACATGGAGCGCACCATCATCCGCGCGCCGATCGACGGCGTCGTCACCAAGCGGCAGGTGCAGGTGGGCCAGCGCGTCGCGCAGGGCAGTCCGATCATGACCATCGTTCCGCTGGACCGGGTCTATGTCGACGCCAATTTCAAGGAGCGGCAACTGCGCGGCGTCAAGGTCGGTATGCCGGCGAAGGTCACGTCCGACCTCTACGGCGGCGATGTCGTCTATCATGGCAAGGTCGTGGGCTTTGCCGGGGGCACGGGGGCGTCCATGTCGTTGATCCCGGCGCAGAATGCCACGGGCAACTGGATAAAGGTGGTGCAGCGCCTGCCGCTGCGCATCGAACTCGATCCCAGGGAACTGGCGGCGCATCCGTTGCGCGTGGGCCTCTCCATGGAAGTCGAACTCGACCTTTCCGACAAGTAAAGGCGTCCAGGCATGAGCGGCGACGACGACATTTTCTCGCGACTGTCTCCGCGCAGCCGCACATTGGCCGGGCTGGTGCTGGCGCTCAGCAACCTCATGGTTGTACTGGACCTCACCATCGCCAACGTGTCGGTGCCGCACATCGCCGGCAATCTGGGCATCTCTCCCGACCAGGGGACGTGGATCATCACGTCCTATGCCGTCGCGGAGGCGATCTGCGTGCCGCTGACCGGCTGGCTGGCGCAGCGGTTCGGGGTGGTGCGGGTCTTCACCCTGGCGATGGCGGGCTTCGGACTCTTCTCGCTCCTGTGCGGCCTGTCGACCACGCTGGGAATGCTGGTGGCCTGCCGGATCGGCCAGGGCGTGTGCGGCGGCCCGATCATGCCGATGTCGCAGACGCTGCTGATGCGCATCTTCCCGCCCGAAACACGCGGCCGGGCGATGGGCATGTGGGCGATGACGACGCTGATGGGGCCGGCGCTCGGGCCGATCGTGGGCGGCTACATCAGCGACAACTGGAGCTGGCACTGGATCTTCTTTATCAACCTGCCGATCGCCATATTGTGCGTCTTCGCCGCGCAGGCGCTGCTGCGGCCGGTGGAAACGGATACCGCCCATGTGCCGATCGACAAGGTGGGCCTGATGCTGCTGGTCTTCTGGATCGGCTGTCTCCAGATCATGCTCGACATCGGACGCGATCATGACTGGTTTGCCGACCCGATGATCGTGGCGCTGGGCCTGCTCGCCTTTATCGGCTTCCTGGTGTTCATCATCTGGGAATTGACGGAGGAGCACCCGGTGGTGGACCTGCGCGTATTCCGTCATGTCGGGTTCAGCTCAGGGCTGTTCACCTTATGCCTCTGTTACGGGTCCTATTTTGCGAGCATCGTGGTGATCCCGCAATGGTTGCAGGCGTCGATGGGCTATACCGCGACCTGGGCAGGCATCGTCACCGCGCTCACCGCCATGGCGGCGTTGTTCACCGCGCCGATAGCGGCGAAGTTGATGAGCAAGGTCGACGCCCGGTTGCTGATCTCCGCAGCCGTGGCGTGGATTGGCATCATGTCGCTGCTTCGGGCGAATTGGACCAGCGGCGTGGATTTTACGGCGATGGCGATCCCCCAGTTCGTGCAGGGATTCGCGTTGCCCTTCTTCTTCATTCCGCTGACGACTCTGACCCTGGGTTCTGTGCTTCCCAGCGAGACGGCTTCCGCAGCGGGCCTCCAGAATTTCGTCCGCACGATGGCGACGGCGATCGCCACGTCGCTGGTGCTGACCGAATGGAGCGATTCGCAGCGGGTGTCTCGCAACGAAATGGCGGGCGTGTTGCACCCCGACCAAACTCAGTCCCTGTTATCCGGGCTTGGTTTTTCCGCGGATCAGACGCGGCAGACGATCTCCAACCTCGTCGAGCAGGAGGCGACGGTGATCGCCGTCGATCACATATTCCTGCTGTCTGCCGTCATCCTGTTCGCCGCCGCCGTCGTGGTCTGGATCGCGCCCAAGCCGCGCACCGATGTTGACACGTCGGCGGCGCACTGACTCTGGCTCGACCCGTCAGGTGGGTCGCTCGCCCCACGTCGAAGCCGGTGCCGCAGCTCGCTAGCCAAGCTGGCGGGTGTCGGACCAGCTGCCGACCGCCACGATCCCGACCGCTCGCGGCGCATTGACGGGTTGGTGCGGGCGCGTCACTTACCGCGCGGAAGGGGCAAGGCGGATGCGAATCGTCATCATTGACGACAGCGGGCTGCGCGCGACGGTTCTGGAGGAGGGCCTGCGCGAGGCGGGGTATGACGACATCCACATCGTCCCGCCGCGTGGCGCATTCGTCGCCCGGCTGGAGCGGATGGCGCCAGATGTTGTGCTGATGGACCTTGGCAGCCCCAGCCGCGACACGCTGGAGGAAATGCTGACCGTCAGCCGCGCGCTGGCAAAGCCCATCGCCATGTTCGTGGACCAGTCGGACGAGGCGATGATCGGCGCGGCGATCGATGCCGGCGTGTCCGCCTATGTCGTCGATGGGCTGCGCAAGGAGCGGGTGAAGCCGGTGCTCGAGCTTGCGGTGCGGCGCTTCAACGCCTTTGCCAAGATCCAGGCGGAGCTGGAGGAGGCGCGCACGGCCTTGTCGGATCGCAAGATCATCGACCGGGCCAAGTCGATCCTGATGAACCAGCGAAGCCTGTCCGAGCAGGACGCTTACGCCCTTCTGCGGTCGACCGCCATGAACCAGGGCAAGAAGATCGTCGATGTGGCGCAGGCGCTGATCACCGCGAGCGAACTGCTGGGAGGAGGGCTATGACGACCGCACTGAAAATCGCCTTCCTGCCGTTGAACGACGCCGCCGTGCTGGTCGCGGCGCGAGAGATGGGTTTTGCCGAGCAGCAGGGGCTGAGCCTCGAGCTGGTTCGAACGACAAGCTGGGCGACGTTGCGCGACCGGCTGGTGTTCGGGCAGGTGCATGGCGCCCACATGCTCGCGCCGCTGGCCGTTGCCGTCACGCTTGGCCTCAGCCAGCAGCCGGCCGCGCTTGCAGCGCCCTACAAGCTGGGCGTCAACGGCAACATGCTGGTCATGGCGAGCGATTTCGCGCGCGCGCTGGAGCCGGATGTCGGCGCGCGCCTTTCCGACCCGCTCGGCACCGCGCATGATTTCGCCGCCGCGATCGGCCTGTGGCGGCGCAAGCCCGTGATCGGCGTCGTCCATCGCTTTTCCAGTCATGCGATCATGCTGCGCTACTGGCTGGCGAGCGCGGGCGTCGATCCCGACAAGGATGTGGTGCTGCGCGTTCTTCCACCCTCGCTGACCGTCGAGGCGATGCGGGCTGGCGAAATCGACGGCTTCATTGCCGGAGAGCCCTGGGGCAGCGCGGCGGTCGAGGCGGGACTGGCCGAAACCGTCGCCACTGGCGAGCGTATCTGGCGGCGCGGCGTGGAAAAGGTGCTGGCGTTTCGCGAAAGCTGGCTGGAGGGTAACCCCGACATCTTGGACCGTCTGCTGCGGGCGCTGGCCCTGGCCGCGGCCTGGTGCGACGATCGCGCCAACCACGGCGCACTGGCCGACCTGCTCGCGCGCCCTTCCTATGTTGATCAGCCTGCCGAGCTGATCGCCCGGGCGCTGAACGGTCAGATCGTGGCGCGCGCGGGCGAGGCGCCGATCGCCAGTCCCGACTTCATGCTGTTCAGCCGCGAGGCGACGCCGTTTCCGTGGAGGAGCCAGGCCTTGTGGATTTATTCGCAGCTCGTCCGCTGGAATATGGTCGGCCATGACGCTGCGACCGCCGCGAAGGCGGGCGCTGTGTTTCGGCCGGATGTCTTCCGCCGTGCGCTGGCCGACAGCGACATGCCGATGCCCGGCGCGAGCATGAAGCTGGAAGGCGCGGTGGAGCTGCCGCTGGCGGTGGGGTCGCGGCGTGGCGAGCTGACCCTGGGGCCGGACCGGTTTTTCGACGGTCGGGTGTTCGACCCCGACCGGATCGAGGAATTTCTGGCGGGGTTTCGCGCTCCGCGTTGATTTCGGCCGCGATTTTGTGCCTTGCAACATGAAGCAAAAAACGGGATAGTGACGCCGTCGCGCGACGATGCGCGCTGAACATCGATGCGACATCCCAAGGGCGGGACAGAGCATCCTCTCCAAAAAATCGCAGCAAAGCCGCTGACCGGACGACGCATCAGGCGTAAGTCCGGCTGCGGCTTTTTTCATGGTCATTTTCCATCGACTGGGGACGTCACATGGCAACCGCTTATTGGGACCGCGAAGGGCAGGACACGCCGCCCGCCGCCACGACGAGCTTCTGGAAGGCCGGCCACACGCCGACGCTCATCGCCGCCTTCCTCTATTTCGACCTCGCTTTCATGGTGTGGGTGCTGCTGGGGCCGCTCGCGCCCATGATCTCCAAGACGCTGGCGCTCACACCCGCGGAAAAGGGGCTGATGGTCGCGACCCCCACCCTGGCCGGCGCGCTGCTGCGGGTCGTGAACGGGCTGCTGGTCGATCGCATCGGCCCGAAAATGTCGGGCGCGATCAGCCAGCTGATCGTGATCGCCGGCCTGTTCACGGCCTGGGTCGCGGGCATCGACAGTTTTGGCGGCACGCTGGCGCTGGGCGTCATCCTGGGCTTTGCAGGGGCCAGCTTCGCGATCGCATTGCCGCTGGCGAGCCGCTGGTATCCCGCCGAGCATCAGGGCAAGGCGATGGGCCTTGCCGGCATGGGCAATTCGGGCACGGTGCTTGCCTCGCTGTTCGCGCCGGTGCTGGCCAAGCTGTTCGGCTGGAACGCCGTGCTCGGCCTCGCCTGCATCCCGCTCGGCATCGTCTTCCTCCTCTATGTCATCATGGCGAAGGACGCGCCGAACGCGCCCGCGCCCAAGAGGATCATCGACTATTTCCAGCCGCTCAAGCAGGCCGATGCCTGGTGGCTGATGGCCTTCTACGCGGTGACGTTCGGCGGGTTCGTGGGCCTTGCCGCCAGCCTGCCGATCTACTTCACCGACCAGTTCGGCCTGACCCCGATCGTCGCCGGCTATTGTACCGCAGGCTGCGTGTTCGCAGGCTCGCTGGTGCGCCCGATAGGCGGCGCACTCGCTGACCGGATCGGCGGCTCCAAAGCGCTGATGATGGTTTATGCCGTGGCCGCAGTCGCGCTCGCCGGCGTGGGCTTTGCGCCGACACTGGTCAGCGCGCTGGGCCTGTTCGTGGTTGCGATGCTGGCGCTCGGCACCGGCAACGGGTCGGTGTTCCAGTTGGTGCCGCAGCGGTTTCAGGCGGAAATCGGCATCATGACGGGGCTTGTCGGGATGGCCGGCGGCATCGGCGGCTTTTATCTTGCCAGTTCGCTGGGCCTTGCCAAGCAGCTGACCGGCAGCTTCGCGCCCGGCTTCCTGATCTTTGCGGGACTGGCCGTGCTGGCCCTGATCGGCCTTGCCATGATCGCCGGCAGGTGGCGTGCGACCTGGACCACGGGCGCGCATATCTGACGCAGGAGGGCAGGCGGCGGCGGCCTGCAACGGGCCGCCGCCACAGCCTTCCGAGCGCGGGGCGCATGAATATCGCTTGAGGCAGCCGGCGAATCGCCCTATGCTGCACTGCAAAGGACAGGGTTGTCCTTCTTACATAGCCGAAGCGGTCCAGGGACGGATCGATTAGGCGCACATGATGGCAAGGCCGCCATCCAGACATCCGGGTTCAAACCCGGATGTCTGGATGGCGGCCTTTTTTGTTTCCGAAAGGACCGGGGATGGAGTTTCAGGTCAGGGATGATAGCGGGACGGACGCGCGGGATGATGTGCCGGTTCCGTTCGAGGATGTCCGCGAACATCTGGTCGTCATCGGCAACGGCATGGCCGGATGCCGCGCGGTCGAGGAACTGCTGGCGCGCGATGCGGGCCGCTATCGCGTCACCATCTTCGGCGCAGAGCCGCATGTGAACTACAACCGCATCATGCTCTCGCCCGTGCTGGCGGGCGAAAAGACCTTCGATCAGATCGTCATCAACGACGCCGCCTGGTATGCCGACAACGGCATCGAGCTGATCGCCGGCGATCCGGTGGCGAAGATAGACCGTGCCGCCAAGACCGTCGCATCCCGCAGTGGGCGGACGGTCCATTATGACCGGCTGCTGATCGCCACCGGCTCCGATCCTTTCATCATTCCGGTGCCAGGCAAGGATCTGCCCGGTGTCATCAGCTTCCGCGACATGAAGGATGTCGACGCGATGCTGGAGGCTGCGGGCAGGGGCGGCGACGCGGTGGTGATCGGCGGCGGCCTGCTCGGCCTGGAAGCCGCGCACGGCCTGTCCTTGCGGGGCATGAAGGTCACCGTCATCCACCTCATGGACACGCTGATGGAGCGGCAGCTCGACGAAGCGGCGGGCTGGCTGCTCAAGAGCGCGCTGGAGGCGCGGGGACAGACGATCCTGACCGGGGCGAACACAGCCGAAATCTATGGGGAGGGCAGGGTCGAGGGCGTGCGCCTGAAGGACGGGCGCGACATTCCCGCCAGCCTCGTCGTCATGGCGGTCGGAATCCGCCCCGCGACCGCGCTGGCACGTGACGCTGGCCTAGCCGTCAATCGCGGCATCCTGGTCGACGATCATATGGTGACGAGCGACCCCGCCATCCTCGCGGTCGGCGAATGCGTCGAACATGACGGCAATGTCTACGGCCTGGTCGCGCCGCTCTGGGACATGTGCCGCAGCCTCGCCGACGGCCTCACCGACCGGCATAGCGGCTACAGAGGCTCGGTCACCTCGACCAAGCTCAAGGTCGCCGGGCTGGACGTCTTCTCCGCCGGCGACTTTTCCGGCGGCGAAGGCTGCGAGGACATCGTCCTGCGCGATGCGTCGCGGGGCGTCTACAAGCGCGTCGTGGTGAAGGACGACCGCATTGTCGGCGCGGTCCTCTATGGCGATACGGCGGACGGCGGCTGGTATTTCGATCTGCTTCGGCGTGAGGAGAATATCGCCGACATCCGCGACTTGCTGATCTTCGGCCAGGCTTTCGCCGCAGGAGGCGGCGCGCTGGACCCTAAGGCGGCCGTTGCGGCGCTCTCGGACGATGCCGAGATTTGCGGCTGCAACGGCGTATCCAAGGGCCAGATCGTCGACTGCATCGAAAAAGGCGCGGGCAGCCTCGACGCCGTACGCGCGACCTGCAAGGCATCGGCGAGCTGCGGCAGCTGCACCGTCCTTGTCGAAAATCTGCTGAGCGTCGTGCTGGGCGAGGAGGTCAAGGCCAGCCCCAAGACGCTATGCAAATGCACCAGCTTCACCCATGACGATGTGCGGCGCGAAATCGTCGCCCAGTCGATGCGCTCTATCCCCGAAGTGATGCAGCGGCTCCACTGGACCACCCCGGACGGCTGCGCCTCCTGCCGTCCTGCGCTCAACTACTATCTGCTTTGCGCGCTGCCTGGCGACTATCGGGACGACCAGCAGAGCCGCTTCGTCAACGAACGGATGCACGCCAACATCCAGAAGGACGGCACCTATTCGGTCGTCCCGCGCATGTGGGGCGGCCTCACCAATCCGCGAGAATTGCGCGCCATCGCCGATGTGGTCGAGAAATATAACGCCCCGATGGTCAAGGTGACCGGCGGCCAGCGGCTCGACATCTTCGGGATCAGGGGCGAGGATCTGCCCGCCGTGTGGGCGGACCTGAACGCCGCCGGCATGGTCTCGGGCCACGCCTATGGCAAGTCGCTCCGCACGGTGAAGACCTGCGTCGGCTCCGAATGGTGCCGCTTCGGAACGCAGGATTCGACCGGCCTCGGCGTCAAGACCGAGCGGATGACCTGGGGTTCGTGGATGCCCCACAAGTTCAAGATCGCCGTGTCGGGCTGCCCACGCAATTGCGCGGAAGCGACAATCAAGGATTTCGGGATCGTCTGCGTGGATTCGGGCTATGAACTCCATGTCGGCGGCAATGGCGGCATCCATGTCCGCGCCACCGACCTCCTGTGCAAGGTTTCGACCGAGCAGGAGGCGCTCGATTACTGCGCCGCCTTCATCCAGCTCTACCGCGAGGAAGCCCGCTATCTGGAGCGCACCGCGCCCTGGATCGAGCGGGTCGGCGTCGATTATGTGAAGAGCCGGATCGTCGAGGATGACGCCGGCCGCGAAGCGCTGCGCGCGCGCTTCCTTTATTCCCAGAGCTTCTGTCAGGACGATCCCTGGGCGGAACGCGCCGCTGGCGCGCGCGCCGATCTGCACCAGCCTCTCCACCCTATCGCCATCGCTGCGGAGTGAATCCCATGACCGACTGGATCGACATCGGTACACTGGCGGACATCCCGCTGCGGGGCGCGCGCACCGTCCATATCGCCGGCGAAAGGGAGATCGCCGTTTTCCGCACCGGCGACGATCAGGTTTTCGCCCTGATCAACGAATGCCCGCACAAGAAGGGGCCGCTCTCCCAGGGCATCGTCCACGGCCACAGTGTCGCCTGCCCGCTGCACAACTGGACCATTGCGCTCAAGACCGGCGAAGCGCAGGGCGCGGACAAGGGCTGCACCCCGACGGTGGCGGTGCGGATGGATGGCGACCGCATCCTGATCGCGCGTCCCGAGCCGGCGAGGGCGGCGGCGTGAAAATCTTCGCCCGTTCGGTTCGAGCAGCTTCGAGCGAAGTCGAGAAGCGTCCGTCGAGAAACCCTTCTCGACTTCGGTTCTCGGCAAGCTCGAACCTGCGCTCGAAGCGAACGGTGGCAGGGAGGCAGGCTTGAGCAACCCCATCCGCACCACCTGCGCCTATTGCGGCGTCGGCTGCGGCATCATCGCGACGCCGACCGGCCCGCGCTCTGTCCTCATCAAGGGCGACGAAGCGCACCCCGCCAACACCGGCCGCCTGTGCTCGAAGGGCACGCATCTCGGTGAAACGGTGGGCCTCGCCGGCCGCCTCCTCCACCCCATGATCGGCCAAAAGCGCGCGACTTGGGACAAGGCGCTCGACCTCGTCGCGCGCAAGTTCCGGGACATGATCGACCGCCACGGCCCCGACAGCGTCGCCTTCTACGTTTCGGGCCAGCTTCTGACCGAGGATTATTATGTCGCCAACAAGCTGATCAAGGGCTTCATCGGCTCGGCCAATATCGACACCAACAGCCGCCTGTGCATGTCGAGCGCGGTCGCCGGCCACAACCGGGCTTTCGGCGAAGACATCGTGCCCGCCAGCTATGATGATCTGGACGAGGCGGACCTCATCGTCCTTGTTGGCTCCAACACCGCCTGGTGCCATCCGATCGTCTATCAGCGCATCCAGGCCGCCCGCGCCGCGCGCGGCACGAAGCTGGTCGTCATCGACCCCCGCCGCACCGAAACCTGCGAAGGCGCGGACCTTCACCTCGCGCTCAAGCCCGGCACCGACGTAGCCTTGATGAACGGCCTTTTGGCCTGGTGTGATCGGGAAGGCATCGCGTCATCCGACCATGTGACCGTCCCCGACGGATTCTGGGACCATATCCGCACCGGCCACGATCTCTGGACCACCGCCAAGACCTGCGACCTGCCGCCCGCGCAACTGGAGCAATTCTTCCGCCTGTTCGCCGCCACCCCGCGCACCGTCACCCTGTTTAGCCAGGGCGTCAACCAGTCGATCCGCGGCACCGATCAGGTGAATGCGATCCTCAACGTCCACTTGGCTACCGGCCGCATCGGCAGGCCGGGCGCCGCGCCCTTCTCCATCACCGGCCAGCCCAACGCCATGGGCGGCCGCGAGGTCGGCGGCCTCGCCTCCACGCTCGCCGCGCATATGGACTTCGCGCCGGACAATGTCGCCCGCGTCGGCCGCTTCTGGGCCGCGCCGGCCATGGCGACGAAGCCGGGGCTGAAAGCCGTCGACCTGTTCCGCGCGATCAACGAAGGGCGGATCAAGGCGCTCTGGATCATGGCGACCAACCCCGCCGTCTCGCTGCCCGACGCCGGCCGCGTGCGCGAGGCGCTGGCATCGATCCCTTTCCTCGTCGTGTCGGACATCATGGCGCAAACCGACAGCAGCACCCATGCCCATGTCCGCCTCCCCGCCGCCGGCTGGGGCGAGAAGGACGGCACCGTCACCAACAGCGACCGCACGATCAGCCGCCAGCGTCCCTTCCTGCCCCTCCCCGGCGAGGCCAAGCCCGACTGGTGGATCGTCACGCAGGTTGCGCGCCGCATGGGCTGGCGAAGCGCCTTCGCCTATGACCGGCCTGCCGACATCTGGCGCGAACATGCGCGCCTCACCGCCTATCAGAATGACGGGGCGCGGCTGCTGAACCTGCGCGCCCATGCGACCATCGGCAACGACGCCTATGAGGCGATGGCGCCCTTCCGCTGGGGCGGCACGCCCTTCGCCGATGGCCGCTACCCGACCCCCGACGGCAAGGCGCGTCTGGTCCTGACGAAACAGATGGACCTTCAGCCGCCGCTCAAGGACTGGCCGCTCACCCTCAACACCGGCCGCTATCGCGACCAGTGGCATAGCATGACCCGCACCGGCCTCTCGCCCAAGCTCGCCCGCCACCGCGAGGAGCCGCTGGTCGAGGTGCATCCCGACGACGCGCGGGCGCTGGGGGTTGCGGAAGGCGACCTCGCCCGCGTCGCCACGCCGCAGGGCGACAGCCTCTTCCGCGTCCACCTCACCGAAAGCCAGCGCCCCGGCGAAATCTTCACCCCGATCCACTGGACCGATCAGGTCGCGACCGGCGGCCGCACCGGCCTCTTGCCCCGGCCGCTGGTCGATCCCCATTCGGGCCAGCCCGGCTTCAAGTCCACGCCCGCAAGCCTCATGAAAGTGACGGCCGAATGGAAGGGCTTCCTCATCCTGCGCGGTTCAGAAACGGTGACGCTCCCCTGTCTCTGGGCGACGCGAGTCACCGTCCCCGGCGGCGCGCTCTACGAGATTGCCGGCAATGGCGATCCGGCCCGCCTCGAAACCTACCTGCCCAGGGGCGACCGGGTTGAGGCGATCGACCAGACGCGCGGCACCCGCCGCGTCGCGATCCTGCGCGACGGGCGGCTCGCCGCCGTCCTCTTCGTCACCCGCACCGGCCTGCTGCCGTCGCGCGACTGGCTGATCGGCCAGCTCGAAGCGGACCAGGTGACCGCATCCGTCCTTGCCGCGCGCGGCCCCGGCGCTCGGCCGGACAAGGGCGCGACCATCTGTGTCTGCTTCGACATCGGTTTGAACCAGATCGTCGCCGCGATCCGCGACCAGAGCCTGATTGACGTGCCTGCCATCGGCCAGGCGATCGGCGCGGGCACCAATTGCGGCTCCTGCCGCCCCGCGCTCGCCACCATCCTCGCCCAGACCACGGAGGAGACGCTTCATGCCGCAGAATGACCAGCCCAGGAACTCGATCGCGCCGGGCGAGGTCTGGCTGGTGGGCGCGGGACCGGGCGATCCCGACCTCCTCACCCGCAAGGCCGAACGGCTGATCGCCGCCGCCGACATCATCTTCTACGATGCGCTGGTCGGGCCGGGCGTGCTCGACCTGATCCCGCCCGGCGTCGAGCGCATCAGCGTCGGCAAGCGCTCGGGCCGGCACAGCAAGGCGCAGGGCAGCATCAACGACCTGCTGCTCGCGGCAGCGAAGTCGGGCCGGCGCGTCGTCCGCCTGAAAGGCGGCGACCCCTCTGTCTTCGGCCGCTCCGCCGAGGAAATGGCGTATCTGGGCCGAGAAGGCATCCGCGTCCACATCTGCCCCGGCATCACCACGGCGAGCGCTGCGGCGGCGAGCGGCGGCGCGTCGCTTACCCTGCGTGGCAAGGCGCGCGGGCTGACGCTGGTGACCGCGCATCTGAAAGCGGGTGAGGCGCTGGCGCTCGACTGGGAGGCGCTGGCACGGCGGGGCGATACGCTCGGCATCTATATGGGGCGGGCGGCGGCCGGCGAGATCGCCCGCAGGCTGATCGCCGCCGGCCGCGACCCCGACACACCGGTGATGGTGGCCGTCAACGTCTCGCTGCCCGGCGAGCGGCTGATCCGGGGCCGCCTGTCGGCGCTCGCTTTCCTGGTGGCGACGATCAGCGACGAAGACCCGACGCTGCTGCTGATCGGTGAGGCGGTGGCGGGAACGGCCGCATCCGTGAACGCGGATGCTGGCGCGGAAATCGCGATCTAAGCCGACAGATCGGCCAGATCCTCGGGCCGGTTGATGTTGGGCAGGACGAGGCCGGGCAGTTCGACCGCGCGCGCGCCGATCCGGTCGAGCCAGCCGCGGATCGACCGGTTGTTGTGTTCCGCCAGATGCGCGTCCAGTTCGGTTGCCAGCGCAGCCGGCCACCAGCCGAGCAGTTGCTGCCCCGCCAGCACCGCAGCGCGATTCCCGATCAGTGCGGCAGGCAGGTCGCCGGGGTAGAAGGGCATGTCGCAGCCGCTGGTCAGCACCCCGACGAAGCCCTGCGCGGCCGCATGATGCAGCGCGGCGTTGAGGCCACCGAGCGGACCCATGTCCGGCGCGGGACGGTCATCAAGGCCCCCCGGGCGGCCACACAACACCAGCGCATCGACATGCGGAGCTAGGCCGGCGATCGCATGGTCGATCAGCGTCCGCCCGTCCGGCATCCGCGCCAGCGCCTTGTCACTGCCGAAGCGGCGGGAGCGGCCGCCGGCCAGGATTGCGCCCAGTATCGGCGAAGGACGCATCGATATTCCCTCCGATTATCCTCTGTCGGCCTGCGTTCGCCATGCCTATACCGACCGGGATGCACAAGCCCGCGCCATTCTCCTTCGACCGTTTGACCCCGGATGGCAGCGTCCATTCGACCGACCGCGTCCTGGCGGAGGAAGTGCCGGTCGCGATCGAATATAATGGCGTGGGCTACGCCGTGCTGATGGCGACGCCCGCCGATCTGCCCGATCTGGTGCAGGGGTTCAGCCTGGCCGAGCGGCTGGTGGCGCGGGAGGATGCGGCGCTCGACATCGACCTGCACGAAGCGGCGGCGGGCTTCGTCGCGCGCACGACGCTGCCGCCGCATCGCGTCGAAAGTCTGTTGAACCGCGTTCGTCACCGGACCACCGATTCCGCCTGCGGTCTGTGCGGCATCGACAATCTGGAGCAGGCGGTGCGGCCGCTGCCGCCCGTCACGGCGACGACGCGCGCGACTGGCGCCGCAATTTTCCGCGCCCTGTCGGCGCTTGCCGATCATCAGCCGCTCAATCGCGCCACGGGAGCCGCCCATGCCGCCGCATGGAGCGATGCCGATGGAACGATCCGGCTCGCGCGGGAGGATGTCGGGCGGCACAATGCCTTCGACAAGCTGGTCGGCGCCATGACGCGCGCCGGGGCGGGATGGGAGGGCGGCTTTGCGCTGCTGTCGTCGCGCTGCTCCTACGAACTGGTGGAGAAGGCGGTGCTGGCCGATTGCCCGCTGCTCGTCACCATTTCCGCGCCGACGCGACTGGCGGCGGAACGTGCGACCGCGGCGGGTCTGCCGCTCGTCGCGCTCGCCCGGCCCGACGCCCTGCTGGCGCGCGGCATCGACCTGCGCTGATGGCGCTTGGCATAATCGCCGGCTTGGCATAAGGGCGCGGACGCGGAGGGCTTTCAGCCCGACGCACAGACTCGCGCCGGTGCCCCGCAAGGGGCTTAAAACGGGAATGCGGTGAGGGCGGCTCTGGCCACCCGATTCCGCGGCTGTCCCTGCAACTGTAAGCGGTGAGCGCGATGCACCTGGCCCCTGTGGCCGGCCACTGGACATCAAGTCCGGGAAGGCTCGTGCATCGCTGCGTTGACCCGCGAGCCAGGAGACCTGCCGGCGCCCGGTCGCTCTTGCTTTGGTCCAGGGGATGGCCGGGGCACGGTGGTTTTCCGTCGAGCGACGCCATGCGGCCGGGGCCGCATCGTGCCGCGCGCGGGGACCTGGCGTCACCCTGCCGCACGGCGCGACCGTTCGCGCGGACGCCCCGGCCTTGAAACGTCGCATCGACGCTCAGGGTGATAGAATATGATCAAATGGGGTATTTCACTGGTGGCGCTGCTCTCGGCCGCGCCCGTGCTGGCGCAGGATGACGAGATCGTCGTGACCGCCGCCGGTATCGCGCAATCGCGGGACGAGGTGGGGCAGGCGATCACCGTCATCGACGCCAAGACCATCGAGACGCGCCAGACCATCGACGTGGTCGATCTGCTGGCGACGACGCCCGGCGTCCGCTTCAACCGCAACGGATCGGTCGGCTCTGTAACCGGCGTGTCGCTGCGCGGCGCGGAGACGACGCAGACGCTGGTGCTGATCGACGGGGTGAAGGTCAATGACCCCAGCGGCATCGGCGACGGCTATGATTTCGGCCCGCTGCTGACCGGCAACATCCGCCGCATCGAGGTGCTGCGCGGCTCCAACTCGGTCGTCCACGGCAGCCAGGCGATTGGCGGCGTCGTCAACATCATGACCGGCGCGCCGGCGCAGGGCTTCGGGTTCAACGCATCGGCCGACTATGGCTATAGCGACACCTGGAGCGCCAAGGCCGACGTGTCGGGCAGCAGCGGCATCGCCTCGGGCGGGATCGGGGCTGCCTATTTCCGCACCGACGGCATCTCCTCCGCCGCCGGCGGAACGGAGCGCGACGGTTACAAGAATATCGCCACCAACGCCAAACTCACCCTCGCCTTCAGCGATGCGCTCAGCCTCGACCTGCGCGGCTATTATATTCACGCCGACCTCGATTATGACAGCTTCTTCGGCGCGCCCGCGGACAGCAGCGACGTGTCGAAGCTCGACCAATATGTCGGCTATGCCGGCCTCAACCTCGCGCTGCTGGACGGCAAGCTGACCAATCGCGCCGCCGTCACCTATCTGCGCAACGACCGCGATTATTATTTCGTGCGCGGCACCGATCCCGATTATGGCTACAAGGGTGCGAACCTGCGGTTCGAATATGAGGGCGTCTATGCGCCGGTCGATCAGGCGAAGCTGGTGTTCGGTTACGAGCATGAGCGGCCCGACTATGACTTCTTCGGCTTCGGTTCGACCGGCAGCGCGAAGATCAACATCGACAGCGTCTATGGCCTCGCCATCGTGAAGCCGGTGGCCGGCCTCGCCGTCACCGGCGGCGTGCGGCATGACGATCACAGCCAGTTCGGCGGCGCGACCACGTTCGGCGCGAACGCCAACTACTCGCCCAATGGCGGCGCGACCAATGTGCGGCTCAGCTATGGCGAAGGGTTCAAGGCGCCGTCGCTCTACCAGCTTTACGACAGCTTCAGCGGCAATGCCGCGCTGCGTCCCGAACGGTCGAAAAGCTATGACATCGGTTTCGACCAGAGCCTGGATGGCGGGCGCGCTACCTTGTCTCTGACGGCGTTCCGTCGCGACACCCGCAACCAGATCAACTATGATAATGCGACCTTCACCTATGGCAATATCGACCGCACCCGCGCCAAGGGCGTGGAAGCCTCGATCGCCTTGAAGCCGGTCGATGCGCTGACGGTCACGGGCAGCTACTCCCATGTCGATGCGCGGGACCGGTCGGCGGGATCGCGGACCTATGGCAACCGGCTCGCGCGCCGCGCCGCCGATGCCGTGAGCGTATCGGCCGATTATGACTGGTCGTTCGGCCTGTCCACCGGGGCAACGATCACCATGGTCGGCGACAGCTTCGACAATGCCGCCAACACTCGCCGGTTGGACGGCTATGCCCTGATCGGCGTCCGGGCGTCGCTGCCGATCGGCGAGCATCTGGAAGTCTATGGCCGGATCGACAATCTGACGGACGAGGCTTACGCCACCGCCTATGGCTACAGCACCTATGGCCGGTCCGCCTATGGCGGCGTGCGTGTCCGCTTCTGACGACCGGACGGGAGGGGCGGGCGCAACGCCCGCCCTCCTAACGCGCGTTCAGCCGCGCCGTAAGAGCGCGCGCGGCACGCACATAGGCAGGGCTACCGCACACGGTCCAGCTTTGCGGCAGGCTGATGCGCGGGATGCGGGCAAGCGCGGGGTGATGCAGCATTTCCGTGCCCTGATCGGCCACCCGATCCGTTGCGCTTTCCACGATCAGCCAGTCGGGGCGTGCCGCGACCATCTCCTCCAGCGACACCTGCGCCAGCACCGGCTTGCCGAGCCTGGCCGCAAGGTTGACGAGACCCACGCGCTGCATCAGGTCGTCGACCAGCGTACCGGTGCCGGTCAGGAAGCCGCGACGCTGATAATAAGCGGCGACGCCGCCGCGCCGGGCGCGGGGAAGGGCGGCAAGCGCCCGGTCCATGCGCGCGATCAGCGCCTCCCCGCGATCCGCGTGGCCGATGGCGCGCGCGACATTGCGAATCTGCCCCTGGATCGCGGCATAGTTGGGCGCGTCCGGTACGCCGAGTGTGCGCCATTGCCCCGGCGGCGCGCCGGCGATCGTGCCGCCGCCCAGCGGATAGCCGACGATCAGGTCGGGCCGGATCGCCAGCACTTCCTCCGAAGCGCGGCGCAGGATGCGGAAGCGCCGCGCCTCGCCCGCCGCCGCGGAAAGGCCGGGATCGCGCGCATTGCTGCTGAGCGCCGCGATCTGCCCCGGATCGGCCAGCGCAATGAGATATTGGTCGGCGCAGACGTTGAGCGATACGATTCGCTGCGGACGCGGCGCGGCCGCGCCGGGCAGCAACGTCAGCGCGCTGGCGGCAAGGATCAGGGGGCGGATCATCCGCAGCGGCTTAGCAACCCTGTCCGCCGGAACAAGCCATGACCGCGCGCCAGCGCCATCCTGCGCTCGTGCCCGGCCTGACGCTCCTGCTGCTGATCGCGGCGCTGGGGTCGGTCCTGCTTGGGGCCGTGCCCATCAGCCTTGATCGCGTGCTGGCGGTGCTGACCGGGGGCGGCGATGATATTGCCCGCGCCATTATCCTCGATCTGCGGATGCCGCGCGTGGCGCTTGGCCTGATCGTCGGGGCGATGCTGGGCGTGTCGGGCGCGGCGTTGCAGGCCTATCTGCGCAATCCGCTGGCCGAACCATCGGTGCTGGGCGCGTCGAACGCGGCGGCGCTGGGGGCGGTGATCGCGCTCTATTTCGGGGTGGCGCAACTCCATGCGCTGGCGCTGCCCGCGCTGGCCGTCCTCATGACGCTGCTGGCGATCGGCCTGCTGTTCGCGCTGTCCGGCCCGGCGGAAAGCCCGCTTACCCTGATCCTCGCCGGCATCGCGGTGGCGACGCTCGCGGGTGCAGGGATCAGCCTGGCGCTCAACCTGTCGCCCAATCCCTTCGCGGCCATGGAGATCATGAGCTGGCTGATGGGGAGCCTCGAAAATCGCAGCTATGCCCATGTCTTTACGGCGCTCCCCTGCGTGGTCGCGGGAGCCGCACTGTTGATCGTCGACGGACGTTCGCTCGACGCGCTGACGCTGGGGGAGGAGGGCGCGCAGGCGCTGGGCGTCAACCTCGCCGCCACACGGATGCGCTTGATGCTGGGAGTCGCCATAGGCGTGGGCGGTGCGGTGGCCGTGTCCGGCGCGATCGGCTTTGTCGGCCTCATCGTCCCGCACCTCGTCAGGCCGTTAACCGATCGCTCGCCATCCGCCGTGCTGCTGCCGTCGCTGCTGGGCGGGGCGGCGCTGCTGACGGTGGCGGACATCGGGGTACGGCTGATCCCCACCAGCAACGAACTGAAGCTGGGGGTCGTCACCGCGCTGCTGGGTGTGCCGGTTTTCCTCGTCCACCTGATGCGGGAGCGGCGGCTATGGTGACCCTGCGCGCGGAGGCGCTGTCCGTGCATCTCGACCGGCATCCGGCGGTGCGCGACATGACCGTTGCGCTGGAGCCGGGCGCGCTCGTTGGCGTAATCGGTCCCAATGGCGCGGGCAAGTCCAGCCTGATCCGCGCGCTGCTCGGCCTCGTCCGGCCGGCGGCGGGGCGCGTCACGATCGACGGGCGCGACGTTTCGACGCTGGACCGGCGCGGCATCGCGCGCGCCGTTGCTTACCTGCCGCAGGGACAGACGCTGCACTGGCCGCTCAGCGTGGAGCGGCTGGTGGCGCTGGGGCGGCTGCCGCATCTCGGGCCATTGTCGCGCCTGACGTCCCGTGACGAATCGGCGGTGGAGCGCGCCATGGTCCGCGCCGATGTGCTGCATCTGCGGGATCGGATCGCGACCGAACTGTCGGGCGGGGAACGGGCGCGGGTGCTGCTGGCCCGTGCGCTGGCGGTGGAGGCGCGCGCCCTGATCGCCGACGAGCCGCTGGCGGCGCTTGATCCGGGGCATCAGATCGACGTGATGACCCTCTTGCAGGCAGAGGCGCGGGACGGCGCGCTGGTCGTTACCGTCCTGCATGACCTGTCGATGGCGGCGCGCTGGTGCGACCGGCTGCTGCTGATGGATGGCGGCAGGCTGTTGGCGGACGGCGCGCCGATGGCGGTGCTGACGGCGGATACGCTGGCCCGGGTCTATGGCATCACCGCCCGGATCGAGCAGGCGTTCATCCTGCCCACCGGACGGGTGCGCTGACGCCCTAGTCGCCGAAGCCGCGTGGCGCGGCATCCACCACGGTGAAGGCGCCCGCGCCGACCTCGCTCACCTCCAGAGCGCGCTCGGCGACCCCGTTGCGGCCGAAGCGAAACGCGCCGTCGATGCCGGAAAAGCCGCCGCTGTCCCGCAGCCGCGCGGCGGGGAAGGGTGTGCCGGGTCGCCAGTCCTGCGCGATGCGGACGGTCAGCAGCACCGAGTCATAGCCGAGCGAGGAGAGGCGGAAGGGCGCGCTGCCATAGCGGGCGCGATATTTGGCGGCGAGCTGGCGATAGAGCGCGTCCGACACGCTGGCGAACCAAGCCCCGCGCAGCACGGGACTGGCGGCGAGCGACGTGTCGGTATTCCACAGTTCGGTGCCGAGCAGGCGCGCGGTCGCGCCGCCATTCTTGCGCACGATCGGCGCGACCTGCACCGCCACGCGGCCGCTGTCGGCGATCAGCAGAGCGTCGTAGCTGGAGGAGGCCTGCAATTTCTTCACCGCCGCCGTGATCGACGCGGGGCTGCGGTCGAAGGTCTGCATCGATACGACTGTCCCGCCGGACTGTTCGACCGCGCGCAGCATGGCGTTGCCGGCGCGCTCGCCATAGACGCCGCGCGGCACCAGCGCGCCGAAACGGCTCAGCCCCTTTTCCCGCGCGAAGCCGACCACCCGCTCGATCGACTGGCCGGGATTATAGCCCATCGCATAGACGCCGTCGCCCGCGATGCTGGCGTCGTTGGAGAAGCTGATGACCGGTACGCCCGCGCGCGCCGCGATCGGCCCCACCGCCCGCGCGTCCTCCGCCAGCAAGGGGCCTAGGATCAGGCGGTTGCCGTCCGCCAGCGCCTTCGCCGCCGCCGCCGCCGCGCCGGGCGCGGTGTCGTAGGTGGTGATGCGCACCTTGTCCGTTTTCGTGTCCATCAGCGCCAGCGTGGTCGCGTTGGCGATCGACTGACCGACGCCGGCATTGGGTCCGGTCATCGGCACCAGCAGGGCGACGCGGTGCCGCATCGTGTCGGTGGGCAGGCCCTGAACCACTTCCGGGCCGGTCGGCCGGGTGGGCGCGGCGGGGGCGGTCGGCGTCTCGCCCTTGGGCACGATCGACTGACAGGAGGCGAGCGCCAGCGCGCTGGCGGCGAAGGCGATCCGCGCGCCCCGTTTGAGGACGGCGAACACATCTGCTTGCCGGGGGGCATCCGTCTCTGTCATCTGGCGTCCTTATGGAAATCGAACCTCTTGAGCCGGGGCTTTACATCGTCGCAGGGCCGATCGGCAACCTTGGAGACCTGACGCCGCGCGCGGCGGAGATATTGCGCCGCGCCGATGTCGTGGCGGTGGAGGATACGCGGGTCAGCGCCCGGCTGCTGCGTCATGCCGGGTCCGAGCGGCCGATGGTCCCCTATCATGATCACAGCGCCGAAGCGGTGCGGCAGCGGCTGGTCGAGCGGATGGCCGGCGAATCGGTGGCGCTGCTGTCGGACGCGGGGACGCCGCTGATCTCCGATCCGGGATACAAGCTGGTGCGGGACGCGCGGGCGGCGGGGCGCAAGGTGACGACGCTGCCGGGGCCGAGCGCGGTCGTCGCGGCGCTCACTTTGTCGGGCCTGCCGACCGACCGCTTCCTGTTCATGGGCTTCCTGCCCGCCAAGGCGAAGGCGCGCGGCGACGCCCTGGACGAGGTGGCGGGGCTGCGCGCCACGCTGGTGTTTTACGAGAGCGGGCCGCGCCTGTCCGACAGCCTGGCCGCCATGGCCGCGCATCTGGGCGACAGAGAGGCTGCGGTCAGCCGCGAGATCAGCAAGGCGTTCGAGGAGACGGCGACCGGCACGCTCACCACGCTGTCCGCCCGCTATGCCGACACGCCGCCAAAGGGGGAGATCGTCGTTACCGTGGGACCACCCGGCGAAGCGCCGCCCGCGAGCGCCGAGGATGCCGATGCGGCGCTGCGCGAGGCGCTGACCCGCCTGCCGGTTTCGAAGGCGGCAGGGGAGGTGGCGAAGAAGCTCGGTCTCGACCGGCGCGCGCTCTATGACCGGGCGATGGAGCTCAAGGCGTGAAGCGCACTCCGGCGCAAAAGCTGGCGGCAGAGAAGCGCGGGCGTCAGGCGGAGCGGATCGCGGGCTGGTGGCTGCGCCTCGAAGGCTGGACCATTCTCGGCCGCCGTCTGCGCACCCCGGCGGGCGAGGTCGATCTGGTGGCGCGCAAGGGCCGGATGCTCGCCTTCGTCGAGGTGAAGGCGCGGGCGAGCGCCGCCGATCTTGCCCTCGCAATCGACGAGCGACGACTGGCGAGGGTCGCGGCTGCGGCGGAGATTTTGTGGCACGACCTCGCGCAGCCGGGCGACGACATGCAAATCGACGTGATCCTCCTTGCGCCCGGCTCCCCGCCGCGCCATCTGGCGAATGTCTGGCATGGGGGGTGATCGTCCCTCGTTCCGTTCGGGCTGAGCGAAGTCGAAGCCCTTGCCTGAGCGCCAGCGAAGGCGCTGCACCTCGCTAACGCTCGGCGGAGCCCTTCGACTTCGCTCAGGGCGAACGGAAGAAGGAATGACGATGACCAACCTCAACCCCCTCACCGTCGCGGTGCAGATGGACCCGATGGAGGGCATCAGGATCGCGGGCGATTCGACCTTCCACATCATGCTGGCGGGGCAGAAGCGGGGGCACCGGCTCTATCATTATCTCGCGCCCGACCTCACCTATCGCGACGGGCGGGTGCTGGCGAAGGCGCGGCCGGTGAAGGTGCAGAAGGTCGATGGCGACCATTTCGCCTTCGGCGAGCCGGAGATGCTGGACCTTGGCCGGGACGTCGATGTCGTGCTGATGCGGCAGGACCCGCCCTTTGACCTCAGCTACATCACCGCCACCCATCTGCTGGAGCGGGTGCAGGCCGAGACGCTGGTGGTCAACGATCCGGCGAGCGTACGCAATGCGCCCGAAAAGCTGTTCGTGCTCGACTATGCGCGCTTCATGCCGCCGACGATGATCACCCGCGATCTTGGAGAGGTGCGATCCTTCCTGGCCGAGCATGGCGAGATCGTGGTGAAGCCGCTCTATGGCAATGGCGGCGTCGCGGTGTTCCATGTCGGCGCGAACGGGGCCAACCTGTCCTCGCTGGTCGAGCTGTTCAAGGAGAAGTGGGTCGAGCCCTTCATGGTGCAGGCCTTCATCCCCGGCGTTGCGGAAGGCGACAAGCGGATCGTGCTGGTCGACGGCGAAGTCATGGGCGCGGTCAACCGCATCCCGGGCAAGGGCGAAATCCGGTCGAACCTCGCCGTCGGCGGATCGGCGGCGAAGACCGAACTGACCGAGCGGGAGCGCGAGATTTGCGCCGCGCTAGGGCCGGAACTCAAGGCGCGGGGGCTGCTCTTCGTGGGCATCGACGTGATCGGGGGCGAATGGCTGACGGAGATCAATGTGACCTCTCCGACCGGGATCGTGTCGATCGAGGCGTTCGACGGGACCGATACCGGCGGCCTCATCTGGGACGCGATCGACGCGCGGCTGGCGGCGCGAGCCGCCGCCGACTGAACGCAAGCGCGGGTCGCGCGTTGGGCAGGCGTGATCGACTTACCGGCAAAGAGGCGCTGATATGACCGACTGGGTGCTGCGCCTGATCGATGCGGGCGGCTATTGGGGCATCGCGCTCCTCATGGTGCTGGAGAATGTGTTCCCGCCGATTCCGTCGGAACTGATCATGGGCATCGGCGGCATCCGCGTCGGGCAGGGCCGGATGGCGATGGAATGGCTGCTGCTCGCGGGCACGGTCGGCACGACGGTCGGCAATTATTTCTGGTATCTCGTCGGGCACATCCTCGGCTTCCATCGGCTGAGGCCGCTGGTCGACCGTTATGGCCGCTGGGCGACGCTGGAGTGGCGGGACGTGGAGGCGCTGGACCGGCTGTTCGGCAAATATGGACAGATCGTCGTCTTCGTCTTCCGTTTCCTGCCCGCCTTTCGCACGATGGTGTCGCTGCCCGCCGGACTGTTCCGCATGGGGCATGTCCGGTTTCTGCTGTGGACTGCGGCGGGCGCGCTGATCTGGAACGTCATCCTTGCCTATGCCGGCTATCTGCTGGGGCGCAATTTCACCGAGATCGACCGATATGTGGGACCAGCCGCCACTGCCTGTGTCGTGGGCGCGGTGCTGATCTATCTCTGGCGGCTGGCGACGTGGAAGCCCAGGGGGAGCGCACCGTCAGAAGGGTAGCTTGATGCCCACCATGACCCGCTGCGAGGTGGTGCCGTTGCCAAAGGTCTGGCTCTGGACCTGAAGATTGCCTTTGACCTTGCCGAACAGGCCGATCTCCGCCCGGCCCAGCGGCGGCTCCATATTCTGAGGCTCCCCCGTCTCGATCCGCTGGCTTTGCCGGCGCGCGGTCACGACGATGGCGTCGCCGGCGGGCGCGGGCGTCAGCTTGCGCAGGTCGAAGTCGGCGGGAATGCCGGCGGAACCGGCACTTTGCAGCGAGAGGATGAGGCGCAGCATCATGGTCAGGCTCCCGCCAAAGGGTAGGCGCGCAAGGCCGGCGATCGATTGTGGCGCGAACATGGCGGCCATCCTGCCGGTCGGCTGCTGCCGCACAGCGGCAGGAACCATGGCCATGCTGCGCCGTTCGATGGGTGGGAGTTGGTCGCTCGAAAACAAGGAGTAGATATGTCGGTGAAACTGTTTGCAGCGCTGGGCGCCATGCTTGTTGCCATCACGCCGCTTGCCGCCTCGGCGCAGCCGCATCGCGATCATCGGGGCGCGGATCACCGCGCGGAAAGAGGTTATGGCAACTGGGACCGGCGCTGGGGTGCGCAACCGCCCGCGCCGCCGCGCCACTGGTCGAAAAAGGGCGACTGGTATCGCCATGTCCGCGCCTGCCAGCAGCGCTATCGCAACTATAATCCGCGCACCGACACGTTCGAAATCCGCCGGGGCGTCACCCGCCGCTGCGCGCTCTGAGCGATTACGCCCGCGGATGGGCGTTGCGGTAGATGTCGAGCAGTTGCGCGGCATCGACCTGCGTGTAGACCTGCGTGGAGGAGAGGCTGGCATGGCCCAGCAGTTCCTGAAGCGAGCGCAGGTCCGCGCCGCGCCCCAGCAGATGGGTCGCGAAGCTGTGGCGCAGGGCGTGGGGTGTGGTCCGGTCCGACAGGCCGAGCCGCCCCCGCGCGCCCTGCACCGCGCGGCGGATCAGCGCGGGCGACAGCGGACCGCCCCGCGCGCCGCGAAACAGCGGTTCGTCCCGGCCGACGGGATGCGGGCACTGATCGACATAGGCGTCGATCGCGGCGCGCACCTGCGGCAGCAGCGGCACGATGCGGGTCTTGCCCCGCTTGCCCGTCACCCGCAGCGTGTCGCCGAGAGGCAATACGTCCCCCTTCAGCCCCATCGCCTCGCCGATGCGAAGGCCCGCGCCGTAGAGCAGCAGCAGCACCGCCCAGTCGCGCGCACCAATCCAGCCCTCCCGCGCGGTTTCGGCGATGTCCTGCGCCAGCGCCACCGCTTCGTCCGGCGACACCGGGCGGGGCAGACCGCGCTTTACCCGCGGCCCCTTGAGCGCGGGGAGCCGGCCGTCCTCGCCCCCGACGAAGCGCAGGAAGCCGCGCACGGCCGACAATTCGCGCGCCGCCGACAGGTTACCGATGCCATCCATCCGCCGGTGGGTCAGGAAGGCGCGCAGGTCCGCCTGCTCCAGCCGCGCCAGCGTCGCTGCGTCCACCGGCCCGCCGCGATGCTCCTCGAGGAAGGCGACCAGCCGCTCGGCGGTCGCGACATAGGCGCGCACGGTATGCGTCGAGCGCCGCCGATCGAGCGCCAGATGCCGCCGCCAGCTCTCGATCAGCGCGGCGCTCATGTTGGAGAAAGGCGGCTTAACTTCGCATAATTCCCGCTAATCCTGAAATTTATGTTCAGAAGTTGGAAATTATCGTGCGGCAATATCCTGGCAGCGGGGTAAAGCAAGGCTGTCATGGTTCGAGCCTAGCAAAGCGCCGGGAGTTAGGACAGCATCTTGAAACCCGCCGCTTGAAATCCGCTGGCGAATGGGCACATGGGGAGGCATGGCACCCCCCTTCGACCCGGCCGCGCTTCCGACCGGACGGTTGATGCCGCTCAGTCCGCTGGTCGCCCGCGTGCTGGCGCCCAATCCGTCGGCCTTCACCTTCACCGGCACGCAGACCTATCTGGTCGGCACGGACGCGCTTGCCATCATCGATCCGGGGCCGGACGATGGCGGTCATCTCGACGCGCTGACAACGGCGATCGGGGGGCGGCCGGTGGCGGCGATCCTGTGCACCCACACGCATCGCGACCACAGCCCCGCCGCCCGCCCGCTGGCGGAGCGGACCGGCGCGCCGGTGATCGGCTGCGCGCCGCTGACGCTGGAAGACGATGGTCCGCGCGCCGATGCGGCGTTCGATGCCGGCTATCGGCCCGACCGGGTGCTGGCGGACGGCGAGAGGGTGGACGGGCCGGGCTGGACGCTGGAGGCGGTGGCGACGCCCGGCCATACCTCCAACCATCTCTGCTTCGCCCTCCGCCAGGAAAAGGCGCTGTTCACCGGCGACCATGTGATGGGCTGGTCCACCAGCGTCATCTCGCCCCCGGATGGCGACATGACGGACTATATGGCGTCGATGCAGCGATTGCTGGAGCGCGACGATAGTATCTACTACCCCGCCCATGGCGACCCGGTAGAGCAGCCGCAGCGGCTGGTGCGTGGCATGATGGGCCATCGCAAGCAGAGGGAGGGGCAGATTCTCCGCTTCCTCGAGCGCAACGGCACGGGTGCGATAGCGGAGATGGTGGCGGAGATGTACAAGGGCGTCGATCCGCGCCTGCATGGCGCGGCCGGACGATCGGTGCTGGCGCATCTGATCGACCTGGACGGGCGCGGGCTGGTGGCGGCTGCGGACGGCGGGCAATGGCGGATACGCTGAGGCGCTGGGGCGGCCCCGTAGCACTGGCGCTGCTGGTCCTGGCCGTGGGTGCGGCGATGCTGGCGGGGTGGCAGCGCTATAATCGCGACTATGTCGTCGCTGTCGAAGAGGATGGAACGGCGGTCACGAAGATCATCGCCGAGCAGATCGCCGGCGCGAGCGCGCTGCGCGTGTCGCGCCTCAACGGGACGATCCAGAGCACGGCGCGCGACGTGCGCGGCTTTGGCTGGCTGAAATCCGATCAGGTAGTGAAGATGCCCTATTCGGTCGATTATTTCGTCGATCTGAGCAAGGTGGGCGCGGGCGACATGGAATGGAACGCCGACAGCCGCACCCTGATCGTCAACGCGCCCGATGTCGCGCCGGATCGCGCCAATGTGGACGAAGCGCGGCGGACGCTGGTGCGCACCAGCGGCCTGTTCGTCACGCGGGCAGCGGGGGAGGAGTTGAGCCGCAAGGTATCGGCCCATGCGCAGGCGCGTGCGCAGGCATCGGCGCGATCGCCCGAGCGCATGGCGCAGGCGCGCGAATATGGGCGCGCCGCCATCGCCCGCATCATGGCCGCGCCGCTGGCCGCCGCAGGCTTCGGCGACGCGCGGGTGATCGTCACCTTTCCGCCCGAGCGGCGCGGGGATAATCGCGAGCAGTGGGACGTGACGACGCCCATCAATGCGGTGCTGGAACGGAGAGGGCAAGAACCGGCCGCATCAAATTGACGCTTCCCCGGCTGCGATGATAGTATAAGCGCGGCGGATAATATGCGGGGGCATCATGGCGACGCAGGTAGCGGCAGGCACGGTTGCCCTTGACCGGGAGCATCGTTTCTTCTTCATCAGCGCCTGCATCATGGCGCTGGTGCTGGTGGCCGGCTTTTCGACCAATATTCTCCTGGCGCGCTCCAGTTTCCATTCGCCGGTCCTGCACCATGTCCACGCCCTGACCTTCTTCGGCTGGGTGGTCCTCTACCTGCTCCAGACCGGGCTGGTGGCGACGGGATCGCGCGCGCTGCACAAGCGGCTGGGCTGGCTGGCGCTGGCGTGGGTTCCTGCCATGGTGGTGCTGGGCACGGCAATCACGCTCGTCGTCGTGCGCACCAATGGCGGCCCCTTCTTCTTCGCGCGGGACGAATTTCTGATCGGCAATCCGGTCGGCATCCTGGCTTTTGCCGGCATCGCGTTCTGGGCGATCGGGCTGCGGCGGCGGACCGACTGGCACAGCCGGTTGATGCTCTGCGCCATGGCGTCGATCACGGGGCCGGGGTACGGCCGGCTGCTGCCGATGCCGCTGATGATGCCGGTGGCCTGGTGGACGGCGGCGGTGATGTTCCCGGCGCTGTTCATCCTGGCTGGAATGTGGCGGGACAGGCGCAGGATCGGCCGGGTCCATCCCGCCTATAAATGGGGTCTCGGCCTCCTGGTCGGTACGCAGATGCTGGCTGAAATAGTCGCGTTCAGCCCGGCGGGCAGGGCGATCGGCGACATGGTAACCGCCGGCACTCCCGGCGCGGCGCGGTCGATATACGCCTACTGGCCCCAACATCCTTGATCCCCCTGCCGCTCCCGCCTATCTGCGCCGGCAGAGAAGCGAGACGGAGACGACAGGGTGGACGCACGCGGCGGCATAGGCGGATCGTTGCAGGGGCTGGACCTGCGCGCGGAGATCGACCGGCTGCGCAAGGAGCGCAACGCCGTCATCCTGGGCCATTATTACCAGTCGCCCGAGATTCAGGACCTGTCCGATTTCGTCGGCGACAGCCTGGAACTCTCGCGCAAGGCGGCGGAGACGGACGCGGACGTCATCGCCTTTTGCGGCGTGCGCTTCATGGCGGAGACGGCCAAGATTCTGTCGCCCGACAAGATCGTTGTGCTGCCCGACATGGACGCGGGATGCAGCTTGGAGGACAGTTGCCCGCCGGCCCAGTTCAAGGCGTTCCGGGAGGCGCATCCCGACCATATCGCCTTGAGCTACATCAACTGTTCGGCCGAGGTGAAGGCGCTCAGCGACATCATCGTCACATCTTCGTCGGCGGAGAAGATTCTCGCGCAGATTCCCGCCGACCAGAAGATCATCTTCGGTCCCGACAAGCATCTGGGCGGCTATCTGAAGCGCAAGCTGGGCCGCGACATGCTGCTGTGGCCGGGCGTGTGCATCGTGCATGAGGCGTTCAGCGAGACGGAATTGCTGAAACTCAAGGCGCAGCACCCGGGTGCGCCGATCGCCGCGCACCCCGAATGCCCGCCCTATATCGTCGATCATGCCGATTATGTCGGATCGACCAGCGGTATCCTGGACTTTGCCAAGACGATGCCGGGCGACACGCTGATCGTCGCGACCGAACCGCACATCATCCACCAGATGGAAAAGGCTGTGCCGCACAAGAGCTTCATCGGCGCGCCGGGGGCGGACGGCAACTGCAACTGCAACATCTGCCCCTATATGGCTCTCAACACGATGGAGAAGCTGTATCTGGCGCTGCGCGACCTCCAGCCGCGCATCGAGATGGAGGAGGGCTTGCGGGTGGCCGCGAAGAAGAGCCTCGACCGGATGCTGGAAATGGCGAGCGGCACGGTGGGGCAGGGCGACGTGGGCGCGCGGCCGGGCGCATGAACTTTGCTCTCCCCGGTTTCGACCTAGACGCCTTCGTCGCCGCGACGCTTGCCGAAGACCTTGGCCCGGACGGGCGCGATGTCACCAGCGAGGCGGTGATCCCGGCTGACGCGCTGTTCGAGGGCGTGATGGACAGCCGGGACGCGGTGACTTTGGCGGGGTTGCCGATCGCAGTGGCCTTTTTCCGCGCGCTCGATCCCAATGTGGAGATCGAGATGCTGCATCGGGATGGCGAGACGGTCGCGGCCGGCACCGACCTGATGCGCATCCGGGGACAGGCGCGGGCGATGCTGACGGCGGAGCGATCGGCGCTCAACACGGTGCAGCATCTGACCGGCATCGCCACCATGACGCGCGCCTATGTCGACGCGATCCTGGGCGCGGGCGCGACCCTGCTCGACACGCGCAAGACGATTCCGGGCCTGCGCGTCCTGGAGAAATATGCGACACGGATGGGCGGGGCGACCAATCATCGCATGGGGCTGTGGGACGCGGCGATGATCAAGGACAATCACGTCGCGGTCGCCGGATCGGTCGAGGAAGCGGTGCGCCGCGCCGTCGCCGCCGGGGTGGAGCGGATCATCGTGGAGGTCGATCGGATCGACCAGATCGAACCGGCGATCGCCGCCGGGGCGACGCATCTGCTGCTCGACAATATGGACGCGCCGACGCTGCGCGGCGCGGTGACGCTGGTGGGCGGGCGCGTGCCGACCGAGGCGTCCGGCGGCGTCACGCTGGAGACGATCCGGGCGAAGGCGGAAACGGGCGTCACCTATATCAGCGTCGGCCGCCTGACCCAGTCGGCGCCGGCCGCCGACATCGGCCTGGACTTCGCCTATGCGTGACGTCCTGATCGCATTTGCGGCGCTCGCTCTGCCCGGAACCGCGCTGGCGCAGGCGGGGCAGTGCCGCCTGCCCGACATCATCCCGCGCCCGCAGGTGGAAGGGCCAACCGCAGACGAGCCGAAGCGGGTGCTGCCGATCGGCCATTATACGCTCGCCGTCAGCTGGTCGCCGGCCTATTGCGCGCGGTCGAAAGGCGGGGCGAAGGATGATTTCCAGTGCAACTCCGGCAACCGCTTCGGCTTCACCCTGCATGGGCTGTGGCCGGACGGCTATGGCAAGGACTGGCCGCAATATTGCAAGGCCGCGCCGCTCCTGCCGCGCAAGGTCATCCGCGATCATCTGTGCGCGACGCCATCGGTGCAGCTGATCCAGCATGAATGGGTCAAGCACGGCACCTGCCTGCCGACGACGCCCACCAGCTTCTTCGCCCTGTCGCGCAAGCTCTACGGCGCGCTGCGCTACCCCGACATGGCGGCGCTGGCAGCCCGGCCCACGCTGTCGGCGCGGGAGTTTGCGACGGCCTTTGCCGCCGCCAACAAGGGCATGAGCGCCGATATGATGAAGCTCAACGTCAACCGCGACGGCACGCTGGGCGAAGTGTGGGTCTGCCTGAACAAGGCGCTGCGCTACGCCCGCTGCCCGGCGCATCAGGGCGGCGCCAACGACGGCACCCGCATCCGCATCGTCCCACAGCGTTAGGCGTCGATCGTCACCGTCGAGGGATGGTGGCGGTCGAGATGCTTGCGGATGATCCGCAGATTCTTCGTGTTCGACTTGTAGAGGAAGTCGAACACGTCACCGGCGAAGGGGATCGCGCCGACCAGCGTGTCGAAGCCGACATTGCCGGCCATGCGGGCGAGCTGCCATTTAGACATGCCCAGATTGCGCGCTTCCCACACCATCCAGGCGCCCATGGCCGCGGTGGCGATGTCGCCGACGACGGGGATCAGGCCGACCAGGCTGTCGAGGCCGACGCGCCGCTGCGTGCCGGGGATGACGAACAGTCCTTCGAGCATCTGCTCCATCGCCTCGATCCGGCGGCGGACCGAAGCGGGGTCGCGGCCGAAACCGGGCAGGTCGCGCACCATCTGGTCGAACTGGTTGGGCGAAATCGCCATCGTCTGTCTTCTCCTGTCCCCCCTAGTTGGTGCTGCGGAAGAGATGGTTCAATGGGTGGCGCGCGCGCGGCGAGGGCTGGAAGCCGCTGAGGCGTTTCGACACCAGCGACCAGCGTACCGGCGCGCCCAGAGGGATATAGCCGTTGTTGGCGACCATCAGCGCTTCGGCTTCCGCGATGCGGGCGCTGCGCTCGGCCTCGCTGCTGGCGAGGCTGGCGGATTGAAGCTGCGCGTCGGCGAGGGCGCTGCACTGGACCTTGCGGGCGCAACCGATGCGGCCGAGATACCAGATGGCGCTGTCATAGGCGGCGACCTCGTCGATCAGGCGCAGGTCGGCGTCGCCCCGCATCGGCACGCGCCGCGCGGACAGGCCGATCGCCGCCAGATCGCGGGCGATGAGGCCGAACAGCAGGGTCGATCCCGGCCCTTGCGGCAGGGCGATGCGAAGCGGCGGCGGGTCGCCATTGTCGGCGCGCCAGCGGGTGACGGACGCGCGCGCCTGCGCCCGGCGGTCCTCCAGCGACAGCGCCGACCAGTCGGGATCGGTCGGCGGCCGGCCAAGGTCCATGGCGTCGGGCAGGATCCGCTCGCTCGTCGCCCATCCGCCGAGCGGAAAGACGGCGGGCAGCTGGCTGCGGTCGATCGTCATGTTGATGGCGGCGCGGATGCCGGCGTCGTCCAGCAGCTTGCCCGTCCCCGTCACCGCCAGACCCAGCAGCCCGCGCACCGGATCGATCCGCACGGCGTCGCGGTCGATGCCGGCGGGCACCAGCAGCGGCAGGTCGGAATAGCGGCCGCCCAGCACCAGCGCCGCATCGCCCTCCCGGAACCGCACGATCGCGAGCGCCGCCCGCTCGGCACGCAGCACCCGGGTCTGCCACTGCGGGATCGGCTCGTCCGCCGCGTCGTCGCCGCTGCTGCGGTCGATCGGCGTCAGGAACAGGGTGCCGCCCTGCCGCGCCTTGCGATAGGGGCCGGTGCCGCCCGTGCTGGACAGGACCGCCATCTGCGGCTGGGCCAGCATCTGGAGCACATGGGGGCGCGGCGCGGCGAGGCGCAGTTCGATCACCTCGCCGGTCATCGGCACCACCGCCTGCACCGCGTCGAGCGGCCCATTGGGGTCCAGCCGGCGCAGCATCACCACCCGCGCCATCAACATGCGGGCGACGTCGGGCGCGGTGACGCGCGTGCCATCCTCCCAGAAGGCGCGGCGCAGGCGGAAGATGTAGCTGCGGCCGTCATCCTCGACGATCCAGCGCTGGGCGAGGGCGGGCAGGATGTCGCCGCTGGCGTCGAAGGCGACCAAGCCCTGCGCCGTCGCTTCCAGCAGCAGCTTGGCGGCGGGGTCGGGCAGGTTCTGGAGCGGCCGGGCGAGATCGTCGCGGTCGCCCACGACGCTGACCACCACCGGCCCGCGCCCTTCGTCGGAACATGCGCCAAGCGCCAGGCCAAGCGCCATGAGCGGCCAGAAGCGCGCGCGGCGCAAGAGGGAGGAGACGGTCATGCCGCCCGAAGGCTTAACCCGTGATGGCGCATCCGCCAACCGGGCACAGTCCTTGTCAGGCGGCGAGGCGCAGGAAGGGCACCGGCTGCGTCGAGCGCAGCACGATCGGCTTGCCCTCGCTCGCCTCGAACAGCTCGCCGTCGAGGATGACGCTGCTGCGCTCGCCCTCGATACGGATCATGTCGCCCTGTTCGAGGTGGATGCCCTGCATCCGCGCCTTGCCGATGCGGCGGAACAGGCTGGCCCAGATGAGGCGCAGTAGCGCCGGAAGATTCTGGTCCACGGCCATCAGCTTCATCGTGCCGCGCGCGCTGCCGCCGGTCTGGACGCCGAGCAGGAGCCGTTCGAGCGTGGTGACGATCAGCACCGCGAACCGCCCGACCAGCTGCCCGTCGCGGATGAGCGAGATGCGCACCGGGTTGCCCGATGGCGGCAGGAACCGGGCGCGGATGCCGAACAGCAGCGACACGATCACCGCGACTGCCGTGATGAAATGGCTGAGGCCGTTGGAAAGGCCGAGCGGGTAAATCTGGTTGCGGCAATAGAGCATCGTGTCGGCAAGGCCCGCACCGCCGAGGAACATGCCGAGCACCGGGCGCGAATCCGCCTTGCCATCAGACAGGGCGATGAGTTCGCGCGCGACGACATGATCCTCCACGCCCGACTTGGCAATCTCCAGGATTTTTTCCAGCGCCTTGATGGGATCGCCATGGATGCCGAGGTCGAGCGCGATGAGATTGGTCTTGCCATTGGGCAGCACCGCGATCGGCGGCACCCGGCCCTTGAAATGCTCGCCCTGGTAGAGTTCGGTCAGCGACGCCTGCACCGTACCGTCGCCGCCGTTGATGACGATGACGGCCGGATCGACGCGGGCGATCGTCTGGAACGCCCGGCCGATCTGATCGACCTGCTCGACCTCATAATGGAAGATGTCGGGATGGTTCGCGCAATAGCTGCGCACGCGCGGAAGCGTCTGCCGGTTGCCCGTCGATTTGGGATTGGACAGGAGAGCGACGCAGACCATCTGTGGATCACATATAGCGCAGGTTGATGGTGATCTTGGTCACCCCCGGCCCCGCATAGAAGGCGGCCTTCTCCACGCCCGGCTTGCCCAGGTTGAAGATGCTGATCGACGGATTGTTGGAAAAGCCGCCGCCGTCGCGCGAAATGTCGGTCTTGCCGTTGCCGTCGCGGTCGTGGCGCACGGCGATGCCATATTTGCCGGGCGCCGGCACGGGCACACAGAAGCGCATCGCGCCGCCCGAAGGCTTCACGCCGGATTCGATTCGGGCGAGCCACGCACCCTTGGTCAGCCAGGCTTCGCGCGTGGCGGGATAGGACTGAACCCGCACCTTGCCGGTCGCGGCGGCAAAGCCGCGCACGTCGACCAGCACCGCCGGTCCCTTCGCCTCGGCGGCGCAGCGGCTCAGATCGTTCGGGATTTCCTGGCCATGGGCCAGCGCCGGAACGGACGCGATCATCGCCGCCGCCGACATCAGACCCAGTGCAACTTTTACCATGACCATCAGACTCCTGGAAGCTATAGCCACCGGCATGGACCGGCGGCGCAGCCCCTGTTCGCCCCGCAATTGCTCCCGAGCGATATGGGATCGGTTTGCGGCCAAATCATGGTGATGGGACGACGACTTAGAGAATGCTGACCGCCACCGACCGCTATCTCGCCCGCCTGATCGCGCTGCCGATGTTCGGCACGCTGGTGATCGCCGCGATGCTGCTGGTGCTCGACAAGATGCTGAGCCTGTTCGATTTCGTCGCGGCCGAAGGCGGGCCGGTCAGCGTGGTGTGGCGGATGCTGGCCAACATGCTGCCCGAATATCTTTCGCTCGGCATTCCGATCGGGCTGATGCTCGGCATCCTGCTCGCCTTCCGCAAGCTCGCTCTCTCGTCCGAACTGGACGTGATGCGCGCGGTCGGCCTGTCCTACGGCCGACTGCTGCGCGTGCCCTACATGTATGCGATCGCGCTGGCGGTGCTCAATTTCGGCATCGTCGGCTTCGTTCAGCCGCTCTCGCGCCACGCCTATGAGGCGCTGCGGTTCGAGCTGCGCTCGGGCGCGCTTGGCGCGTCGATCAAGATCGGCGAGTTCACCACGCTGGGCAAGCGCATGACGATGCGGATCGAGCGCAGCCGGGACGAGGGGCGCAACCTTCAGGGCATCTTCGTCCGCGCGATGAGCAGGGATGGGCAGTCGGTCGCGGTGACGGCGGCGCAGGGCACCTTCCTCGCGACCGACGATCCCGACGTCATCATCTTCCGCCTGCGCGACGGGGTGCTGGTGAACGACGCGCCCAAATACAAGACGCCGCGCATCCTCTCCTTCTCCAGCCACGACCTGCCGATCGACCTGCCCAAGATCGAGAATTTCCGGGGGCGCGACAATGACCGGGAAAAGACGATCCCCGAACTGATGGTGATCGGCCGGAGCGCCGAAACGCCGGCTAAGCTGAAGGACGAGGTGCGCGCGAACTTCCATTTCCGCATGGTGGAGGTGGTGTTCATGCTGCTGCTGCCGCTTGCCGCCCTGGCCTTCGCGATCCCGCCCAAGCGATCGACCTCTGCGCTCGGCGTGTTCCTCTCGATCGTGTTCATCGTGACCTATCACAAGGTCAACCAATATGGCGAAAGCGTCGGCGCGCTGGGCAAGGTCGATCCGATCATCGCCTTGTGGGGACCGTTCCTGCTCGCGTCCGCGCTGGTGCTGTGGATGTATCATGTGATTGCCCATCGCCCCGGCGGCCAGCCGATCGCGGCGCTGGAATTCGCCTTCGCCAAGCTCGGCAAGCAGATCGTGCGCCTGCTCAAATTCGGGCGCGGCCGCCGCGCCGTGGCCGAGGAAGGAACGGCGTGACGCCATGATGATGAACTTCTTCCCTTCCCGCCAGATGAGCTGGTACATGGCGCGGCTGTTCCTGACGCGCACCTTTGCCGTGCTGATGCTGCTGGTCGTGGTGCTCCAGACGCTCGACCTGCTGGGCAATTCGGGCGACATCCTCGCCTATCCCGGCAATGGCGACGCGGAGCTGTGGCATTATGTCGGCCTGCGCGCGCCGCAGATCATCGCGCGCTTCCTGCCTTTCTCGGTGCTGCTCGGCACGCTGGTGATGCTGGCGACGCTGAACCAGAACAGCGAGATCATCGCGATGAAGGCGGCGGGGCTTTCGGCGCACCAGATCCTCGCGCCGCTGATCGCCGCCGCGCTGGGCGTATCGGCGATCAGCTTCGCCTTCAACGAGCGGATCGTGGCGCGATCGACCGCGGCGCTCACGGCGTGGGACGCGGTGGATTATGGCCCGATCCCGCGCGACAGCGGGGTCAAGTCCAACCCCTGGGTGCGCGACGGCAACAATCTGGTCAACGTTGCCATCGTGGCCGGGCGCGGCAAGGACGTGCAGCTGCGCAACATCGAAATCTACAACCGCATCAACAACAGCCTGACCACCATCGTCCAGGCGCCGCGCGGCCATTATGACGCCGCGGACAAAAGCTGGGTGCTGGAAGGCGCGCGTCAGTTCGACGTGGCGCGCGGCACCGAGCGGAACGTCGGCACCGTCCGCTTCGGGCGCGACATCCGGCCGGACCAGTTCACGCTGGCCAAGGTCGATCCCGACGCGCTGACCTTCGACCAGCTGCGCGCCGCGATCAGCGACCTGCACGATGCGGGGCGTCCGACGGCGGAGCTGGAGGGCAATTTGTGGCACAAGTTGTCCGGGCCGCTCTCCGCGCTGCTGATGCCGATCCTGGGATCGGTGGCGGCGTTCGGCCTGGCGCGCTCGGGCCAGCTGTTTCTGCGCGCCGTCATGGGCATGGCGCTGGGCTTTGCCTATTTCGTCGCCGACAATTTCTCGCTCGCGATGGGGAGCCTGGGCGCTTACCCGCCGGTGCTGGCCGCCTGGGCGCCCTTCTTCCTGTTCCTGCTGGTCGGCGAGACCGTATTGTTCCGCACCGAGGAATGAAAAAGGCCCCGGCGACCAAGGGACGTCGCGCGGGGCCTTCCATCAGGGGGCGTTCCGATCCTCTTGAGGGGGAGGGGAAAGGGACCGGAACAGCCCCGATATGGGGGGCGATGATTGCGTTTCAAGACGAAACTGGTGATTTTTTGGAGCCGCGCATTCGTCCTCCCCTTTAGGGGGAGGTGTCGCGCGCGGAGCGCGTGACGGAGGGGTGTCCCGCTATCGAGAAGGTGACACCCCTCCGTCAGGGCTGCGCCCTGCCACCTCCCCCTATGGGGGAGGATAACTATGCCTCAGCGCCGCATCGTGCTGCGCGCGATCTTGCCGACGAGCGGCAGCATCCCCGCATAATTGCCCTTGCGATAGGGCGAGTCCGCTTCCAGCGTCGCCATCAGCCTGGCGTGGGCCTTGCCCAGCGCATGATAGGGAACACTCGGCAGCAGGTGATGCAAAGCGTGATAGCGCAGGCCCACCGGCGCCCAGAGCGCCGGCAGGGTGGCGGGCGGCGGGACATTGACCGAATCCAGATATTGCGCGGTCACGGTCATCGCCTCGCCCTCATTCTCCCACAGATGGGCGACGAGGGTGCGTAGCTGGTTGACGACCGTCATCGCCGCGTGGACGGCGATGTAGACCAGCAGCGGTTTCCAGCCGAAGGCGAAGACGCTTGCCATCAGCGCCAGCGCGAACAGGCTCGCGCCCGCCTCCTGCCACGCCCACATCCGCGCGAAGTCGCCCTCGGGCGGGCGGCGGCGATACGCCGGGTTGATCGACAGGGCGGAAAATTCCGCCACCACCTTGGCGCGCAGCGGCGGGACCAGCAGCGACAGGGGCGTCAGCAGCGCAAAGCGCAGCATGAGGCCGACCGGGGCGAGCGCCGCCACCAGGATGAACAGCGGCAGCGACCAGGGCTTCATCAAGGCGAGCGGCAGATATTCCGGGTCTTCGGCGGTGCCGTAGCGGGTGCGGGCATGATGCTGGGTATGGACGCCTTCATACAGGAAGGACGGGATCATCAGCGGTATGCCGACCAGCAGGTTCCAGCCCGCGCGAAAGCCGGGCAGCGCGCCTTTGCGGATATGCGTCAGTTCATGGATGAAGCTCGCCGCGCGATACAGCGCCAGCATCGCGACGAGGCCGCAGGCGACGGCGGGTGCGGTGTCATCGATCAGGATCGCGCCGGCCATCGCGCCCCAGCCGATGAAGGCGGACGCCAGCGTGTCGGTCCAGAAGATGCGCGGGTCCGCCACGCTATATTCGCGCGCCAGATCGGCCGCGGCGCGCAGCATCACCGTATCGTCGGGAATGGCCGCGCGCGCCCACCGGGCGGCCGCCAATATGGGATCATGCTTCGTCATACCGGCGCTCCCTAGCCGCCAATTGCGCTGACATCATGGCAGGACCATGACAAGTGCCACATCTGCCCCCGGTCGCGCGCGCCTGATTGACATTGCGCAAACAAGCGCCGAACTGCTCGGCAACTTAGACTTTCTGCAAGGCGGCGACCGTGGCGCACAGCGATCTGGTGATTACCCCCGTTTCCGGCAAGGCTGACCTCAAGGCCTTCATCGACCTGCCCTGGCGGCTCTACGCCAACGATCCCAACTGGGTGCCGCCGCTCAAGGCCGAGGTCAAGGAACTGCTGACGCCCGGCAAGAACCCGTTCTTCGGCCATGCCGAGGCGCAATATTTCCTCGCCCGGCGGGGCGGCGCGGTGGTCGGCCGCATTTCCGCCCATATCGATCATCTGGCGCTGACCCAGCCTGTCGAGCAGGGGATGGGGCCGGGCACCGGCAATTTCGGCCTGTTCGAGGCGGAGGATGCGGCCGTCGGCGCGGCGCTGATCGCGGCGGCCGAGGACTGGCTGCGCGGCAAGGGCATGACCCGCGTGCTCGGACCCATCTCGCTCTCCATCTGGGAAGAGCCGGGGCTGCTGATCCAGGGTCACGACCATCCGCCCACGGTGATGATGGGGCATAACAGCCCGGCCTATCAGGCGATGATCGAGGGCGCGGGCTATGCCCCGGTCAAGCAGCTCAAGACCTATGAGCTGGATATCACTCAGCAATTCCCGCCGCTGATCCAGCGCATCGTCCAGTCGGGCGAGAAGAATGCGCGCATCAACATCCGCAAGGTCGACAAGACGCAGTTCGACAAGGAAGCCGCGATCATTCTCGGCATCCTCAACGACGCCTGGGGCAACAATTGGGGTTTCGTGCCGATCACCGACGCGGAGGTCGCGCATACCGGCAAGAAGCTGAAACCCATCGTGTTCGAGGACCTCATCATGATCGCCGAACTGGATGGCGAGCCGGTCGCCTTCATGATGACGCTGCCCGACCTCAACGAGGCGGTGAAGCCGCTCAACGGATCGCTTTTCCCGTTCGGCTGGATCAAATTACTGTCATGGCTGCGCAAGCCCCGGTGCCGGACCATGCGCGTGCCGCTGATGGGCGTGGTGCAGCGCTTGCAGGCATCGCGCATGGCGAGCCAGCTCGCCTTCATGATGATCGAATATATCCGCCGCAACGCGGTGGCGCACTATGGATCGACGCGCGGCGAGATCGGCTGGGTGCTGGACGACAATCAGGGCATGAACGCGATTGCCGACGCGATCGAGAGCCGGGTGAACAAGGTCTACCAGATTTACGAGAAGGCGCTGTCAAGATGACAAAAGTTTAATCATTACGCTTGCGTAGCCGCTGCAACCCTTCGCTGGGCGGCCCGTTTTATAACCCAAGATAACTGGAAAGGAGTGTTATCATGGGTGAAGCAACCGACAAGCTGAAGGCTGCCGCGAACAAGGCTGCGGGCGCCGTCAAGGAAGGCATCGGCAAGGCGACCGACAATGATCGTCTGGAAGCCGAAGGCGCGGCGCAGAAGGCCAAGGGCACGGCGCAGGACGTGGCCGGCTCCGTGAAGGGCGCGCTCGGCGACAAGATCTGATCGCTGGTTGCGATTGAACGAAGGCCTCGCTCCTGAAAAGGAGCGGGGCCTTTCCACATCAGCGATGCTCAGCCAGATAGGCCTTCACGTCCCGCCGCAATTCTCCGGCGCACAGATAGAGCGCGATGACGTTGGGGATTGCCATAAGGAAGAAGCTGCTGTCGACGATCCCGACCACCCGGCCAAGGTCGATGGCGGCGGCGGGCGGCAGGGCGACGACGTAGAGGATCTTGTAGGTCCACTGCGCCTTTGGCCCGTGGCCGAACAGATAGCCCCATGCCTGCAAGCCGTAAAAGCCCCAGGCCACCAGCGTCGAATAGGCGAAGAGGAACACGACGATCGCCAGCAGCCAGGGGAACCAGGGCGACACCTGCGCGAACGCGGCGGAGGTGATGGCGATCCCTTCCAGCCCGTCGTTCCAGGTGCCGGCCACGACCAGCGCCAGCCCGCCGAGCGCGCAGACGATCATCGTGCCGAGCAGCGGCTCCAGCAGCGCGACCAGCCCCTCCGACACCGGATGCCGCGCGCGCGCGAGGCTGTGCGCCATGACTGCCGATCCCACGCCCGCCTCGCTGGCGAAGACGGCGCGGCGCATCCCCGCGACGAAGGCGCCGACCGCCCCGCCGGTCGCCGCGTCGCTATCCCAAGCCCCGTTCCAGATCAGCGCCAGCGCGCCCGGAATCGCGCCCGCGTTCAGGATCAGGATCGCGGCGACCCCGGCGAGATAGACCGCCACCTTGAGCGGGGTCAGCCGTTTCGACACCTCACCCAGCCACGCCGCGCCGCCGAGCGTCACCAGCGCGACGGCCGCGGCCAGGAACACGCCATAGGCCCAGCCGTTGCTGAGGCCGGTGACGACCTTCACCTGCGCGAAGCTCTGGTTGACCTGCACCATCGGGATCGCGCCGAACAGGGCGAAGAAGGCGTAGGCGCCGCCCAGCAGCAGGCCAATCTTGGGCCAGCCGCGTGCCGCGCCCACGGCCTTAAGGACATACATCGGCCCGCCATGGACATGGCCCTTGCTGTCGAACACGCGATATTTGAGGCCGAGCGTCACTTCGGCCATCTTCACCGTCATCGCGAACCAGCCGATGATGAACATCCACAATATCGCGCCCGGACCGCCCATCGTCAGCGCCACCGCGACGCCGGCGATGTTGCCAAGCCCGATCGTGCCGGAAAGCGCGGTCGAAAGCGCCGCCCACTGGCTGACGTCGCCCTTCGCCTCGCCATGGGCCGGCTGGGTTCGCAGGATGCGAATCGCGCGGCCCACCTGTGTGATGTTGGGAAAGCCGAGCCAGGCGGTGAAGAACAGCATCGGCAGCGCCAGATACAGCACGATCAGTTCGACTTGCGCGCCGAACATCGGCACCTTGAAGAAGACGGCGGCGGACAGGGCGTCCACGAAGGCGTTGAAGTGGTCCATCCGCCCCGGATGCCGACACGGGCGGCGAAAGTCGATTAAAGATTGCTCATCGCTGCCGCTGCGGCTTGATCGTCCGGCCCGGATCGGTGCAAGGATGGCGGCATGAGCAGGCAATATTTCGGCACCGACGGCATTCGCGGGCGCACCAACCAGTGGCCGATGACGGCGCAACTGGCGATGAAGGTCGGCATGGCCGCGGGCACGCATTTCCAGCGTGGCAGCCATCGCCACCGGGTGGTGATCGGCAAGGATACGCGCCTGTCGGGCTATATGGTCGAAAATGCGCTGGTCGCGGGCTTCACCGCCGTCGGCATGGACGTGGTGCAGTTCGGCCCCATTCCCACGCCCGCCGTCGCGCTGCTCGCCCATTCGATGCGCGCGGATCTGGGCGTCATGATCTCGGCCAGCCACAATCCCTTTTACGACAATGGGATCAAGCTGTTCGGGCCGGACGGATACAAGCTGTCGGATGAGGATGAGCTGAAGATCGAGGCGCTGCTCGATCAGGATATTCCGCTCGCGCCGTCGCAGGACATCGGCCGCGCCCGCCGGGTCGAGGATGCGCGCGGCCGCTATATCCATGCGGTCAAGTCCAGCTTCCCCGCCGACCTGCGGCTCGACGGCCTCAAGATCGTGGTCGATTGCGCCAATGGCGCCGCCTATCAGGTCGCGCCGTCGGCCCTGTGGGAGCTGGGCGCGACCGTGGTGGCCGTGGGCGTCAGCCCCAATGGCACCAACATCAACGACGGCTGCGGATCGACCGCGCCGATGCTTTTGCAGGAAACGGTCGTGTCGTCGGGCGCGGACGTGGGCATCGCGCTGGACGGCGACGCCGACCGGCTGATCGTCGTGGACGAGAAGGGCAAAATCGTCGACGGGGACCAGATCATGGCGCTGATCGCTGCTAATTTCGCGGCGGCCGGCACGCTGCGTGGCGGCGGCCTGGTGGCGACGGTGATGTCGAACCTTGGCCTCGAACGCTTCCTGTCGGGCCGGGGCATCGGCCTGGAGCGCACGAAGGTCGGCGACCGCTATGTTCTGGAGCGGATGCGCGAGGGCGGCTTCAACGTCGGCGGTGAGCAGTCGGGACACATGATCCTGTCCGACTATGCGACGACAGGCGACGGCACCGTGGCGGCGCTTCAGGTGCTGGCCGCTCTGGTGCGATCGGGCAAACCGGCGAGCGAGACGCTGCACCAGTTCGATCCGGTGCCGCAACTGCTCAAGAATGTCCGCTTCGCCGGCGGCAGGCCGCTGGAGCATGACGACGTCCGCCGCGTGATCGCGCAGGCGGAGGCCGAACTCAGCGGTGCGGGCCGCCTCGTCATCCGTCCGTCGGGCACCGAGCCGGTCATTCGCGTCATGGCGGAGGGCGACCGGGAGGATCAGGTGCGCGACGTGGTGGACCGCATCTGCGCGGCAGTGGAAAAGGCGGCGGCGTGATGGGCATGGAACTTCCGTTCACCCTGAGCGAAGTCGAAGGGCACCGCCGACCGGAGGGAGGTGTCTTCGCCTCCGCTCAGTCAGGGGCTTCGACTTCGCTCAGCCCGAACGGCCGTTTTGCCTATGCTTGAAATGCGCCCCGATTGCGAGCGCTGCGGCGCGGACCTGGCCGCCGATGCGCCGGGTGCTTTCATCTGCTCGTTCGAGTGCACCTTCTGTGCGCCCTGCGCCGAGGCGCTGGACGATCGCTGCCCCAATTGCGGCGGCGAACTGATGGACCGGCCGACGCGCGTGGGCAAGGCGCTGGCCGCCAATCCGGCCTCGACGGAGCGCAGGTACAAGGGATGAGCGTCCCCCGCATCCTCATCATCGCCGGCTCCGACAGCGGCGGCGGCGCGGGCATTCAGGCCGACGTCAAGACCGTGACCATGCTGGGCGGCCACGCCATGACCGCGATCACCGCGATCACGGCGCAGAACACGCTGGGCGTGCAGGGCGTCCACCCGATCCCGACCGACATGGTGCTGGCGCAGATGGAAAGCTGCATCAGCGACATCGGCGTGGATGCGGTCAAGATCGGCATGATCGGCAGTGCGCAGACGGCGGCGGCCGTGGCGGACCGGCTGGCGCAATTGGAAGGCGTGCCGATCGTCTTCGACCCGGTGATGGTCGCGACCAGCGGATCGATGCTGGCGGACGCAGAGACGATCGCGGCGTTCGAGAAGCTGATGCGGATCGCCACGCTGGTCACGCCCAATATTCCCGAACTCGCGGCGCTGGGCGGGGAAGGGATCGCGGCGCGATTTGGCGTGCACGTTCTTGCGAAGGGCGGACATGGCGCCGGACCCATGCTGGTCGACAGGCTGATCGGCCCGCATGGGCCGGTCGCGGATTGGGAAGACGATCGCATCGATACCATGCACACGCACGGGACAGGCTGCACCCTTGCCACCGGCGTCGCAACAGGGCTGGGCGAAGGGCTGGGGCTTCTTTTGTCGATCGAACGGGCGCGCGCCTATGTGCGCGAGGCGTTGATGCTGGCGCCGGGTCTGGGCAGCGGGCATGGTCCGATGGGAATGCCGACCACATGGCTGGTCGATGCCTGATTTCACCCACGAACTGCGCCATCATCCCGGCCTCGTCGCCGGGGTGGATGAAGCGGGCAGGGGACCGTTGGCGGGACCAGTGGTCGCCGCCGCCGTCATCCTGCGGCAGGAGGATTGCCCGGACGGCCTCAACGACAGCAAGCAACTGACCGCCGCCAGGCGCGCCATGCTCGAAGGCGAGATCAAGGCGCGCGCGCTCTGCTGGGGGATCGGCGTCGCCAGTGTGGAGGAGATCGACGCGATCAACATCCTGTGGGCGACGATGCTGGCGATGACGCGCGCGGTCGAGGCGTTGTCGCACGACTGCGCCCATGTGCTGGTGGACGGCAATCGTTGCCCGCAATGGCAGTGGACCTCGACGGCGGTGGTGGAGGGCGACGCCAAATGCCTGTCGATCGCCGCCGCCTCCATCCTCGCCAAGGAGGAACGCGACCGGATGATGATCGCGGCGGCGGCCGATCACCCGCATTATGGGTGGGAGACGAACAAGGGCTATGGCAGCGCGAAGCACCTCGCCGCGCTGCGCGAGCATGGGGCGACGCCGCTCCACCGGCGCAGCTTCGCCCCGGTGGCGCAGCTCAGCCTGCTTTAGGCGCCCAGCACCCGCTCCATCGCGTCGGCGACCATGGCCTGCGCCTCTTGCGGCGTGAAGGTCGTGCGGTCGAGGCAGAGTTCCAGCCACAGCCCATCGACCAGCGCGGTGAGGCTGATCGCCGCGACGCGGGTCTGCGCCGGCGTCATCGCAGGCGCGGCGGCCGCCAGCAGCGCCTCCAGCTGCGAGCGCACGCCGCCATAGACGGCGGCATGAACGGCGGCGATGGCGGGGTCCGACTTGACCAGGCTCCAGAAGGCGATCCAGGTCGCGAGCAGATCGGGATCGAGCACCGGGGGCGCGAAATTGGCCTGGAGGCAGGCGCGCAGGCGGTCGCGCGGATCGCCGCCCGCCGCCTCCACCGCTGCGTCCAGCGCCGCCGACACGCGCGTGCCGACATCGGCGTAGGTGGCGAGGATGAGCGCGTCGACGCCATCGAAATAATGGGTGAGAAGGCCCGATGATACGCCGGCGTGCGCGCAGATCGCCCGCACGGACGTGCCCCCGACGCCCCTTTCCGCGAGGCAGCGGGCCGTCGCCTCGATCAGCGCCTGCCGCCGCACATCGGCCGTTTCCCTTACGAAACGCGCGCGTTCGCGGGTTTGACCCACGCTCACCTCCCTCTCAACCGGCATCGTCATGGCCCCGGCGCCGCTTTGCGCCTCGTCGGCGCGGCTGGCAAGACAAAGGGGCGGGCGCAGAGGCTTAACTTCGCATATTTCCCGCAAATCCTGAAATAATCGTGCGCCGCAGGGTTCCTATCGGTTGGTTTGGACAAGATAGCCCCGGGTTGCCGGATAGGACAGACCGTTCAATCGCTGCCCAGTCCCTCCAGCGCGGCGAAGCGCTGCGACCAGAGCGCGCCATGCACAGCCATCCACTGGATGACCGGTCCCAGCCCTTTCACCCGCGCGGCATAGTAGGTTTCCCGCCCGGCCTTGCGCGCGGTCACGAGGCCCGCGCGTCGGAGCTTGGCGAGATGACGGGATACCATGGGCTGCGATACGCCCGCTCCCTGGGTGAGCGCGTGCACATTCTGCTCGCCGTCGCGAACCAGGGCCTCGAGCAGGGCGCGGCGGGTTCCGTCGGACAGAGCCTTGAACAGCGCATCCGCGGCGCGCTGTCGATCGGACAGAGAGATGGTCGACATGCGCCATCCATAATCATCGGGTTATGCATCGGTCAACATACTGCCCACCCGGCGCTCCGCGGGAACGTTAACCAAAAAAAGTCCGCGGGCCAAAGCGCGTGAGTCTTTCGAGTCACACCGCCGCATATGGAGTCTGCCGGCGGCGGAGGGACTCAACATCTAGTGGGTCATGCTTCGTTCTCGCGCCATTAACCATTTTCTGAACTGACCGTGCTAAGCTGCTGAACTTGACGCCGGACTCCCGAGGACTCATCGCTTGGTCCTCAAGACATGAGGGGGCTTTTTGCATATGGGTGTGATGGAGCGCGTGGCGCCGCCGCGACGGAAGAAGGCGGCCATGCCAGCGAAGGTGGACATCGCCACCGACGTGCTGCTGCGCGGCGATTGCATCGCCCATATGGCGGCGCTGCCCGACGCCTGCATCGACATGATCTTCGCCGATCCGCCCTACAACCTCCAGCTGGGCGGCGACCTGTTCCGGCCGGAAGGTGGCCGGGTCGATGCGGTGGACAATGACTGGGACAAGTTCGATACCCTCACCAGCTACGACCGCTTCACCAAGGCTTGGCTGCGCGAGGCGCGCCGTATCCTGAAGCCCAACGGCACCATCTGGGTGATCGGCAGCTATCACAATATCTTCCGCGTCGGCACCGCGCTTCAGGACGAAGGCTTCTGGATCCTGAACGACATCATCTGGCGCAAGTCCAACCCCATGCCCAATTTCAAGGGCACCCGCTTCACCAATGCGCATGAGACCTTGATCTGGGCCAGCCAGGGCGAGGACGCCAAATATACGTTCAACTACAAGGCGATGAAGACGCTGAACGACGAGTTGCAGATGCGCTCCGACTGGGTGCTGCCGATCTGCGGCGGGCCGGAGCGGTTGAAGCGCAACGGCACCAAGGCGCATCCGACGCAGAAGCCCGAGGCGCTGCTCTATCGCGTGATGCTGGCCTGCACGAAGCCGGGCGACGTGGTGCTCGATCCCTTCTTCGGCACCGGCACGACCGGCGCGGTCGCCAAGCGGCTGGGGCGCAAGTGGATCGGCATCGAGCGCGAGGCGGATTATATCGAGGTCGCGCTGGAGCGGATCGAGGCGGCGTTGCCGCTCGACGAAAGCGCGCTCACCATCATGCAGAGCGCGCGCAGCCAGCCCAAGGTGGCGTTCGGCACGCTGGTGGAGACGGGCTATCTTCAGCCCGGCACAGTGCTGACCGACGCCAGGCGCCGCTGGCAGGCGGTGGTGCGGGCGGACGGGTCGCTGGGCGTGGGCGCGGAGAGCGGCTCCATCCACAAGATGGGCGCGACCCTGCAAGGCGCGCCGAGCTGCAACGGCTGGACCTTCTGGCACCATGAGGCGGACGGCAAGCTGCTGCCGATCGACAGCCTGCGCCAGACCTATCTGCTGGCGAACGAGCCTTAAGCCACCTCTCCTCCGTTCGTGTCGAGCGAAGTCGAGACACGGCGCGCACAACGGCTTCTCGACTTCGCTCGAAGCGAACGGACAGGGACTGTCATGCTCAACCTTCCCCCTCACGCCCGCCTCTACCTGAAACCCGTCTGGTTCGTGCCGACGCCCGTGGGCCTGCCGGATGGCAGCGCGGCGCGGATGGGCAACGGGCTGATCTGGTTCCAGGGCTATGAGCTGACCGCTTTCGACGGCGCGCGGCGGGTGGCGCGGGAGACGGTGCCGGTGGCGGCGTTGGAGGCTATGGTTGCCGCCTTGCCGGAACCGCTGGCGCAGCGGGCGCAGAGGCTCGCCGCCAACATCTCCGCGCCGCGCGCGCCGCTGAGGCTTGGCGACCGCACCATCCGCTTCGACGCGCCGCAGGTGATGGCGATCCTGAACGTGACGCCCGACAGTTTCTCCGACGGCGGCAGGCATATGGCCGATCCGCAGGCGGCGGCGGACGCGGGCTTTGCGATGGCGGCGGCGGGCGCGGCGCTGATCGACGTGGGCGGCGAATCGACCCGCCCCAAAGCGCCCAAGGTCTGGGAGGGCGACGAGATCGCGCGCGTCGTGCCGGTGATCGAGCGGCTGGCGGCGGCGGGCGTGCCGGTGTCGGTGGACACGCGCAAGGCGGCGGTGATGGAGGCGGCGCTGGGCGCGGGCGCGGTCCTCGTCAACGACGTGTCGGCGCTGGCGCACGATCCGCGCAGCCTTGAGGTGGTTGCGCGCGCGGGCTGTCCGGTGATCCTGATGCACGCGCCGTCAGCGGGCTACGATCCGCACGACCGCGCGGCGCTGGGGGCGGAGGGCTATGGCGATGTCGTCGCCCATGTGTTCGACCATCTGGAGGCGCGCATCGTCGCGGCCGAGGCGGCGGGGGTGGCGCGGGACCGGATCATGGTCGATCCGGGGCTGGGCTTCGGCAAGACGCTGGCCGAGAATCTGGCGCTGGTGAACGGGCTTGCGACCTTTCAGGGGCTGGGCGTCCCGCTGCTCTTCGCCGGCAGCCGCAAGCGCCTGATCGGTGCGCTGTCGAACGAAGCGCCGGCGGGGGAACGGCTGGGCGGCTCGATCGCGCTGGCGTTCCGCGCGGCGGAAGCGGGCGCGCAGATGGTGCGGGTGCATGACGTGAAGGAGAGCGTGCAGGCGCTGCATCTGTGGCGCGGGCTGGCGGACGCGGGGTTGAGTGGGGTTTGAGGGGGGGAGCTAACCACTAGAACTGGACACGCAGTCGTTCCAGTATCAGCACGGATGAACCGCCGACGCGGCAAATTTTCGTCAAGGCCGCTTGCGGCGGCTGAATATCGACCAAATCGCAACGGGGATGGTGAGCACCGGGTGGTAAAGAAAGATGATCGCGAAAATCCAAATCACTAAAGAGGGGCCATTAGGCCCCGGTGCGTCGGGTAATGAAAAGAATGATAGCCCGTTGAACGCGGTGAAGAACCACTGAAACGGAAGACCCGTAAAAAGCCACACCACCAACTGACGTAGATACCACTGCGGGACTCTCATTCGCGCGTCCTGCCTGTTGCCACCAGCCTCGCTAGGACCATGTTTGAAGGAACGACTGCCCGCAAGCGGTAAAAAGCCGCCGGTCCGCTACACACATAAATCCGTCATCCCCGCGACCCGAAGGGCGGCGTCAGCCAACGCTGGGATCTCACATCCTTTCGCCGTTAAAAGGAACAGAGAGATGCCAGCCTTCGCTCGCATGACGATGTGTGAGGTCGTCTGAACCGTCCCCTCTCTCACCCAAACGGCAACAACCCCGCATAAGCCTCCGCTCCCGGCTTCCCAGCCACCCGCACGCCACGCCGCGCCAGGAAGGCATGCCGCACGATTTCCGCCTGCTGTTCGATGCCGTAGCGGTCGAACGGCTTGCCCGGCACATAGTCATAGGCGTAGCGGCAGAAGGGGTGGCGCATCAGCGGCAGCCACCATTTCCCCGACCGCTGCGCCTGCCACACATGAGTCATCTCATGGATGAAGTGCCCCTGCACATGGAGCGGCGTCTCGCAGAAGTCGGCGCAATACAGCCCGCTTTTCGGCGCGAACCAGAGGTGGCCGTCGGGGGCCATGGTCACATGGTCGGGCTGGAGCGGCCACCATTTGCGGTTGTGGACGCGCACGGCTCCATAGTCGATCGCGCCGCCGAACACCGACCGGGCGAGCGCGACTTCATCCGCCGTGAGCGGCCGTCCGGTCAATGGGCGGCGTCGTGCGCGGGGGCAGGGGCCGCACTGCCCGCGCCCGGCGGCTTGCGGATCACCGCGTCCACCAGCAGCCGGTCGCCATTGCCCATCAGGAAGGTCATCTGCATCTTGCCCCGGCTGATCGCGGTGTCGTTGATGCCGAAGATCATCAGATGCTTGCCCCCCGGCGCGAAGGCGACGGTGCCCTTGGCCGGCACGTCGACGCTGTCGATCGGCTTCATCGTCATCATGCCGTCCTTCTCGACCGATTCATGCATCTCCACCTTCAGCGCATAATCGGTGATGACGCCGCGCACGCTGGTGCCGAGGTCGCCGCCATGGGCGACGAAATAGCCCGCCGACGGCCGGTCCTTGTTGGGCGACAGCTGCACCCACGCCTGATCGACATAGGAGGGCGCGGGAATGTCGTTGCACGCCCCCAGCGTCAGCGGCGCGGTGAGGGCGGCCAGGGCGAGGAGGGCGGGGGCTGCGCGCATCACTGTAACTCCGTGACTGTCTCGTTTCCGGTCGTTGTCCCTAGCTAATCATGCCCGATCCTTGTGCCAAGAAAAAGCACGCCTATATCGCCCATGCAAACGGCCTTGCCTTGGCGCTTTCGTGAGGTATGGGGCCGTCAACCGCTGAGTATGATGGGGTTAAAAGAGGACAAGATGGCAAAAGTTATCGGGATCGACCTGGGCACCACCAACAGCTGCGTGGCTGTGATGGATGGCGGCAAGCCCAAGGTCATCGAAAATGCGGAAGGGGCGCGCACCACACCCTCGATCGTCGCCTTCGCCAAGGATGGCGAGCGGCTGATCGGCCAGCCGGCCAAGCGCCAGGCGGTCACCAACCCGGACAACACGATTTTCGCGGTGAAGCGCCTGATCGGCCGCCGCTTCGACGACCCCATGACCCAGAAGGACATGGAACTCGTCCCCTATTCGATCGCGAAGGGACCGAACGGCGACGCCTGGGTCAAGGCCGGCGGCCAGGATTACAGCCCGTCGCAGATCAGCGCCTTCACGCTCCAGAAGATGAAGGAAACCGCCGAGAGCTACCTCGGCGAAACCGTGACGCAGGCGGTCATCACCGTGCCCGCCTACTTCAACGACGCCCAGCGTCAGGCGACCAAGGACGCCGGCCAGATTGCGGGCCTGGAAGTGCTGCGCATCATCAACGAGCCGACGGCGGCGGCGCTGGCCTATGGTCTCGACAAGCAGGACGGCAAGACGATCGCGGTCTATGACCTTGGCGGCGGCACTTTCGACATCTCGATCCTGGAGATCGGCGACGGCGTGTTCGAGGTGAAATCCACGAACGGCGACACCTTCCTGGGCGGCGAGGATTTCGACGCCAAGCTGGTCGAATATTTGGCGGCCGACTTCCAGAAGGCCGAAGGCATCGACCTCACCAAGGACAAGCTCGCGCTCCAGCGCCTGAAGGAAGCCGCCGAAAAGGCGAAGATCGAACTGTCCTCGGCGCAGACGACCGAAGTCAACCTGCCCTTCATCACTGCCGACCAGAATGGTCCCAAGCACCTCGTCAAGACGGTGACGCGCGCCGATCTGGAGCGGCTCGTCGCCGACCTCATCAAGCGGACGATGGAGCCGTGCAAGAAGGCGCTGGCCGACGCGGGCGTGTCCGCGAGCGAGATCAGCGAAGTCGTGCTGGTCGGCGGCATGACCCGCATGCCCAAGGTGCGCGAGGCGGTGAAGGACTTCTTCGGCAAGGAGCCGCACACCGGCGTCAACCCGGACGAAGTCGTCGCCATGGGCGCGGCGATCCAGGCGGGCGTGTTGCAGGGCGACGTCAAGGACGTGCTGCTGCTCGACGTCACGCCGCTGAGCCTCGGCATCGAGACGCTGGGCGGCGTGTTCACCCGCATGATCGATCGCAACACGACGATCCCCGCCAAGAAGTCGCAGACCTATTCGACGGCTGACGACAACCAGCAGGCGGTGACGATCCGCGTGTTCCAGGGCGAGCGCGAGATGGCGGCGGACAACAAGCTGCTCGGCCAGTTCGACCTGGTGGGCATCCCGCCGGCACCACGCGGCGTGCCGCAGATCGAGGTGACGTTCGACATCGACGCCAACGGGCTTGTGAATGTCAGCGCCAAGGACAAGGGCACGGGCAAGGAACAGCAGATCCGCATCCAGGCTTCGGGCGGCCTGTCCGACGCCGACATCGACCAGATGGTCAAGGATGCCGAGCGCTTCGCCGAGGAGGACAAGAAGCGGCGCGAGGCGGCGGAAGCCAGGAACAACGCCGAAAGCCTGGTCCACACGACCGAGGGCCAGCTCGCCGAACATGGCGACAAGATCGATGCTGCTCTCAAAGGCGAGATCGAAACCGCCATCGCCGCGACCAAGAGCGCGATCGAGGGCGGCGACGCCGAAGCCATGAAGACCAAGGCGCAGGAACTCGCCACGGTCGCGATGAAGCTGGGCCAGGCGATCTACGAGAAGGAGCAGGCCGCCGCCGCTTCGCCGGAGGCCGATGCGCCCAAGGCGGATGACGGCGTGGTCGACGCCGAATTCTCCGAAGTGGACGACAACAAGGCGTAAACAACCCCTCCCTCTCCCCTCCAGGGGAGAGGGCCGGGGAGAGGGGGTTTGTGCAGAGCAGGCGGACGGGACGAGTCTAGAACATCCCGACCTGCCCCTCTCCCAAACCCTCTCCCCTCAAGGGGAGAGGGCTTTTTTTAATGACGACCGAAGTTGACTATTATTCGCTGCTCGAGGTCGAGCGCACCGCGGATGGCGCGGCGATCAAGAGCGCCTATCGCAAGCTCGCGATGAAATATCACCCGGATCGCACCGGGGGATGCGCCGACAGCGAAGCCAAGTTCAAGGCCGTGTCGGAAGCCTATGAGTGCCTGAAAGACCCCCAGAAGCGCGCGGCCTATGACCGCTATGGCCATGCTGCCTATACCAACGCACAAAACGGCGGAGGCGGCGGCGGGTTCCGTGGGCAGGCCGGCGGCTTTTCCGACCTCGGCGATATTTTCGAGACGATCTTCGGCCAGTCCGGTTTCGGCGGCGGCGGGCGGCAGCAGCAGCGCCGCGGCGCCGACCTGCGCTACGACATGGAGATCAGCCTCGACGAGGCCTATCATGGCAAGAAGACCGAGATACAGATCGAGGTGTCGGCCGCCTGCGATACGTGCGATGGATCGGGCGCGCAGCCGGGGACCGGGGTCAAGACCTGCGGCACCTGCCACGGCCATGGCCAGGTGCGCGCGCAGCAGGGCTTCTTCGTGGTCGAACGCACCTGCCCGTCCTGCCATGGCGCAGGGCAGGTGATCGAAAAGCCGTGCCGCGACTGCCGGGGCGAGGGTCGGGTGGACAAGCCCAAGACGCTGTCTGTCTCCATCCCCGCCGGCGTGGACGAAGGCACGCGCATCCGCCTGTCGGGCGAAGGCGAGGCCGGGCCACGCGGCGCGCCGGCGGGCGACCTCTACATCTTCCTGCATGTGAAGCGCCACGCGATTTTCGAGCGCGACGGCACGACCCTGTTCTGCCGCGCGCCGGTGAGCTTCACCACGGCGGCGCTGGGCGGCGTGATCGAGGTACCGGGCCTCGACGGCATCCGGCACGAGATCAAGATCCCGAGCGGCATCCAGTCGGGCAAGCAGATCCGCCAGCGCGGCGGCGGTATGCCGGTGCTCAATGGCCGGGGGCAGGGCGACCTCGTCATCCAGGTTGATGTCGAAACGCCGACCCGCCTGACCGCGCGTCAGAAGGAACTGCTCGAAGCCTTCCGCGAAACCGAGACCGGCGAGGAATGTCCGCAATCGTCGGGCTTCTTCTCCAAGCTCAAGGAGATGTGGGGGGATTGAGCCTCTACTTAGGATAAAACCGTTCGGGCTGAGCGAAGTCGAAGCCCTCTCACTGAGCGAAGCGAAGTGGCTTCGCTCCGCTCAGCCCCGCCCTTCGACTTCGCTCAGGGCGAACGGAGCTTTATGGGTCCACCCGCTCCCGCCGCGCCCACCAGTAGAAGGGCAGCCCTGCCGCCATCAGCAGCACGCTCGACCCGCTCGCCACCACGCCCGCGCCCCACAGGGTCCAGAGCGCATAGGCAAGGCCCAGCGCCGCCGCCGGCACCGCAACACGAAATCGCAACGCGGCCAGCGCGCATCCCACATAGAGCCACAGCGTCGCCGATGTCGCGAGCAGCGCCATCGCGGTGAACAGCGCCACCAGCCCCTGCAAACTGTTCGCCACCAGCATCAGGCTCGCCAGCAGCGTCGAGAGGATCAGCGCGCGCACCGGCGTGCCCTTCGCATCCGTCACCGCCAGCCAGCGCGGCAACTCTCCCGCCCGCGCCATCGCCAGCGGCACCTCCCCCTGCAACAGGGTCCAGCCATTGAGCGCGCCGAGGCAGCTCACCACCACGAACAGCGCGATCAGGCTGGCGGGACCGGGCGATCCGTAATGGCTGACGAATGCACCGAAGGGAGAGCCGGTCTGCGTCTCGGCGGCCGGCAACGTCAGGGCGATGCCGGAGCAGACAACCAGATAGATGAGACCCGTCGCCGCCGTGCCGATCAGCGTCGCGCGAGGGATGGTGCGGGCGGGATCGCGCACCTTGTCGGCGGCGACGGAGGCGGACTCGAACCCCAGCAGCGCCCAGAGGGTGAGCGCCGCCGAGGCAGTGATGCCCGCGCCGGTCAGGCCGTGGGCGGGAAAAGGTTCGACCTCCGCCCGGCCGGTGCCCAAGATATAGCCAAGCAGCGCCAGCACCGCGACGATCGGCACCAGCTTCACCAGCGTCGTCCCGATCTGCGTCAGACCCGCCGCCCGCGCGCCGGCGAGGTTGATGCCGGTCATCGCCCAGAGGAAGGCGATGGAGCAGAGCGCACCGACGCCCGGCTTTGCCAGCACGGGCACGACGCTGCTCAGGTTCGCGGTGGCCGCCACGGCGATGGTGACGTTGGTGATGATGATCGAAAGCCAGTAGATCCACCCGATGGCGAACCCCGCCAGTGGCCCGTAGGCGCGCGCGATCATTTGCGACGCGGCGGCGTCCGGCATCGCCACGGTGAGGCGCGCGATCACGAAGGCCAGCAGCAGCGATCCTGCAATGGTGAACACCCACCCCGCCACCGCGTCCCAGCCGAAGGGGGCAAGGGCGGCGGGCAGCAGGAACACCCCCGACCCGATCATATTGCCCATGACCAGCGCGATGCAGGCGGCAAGGCCCAGCGTGCGGGAGGCGGGGAGAGGGGGAGGGGAGCGGGACGCCATCGTGTGAACTTATGCGGAGGGACGGAGTTTGACGAGGGTGGATCGGGTGGGTTGGACGTACGGGCAGTTCGATTTCCCGTCATCCAAGCTCCCTTGTCTTTCAACCGCCCCGCCAGAAGAAGAGAGATGCCAGCCTACGCTGGCATGACGGGGACGGGTGGTTTTCTTGCCATGCCCCTCCCGCAAGCGGGAGGGGCAGCGAGACTTACGCGCGTAGCGCGTTAGTCGCAGCGGGGTGGGCTGTCGCACGGTCCAGCCCACCCCCTAGCCCCCTCCCGCAAGCGGGAGGGGGAAAGTCCGCGATTGGTCGCTCATGGCCACTCCCCTGCCGCTTGCGGGAGGGGCAGCGAGACTTGCGCGCGTAGCGCGTTAGTCACAGCGGGGTGGGCTGTTGCGGCGTTGCGCCTACCCACCCGTTGATGGGAGTCGCTTGCCTCCCATCAACCCCTCCCGTTAACGGGAGGGGAACAAGGCCGCTCCCTCAAGCCGCCAAAAACAGCTCCGGGTCCAGCGCCATCAGGCTGTCCGCGCCGCCTTCGATCTTGCGGCGGAGCGATCCGGCGTCGGGCATGATGCGTTCGGCGAAGAAGCGCGCGGTCACCAGCTTGGCCTCCAGGAACCCTGCGTCGCCTTCGCCCGCCGCGATCAGCGTGGTGGCCGCCTTCGCCATGCGCAGCCACATGAGACCCGTCGCGACGATGCCGAGGATGTGCATGTAGTGATGCGCGCCGGCACCGGCATTGTCCGGGTTCTTCATGGCGTTCTGCATCAGCCACATGGTCGCCGCGCCGAGCTGGCCGCTGGCCTTTTCCAGCGCTTCGGCGATCGGCGCCAGCTGCTCCTCCGCCTTCGCCGACGCGACCTCATCCGCCACCAGCTTCAGCAACGCCTGGAGCGCCCGGCCGCCATGCATCGGCAGCTTGCGGCCGACCAGGTCCATCGCCTGCACGCCGTTGGTGCCTTCGTAAATCTGGGCGATGCGGGCATCGCGGACATATTGCTCGACGCCATTTTCCCAGATGTATCCATGGCCGCCGAACACCTGCTGCGCCGCGACGGTCACGTCGAAGCCCTTGTCGGTGCCATATCCCTTGACCACGGGGGTGAGCAGCTGGAGCAGATCGTCGGCCGCCTGCCGCTCCTCCTCGCTCGCCGCATTGTGCGACAGATCGACCTGAAGCGCGGTCCACAGCGTCAGCGCGCGCAGCCCTTCGGTCAGCGCCTTCGCCTCCATCAGCATCCGGCGCACGTCGGGGTGGACGAACAAAGTATCGGCCTTCTCGTTCGGCTCCTTGGGGCCGGTCAGCGCGCGGCCCTGCCGGCGGTCCTTCGCATAATGGACCGCGTTCTGGAAGGCGACCTCGCCCTGCGCCAGCCCTTGCAGGCCCACCCCGAGCCGCGCGGCGTTCATCATGATGAACATGGCGGCCAGGCCCTTATTCTCCTCACCCACCAGCCATCCGGTCGCGCCGTCATAGTTCATGACGCAGGTGGCGTTGCCGTGGATCCCCATCTTGTGCTCGATCGATCCGCAGGAGACGGCGTTGCGGTCGCCCACCGACCCGCCCTCGCCCACGAAATTCTTCGGCACGACGAACAGGGAAATGCCCTTGCTGCCTTCGGGGGCGTCCGGCGTCTTGGCGAGAACCAGGTGGATGATGTTTTCCGACAGATCATGCTCGCCGGCCGAAATGAAGATTTTCGTGCCGGTGATGGCGTAGCTGCCATCCGCCTGCGGCACGGCCTTGGTCTTGATGAGGCCGAGGTCGGTGCCGCAATGCGGCTCCGTCAGGTTCATGGTGCCCGTCCATTCGCCCGATACCATCTTGGGGATGTAGCGTTGCTGCAATTCGCTGCTGCCCTTGGCGATGAGGGCGGAGATCGCGCCGGACGTCAGGCCGAAATACATCTCGAACGCCTGATTGGCCGAGCACATATATTCGCCGATCGCGGTCGCCACGACCATAGGCAGGCCCTGTCCGCCGAATTCTTCCGGCGCGTGGAGCGTGGTCCAGCCGCCGGCGACATATTGGTCATAGGCGGCCTTGAAGCCCTTGGGCGTCGTCACGCTGCCGTCGGGATTGCGGGTGCAGCCTTCCTTGTCGCCGCTGGCGTTGAGCGGAAACAGCACTTCGGCCGCGATCCTGCCGCCTTCGGTCAGGATCGCTTCGACGAGGTCGGGCGAAGCGGCGGAAAAGCCGGGCAGGTTGGCGTAGCGATCCAGCCCGACGACATGGTCCAGCACGAAGCGGGTGTCGCGAACGGGGGCGGCATAGCTGGGCATGATCTTCTCCTGAAACCTGTTCTTGTGCGGGGTAGGGGGTCAGTGATTTTCGATGGTGGCGACGAAGGCGGCGAGTTCGGCGATGGCGGCGTCGATGTCCTCCTTCTGCCGGGTGAGCAGGTCGATCCGCGCCCGGCATTTGTCGATCGTGACGCGGCGCTGCGCCTCATGTTCCTCGTCCGCGTCGTAGAGGTCGATCATCTCGCGGATTTCGGTGAGGCTGAAGCCGACCCGCTTGCCGCGCAATATCCAGGCGAGCCGGGCGCGGTCGCGGCGCGAGTAGATGCGGGCGAGGCCCTGCCGCTCGGGCGAGATCAGCCCTTCATCCTCGTAGAAGCGCAGCGCGCGCGCGGTGACGCCGAATTCCTCGGACAGGTCGGTGATGCTGTAGCTTTCCCGTTCCCGATGATCGGGCAGTTCGATGCCGGCGATGCTGCTGCGCTTGTCCATGATCCTGATCTAATCCTGCCTTACGTTTACGTCAAGGTCAATGATCGGTGCCTGATCGCACCGCCGCACCTTTCTGCCCCAGACGGCCGGCCTGGCCAACCGTTACGGCAAGGCGGGCGATGGGCGTCGCGCCCCGCGTCCGCTTTGCGCACGGCTGGAGTTGGGCTAGAGGGCGGGGCATGATCCGCCTGTCCGGTTTGAAACTGCCCCTCGACCATCCCGCCGAAGCGATAGCCCCCGCCATCCGCGCGCGGCTGCACCTCGCCGAGCACGAATATCGCGGCCACATGCTGGTGCGCAGGGGCAACGATGCGCGCCGCCGCAGCGCCATCCAGCTGGTCTATACGTTCGATGTGAATGTGGCGGATGATGCGGCGGTGCTGGCGCGCTTCGCGAACGATCATGACGTGCGGCCGACGCCCGACACCGCCTACCAATTCGTCACCCGCGCGCCAGAAGGCTGGGCGGGCAAGCGACCGGTGGTGATCGGCGCGGGCCCGTGCGGCCTGTTCGCGGGCCTTATCCTCGCGCAGATGGGTTTCCGCCCCATCATCCTCGATCGCGGCAAGCCGGTGCGGGAGCGCACCAAGGATACATGGGGCCTGTGGCGGCGCGCCGAGCTGAACCCCGACAGCAATGTCCAGTTCGGCGAGGGCGGGGCGGGCACTTTCTCCGACGGCAAGCTCTATTGCCGGGTGAAAGACCCGCGCTTCCTGGGCCGCAAGGTGCTGGAGGAATTCGTCGCCGCCGGCGCGCCCGACGACATATTGTGGGAAGCGCACCCCCATATCGGCACCTTCCGCCTCGTTTCCATGGTGGAATCCATGCGGCGGCAGATCGAGGGGCTGGGCGGCGAATATCGCTGGCAAACGCGCGTGGACGACCTGGTGCTGGAACCGGACGGCGCGGGCGGGCAGCGGCTGCGCGGGCTGGTGCTTGCGGACGGCGGCGTCATCGACACCGACCGGGTCGTGCTGGCGATCGGCCACAGCGCCCGCCCGACCTTCGAGATGCTGCATCGGCGCGGCGTGCGGATGGAGGCCAAGCCCTTTTCCATCGGCGTGCGGATCGAGCATCCGCAAGGCTGGATCGACCGCGCCCGCTACGGCAACTGCGCCGGCCATCCCGATCTTGGCGCGGCGGCCTACAGCCTCGCCCATCATTGCGGCAACGGGCGCACGGTCTACAGCTTCTGCATGTGCCCCGGCGGACGGGTCGTCGCCGCCACATCGGAGGAGGGCCGCGTCGTCACCAACGGCATGAGCCAGTACAGCCGCGCCGAATTCAACGCCAATTCGGGCCTGGTCGTCGCGATCGACCCGGCGCGCGACTATCCGGGCGGGCCGCTGGCCGGCATCGATTTTCAGCGGCACTGGGAATCCCAAGCCTATGTTGCGGGCGGTTCCACCTATCATGCGCCGGGGCAGACGGTCGGCGATTTCCTCGCCGGGCGACCCTCCACCGCGCTGGGATCGGTCACGCCCTCCTACCAGCCCGGCGTCACCCCCACCGACCTGTCGCGCTGCCTGCCGCCCTTCGTGATCGAGGCGTTTCGTGAGGCGCTGCCGGTATTCGGCCGCCAGATCGCGAACTACGACCATCCCGACGCGGTAATGACCGCCGTGGAAACGCGCACCTCGTCGCCGCTGCGCATCAACCGGGGCAAGGATTTCGAGAGCCTCAACGTCGCGGGGCTGTATCCCGCCGGGGAAGGCGCGGGCTATGCCGGCGGTATCCTGTCGGCGGCCATCGACGGGATCAAGGTGGCCGAAGCGGTGGCGCGCGCGCTGGCCGGATGAGGCAGGGCCGGCGTTTACCGCTCCTTCACCATGATGTGCGAGCGTGCCGCATGTTCGGGAGCCTGTCATGACCGCCGCCTATCGCACTGTGCTGCATCGTTTTTATCGCGCGTCGCGGCGTCATGCGCTTGGCCGTGCGTCGACCCTGCGCGCGAAGGGCGGGGCGCCGCTCGACATTTTGGTGGAGGATGTGTCGGCAACCGGCTGCCGCCTGTCCGGCGCGCCCGAGCTTGGCGCGCATGAAACCGTGCTCATCGGGCTTGCAGGGCTGGGCGCCCGCCCCGCACGGGTGGTATGGGCGCAGGATGGGCAGGCGGGATGCCATTTCGACGCGCCCCTGTCGGCCGCCGAACTGGAGCGCACGCAGCAGGCGGGCGTCGTGGTGGTGACGGGCCTGTTCCCGCAACGGCAGGCGGCTGCCGCCGAGCCTGGACCGGAAGATGCGTCCACATTGCCGTCTGGCATCCGCCTCGCCATCATCGGCGTAGCGGCGCTTTCCAGCTGGGCGCTGCTGGCGTTGGCGGTGTTTGTCGGCCATTATCTGCTGACGCGCTGATCCGGCTTTCCCGACAGGCCGGGCCCGCCGACGCTCCGTCGGCTAGACCGATGACACCAGATGCCCGCGATGAAACACCATTTCGCGCGGCTTCTGCCGGGCCACCGCTTCTGCCGAGCAGGCGGCGCGCACCAGCACCATGTCCGCCAAGTGGCCGGCTTTGGGCCACACTTGCTCGCCCGCCGCATTGAGCGGGGTCACGCCGCCGGTCGGAATTCGCAACGACTGGGAGATGGTGTATTCGTCGTCCCAGCCATAGAGCTGGCACGCCAGTTTCGCCTTTTCCAGCACATCGCAACTGCCGAACACGGACCAGATGCCCTGAACGCTGTCGGTGCCGGTGTAGACCCGCACGCCCCGGTCCAGCAAAGCCGGGATCGGCATCACGCGACCGCCGAAGGGCAGGGCGGAGGCGACCGACATGCCGAGGGATGCCATGCGGGAGGCCAGCTCGCGCAACGCCATGTCGGAAAGCGACATCAGCGAAAAGGCATGGCTGATCGTAACCCGGTCCCTCAGCCCCGGCTCCTGTTCCACGGCGTCGGCGATCCTGCGGATGGCGGCGATCCCGCTTGGCCCCGGTTCGTGCAGATGGATGTCCACGGACTTGTTCAGGTCGACTGCGATCTCCACCATCGCGTCGACGGAGCGCTCCATGCCGCCGTCGATCGTGGTGGGGTCTATCCCGCCCACATGCGTCGCGCCCGCCGCCAGCGCAGCGCGCATGGCCGGGATCATGTTGGCACTGACAAAGCCATGCTGCGGAAAAGCGACGAGTTCGTGGCTGAAGCCCCCGCTGCGCCGGTCGAGAAACGCTCGAAGGATTTCGACATGCCGGGTGCCGATCACCGGATCGACGTTACATTGGACCCGGGCGAAGGTCGTGCCGTTGCGCTGCATCAGATCGACGATCTGACCTGCTCTGTCGTCCAGGGTGGGCAGCAGGGCGGGCAGCAAAGTGCGTTCCCGTTCGATCTGTCCCGGAATGCCGTTGCGGCGCTTGCGCGGCGGCACCCATGGCCCGCCGAAGAAATTCTTGTCGAGATGGATATGCATGTCCCGGAAGGAGGGCAGGAGTAGCATCCCCATGCCGTCGCGCGTCGCGACACCGGCGGGGGCAATGGCGTCCGGCGGGAGGATGCCGGCAATCTTGCCGCTGCGCACCAGGATTGACGCATGGGTCGTCTGGGTGCCGATCACTTCCGCGCCATCGCGAGCATATCCTGTTTCAAGCAGGATGTTGCGCAGAAGCATGTCGCCAGGCTTCGCAGCGACGCTCCTGTCCTTCGCTTTCGCGGCCCCGGCGCTGAATGCCGCCGCCGCCAGCGCGCCGTTCAGGACCGACCGCCGCGACAGCATCCGGCAATCTGCCGGCGCGCCGCCATCCGGCTCATTCCCAGTCGTTCCGGCCATGATGCAATCCCTTTCCGCGCCCGCGACGCCCGCGGCTGTCCCCACATGCTACGAACGAGGCGAGGAAAGCCATCAGTTGCCAGGGTCACTTCGATGCAGGCGAATATCGGCCGGCTCCCCGCATCTGGTGCGTGAGGGCTTTTTCGTCGGTCGGACCGGAATGTTCAAGCTGAAAGGATCAGTGGATGCCCGACAAGGATTCGAACCTTGATTGACGGAGTCAGAGTCCGCTCTCTTACCATTAGAGGATCGGGCATCAATCCTAGCGGCTGTCCCGCTTGGGAAGCCGCAGATAGTCTCACATTTTTGGTTGGTCAAGCGCCTTGTCGCTAAGGCCGTGCGACAAATTTTGTCGCACGGTGCGACAAAAATCGGGAGCGCCGATTCGGCGCGGGGTTTTTGCGCCGGGAAAAAAGAAAGCCCGCCGGGCGCGGTGGGCGTCCGGCGGACCCTGTCGTCAGCGCGTCCAGAGCCGCGCGACGGGCTGGGAGCCACCTTCCATATAGGAGGCGGCCCCCGCCGTTAAAGGGACTTAGCCCTCGTCGCTCTTGAGCAGGTAATCGCCCGCGTCCGCGTCGGTGCCGTGGGTTTCCCCCGCGGCCGCGCCAAGCGGATCGTCGCCGATCGCCGCTTCCGGTCCCTGCCGCAGCTCGGCGGCATGTTCCTCGGCGGCAGTGCGCGGCGCGATGAGATCGAGCTGCGCCGACCCGCGCAGCGCCGCCCGCAGCGCCGCGTCCCGCGACGAGGCGGCGACGCGCAAGCGGTTCATGCCCGCGCCGGTGCCGGCCGGGATGAGGCGGCCGACGATGACATTTTCCTTCAGGCCAACGAGCGTGTCCTTCTTGCCCTGAACCGCCGCTTCCGTGAGGACGCGGGTGGTTTCCTGGAAGGACGCCGCCGAGATGAAGGAGCGCGTCTGCAGCGACGCCTTGGTGATGCCGAGCAGCACCGGCTTGCCTTCGGCGGGCCGGAAGCCGGCCGGCAGCTTGGCGTTGATCTCGTCCATCTCCTCGCGGTCGACCTGCTCGCCCACCAGCAGCGTGGTGTCGCCGGACACGGTGATCTCGACCTTCTGCAACATCTGACGAACGATCGTTTCGATATGCTTGTCGTTGATCTTCACGCCCTGCAAGCGATAGACTTCCTGGATTTCGGCGACCAGATATTCGGCCAGCGGCTCGATGCCGAGCACTTCCAGAATGTCGTGCGGGTCGGGCGAACCACCGATCAGGTTGTCGCCGCGCTTCACATAGTCGCCTTCCTGAACGTCGATCACCTTGCTCTTGGGGATCAGATATTCGACCGGCTCGCCGCCATCCTCGGGATTGATGGCGATCTTGCGCTTCGCCTTGTAATCCTTGAGGAACTGGACGCGGCCCGACACCTTGGCGATGATGGCGTTGTCCTTGGGCTTACGCGCCTCGAACAGCTCCGCGACGCGCGGCAGACCGCCGGTGATGTCGCGGGTCTTGGCCGCTTCGCGGCTGACACGCGCCAGCACGTCACCGGCCTGCACCTGCGCACCATCGTCCACCGACAGCGTCGCGCCCACCGCCAGCATGTAGCGGGCAGCTTCGCCCGACTGGTCGTCGAGCAGGGTGAGGCGCGGACGAAGGTCCTCCTTCGAGCGGGCCGAGCCACGGAATTCCGTGACCACGCGCTGGGCGATGCCGGTCGCTTCGTCGGTCTGCTCGGTCAGCGTCTTGCCGTCGATCAGGTCCTGATACTTCACGACGCCCGGCTTTTCCGTGATCACCGGCATGGTGAACGGGTCCCATTCGGCGATCCGGTCGCCCTGGCTCACCTTGTCGCCATCGGCGAACAGGATGGTCGCGCCATAGGGCAGGCGGTGAGTAGCCCGCTCGCGACCTTCATTGTCGATGATCGCGATCTCGCCGTTGCGGGCGAGGCTCAGGCGACGACCCTGCTTGTCGGTGATGGTCGGCATGTCGCGCAGTTCGATCGTGCCGTCCGCCACCGATTCCAGGTTCGACGTTTCGTTGAAGTTCGCCGCGCCGCCGATGTGGAAGGTCCGCATGGTGAGCTGCGTGCCCGGCTCGCCGATGGACTGCGCCGCGATGACGCCGACCGCTTCACCGATATTGACCGGGGTGCCGCGGGCGAGGTCACGCCCGTAGCATTTGGCGCACACGCCCATCTTGCTTTCGCAGATGAGTGGGCTGCGGATCTTCACCGCCTGCGTGCCGATCGCCTCGATCTGGGCGATCATGGCTTCGTCCAGCAGGGTGCCGATCGGGATCACCACGCTGCCGTCCTTGCTGTCGACGATGTCCTGCGCCGTGGTGCGGCCCAGGATACGCTCGCCGAGCGACGCGATGGTCGAGCCGCCCTGGACGATCGCCTTCATCTCCAGCGCCTTGTCGGTGCCGCAATCCTCCTCGACGATGGTGCAGTCCTGGCTGACATCGACCAGACGGCGGGTCAGGTAACCCGAGTTCGCCGTCTTGAGCGCGGTGTCGGCCAGACCCTTGCGGGCGCCGTGGGTGGAGTTGAAGTACTCAAGGACGGTCAGGCCCTCCTTGAAGTTGGAGATGATCGGCGTTTCGATGATTTCGCCCGAAGGCTTGGCCATCAGGCCGCGCATACCCGCCAGCTGCTTCATCTGCGCCTGGCTGCCACGCGCGCCGGAGTGGGCCATCATGTAGATCGAGTTGATCTGCTTCTGGCGGCCGGTTTCCGGGTCCACGGGCATGGCGCGGATTTCGTCCATCATGGCGTTCGCCACCTGGTCGCCGCAACGGCTCCAGGCGTCGATCACCTTGTTGTACTTTTCCTGCTGGGTGATGAGGCCGTCCTGATACTGCTGCTCATAATCGGCCACCAGCGCCTTGGTCTCGTCGACATAGGTCGTCTTGCTGTCGGGGATGACCATGTCGTCCTTGCCGAACGAGATGCCGGCCTGGAACGCATGGCGGAAGCCCAGGCTCATGATCGCGTCGGCGAACAGCACCGTGTCCTTCTGGCCGGTGTGACGATAGACCTGATCGATGACGTCGCCGATTTCCTTCTTGGTGAGAAGGCGGTTGATGACGTCGAAGGGCACCTTGTGGCTCTTGGGCAGGCACTCGCCCAGCAGCATCCGGCCCGGCGTCGTCTCGTACCGCTTCATATACTGGTTGCCGGCCTCGTCCGTCTGCGGCACCCGGCTGATGATCTTCGAATGCAGCGTCACCGCCTTCGCATAGAGCGCCTGATGCACTTCCTGCATGTCGGCGAGCAACATGCCCTGGCCCGGCTCATTCTCGCGTTCCATCGACAGATAATAGATGCCCAGCACCATGTCCTGCGACGGCACGATGATCGGCTTGCCGTTGGCGGGCGAGAGGATGTTGTTGGTCGACATCATCAGCACGCGCGCTTCCAGCTGGGCTTCCAGCGAGAGGGGCACGTGGACGGCCATCTGGTCGCCGTCGAAGTCGGCGTTGAAGGCCGAGCAGACGAGCGGGTGCAGCTGGATCGCCTTGCCCTCGATCAGCACCGGCTCGAACGCCTGGATGCCGAGGCGGTGGAGCGTCGGCGCGCGGTTGAGCATCACCGGATGCTCGCGGATCACCTCGTCCAGGATGTCCCAGACTTCCTTGCGCTCCTTCTCGACCCACTTCTTCGCCTGCTTGAGGGTCATGGACAGACCCTTGGCGTCGAGCCGGGCGTAGATGAACGGCTTGAACAGTTCGAGCGCCATCTTCTTGGGCAGGCCGCACTGGTGCAGCTTGAGTTCCGGGCCGGTCACGATCACCGAACGGCCCGAATAGTCGACGCGCTTGCCGAGCAGGTTCTGGCGGAAGCGGCCCTGCTTGCCCTTGAGCATGTCGGACAGCGACTTCAAGGGACGCTTGTTCGCGCCGGTGATGACACGGCCGCGACGGCCATTGTCGAACAGGGCGTCGACCGCTTCCTGCAACATGCGCTTTTCGTTGCGGACGATGATGTCCGGCGCGCGCAGTTCCATCAGGCGCTTGAGGCGATTATTGCGGTTGATGACGCGGCGATAGAGGTCGTTGAGGTCCGACGTCGCGAAACGGCCGCCGTCCAGCGGCACCAGCGGACGCAGTTCGGGCGGGATGACCGGCACGACGTCCAGGATCATCCATTCGGGGCGATTGCCCGATTCCAGGAAGCTCTCGACGACCTTAAGCCGCTTGATGATCTTCTTGGGCTTGAGTTCCGACTTGGTGACGGCCAGTTCGTCCAGCAGCGCCTGCTTCTCGCCCTCAAGGTCGAGGTCCATCAGCATCTGCTTGACCGCTTCCGCGCCGATGCCGGCGGAGAAGGCGTCCTCGCCATATTCGTCCTGCGCGTCGAGCAGCTCGTCCTCGGTCAGCAGCTGGAACTTCTCCAGCGGGGTGAGGCCCGGCTCGGTGACGATGTAGCTCTCGAAATAGAGGACGCGCTCCAGCTGCTTCAACTGCATGTCGAGCAGCAGGCCGATGCGCGAGGGGAGCGACTTCAGGAACCAGATGTGCGCGACCGGCGCGGCCAGTTCGATATGGCCCATCCGCTCGCGGCGGACCTTCGACACGGTGACTTCGACACCGCACTTTTCGCAGACGATGCCCTTATATTTCATGCGCTTATACTTGCCGCACAGGCACTCATAATCCTTGATCGGACCGAAGATGCGCGCGCAGAACAGGCCGTCACGCTCGGGCTTGAACGTGCGATAGTTGATCGTCTCGGGCTTCTTGATCTCGCCGAAGGACCACGACCGGATGCGCTCGGGCGAGGCAAGGCCGATCTGGATCTGATCGAAAGTCTCGGTCTTGGCGACCGGATTGGCGAAGTTGGTCAGTTCGTTCATCTCTATGTCCTCATTAAGAGGGAAATTCTATCGCGAAGTTAGTCAGTTGCCGGTGGTTGGGGATCGAACCCACACCCCTTTCGGGGACCATTGCGATGGTGCGTCTACCAATTCCGCCACACCGGCCCTGATATTCACTCCGCCGCCTGCGCGAAGCCGTCGTCGTCGTCCGCGACTTCGTCCATCGCGGCGAGTTCGACGTTGAGGCCCAGCGAACGCATTTCCTTGACGAGCACGTTGAAGCTCTCAGGGATACCGGCCTCGAACGTGTCGTCGCCCTTGACGATCGCCTCATAGACCTTGGTGCGGCCGACCACGTCGTCCGACTTCACCGTCAGCATCTCCTGCAAGGTATAGGCGGCGCCATAGGCCTGGAGCGCCCACACCTCCATTTCGCCGAAGCGCTGGCCGCCGAACTGCGCCTTGCCGCCCAGCGGCTGCTGGGTAACGAGGCTGTACGGCCCGATCGAACGGGCGTGGATCTTGTCGTCCACAAGGTGATGGAGCTTCAGCATATAGATGATGCCCACCGTCACCTTGCGGTCGAAGCGATCGCCGGTCCGGCCGTCATACAGGTCCGACTGGCCCGATGCGTCGAGGCCCGCCAGTTCCAGCATCGCCGACACGTCCGCTTCGCGCGCGCCGTCGAACACCGGCGTCGCCATCGGCACGCCGCGGCCCAGATGTTCGGCCAGATCGATGATCTGATCGGCGTCGCGCCCCTCGATCTGGTCGGCATAGTGCGGACCATAGGTGTCGAGCAGGCGCTGCTTCACCGCATCCGGCATGTCGCCGCCTTGCGCGTTCGGATTGGCCTCGCGCCAGTCCTCCAGCGCGTGCTTGAGCTGCTGCCCAAGGCCGCGCGCGGCCCAGCCCAGATGCGTCTCGAAAATCTGACCCACGTTCATGCGGCTCGGCACGCCCAGCGGATTGAGCACGATGTCGACATGGGTGCCGTCCTCCAGGAACGGCATGTCCTCGATCGGCAGGATGCGGCTGATGACGCCCTTGTTGCCGTGACGGCCGGCCATCTTGTCGCCCGGTTGCAGCTTGCGCTTCACCGCGACGAACACCTTGACCATCTTGAGCACGCCCGGCGGCAGCTCGTCGCCGCGCTGGAGCTTGTCGACGCGATCCTCGAACTTCTCGACGATCAGCTTCACCGCCTCGTCATACTGCGCCTTGACGGCTTCGATGCCGGCCTGACGCTGGTCGTCCTCCACCGCGAACTTCCACCACTCATGCCGCTCGACCTCGTCCAGCAGGGCTTCGTCGATGACGACGCCCTTCTTGACGCCCTTGGGCGCGGCAGACGCGGTCTGGCCCAGCAGCATTTCCTGCAACCGGTTGAAGGTCGCGCGGTTGAGGATCGCGCGTTCGTCCTCGCGATCCTTGGCGAGGCGGTCGATCTCCTCCCGCTCGATCGCCATGGCGCGCTCGTCCTTGTCGATGCCGTGGCGGTTGAACACGCGGACCTCGACCACCGTGCCGGCGACGCCCGGCGGCAGGCGCAGCGAGGTGTCGCGCACGTCGCTCGCCTTTTCGCCGAAGATCGCGCGGAGCAGCTTTTCTTCCGGCGTCATCGGCGATTCACCCTTGGGGGTGATCTTGCCCACCAGGATGTCGCCCGGCTCCACTTCGGCGCCGATATAGACGATGCCCGCCTCGTCGAGGTTGCGCAGCGCTTCCTCGCCGACGTTCGGGATGTCGCGGGTGATGTCCTCCGGCCCCAGCTTGGTGTCGCGGGCCATGACCTCGAACTCCTCGATATGGATCGAGGTGAAGACGTCATCCTTCACGATCCGTTCGGAGATCAGGATGGAGTCCTCATAATTGTAGCCGTTCCAGGGCATGAACGCGACCAGCGTGTTGCGGCCGAGCGCCAGCTCGCCGAACTCGGTCGACGGGCCGTCGGCGATCACGTCGCCGGCTTCGATCAGGTCGCCGACCTTCACCAGCGGACGCTGGTTGATGCAGGTGTCCTGGTTGGAGCGCTGGAACTTCTGGAGCGTGTAGATGTCGACGCCCGACTGGCCGGGTTCGACATCGCCCGTCGCGCGGATGACGATACGGGTGGCGTCCACCTGATCGACGATGCCCGCGCGCTTGGCGGCGATGGCCGCGCCGGAATCGCGTGCGACCGTGCCTTCCATGCCAGTGCCGACGAACGGCGCTTCGGCGCGGACCAGCGGCACCGCCTGGCGCTGCATGTTGGAACCCATCAGCGCGCGGTTGGCGTCGTCATTCTCCAGGAAGGGGATGAGCGAGGCCGCGACCGACACCAGCTGCTTGGGACTGACGTCCATCAGCGTGATGTGGTCCTTGGGCGCCATCAGGAATTCGCCGGCTTCGCGCGCGGAGATCAGGTCTTCGGCGAAGCTGCCATCGGCGTTGAGTTCGGCGTTGGCCTGCGCGATCGTGTGCTTGGCCTCTTCCATGGCGGACAGATAGACGACATCGTTCGTCACCTTGCCGTCCACGACCTTACGGTAGGGCGTCTCGATGAAGCCGTATTTGTTGACGCGGCTGAAGGTGGCGAGCGAGTTGATGAGGCCGATGTTCGGGCCTTCGGGCGTCTCGATCGGGCAGATGCGGCCATAATGGGTCGGGTGAACGTCGCGGACCTCGAAGCCGGCGCGCTCGCGAGTCAGACCGCCCGGCCCGAGCGCCGACACGCGGCGCTTGTGGGTGACTTCGGACAGCGGATTGGTCTGGTCCATGAACTGCGACAGCTGCGAGGAGCCGAAGAATTCACGCACCGCGGCCACGGCGGGCTTCGCGTTGATGAGGTCGTTCGGCATGACCGTGGACACGTCCACGCTCGACATGCGCTCCTTGACCGCGCGCTCCATGCGCAGCAGGCCGACGCGATACTGGTTCTCCAGCAGCTCGCCGACCGAACGGACGCGGCGGTTGCCGAGATTGTCGATGTCGTCGATCTCGCCCTTGCCGTCCTTGAGGTTCACCAGCTCCTTGACCACGGCGAGGATGTCCTCGGTCCGTAGAGTCGTCACCGTATCCTCGGCGTCGAGGTCGAGGCGCATGTTCATCTTGACGCGGCCGACCGCCGACAGGTCGTAGCGTTCGGGATCGAAGAACAGGCCGGCGAAGAGGGCTTCGGCGGTTTCCTTCGTCGGCGGTTCGCCGGGGCGCATGACGCGATAGATGTCGGACAGCGCCTGGTCGCGATCCTCGGCCTTGTCGGCCTTGAGCGTATTGCGGATCCAGGGACCGGTGCTGACATGATCGATGTCGAGCAGCTCCAGACGGTCGATGCCCGCCTTGTCCAGCTTTTCGAGATTTTCCGGCGACACTTCGTCGCCCGCCTCGATATAGATTTCGCCCGTGCTCTCGTTGATGAGGTCATAGGCGCTGTAGCGGCCATAGACTTCCTCGGTCGGGATCAGCAGCGTTTCGAGGCCGTCCTTCTCCGCCTTGTTGGCCGCGCGGGGCGAAATCTTGTGGCCGGCGGCGAACACGACTTCGCCCGACTTGGCGTCGACGATGTCGAAGGCGGGCTTGAGGCCGCGCCAGGCTTCGGCGGTGTAGGGAATCTGCCAGCCGCCTTCGCCGCGCAGGAAGGTGACCTTGTTGTAGAAATGGCCGAGAATATCCTCGGCATTGAGGCCCAGCGCATAGAGCAGCGCCGTCACCGGCAGCTTGCGCTTGCGGTCGATACGGACGTTGACGATGTCCTTGGCGTCGAACTCGAAGTCCAGCCACGAGCCGCGATAGGGGATGACGCGGGCAGCGAAGAGATATTTGCCCGAGGCATGCGTCTTGCCACGGTCATGGTCGAACAGGACGCCCGGCGAACGGTGCATCTGGCTGACGATCACGCGCTCGGTGCCGTTGACGATGAAGGTGCCGTTCTGCGTCATGAGCGGCATGTCGCCCATGTACACGTCCTGCTCCTTGATGTCCAAGACCGAACGGGTTTCGGTGTCGGCATCCACTTCGAACACGATGAGGCGCAGCGTCACGCGCATCGGCGCGGCGTAGGTGATGCCGCGCTGGCGGCATTCCTCGACATCATACTTCGGGTCTTCCAGCTCGTAATGGACGAAGTCCATTTCGGCGGTGCCGGCGAAGTCGCGGATCGGGAACACGCTGCGCAGCGTCTTTTCCAGCCCCGAGACATAGCCGATCGACGGATCGGACCGCAGGAACTGTTCGTAGCTCTCCCTCTGAACCTCGATCAGGTTCGGCATCTGCACCACTTCGTGGATGTCGCCGAACACCTTGCGGATGCGCTTCTTCGCGCCGGTGTTGCTGATGGGGGGGAGAGCCTTGGTCGCCATGCGTTCCTGCCTGTAATCGGTTCGTCGTGTTTTTCCGCATTGCAGCGGAAATTCAGTCGGCTTGCCGCGTTATGCCGGGTGATTCGCACCCGCCACGCCACGCAAAAAAGTGCGGGCCGGGACTGTCCGATCCGCACTGTCAGCGTCTGATAACCCGCCGGTTTCGCCCAATCCCGCCGATCCCGATCGCTGGTCGGGCCAGTCCCCGGGCGATCCGGGGGACGATAAGCCATCGCCCTGAACGGGCGGCGGCGAACCGGTTTGTTGGACGCCATATAGGAGAATGGGACGGCGTTGTGAAGGGGGGTCAAACCGCAGGAGCGGTGCGGACGAGCGCAATGAACGGCGCGGCGGCGAGCGCGAGCGCGGCATAGAGCAGCATCGGCACGTCATAGCTTCCGCCCGCGCCCCGCACCATGTCCGTCAGCCAGGGTGCCAGCGCGCCGATCAGGCTGGAGACCGCCATTATGACGCCGAGCAGGCGGGGAAAGGCGGGGGCGGGCACAATATCTGCCAGCAGCATCGATCCCGCCTGCCCCGGCAGCGCGCTCGCCACGCCCCAGGCGACGATGAAGAGCGCCAATCCGGGCCATCCAGTCCCGCCCGCCATCGGCAGGGCCGCGCTCCCCAGCGCCAGCAGCAGGCATATGCTTGTCATCGCCCGGCGCGGCCCGATCCGGTCGATCGCAAAGCCGCCCAGCAGCAAGGCGGGCAGGCCGACCAGATTGGCGAGGCTGTAGGCCGCGATCGCGCGCGGTTGGAACAGGCCCGCCTGCATCAGGCAATCGACCGCCGCGAACAATATGCCGTTGATCGCCAGTTGCAGCAGCACCATCGCCATGAGGATCGGCAGGACGACGGGCGGCCGGGCGGCGCGTCTCGCGTCGATCGGCTTTCCCTCTGGCGTCGCCGCCGGGCCGGGGCGCACCAGCAGGATCAGCGCGCCCGCCACCGCGACCGCCACCGCGCCGCCCAGCATCGCGGCCCGCCAGCCTTCCGCGACGATTGCAAAGCCGGCGAGCGGGGGCGCGACGGCGCCGCCGACAATTGTCGCGCCGAGAAACAGGGCAAGCGCGACGCCGCGCCGATCGCCCATGTCGCGGGTGATGAGGGCGATGCCCGGCACGATCGTCGCCGCCGCGATCCCCGCGCCGGCCATCGCCGCCGCTGCGGCCAGCGCCAGCCGGTCCTGCGCTGCCGCCATGCCGGCCCAGCCAGCCGCCGTCAGCACGATCCCGCCCGCCAGCACCAGCCGCCCGTCCATCCGCCCGACAAGCCAGCCGAACGGCAGGTTGGCAAGGCTCATCGCGATCAGCATGGCCGTCGCCGCGCTGCCTGCCTGCCCGCCGAAATCCCGCGCCAGGTGGGGCAGCAGCACGCCCAGCGACATCAGCGTCGTGCCCTGCACCACCAGCGCGACGAGCGAAAGCGCCACAACGCTTGTCCAGGCGCGGGCGTCGGGCGCGGAACCGGCAGGCGGGGAGGGTGCAGGACGCCACGGCATCGGCGCGTTCTAGCGCGTTTACAGGCTGTTGGAAGCCGTGCATGTCCGATATGTGCAATTCCGTCCGGCTATGCGGGGGTATAGCGAAGCGATGGCAGGGCGGTAGCAAGGGGGGCAGTGGGGCTTGCGGTGATACGCACGGAGGAGATTTACGACGCCGCCACCGACGACGCGGCGTTCGAGCAGCTTGCCTCGCGGCTGGCGCAGGCGGCAGGGGCGCGTTCGGGCGTGCTGCATTGGGGGCACGGGCCGGCCGACATCGCGGAAATCAGCTATTCCGGCTATTTTTCCGGCGACCAGATGGCCATCTACGACGATGAATTCGTCTATGACGACATCTGGGGCAAGGCGATGGAGGGCCATCCCGTCAACCGAGTCTGGGACTGCGAAGCCTTCGTGCCGCAGGACGCCTTCGGCGACAGCCGCATCTACAACGAATGGATACGCCCGATGGGCGACGACACCTATCGCTGCCTTGGCGGGGTGATCCGCCATGGCGAAACAATGGGCCATGTCGGGCTGCACAGAGGCCGCAGCCAGCCGGCGTTCGACGCGAACGACCTCAAGGTGGTGCAGGATTGCGTCGATCATCTCGGGCGGATGCTCGACATCCGGCGACGGCTGAACCGCGCCGCGCATCGTGGCCGCTCCCTTCACGCGACGCTCGACCTGATGGAACATGCGGTCTTTACCCTGAGCGTCGGTGGGACGTTGATCGACTGCAATCGCGCGGCGGACGCGATGCTGATGCGGCAGGACGCGCTGATGATGCGCCAGCGCCGGCTCGTCGCGCGCGACGGGCATGATGACGCCGCGCTCCAGGCGGCGCTGCGCGCGGCGGGCGCGCGCGAAGGCGGGGAGGGCGGGGTGCTGCTGCTCCACCGCGAGGAAGGCGCGCCCTATCTCCTGTCCCTCGCGCCGGTCTGGACGGAGCAGGCGCGGCAGTTGGTGCTGATCGTCACCGATCCCGACAGCCGCGACACCAGCCTGTCGAGCCGAATCCGCGCGCTCTACGGCCTGACCCGGGCGGAGGCGGAGATCGTCACCGCCCTGTGCGACGGCAGCGCGCTCGAACAGCTGTCGCAGGAACGCGGCGTCGCGCTCAGCACGGTGCGCACGCAGATGAAGGCCATCTACCTCAAGATGGATTGCAGCCGCCAGTCCGAGCTGGTCGCCCGCGTCGCCCGGCTGCCGCGTCTCGCGGCGATGAAGGACTAAGGGTCTAGTCGCTGCCGCTCGCATTGGCGGCGGGCGGCACGATCGTCACCGTCTCGTACCGCTCCTTGCGCCGCACGCCGGTCAGCGCCGGAGGCGGAGCGTCGGCGCTTGCGGGGACAGGCACCGTCACGGCGGCCGGCACCCGATCGCGCATACATTCGCTCTTCTTCGCGCGGGGCGTGCGGGCGCAGTTCCACAAGGCGCGCTGCAACCCGCTGTTGCTGTCATGGATGTAGGAGAAGCGCATCGCCGCGAGCGCCGCCAATGTCAGCGGCACTTCGCGCGGCGCTTCACCCGCGGTCCAGCCCATGATCCGGCACTGCGTCCGGCCCGCGCAGAAGGTGCTGGCCAGCGCGGGCCAACTGTCCGGGGCGCTGCCCCTGGGCAGTTCCACCAGGAAGCTGCGGGGATCGGCGACCGAAATCAGGCGGACGCCGGCGATGCTCTTGCCGATCGCTTCCATGCCCACTCGCTCGGGGTGGGCGGCCAGATCGCCGGCCGACGCGACCAGCGCGGCCAGCGTGGGATCGATCCCGGCCGCCCGGTGCGCCGGCGACAGCAGCGCGATCTTGCCGATCGCCGGCTCGCCGCGCGACCGGTTGAAGCGGAAGGCCGGCGGCGTGCCCCACCATCCGCGCCAGCGGAAGAACAGGTGCGTGCCGACCGCCGTGATCTTGTCCAGGCTGCCGCTCCAGTAGGGGACCACCCAGTCGGTATGATAATGGGTGGCGTAGCCGACCGGGCGGAACACCTGGCCGGCCAACGCCGCACGCGCGATCTCCCGCGCCCGCGCCCAGGCTGCCTCCCCCGGCCGCCGCGCCAGCGCGCCGTCGCAGGTGAAGGTGAACTGGCAGCCGGTCCGCCGTTCCTGCCCCTGGAACACGACGCCGCACACCGTCTTGGGAAAGGCGGGATGGCGCACGCGGTTCAGCACCACCTGCGCGACCGCCTGTTCGCCCGTCGCGTCGTCCCCGGCCTCGTACAGCTGCGCCGCCGCCAAACAGTCGGTGGCGCGGGCCAGGTCGGTATCGTCGCCGACGAAGACGAAGGGCCGGGCCGCCGGATTGGGATCGCGCGAAAAGGGGATGGCGGCGTTCAACTGCCGCGCCTGATCCGCGGGAAGCGCATAGACTTCCACCGGCTCGACCGGCGGCGGCGGCGTTCCGGGCGCGCGTCGCTTTGCCGCCGTCACCGCGTCCAACCGGCCAGTCGCAAGCCCGTCGCGCGGGCGGCTTTCCCAGCTGGCGACGGCCATCGGCAGGCCGATCAGGATCAACGCCCAGACCAGCCACAGGATGCCCTGCGGCTGGTCGGACCGGGTCTGCGTCGTCATCGAAGCGCGGCCGTGCTCTTATTCCGGCAGGAAGTCGGGGACGGAAAGATAGCGTTCGCCGGTGTCATAGTTGAAGCCCAGAACACGGGCGCCCTCGGGCAGTTCCTTCAGCTTCTGCGCGATCGCCGCCAGCGTCGCCCCGGACGAGATGCCGACCAGCAGCCCTTCCTCCCGCGCGGCGCGGCGGGCGAACTCCTTGGCGTCCGCCGGATCGACCTGGACCACGCCGTCGAGCAGCTGGGTATGCAGGTTGGCCGGCACGAAGCCCGCGCCGATGCCCTGGATCGGGTGCGGGCCGGGCTGGCCGCCGCTGATGACAGGGGACAGCGTGGGTTCGACCGCATAGACTTTCAGGTTCGGCCACGCCTTCTTCAGCACTTCGGCCGTGCCGGTGATGTGGCCGCCGGTGCCCACGCCGGTGATGAGCGCGTCGATCGGCGTGTCGCCGAAGTCGGTCAGGATTTCCACGGCGGTGGTGTGGACGTGCACGTCGACATTGGCGGGATTCTCGAACTGCTGGGGCATCCAGCTGCCCGGCGTCTGCGCCACCAGCTCCAGCGCGCGCTCGATCGCGCCCTTCATGCCCTTCTCGCGCGGGGTGAGGTCGAACGTCGCGCCATAGGCGAGCATCAGCCGCCGCCGCTCGATCGACATGCTCTCGGGCATGACGAGGATGAGCTTATACCCCTTGACCGCCGCCACCATGGCGAGGCCGACGCCCGTATTCCCCGATGTCGGCTCGATGATCGTACCGCCCGGCTGCAACGCGCCCGACGCTTCGGCGGCCTCGATCATGGCGAGGGCGATGCGGTCCTTGATCGACCCGCCGGGGTTCGACCGCTCCGACTTGATCCACACTTCTGCATCGCCGAACAGGCGCTGCACGCGGATGTGCGGCGTGTTGCCGATGGTGTCGAGTATCGTGGCAGCTTTCATGAGGCCTTCTCCTGGCTGGAAGCGTGTCGCCCGATGTCGGGTGGATCGAAACTATGTGCAAGGCGCAATTCGGGGAAAAGCCGCGCCCATACAAGCGTGATGACGATCGCGCCGATGCCGCCGCCGATCACCGCCGCCACCGGCCCGACCAGCGCGGCGAGAAAGCCGCTTTCCGCCTCGCCCAGTTCGTTGGAGGCGGAAATGGTGAGCTGCGACAGGCTCGACACCCGGCCGCGCATCGCATCGGGCGTGTGCAGCTGCACCAGCGACTGGCGCACGAACACCGATACCATGTCCGCGCTGCCCAGCACCACCAGCGCGACGATCCCCACCTCGACCGCGACGGTGCGCGGCAGGAAGGCGGTGCAGCCAAAGGCGATGGTGGCGATGCCGAACAGCACCACCGCGCCCAGCATCTTGGTGCCGACCTGCGTCTTCATCGGGCGGAAGGAGAACCAGAGCGCCGTCGCCCCCGCGCCCACGCCCGGCGCGGCGGCAAGGTGGCCCAGCCCGGCCGACCCCACATGCAATATGTCGCGGGCATAGACCGGCAGCAGCGCCGTCGCCCCGGCCAGCAGCACCGCGAACAGATCGAGCGTGATCGTCGCCAGCACCAGCCGGTTGCCGCGCACATAGGTGAAGCCGTCGATCATCTGGCGGACCGGGTGTCGGCTGGTGTCGCGCGGCGGCTGCGGCACCGGGCCGATGAGGAACATCGCGCCCAGCGCCAGCGCGTACAGCCCCGACGCGAGCGCATAGGCGCCCCAGGGCGTCGCCGCATAGGCATAGCCGCCCAGCGCCGGGCCGGCGATCATGCCCGATTGCCACACCACGCTGGAAATCGCGATGGCGTTCGGCAGCACGGCGGGCGGCACCAGATTCGGCGCGAGCGCGCCATAGGCCGGGCCGTTGAAGGCGCGGGCGATACCGACGATGACGGCGATGCCGAAGATCATCGGCAGGCTGACCCAGCCTTCATAGGTGGCAAAGGCCAGCAGCCCCGCCGAAACGGTCAGCATCGCCAGCGTCAGGCGGGAAATCCAGCGCCGGTCATAATGATCCGCGACCCAGCCCGTAACGGGGGTCAGAAAGAACAGCGGCACGAACTGCGCCAGGCCGATGAGGCCAAGCTGCGCCGACGCGCCCGCGGTCGTCATCGTCTCGCGCGCGATGTTGTACGCCTGCCAGCCCAGCACGATCATCATGCCATATTGCCCGAGCACCGCGGCGAGCCGCCCCACCAGATAGGCCCGGAAATTGCCGAAGCACAGCGGGTGGCGGGGAGGGGGCGTGTCCGTCATTCCGCCGGCCTTACCCGCCCGGGCACCGGAAGGACAAGCGGCAAGCTGGCGCGAGAGGCGCAGCTTTTCTTCGCGCGATGATGGCGCGCCTACACGCGCCCATCGCATAACCATGTGGTTATGAACGGCCAGCGCGAAACGTGATAAAGCTGTCTCACTCGCCGTCGCGCTTGCGGCGTATCACTTGAACAGGCTGCCCAATATGCCTCGCACCAGTTGACCGGCGATGCCGCCGGACGACGATTTTCGGCGCGATCCGCCGAATACCGCACGGCCCAGTTCATTGGCGACCTGCCGCCCGACCGAAGACCCGGCCGCCCGCGTCGCCGATTGCACCGCCCGGTCGAACGCGCTGGGCTTGGCCGCCTCCCGCGCCGCCGCCGCATCGCGCCGCGCCTGTTCCTTCAACGCCGCCTCGCGCTGCTTGGCTTCGACCTTCGCCTGCGCGGCGGCTGTCTTGTCCGCTTCCGCCTGCGCCTTTTGCGCCTGCGCCGCCGCAGCCGCCGCCTGGCCCCGCGCCGCCAGTATTTCCTCGGCGGACTCGCGGTCGACGGCTTCGTCATATTTGCCGGAACAGGGCGAGCTCGACTGGATGATCGCCCGCTCCTTCGGCTCCAGCGGGCCGAGCCGCGAGCGCGGCGGCGCGATCAGCGTGCGCTGCACGACGCCGGGCGAGCCATCCTCCTGCAACAGCGACACCAGCGCCTCGCCGACTTTCAGTTCGGTGATCGCCGTCTCGACATTCAGGTCGGGATTGATGCGGAACGTCTCCGCCGCCGCCTTGATCGCCTTCTGGTCGCGCGGGGTGAAGGCGCGCAGCGCGTGCTGCACCCGGTTGCCGAGCTGCCCCGCCACATCCTCGGGAATGTCGATCGGATTCTGCGTCACGAAATAGACGCCCACGCCCTTCGACCGAATCAGCCGCACCACCTGCTCGATCTTGTCGGTCAGCGCCTTGGGCGCATCCTCGAACAGCAGGTGCGCCTCGTCGAAGAAGAAGACGAGGCGAGGCTTGTCGGGATCGCCCACCTCCGGCAGCGTCTCGAACAGTTCGGACAGCAGCCAGAGCAGGAAGGTCGCGTAGAGCTTCGGGCTTTGCATCAGCCTGTCGGCGGCCAGCACGTTGATATAGCCGCGCCCCTTCTCGTCCACCTGCAGCATGTCGTGAATGTCGAGCGCCGGCTCGCCGAAGAAATGGTCCCCGCCTTGGGATTCCAGTTGCAGCAACTGCCGCTGGATCGCCCCGACGCTTGCCCTCGTCACATTGCCGTAGCGGGCCGAGAGCGTATCGGCGTTTTCCGCGCAATGGGCCAGCATCGCCTGGAGGTCGCCCAGATCGAGCAGCAGCAACCCTTCCTCGTCGGCATATTTGAAGGCGATCGACAGCACGCCTTCCTGCGTTTCGTTGAGGCCCATCAGCCGCGCCAGCAGCAGCGGCCCCATTTCGCTGACGGTGGTGCGGACCGGATGGCCCTGCTGCCCATATAGATCCCAGAAGATCGCCGGATTGTCGGCATAACTGTAATTCTGGACGCCGACCTCCGCCGCGCGCGCGACCAGCTTGTCGGCGTTCTTGGCGGTGGGGGAGCCAGCCATCGAGATGCCGGCAAGGTCGCCCTTCACATCGGCCAGGAACACGGGCACGCCGAGCGCCGAAAAGCTCTCCGCAATTCCCTGCAACGTCACCGTCTTGCCGGTGCCGGTCGCGCCGGCGATCAGGCCATGCCGGTTGGCGCGGCGCAGATTGAGATATTGGGGAACGCCGCCATCCTTCTCCGGCGCGCCCAGACCGATGAAGATGCCCTCGCTCATTGCCGCGTCCTTCCCACAAAAAACGTCATCCCCGCTTCCGCAGGGATGACGCACTTTTTAGCAGCAATGAAGCAGCCGGGAAGGGGCCGAGCGCCCCTTATTTATCCCGCAACCGGACCGGCAGGAAAATGGCCGGCTGGCCCCGACGCAGCACCTGGAGCAGGATGGCGTTGCGACCCTGCGCCGCCACAGCCTTGACCTGCGCGTCCAGTTCCGCCTGGCTCAGCACCGGGCGGTTGTTGGCGCTGATGATGACGTCGCCGCGCCGCAGACCCTTCGCACCGGCATCGGTCGATGCATCGACCGCGGTGATGACGATGCCGCGCGTGTCGGCCGCGATGCCGAGCTGGCGCGTGATCGTGGGCGTCAGCGGGATCGCGGAAATGCCGAGCGACTGCTGCGCCGCCTGGCCCGGGGTCTGGTCCTGCTGGCTGAAGTCGTCGTCATCCTGGCTCTGGGCGAAGCTGTTCAGCTCGTCCTCGGACGGACGCTCGCCCACCACCGCCGTCACCGTCTGCCGCTGTCCGTTGCGGATGAGGACGATGGGCACACGCGATCCGATCGGCTGGCTGGCGACGATCGACGACAGATTCTGATCCGGGCTGACTTCCTGGCCCGCCACGCTGACGATCACGTCGCCCGCCTTGATCCCGGCCTTCTCCGCGCCCTTGCCCGGCTCCACGCCCTGCACGAACTCGCCGCGATTCTTGGCGAGACCCAGCGAATCGGCGAGGTCCTCGCCCAGCGGGCTGATCTGGACGCCCAGATAGCCGCGCTTGACGCTCTGCCCCTTCATCAGCGTCTGGACAATCGGCGCGGCCTGTTCCGACGGAATGGCGAAACCGATGCCGACGTTGCCGCCCGAGGGCGAGAGGATCTGGCTGTTGATGCCGATCACATTACCGCGCATGTCGAACATCGGGCCGCCGCTGTTGCCCTGGTTGATCGACGCATCGGTCTGGATGAACTTGTCATAGGTGCCGCCGGTGCCGCGATGCAGGGCGGAGATGATGCCCGCCGTCACCGTGCCGGACAGGGCGAACGGGTTGCCGATCGCCACCACCCAGTCGCCCACGCGCGCCTTGCTGCTGTCGCCGAACTTGACGAAGGGAAGCGGCTTGGGCGCAGTGATCTTGAGCACGGCAAGGTCGGTGGCGGGATCGCGGCCGACCAGCTTGGCGGTATATTCTTCCTTGTTGGTCAGCGTGACCGTGATCTGCTCGACGCTGGCGCCTTCCGCGCCCGCCGACACCACATGGTTGTTGGTGACGATATAGCCATCGGCCGAAATGATGAAGCCGGAGCCGAGCGACTGCGCCTGCCGCGTCTGCGGCTGGCCGCCCTGGCCCTGGCCGAACAGGTCGCCGAACGGCGTGCCCGCAAACGGGTTCTGCACCTTCACCCGCTGCTTGGTCGATATGTTGACCACGGCCGGTTGCAGCTTCTCGACCATGTCGGCGAGGCTGGCGGGCGCGCCCGCTGGCGCTGCGGCCTGCAAGCCTTCATTCTGCGCGACCTGCGCGCCGACATTGGAAGCGGTGGTGACGGCGATGGCGGTGCCGCCGAGCAGCAGGGCGCCGGTGATGGCATAAGCGTAACGCACTCGTGACGGTCCTCTTCAAATCTGCTTGGGAGTAAGGGAGGCGGGACTTCGGGGACTGTCCCCTCCCATGCGCCGCCTTGCCTTAACCCTCATTGAATGATGCGGGTTCCGTAATGATCCTGCGGAGGGTCAACGGCGCCCCTGGAACTGGCGCAGGAACTCGTTGTCCGGCGACAGGATGATGTTGGTCTGCCCGCTGCGGTCGGGCGAGAAGGTGTAGCGATAGCTCTGCATCCCACGATAGAAATCGTAGAAGGCCGGGTCTTTGCCGAAGCTCCCGGCATAGATGCGTGCGGCGTTGGCGTCCGCTTCGGCGCGGATGATCTGCGCCTGCTTCGCCCCCTGCGCCCGGATGGTGAGCGCTTCCTGCGATCGCGCCGTGCGCATTCGGTTGAACGCGCTCTCCAGGGGCGTGCCATCGGGCAGGTCGGCGCGCTTGATCCGCACGTCCACGATCTGCGCGCCATATTGACGGGCGACACGGTTGAGACCCGCCTCGATATTGTCCATCACCTGCCCGCGCTCGGGGCTGAGCAGCGCGGCGAAGGGCCGCTTGCCCAGTTCGTTGCGCAGCGCCGACCCCAGGATCGGGCGCAGCGCATCTGACACCCGTTCCTCGCTGCCCGCCGCGATATACATGCGCAGCGGATCGACGATCCGATACCGTGCAAAGGCGTCGACCTGCAGGCGGAGCTGGTCGGTGGACAGCACCTGCTGCCGCTCCATTTCGACCGACAGCACCCGCTTGTCGATCCACACCACCTGATCGACGAACGGCACGCGCAGGATCACACCCGCGCCGGTCTTGCCGAACGTCTCGTCCGCGCGGTAGCGGTTGATGATATATTTGGGATCGCCGAAACGGACGATGACGCCCTGCCGGGTTTCGGGCACGATGGTGATGGTGCTGCCAAGCACGATGAGCAGCGCCAGCACGGCAAGGGCGATGGCTACGGGATGGCGCATCTTACTGGCCTCCCGTCGTCGCGGCGGGCGCGCCGTCGGCCGGCGCCGCCTGCGCCCGGCGCTTGATTTCGGGCAGCGGCAGATAGGGGGTCACGTTGCCGCCTTCAACGATGGTCTTGTCGACGTTGGCCAGCACGCCCTCCATGGTTTCATAATACATGCGGCGGCGAGTGACTTCGGGCGACAGCTTGTATTGCTCGTACACCTTGTCGAACGCCGCTGCCTCGCCCTGCGCCTTTGCGGTCACCTGCTGGGCGGCGGCGCGCGCTTCGTTGAGGTAGGTCTGCGCCGTCTGCTGCGCCGCCGACACTTCCTTGAACGCGTCGTTCACGGCCGTGGGCGGATCGGCCTGCTTGATCGCCACGCCCTGGATGCGGATGCCGGAGCGATAGCCGTCGAGGATTTCCTGCATCCTCTGCTCGACCTGCTGCTCGATGGTGGTGCGCCCCGCGCCCAGCGCATCGTCCAGGCTGACGCTCGCCAGCACCGATCGCATCGCGCTTTCCGCGACTTCGCGCACCGCGGCATCGGGTTCGGACAGCTGGAGCAGATAGAGTTCGGGATTGCGGATGTTCCACCGCACCGAATAGGCGAGGTCGATGATATTCTGGTCGCCGGTCAGCACCAGATTCTCGCTCTCCGCGCTCACCGATCCGATGTCGATCGTGCGGATTTCCTCCACGTCCACCGTCGTGACCGACTCCAGCGGCGCGGGCAGGGTCAGGCTGATGCCGGGGGTAAGCGTGCGGCTATATTTGCCGAGGAAGGTCACGACGCCGCGCTCCTGCGGCCCCACCCGGTGAAAGCTGGTCAGCACCAGCCACAGGACAAGGACGATGCCGACCGCGATCGGCCACAGCGCCTTGCCGCTCGCGCGCGGGGGAAGCCCGCCGAACCCGCCGCCATTGCCGCCCCCGTTGCCGAAACTCTCCCGTCCCCGGCGCAGCAGTTCCTCGATCGCGGAGGGGCCTTTGGAACTGCCGGAGGGTTTGCCGGGCTGGGTCCACGGGTTGCGCGGGCCGGCCTCGCCGCCCTTCTTGCCGTCCCCGTCCGGCCCGTCATTCTTGCCGCCCCAGGGGCCTTGGACCATCGCTGCGATTGCGGGCATCCACCCGAATAATCTTGTCATGCCCTTCTCTATAGGAAGGCTCCGGCCCGAAAAACAGTGCCCATGGGCCCGAAACTTCCCTAAAGGCCCGTACCATGACCGATCTTGCCGATTTCGCCGCCCGCCTGACCGCCCTGACCGATGGCCGCGCAAGCGCCCCGCGCGTCAAAGAGGGGGTGATGACCCTCTCGCTCGAAGTCGGCGGCCTCAGCCCGCAGCAGCGCGCAGGGCTGGCCGCCGCGATCCGCGAAGGCGGCCTGACCGTGCCGGGTGTCGCCGACGTGCGCATCGTCGAAACGGCGGAGCGGACCGAGCGCAAGGCTCCCCGCATCCTCGCCGTCGCGTCGGGCAAGGGCGGCGTGGGCAAGTCCACCCTGTCGGCCAATCTGGCCGTGGCGCTGCATCGGCTTGGCGTGAAGGTCGGCCTTGTCGACGCTGACATCTACGGCCCGTCGCAGGCGAAGCTGATGGGCAGCGAGGACCAGAAGCCCGTCGCCCGCGACAAGAAGCTGGTGCCGGTGACGGGCACGCTCGGCATCCCGATGCTGTCGATGGCGCATCTGGTGGAGCCGGGCAAGGCGCTCGCCTGGCGCGGGCCGATGGTCGGCAACGCGCTCACCCAACTGATCGAGGCCGAATGGGGCGACACCGACCTGCTGGTCGTGGACATGCCGCCCGGCACCGGCGACATCCAGCTGACCATGGTGCAGAAGCACAAGCCTGCCGGCGCGGTGATTGTCTCCACGCCGCAGGATCTGGCGCTGATCGACGCCGCCCGCGCCGTCAGCCTGTTCGCGCAGGCCGGCGTGCCGAGGGTCGGCCTCGTTGAGAATATGGCGGGCTATGCCTGCCCCCATTGCGGCGAAATCTCCGATCCTTTCGGGCAGGGCGGCGCGGAACAGGAAGCGGAAGCGCTCGCCATGCCCTTCCTCGGCCGCGTGCCGCTCGCCATCGACATCCGCCGCCGCTCCGACGCGGGCGACCCGCCGGCCGCGGGCGACGGGCCGCACGCCGACGCCTTCCATGCCATCGCGGTGCAGGTGGCGGACTGGCTGAAGGCGGCCGGATGACTACCCCTCTCCCTTGAAGGGAGAGGGCTGCGAAGACTTGGCAGCGTGCTGCCTAGCCGAAGCTGGGTGAGGGTGACTGAGGCCGTCGGGGTCACATCTCGCCTGCCCCCTCGTCCAACTCCGCCTAGGCTCCTTCGTCGCCAAGGCTCCATATCCTTCTCCCTCCAGGGAGAAGGGATTATTCCGGCAGCTCCAGATGCAGAAACTGGTTGAACGCGCTCTTCTCATAGTCGCCGAACGCAGCGCCCTCCACGAATCCATGCCGCCGGTAGAGCGCCAGGGCCGGATCGAACGCTGGCCCGCTCCCCGTCTCCAGGCTGAGCCGCGTCATGCCGCTCGCCCGCGCCGCAGCGACGATATGCGCCAGCAATGCCGCCGCCGCCCCGCGCCGCAGATGATCGGGATGGGTGCGCATCGACTTGACCTCGCCATGCGCCGCGTCGAGCGTCCGCAACGCGCCCACGCCTGCGATGCTCTCTCCCGCCCAACAGGTCCACACCCGCACATCCGGCCGCGCCAGCCCTGACAGGTCGAGGGCGAACACCGCCTCCGCCGGACTGTTCGCCTGCATCCCCGCCAGATGCAGCGCCAGCAGCGCGCGGGTCTGCGCTTCGGCAAGGTCGGCGGGGCGGATCGTCAGCATGGGCCTCACGCTATCGCAACGGCGCGACGATGGGAACGTCTTGCCCGCGCCCGCGTCCTGCCTATTTCACGGGAAAGGAGGACACCCCTATGCCGCTCACCGCCGCGCAGGACATCGCCACCCTGCTGGAGGAAACCCGCACCATCGCGCTGGTCGGCATATCCGACCGCCCCGGTCGCGCCAGCTATTCGGTCATGGCCTTCCTTCAGGACCATGGCTATCGCGTCATCCCGGTCAACCCGCAGATCGCGGGCGAGCATGTTCATGGCGAGTTCGTCTTCGGCCGCCTGTCCGACATCGGCGTCCCCATCGACATGGTCGATATCTTCCGCCGCAGCGACGCGGCGGGCGAAGCGGTGGACGAGGCGATCGCCGCCGGCGCAAAATCGGTGTGGATGCAGATCGGCGTCATCGATGACGCTGCCGCCGCCCGCGCCGAAGCCGCCGGCCTCAAGGTCGTGATGGACCGCTGCCCCGCGATCGAAATCCCGCGCCTCGGCGTTCTGCCCGTCCCCGCGCAATAGCGCTAGGCAGGGCGGGCGCGCCCCTCTATCAGGCTGGCATGGGGCGTCGACCGGCACAGCGAGCTAAGGGGAGGGGCATCGACCGGCGCAGCCTGCTCGTCGGCGGTGGCGCGGCGGCGGGCCTGCTGATCGCCTGGGGCGCGTGGCCGCGCAGCTACAAGCCCAACCTCAATGCCGGCCCCGACGAAACCATCGTCAACGCCTTTCTCAAGATCGACCGCACCGGCCAGATCATCGTCGTCGTGCCGCAGATGGAGAGCGGGCAGGGCGTCACCACCCTGCTGCCGCAGATATTGGCCGATGAACTGGGCGCCGACTGGCGCACGATCGCGGTGCAGAGCGCGCCGGTCAGTCCGCTCTATGCCAACACGCTGCTGGCGCGCGAATGGCTGGCGAGCGACTGGACGCGGCTGCTGGGCGACGCGGGCGACTGGGCGATCGGGCAATATGCGACGCGCGGCGCGCTGATGCTGACCGGCGCGGGCACGTCGGTCCCGATGTTCCACGACGCCTATCGCGATGCCGGCGCGGCGGCGCGCGTACTGCTGTGCAAGGCGGCGGCGTCGCAATGGGGCATTCCCTGGGAAAGCTGCGACATTCAGGACGGCCTTATTTCCGATGGCGGCCAGCGGCGGATGAAGATCGGCGACATCGCCGGTGACGCTGTGACGTTCGACCTGCCCGACATCCTGCCCTACCGGCAGGGGCTGGACGGACGGCTTGCCGGGCAGGATCTGCCGCGCCTCGACACGCCATCGAAAATCGACGGCAGTCACAATTTCGCCGCCGACATCCGCCTGCCCGACATGGTCTATGCCTCGATCCGGCAGGGGCCGATCGGCGGCGCAGTGCTCGCAGGGCTGGACGACCGCGCACCTGCCAGCGTCACCGGCTTCCTCAAACTGGTCAGGCAGGAGCGCTGGGTCGCCGCCGTCGCCAGCAACTGGTGGGCGGCGAACAAGGCGCTCGACCTTGCCGATCCGGTCTTCACCCTGCGCGGCCGCGCGGTGGACTGCGACGGCATCGACGCCGCGCTGGAGGCGGCTTTCGCAGGATCGGCCGGCCGCCGCATCTACGCGCAGGGCGACCTCGCGCCCGTGTTCGAAGGGGCGACCATCCTCGCCAGCGAATATCAGGTCGATCCCGGCCTGCACCTGACCGCCGAGCCGATGGCGGCGACCGCTCGCGTGACCGACGATGGCGCGGAAATATGGCTGGCGACGCAGGCGCCCGGCCTCGCCCGCGCGGGGATAGCCGCCGCGCTCGACCTGCCCGAAACCGCCGTCACCCTCTATCCGCTTCATGCCGGCAGTTCCTTCGGCCGGCGGATGGACTGGGAAGCGGGCGCGCAGGCGGCGCTCATCGCCCGCGACATGGGCCGTCCCGTGCAGTTGCAATGGTCGCGGCTGGAGGATGTGGTGCAGGACCGGCCCGGCGCGCCCGCCCATGCCCGCATGGCGGCGAAGCTGGGGCGCGGCGGCACGATAGAGGGCTGGCTGGCAAAGGTCGCCGCCCCCTGCTCCATGACGCAGACATGGGTGCGCGTCGCCGACGGCAAGCTGCCGCATGAAGCGGCGCAGGGCGCGGCCGACGCCGCCACCCGCCTCGCGGTCGATGGCATGGCGCTGCCCTATGCCGTGCCCAACTGGGCGGTCGATCATTATCCTGCCGATGTCGGCCTGCCGCTCGGCTTCGTGCCGGGCAATGCGCGCCTGTACGGCACCTTCTTCACCGAAAGCTTCATCGACGAACTGGCGCATCTGGCCGGCGTCGAGGCGATGTCCTTTCGCATCCAGATGCTGGGCGGCAATCCGCGCCTCGCCCATTGCCTCTCCACCGCCGCCGCGATGGGCGGGTGGCAGGGCGGCATCGCCGGTAGCGGGCAGGGCATCGCGGCGGGCATGGCCGGGGGCGCGCACGCCGCCGTGCTGGTCGAGGCGCAGATGAACGGCGACACGCTCAATGTCGCACGAATCGTCGCAGCGGTGGACGCGGGCGATCAGGTCAATCCCGACATCGCCCGGCAACAGGTCGAGGCGGGCCTCATCTACGGCCTCGCCTGCGCGACGGGCGCATCTGTGCCGTACAAGGGTGGCCTGCCCACCCGTGCGATGCTTGGCCGCATGAACCTGCCGCGCCTCGCCGATATTGGCGAGGTCACGGTCGAACTGATCCGCAGCACCGCGCCGGCCGCCGGCGTTACCGATCTCGCCGCGCCGCTGGTCGCGCCTGCGGTCGCCAACGCCCTGTTCACATGGACAGGTCAGCGCCTGCGCCGCCTGCCGCTAGTGGAGAGCGCATGAGGAAACCCGCCGATCATCCCGTCATCCCGCCCCGCCGCGTGGGCGTGCTGCTCATCAACCTCGGCACGCCGGACGCGCCCGATGCCGGCTCGGTGCGTCGCTATCTGAAGGAATTTCTTTCCGACAGGCGGGTGGTGGAAATCCCGCAGATCCTCTGGCAGCCGATCCTGCGCGGCGCGATCCTGACCACGCGGCCGAAAAAATCCGCCCATGCCTATCAACAGGTGTGGACCGCCGAAGGCTCTCCGCTCGCCGTCAACACCCGCGCCACGGCGGAAGCGATGCAGCAGGCGATGGGGGAGGGGGTGCTGGTCGACTGGGCGATGCGCTATGGCAATCCCGCGATCGCCGACCGGCTGGCCGCAATGCAGGCGGCGGGGTGCGACCGCATCCTGCTCGCGCCGCTCTATCCGCAATATTGCGCCGCGACGACCGCCACCGCCAACGACGACGCCTTCGCCGCGCTCGCCGCGATGCGGTGGCAGCCGGCGATCCGCACGCTGCCGCCCTATCATGACGATCGCGCCTATATCGACGCGCTGGTCGCCTCGGTCGAGCGGCATCTGGCGGCGCTCGATTTCTGGCCCGACGCGCTGCTGGCCAGCTTCCATGGAATGCCGGCGCGGACGCTGGCGCTGGGGGATCCCTATCACTGCCATGCGATGAAGACCGCGCGCCTGCTGAACGAAGCATTGCCGCTGCCGGTCCATGTCAGTTTCCAGTCGCGCTTCGGCCGGGCCAAATGGCTGGAGCCGGAAACGGAAGCCACGCTCACCCATCTGGTAAAAAATAATGTCAGAAATATTGCTGTATTCACACCCGGCTTCGCCGCCGATTGCCTCGAAACCCTAGAGGAAATCGCTCTGCGCGCGAAAGCGGTTTTTTTAAGCCGGGGTGGCGAGAATTTTGCCTATTTGCCCTGTCTAAATGCGTCGGCCGAAGCTATCACTCTCTATCACAGGCTGTTGAGCCGCGAGCTATCGGGTTGGATCGACTGACCCCTGTTGCAGGAAGAGGACGCTGATATGTCGAGAGTGGCGATCGTGACGGGCGGAACGCGGGGCATTGGCGAGGCGATCAGTCTGGCGCTGCACGACATGGGCTACACCGTCGCGGCCAACTATGCGGGCAATGAGGAAAAGGCGAAGGCCTTCACCGACAGGACCGGGATCGCGTCCTTCAAATGGGACGTGGGCGATCATCAGGCCTGTCTCGACGGCTGCGCCCAGGTGGCCGAAGCGCTCGGACCCGTTGACATCGTCGTCAACAATGCCGGCATCACGCGGGACGGCGTGCTCGCGAAGATGAGCTTCGACGACTGGAACGAGGTGATGCGCATCAACCTGGGCGGCTGCTTCAACATGGCGAAGGCGACGTTCAGCGGGATGCGCGAGCGCGGCTGGGGCCGGTTCGTCAATATCGGGTCGATCAACGGGCAGGCGGGCCAATATGGCCAGGTGAACTATGCCGCCGCGAAATCCGGCATCCATGGCTTCACCAAGGCGCTGGCGCAGGAAGGCGCCAAATATGGCGTGACCGTCAACGCCATCGCGCCGGGCTATATCGACACCGACATGGTCGCCGCCGTGCCCGCGCCGGTGCTGGAAAAGATCGTCGCGAAAATCCCGGTCGGTCGCCTTGGCCAGGCGCACGAGATCGCGCGCGGCGTCGCCTTCTTCTGCAGCGAGGATGGCGGCTTCGTGACCGGCAGCACGCTGTCGATCAACGGCGGCCAGCACATGTACTGATGCGGATGGGCGACCCAGCAGACGACGCCGGGTCGCCCTTCGCTCCGCCGGTCAAGCGGAGCGTCACCATCGCCGGTCATCAGACCGCGATCAGCCTGGAACCGATCTTCTGGAGCGCGCTGCGCGAGGCGGCGGCGCGGGAAGGGGTGCCGATCAACGCCCTGATCGCGCGCATCGACGCCGCGCGCCTGACCGCCGACCCGATGCCCAATCTCACCAGCGCGATCCGCTGCTGGCTCTATGATCGGGCGCGTGACTATCGCTGATAGGAATTATTCGCATTAGCGTTGACAGTAAGAACGATTCGCAATAGCGGTCCCCCAACGAAAAAGGGGACCATCATGGACGTTGCCGCAAAATCCGTTTCCTTCCTTGCATTGAGCTGCGTCGGTGCGCTCGCGAGCGCGCCCGCCCTCGCCGCTGAGGCGCTCGCGCCCGTGGTCGCGCAGGATGCGATCGTCGTCACCGGCGAAATCTACGCCGACCAGACCGTCAATCCCAAGAACACGGCGCCCGTTCTCGACACGCCGCAGACCATCACGATCATCTCCGACCAGACGATCAAGAAGCAGAATCTGCTGACCCTGCGCGACGTGCTGACCACCGTGCCCGGCATCACCTTCGGCGCGGGCGAGGGTGGCGGCGGCTATGGCGACAGCATCAACCTGCGCGGCTATTCGGCCAACAACGACATCACCCAGGACGGCGTGCGCGACAGCGCCCAATATAGCCGCACCGACCCGTTCAACATGCAGCAGGTCGAAGTCTATAACGGCGCCAATTCGGTCTATAACGGATCGGGTTCGGTCGGCGGCACGATCAACCTCGTGTCGAAAGCGCCGCAGGCCGAAAACCTCACCATCCTCGAAGCGGGCGTGGGCACCGACGATTATTATCGCGCGACGGTGGACAGCAACATCCGCGCGTCGGACTTCGTTGGCATCCGCCTCAACGCGATGGTTCACCGCAACGATGTTCCGGGCCGCGATGTCGAGCGGCTCAAGCGCTGGGCGGTCGCGCCTTCGGTAAAGCTGGGCATGGACGGCCCGACCAGCCTCACCCTGTCCTATTTTCACCAGCAGGATCGCAACACCCCGGCCTATGGCGTGCCTTTCTTCAGGAACGCCAACCTCGCCGGCCCGCTGCCGGGGGTCGATGACAGCGACTATTTCGGCATCGCCAATCTCGACCGGCAGGACATCGACATCGACCGCTTCACCGCGATCTTCGCGCACCAGTTCAGCGATGCGGTCTCGCTCCGCACGCTGGGCCGCTGGCAGCGCGTGCGGCAGGACAGCGTGACCAGCGCGCCGCAGGGCACCTTCTGCCTGGCAGGCGGGGTGCAGCCGGTCACCGGCAACGACCTCGCGACCCCGCTCGCCTGCCCCGCCGGCATGGCAGCCGGCACCTACCGGCCCTCCGGCCCGCGCGGGCTGGTCCGCGACCAGCTCAACGATCTCCTTTATGCCCAGACCGACCTGCGCATCGTCAGCGGCGATGCCGCCGGGATCCGCAACACGCTCGTCATCGGCGCATCCGCCACGCAGGAGGATTATCGCCTGACCAGCGCCAACCTGCTGCGCACCGCCGCCGGCGCGACGCTTTCCGAGCCGGACATCAGCCTCGCCAATCCGAACACCAACTGGACAGGAGCGGTGAACAGGATCGTCTCGGGCCGCAGCGTCGGGGAGAACCGGAATCTGGCGGTCTATGCGTTCGACACGATCGAGTTCGGCCAGTTCGAGCTGAACGGCGGCCTGCGCTACGAGGATGTGCGCAACATCTTCCGCGCCGATACGGTCGCACTGCCCTCGGCGGGCGGCGGCACCACGCCGGGCATCGTCCAGCGCAGCAAGGAAAGCCTCTTCTCCTACCGCGTCGGCGCGGTGTTCAAGCCGACGAAGGACGTCAGCCTCTACGCCGCCTTCGCCAACAGCAAGACGCCTTCGTCGGCCACAGTCCGCGCCGGCTGCACCAGCGGGTCGGGCGCCACCTTCGTCAACTATTGCGATGTCGCCCCGGAAACCGCGCGCAGCTATGAAGTGGGCGCGAAGGCGAACCTCATGGGCGGCAAGCTGCTCGCGACCGCCGCGCTGTTCCGCAACGAACGCACAAACTATCGCGTATCGACCAACGATCCCGCCAGCAACGCCACTTTTCAGGTGCTGGACGGGCATTCGCGGGTCGATGGCGTCGCGCTGGGCCTCACCGGCAACATCACGCCGCAATGGCTGATCTTCGCCAACTACACCTATCTCGACGGCACGATCGTGCAGGGCACGTCGGACAGCTGCATCGCCAGTCCGCGCGCTGCCTGCGCCAACAGCGCCGCGCTGCCCGATCCCTCAAAGGGCGACGACCTGATCCAGACGCCCAAACATTCGGGCAGCCTCTACACCAGCTATCGCCTGCCCTTCGGCCTCGAACTGGGATACGGCGTCACCTATCAGGGCAGCTTCGCGCTCAACCAGTCCAACCTCGCCAACCGCACCCAATATCGGTCGGACGATTATTGGGTCCACCGCGCCTTCGCGTCGTGGAGCTTCGACAACGGCCTGACGGCGCAGCTCAACGTCCAGAACCTGTTCGACAAGCGCTATTACACCGGCATCCGCAACAATATCAACGCGACCACCGGCGTGGTCTCGGGCGGCTGGGCTATTCCGGGCGAGGGACGCGCCGCGCGGTTCAGCCTGTTCTACAGCTTCTGATCCTGGGGCTAGCGGGGGAGGGCGGTTGCCCGTCCTTCCCCGCTCGCCTATGCCGCGCCCATGCTGATCGCCATTCCCGACCTGCTGGACGCCAACGGCGTCGCCGCTGTCCGCGCTCTCATCGACGGGGCGGAGTGGGTGGACGGCAATGTCACGTCCGGCCATCAGTCCGCCCTTGCCAAGCGCAACCTCCAACTGCCCGAGGACAGTCCCGCCGCGCGGGCGGCGGGGCAGATGGTGCTCGACGCGCTCGGCCGCTCGCCCCTGTTCATCGCCGCCGCGCTGCCGCTCAAAATCTTTCCGCCGCTGTTCAACAGCTATGCCGGGGGGCAGGCGTTCGGCGTCCATGTCGACAATGCCGTTCGGGTGCAGGCGGATACCGGCTTTCGCGTCCGTTCCGACCTGTCCATGACGCTGTTTCTGGAGGAACCGGACGCCTATGACGGCGGCGAACTGACCGTCGAGACCAATTTCGGCGTGCAGCAGGTGAAGCTGCCCGCCGGCCACGCGGTGCTCTATCCGTCCTCCTCGCTGCACCGGGTCGAGCCGGTGACGCGCGGCCGCCGGGTGGCGAGCTTCTTCTGGCTGCAATCCATGATTCGGGATGATGCCGCGCGACAGATGCTCTTCGACCTCGACCGCAGCGTCCAGGGCGTCGCCGCGCAGCTGGGGCAGGGGCATGAGGAGGTGGTCCGCCTGACCGGCGTCTACCACAATCTCCTGCGCCGCTGGGCCGACGCCTGAGCGCCTAGAGCCACTTCAGCTTCTTGAACCGGCTGTATAGCAAGCCGCACACCACCACGATGACGGTCAGCACGACCGGGTAGCCGAACCGGCTCTTGAGTTCGGGCATGAATTCGAAATTCATGCCATAGATACCCGCGATGGCGGTCGGCACCGCCAGGATCGCGGCCCAAGCGGCCAGTTGCCGGGTGATGTCGCCGGTGCGCTGCTGCTCCAGCAGGTTGGACGATTCGAACACGCTGTTCAAAATCTCGCGCAGGTCGTCCACCATCGTCTGCACGCGCCGCACATGATCGCGCACGTCGCTGAAATAGGGGCGCGCCTCCGGGTCGATGCAGGGCAGGTCGACCTTCACGAACTTGGTCGCCACCTCCTGCATCGGCCCCAGGATGCGCTGGAACCGGATCAGCTGGCGGCGCAGGTTGAAGATGCGGGTGATCTCTTCCCGACCCAGGAAATGGTCCAGCATCTGCTGCTCCATGCACAGCACCTCTTCCTCGATGCCCTCGATGATCGGCAGATAGCCGTCGACGATGAAGTCGAGGATCGCGTGCGCCACATAATCCACCCCCTGCCGCAACCGCTGCGGCACCGCCTCCAGCTCCGCCCGCAAGGCCAGATGCGCCCGTGCTGACCCATGGCGGACGCTGACGATATGGTCTCGCCCTATGAACAGCGACGTTTCGCCGTAGCAGATCGCCCCGTCCTCGACATGCGCGGTGCGGGCGACGACGAACAGCTGGTCGCCGTAAATGTCCACCTTGGGCAGCTGGTTCGCCTTGATTGCGTCCTCGACCGCCAGCGGGTGCAGATTGTAGGTGGAGGCGAGCGTCTGCATCTCCTCGACGCTGGGGTCGGCGACGCCGATCCACACGAACTCCGACTTGTCGTGCGCGCACGCGATCCGCTCGTCGATCGACACGGGTCGGACCCGCTGCCCGTCGCGGTAGAGATAGGCGGCGACCACGGTCATTGCGCTGCACGGCTCCTTGTCATGGGCGTTGCCTGGCAAGGCCGCCCGGTTCGTCGCGACGGCGCCTCGCCTCCCATGATTTTTGCTCAAGGGGGTGGCGGATGACTTCGCGCTGACATAGTTGGGCGCGAAAGGGGCGCAAGACAAGCGCGTGGTCGATGCCAAGGGGAGGGGCGGGCCACGGGCGTTACGGAGCCATGCCCTTGACCATCATCGCGATCGATTTCGAGGCATCCTGCCTGCCGCGTCACGGCCGATCCTTCCCGATCGAGGTCGGCATCGCGGGTGTTGACGGCGGGGCGCGCAGCTGGCTCATCCGCCCGCATGACAGCTGGGCGCAGTGGGACTGGACGGCGGAGGCCGAGGCGCTGCACGGCCTCACCCGCGCGCGGATCATGGCGGAGGGGTTGCCGGCCGATCAGGTGCTGCGCGAACTGGAAAATGCCGTCTGGGGCCGTCGCCTCGTCGCCGACAGCCTGATCGACCAATATTGGCTCGATACGCTGGCGCAGGCGGCCGGCACCGGCACCGCCCTGCGGATCGGGCATGTCGCCACCCTGTTCGACGAGCTGGACGTCAGCGAGGCGGCGATCCGCGCGGCTACGGCGCAGGCGGACGCGCTCGGCACGATCCGCCATCGCGCCGCTGGCGATGCGTTGTGGCTGGCGGCGGTGATCGATGCGCTGGGGCGGGAGGCGCACCCGGCTTCCGAGGCGTTGCTGGAGGCTGCGCAATAACAGCGATCATGCTGTAGCAATATTTTGTTACCACGGACCAATTGCGGAGACATTCAGCTGCCATAAGGGAAAGGCGATCCCGCCGGCCGCCGTGACGGCCGGGCCGCAGACGGAGGCGCGCCATGGCCCTTTTCCATCTCTTGCCGGCTGGTCCGGCATGAGCCCCGCCCTGATCCTGCTTGCCGAGACGCAGCCGGAGCTGCGTGTCGACGTGCGCGACTTTCTGGAACGCAGCGGATTTCGCGCGCTGCCCGCCACCAGCGCCAGCGAACTGTTCCATGCGCTCGAGGGCGCGCCGGTGGGCGCGGTCGTGCTGGACGCGGCGCTGCGCGGCCCGGACGGGCTGGACCTGTGCCGCGACGTGCGTGACCGCAGCGACGTGCCTATCATCCTCGTCGGGGCCGGCAGCAGCGAGGTCGATCGGGTGGTCGGGCTGGAATTGGGCGCCGACGATTATATGGCCAAGCCCTATTCGGCGCGCGAACTTGCGGCGCGGCTGCGCGCGGTGCTGCGGCGCGGGCGCAGCGAACGGGCCGCGGGGCTGCGCCGCCACGCCCGCGCGCTCTTCGATGGGTGGACCGTCGATTTCGCCCGGCGCGAGGTGACCGACGCCGGCGGAGGGCATATTCCCCTTACGGCCGCGGAATTTACCTTGCTGGGCGTGTTCGTGGATCATCCCCGGACGATCATCGCGCGGCACCGGCTGATGGAGCTGGCGGGGGTGCGCGACGCGGCATCGTCCGACCGCAGCATCGACGTGCTGGTCAGCCGCCTGCGCCGCAAGCTCGGGTCGGGGGGAAGAAGCGCGCCGATCGTGACCGTGCGTGGCGCCGGCTATATGTTCAGCGCGCCGGTCGATCGTCGCTGAAACGGCGCATAGGGACGCGGCGTCGCCGGCGGGAACCCCTTTTTTCCGCCAGACATGATTTTTAACAAACCCGCTGCGACGCAGCAAGGCCCGTTCCCTATCCTTCAAACTAAGCCGGTCCGCCCCCCAACCGGTCCCGCGATTCTATAAAGAGGATAGACCCATGAACGAGCTAATCGGCCGCGTCTTCAGCTTCGAGAAGCAGACCTATCCGAGCCAGAGCAGCCTGTACAACAAGCTGGCGACGGAGGGGCAAAGCCCCAAGGCGCTGATGATCTCCTGCGCCGATTCGCGCATCGTGCCCGAACATATCATGCAGGCCGGACCCGGCGACCTGTTCGTGTGCCGCAACGCGGGCAACATCGTGCCGCCCCACGCCAGCCAGCTGGGCGGCGTCACCGCCACGGTCGAATATGCCGTCATGGTGCTGGGCGTGCGCGACATCATCGTGTGCGGCCATAGCGACTGCGGCGCGATGAAGGCGCTCGCCACCGACGCGGATCTCTCGTCCATGCCCAACGTGGCCGCCTGGCTGCGCCACAGCCACGCCGCGCAGAAGGTGTGCCGCGAAAATTACCCCGCCGACCTCGCCGACGCCGACAAGCTGCGCAACATGGCGCTGGAAAATGTCGTGGTGCAGCTTGCGCATCTGCGCACCCATCCCTCGGTCGCGTCGGGCATCGCCCGGGGCGAGATCGCGCTGCACGGCTGGTATGTCGATATTCATGCCGGCCAGGTGCTCGGCCTCGATGGCGAGACCGGCCGCTTCGTCGCGTTGCGGGAGGGCGAGCCGCTCCCCGTCGCGCAGCCCCAGGCCCGTCGTCTGGCGGGTGACATCTCCCTGGCCGTCGCGGCGGAGTAAATCATGCTGAAAGCCCTTTCCGGCGGCACGTTGGGCCGCGACTTCACGGCGTCGATCGTCGTTTTCCTGGTGGCGATGCCGCTCTGCATGGGCATCGCCGTCGCCTCCGGCGTGCCGCCGGAAAAGGGTCTCATCACCGGCATCATCGGCGGCATCGTCGTCGGCCTGCTGGCGGGCAGCCCGCTTCAGGTGAGCGGCCCGGCCGCCGGCCTGGCCGTCATCGTCTTCGAAATCGTGCGCGAACAGGGCATGAGCGCGCTCGGCCCGATCCTGATCCTTGCCGGCGCGATCCAGGTGGTCGCCGGCCTGCTGAAGGTCGGCGGCTGGTTCCGCGCCATTTCGCCCGCCGTCGTCCACGGGATGCTGGCCGGCATCGGCGTGCTGATCGTGGTCGGCCAGTTCCATGTCCTGTTCGACGACAAGCCGCTGTCGAGCGGTCTGCACAATCTGATCGCGATGCCGGGCCAGATTTTCGGCCTGTCCGAAGGCGACGCCGCCACCGCCTTCGCGGTCGGCCTCGTCACCATCTTCGCCATGCTGGGCTGGGAGAAGTTCCGCCCCGCCTCGATGAAGCTGGTGCCCGGCGCGCTGGTCGGTGTGGTCGCCGCCACGCTGGTGGCCTTCGCGCTCGGCCTGCCGGTCGCCCGCGTCGCCGTACCCGAATCGATCCTGTCGGCGGTAACCCTGCCGGGCGACGGGCTGGTGGCGCAGCTGCTCAGCCCGACGATCATCACCACCGCCATCGCCATCGCCTTCATCGCCAGCGCGGAGACGCTGCTGTCGGCGGCGGCGGTGGACCGGATGCACAATGGCGTGCGCACCAATTATAACAAGGAACTCAGCGCCCAGGGCGTCGGCAACCTGCTCTGCGGCCTTGCCGGCGCGCTGCCGATGACCGGCGTGATCGTGCGCTCCTCCGCCAATGTGCAGGCGGGCGCGAAGACGCGCGCCTCGGCGATCATGCATGGCGTGTGGATCCTCGGCTTCGTCGCGCTCCTGCCCTGGCTGCTGCGCGAAATCCCGATGGCGGCGCTGGCGGGCATCCTCGTCATCACCGGCGTCCGGCTGGTCAGCGTCGCGCATGTGAAGCATCTCTTCCACCTCTACGGTCCGCTTCCGGCGGTGGTGTGGGCGGCGACGCTGATCTGCGTGGTGGCGACCGACCTGCTGACCGGCGTGCTGGTGGGCATCGGCCTGTCGATGATCGAACTGCTGCCCCATGCGCGGCGCCTGCGCCTCAATGTCGAGGAAGAGGAACGCGGCGAGGCGCGGGAACTGGCGCTGCGTGGCACCGCCACCTTCCTCAGCCTGCCAAAGCTGTCGGCCAGGCTCGAATCCCTGCCGGCCGCCGGTCTCGTCATCCTCAATGTGGAGCGGCTCGGCCATATCGACCATACCTGCGCCGAAATGCTGCGCGAATGGGTCGATCGACGCCGCGGGGCGGGGGCGCCGGTGGAACTGTTCGGCGCGACCGGCCGGCTGCGCCAGATCGTCGCCTGAACCGCAGGTTCGCGCCTGAAAAAAGCCGCCGCGCGCTATCCGCGTGGCGGCTTTTTGCCGCGCCCGCGCCGGCGCGATTGTTGCAATCCCGCCACAGCGGCGACCTTCATTTCGCACCTGCACGAAAAAACCGGGTTCCCTATCGGCGGCTTTGCGCATATTCATCCACCATCCGCGATACGGAAAGCGTAACCAGACAGACTCTTCGGTCGGCGGATGCAGGACGGAACATTCACTCGTAAAGGGGAATGTTCATGAAGTATCAAATCGCCTGTGCCGCCCTCGCGCTGCTGTCCAGCGCCCCGGCCTTCGCCCAGGATGAACCCGCCAAGCCCATCACCGTGACCGGCAGCGTCGGCCTCGTGTCGGATTACCGCTTCCGTGGCGTGTCGCAGACGGACAAGGGCATGGCCGTGCAGGGCGGCTTCACCATCGCCCATGAAAGCGGCCTCTATGTCGGCACCTGGGGCTCGAACCTGTCGGGCTGGGGCACCTTCGGCGGCGCCAACATGGAACTCGACCTCATCGCCGGCTATGCCGTGCCGCTGGGCGAGGGCACGACGCTCGACGTCGGCCTGACCTGGTACATGTATCCGTCGGGCGCAGACGACACCGATTTCGCCGAACCCTATGTGAAACTTTCGCACCAGTTCGGTCCGGTCAAGGGCCTGGTCGGCGTCGCCTACGCCCCCAAGCAGCAGGCGCTGGGCAAGGTGTGCAACAGCGGCGCCTGCACCGTCTTCCGTCCCGGCGCGAAGGAGGACAATTTCTACCTCTGGGGCGACGTGAGCAGCGCCATCCCCAACACGCCCGTCACGCTCAAGGCGCATCTCGGCTATTCCAAGGGCAATAGCGGCCTCGGCCCGAACGGCACCTCGGTCGCGCCGACCGGCAAATATCTCGACTGGCTGGTGGGCGCGGACGTCGCCATTCCGGGCACCCCGCTGACCGCCGGCATCGCCTATGTCGACACCGACATCAGCCGTCGCGAAAGCGCCTATCTGCTGCCGAACTTCTCGGACGCCGACGGCTCCTCGATCGCCAGCGGCAAGGTCGTCTTCTCGATCACCGCCGCCTTCTGATGCAAGTGCAGGGGGCGGGCCGACCGGTTCGCCCCCCGTGCGTGACAAAGTGTTTCTGCGTGCAAGCGCGCCCCCGTCCTGACCGCCGGCGCAGTTGACCCGGCACCGGGCCGCGCTTATCTCGCTTTCATGCTGATCGTTACGCCTCCGCTGCCATGACCGCCCCGTCGATCATTCTGGTGGAGGACGATCCGCCGCTGCGCACCCTCACGACCCGCGCGTTGCAGGAACATGGCTATGCCGTGCGCCCCGCCTCGTCCGGCCCGGAAATGTGGGTCGCCTTCGACGCCGGGCCGGTCGATCTCGTCGTGCTCGACGTCATGCTGCCCGGCACCAACGGCATCGACCTCTGCCGTCAGATCCGGCGCAAGAGCGACGTGCCCATCATCTTCATCAGCGCCAAGGGCAGCGAAACCGACCGCATCGTCGGCCTCGAACTGGGCGCCGACGATTATCTCCCCAAGCCTTTCGGCACCCGCGAGCTGATCGCGCGCATCCGCGCCATCCTGCGCCGCGTCGGGGTGGAGCGCGGCCCGGACGAGCATCGCAAGAGCGAGGCGCATTTCGACGGCTGGGCGGTCAATTTCCCCCGCCGCGAACTGCGCTCCCCCACCGGCGCGATCGTCGATCTGACCGGCGCGGAATTCGACCTTCTCGGCTCCTTCCTCAGCCACCCGCAGCGCGTCATCGCCCGCGAACGGCTGATCGAACTGTCGCGCACCCGCATGGGCGACAGCTCGGACCGCAGCATCGACGTGCTGGTCAGCCGCCTGCGCCGCAAGCTCACCACGCAGGACAAGGCGGCACCCATCACCACCGTGCGCGGCGTCGGCTATATGTTCAACGCGGAAGTCACCCGCGCTTGAGGCTGCACATGCGCGGATCGCTCGGCCTGCTCGGCCGGCTCTTCGCCATCCTGCTGCTGACCGTCACGCTGGAATTCGCCGTCGGCACGCTCATCTACGAGCGCGCCAGCCAGCTCTCGCTCCAGGATGACGAGGCCCGCCGCCTCGCCGAACATCTGGTGATCGCGCGCAAGCTGCTGTCGGAAAGCGCGCAGGTCGAGCGGCCCGCGCTTGGCCTCCAGCTCACGACCGACCGCTACGACGTCCACTGGTCGCCCGCCGCCCCGCCGCCGCCGCCGCTATCGCCCGAACTGGAGCGGATGCGCCGGCAGATCGTGACCTGGGAACCGAGCCTCGAAAAATCCGGCCTCTGGCTCCGCATCACGCCCGGCCGCCATTCGCAGGTCAACGGCGGCCTGCAATTGCCCGATCGCAGCTGGCTCTATTTCGGTATGCATCATAATGGCGGCAAATGGGCCTTCACCATCGGCCGCATGGGGCTGGCGCTGATCCCGGTGCTGGCGCTGCTGGTTGCGGGCTGGCTGCTGATCCGTCGCACGCTTGCGCCGTTGCGCGACCTCACCCACGCGACCCATCTGATCGGGCGCGGCAACGAGGTGATCGTGCCGGAAGCGGGCACCAGCGACGTGCGCAATCTCATCACCGCCTTCAACGCGATGCAGGCGCGCATCCACCGCCTGATCGACGAGCGGACCGAGACGCTGGCGGCGGTCGGCCATGATCTGCGCACCCCGCTCGCCCGCCTGCAACTGCGGCTGGAGGGGCTTGGCGAGGGCGAGGTGCAGGAGGCGATGGCCGGCGACCTTGAGGAAATGGGGGCAATGCTGGAATCGCTGCTCGCCTTCCTCGGCGGCGAGAAAGACCCCGAGCCACCGGTGCGCACCGACATCGCCGTCAGCATCGCCACGGTCGTCGACGCCTTTCAGGATCACGGGGACGATGTGACCTATGACGGCCTTGATCATCTGGAGATGGACGTGCGCGCCCTGTCGCTGCGCCGCGCGGTGCGCAACCTGATCGAGAATGCGCTCCATTACGGGGACCGCGCCCGCGTGTCGGTGGAGCGCAAGGGGCAGGAGGTGCTGATCCGCATCGATGACGATGGCCCCGGCATCCCCCGCGACCGGCTGGAGGAGGTGCTGCGGCCCTTTTCCCGCCTGGACGACGCGCGTCAGCGCAACACCCGCGGCCTCGGCCTCGGCCTTGCGATCGTGCAGAAGGCGGTGGCGGCAGAGGGCGGCCGGCTGACCCTCGCCAACCGGCCGGACGGGGGCCTGCGCGCCGAAATCTGCCTCAACCTGCCGCGGGCGGGCCGGCGCGGCTAGAAAGAGAAACTCGCCGCGCCCAAGCAAAACTCGTTTATCGTCAAGCGCCGGGCCAAGCTATGCCCATGCCCGACACTCCTATCGAGGCACACAGGATGGCGGACGCACCGGACGGGGATCGCCTCGTCGAAGGCTATTGGAACATCGACGCGGTCGTGCGCGACCTCAGCGCCGCGCGCGGCCGCTGGCGGCAGGCGCAGCAGCATCATGCGGAATATGGCGCGGAAGGTTTCCCGTCGCGCGACAATCTGACGAAGATCATGGCCGCCTTGTGCGGCGCGCTCTTCCCGCTGCGGCTCGGCCCCAGCTTCGTGCGCCTCCACAATGAGGATGCGTTTGTCGCCGAAACACTCCAGACGGTGCTCAGCCGCCTCTACGGCCAGATCCGGCTCGAACTCATCTACGCCATGAAGGACGCGCCGGTCGCCGAGGTGGATGCCGCCGCCGCGCGCATCATCGGCGCCTTCGCCGCCAGCCTGCCCGCCCTGCGCGACCTTCTCGACAGCGATGTGGAGGCCGCCTTCCTGGGCGATCCCGCCGCGCGCAGCGTGGACGAGGTGCTGATCTGCTACCCCTCCATGCTGGCGATCATGCACCATCGCCTCGCGCACAGGCTGCACCGGCTGGGCGCGCCGCTGGTCGCGCGCATCATGTCGGAAATCGCCCATGGCAAGACCGGCATCGACATCCATCCCGGCGCGCAGATCGGCCGCGCCTTCTTCATCGACCACGGCACCGGCGTCGTCATCGGCGAAACCGCGATCGTCGGCGACCGGGTGCGCCTGTATCAGGGCGTGACATTGGGCGCGCGCAGCTTTCCGGCCGACGAGAAAGGCCGCCTCGACAAGGCGCTGCCCCGCCACCCGATCATCGAGGATGACGTGGTCATCTATGCCGGCGCGACCGTGCTGGGGCGGATCATCGTGGGCAGCCGGTCGGTGATCGGCGGCAATGTCTGGCTGACCGACAGCGTGCCGGCGGACTCCAACGTCCGCCAGGCCAAGGCGCAATATCAGGTGACGAGCCGCGTCGAAGTCTCCGCCCCGCACCGTGTCCACGCCCTGCTGGAGGGCACGGACGGCATCGGCGAGAATATCTGAACTATCCCCGTTCGTTTCGAGCGAAGTCGGGAAACGAACGGCTCTCCTTACCGCCCGCAACTGTCCCCGTCGCCGGCTTGCAAATCGAGGCAGCGGCCATCGATCTCGCTCCTGGCGACAGGCAGGCCGATCAGCGCGGCGAGGCTCGGCAGGATGTCCACCGTCTCCACGCCCAGCGGCTGCTCGAAATGCTGCATCCCCTTGCGCCAGAACAGGATGGGCACGCGCCGGTCCATGTCCCATGGCGACCCGTGGGTGGCGACCGACCCCATCGTCGCCTGCTCGGGGATCGACATGACGTAGGGCTTGAGCAGCAGCAGCAGGTCGCCCGACCGTCCGGGATAGAAGCTGGCCCGCGCTTCCTCGATCAGGCTCCAGGTCTCGGGCCGCCCGGTGGGGGCGGGGGTGGCGGCGATCTGCGCTGCGGTGAACACGGCCTGCACCTGTGGATGGGCGCGCAGCAGCGTGAGCGCCTCGGCCTCAACGCGGGCGCGCTGCGCCGGCGTCAGGCTCCTGTCGAAATAAAGGTCGCCCGCCGGCCCGTCGCCCCAGATCACCTTCCTGCCCGGCAGGCCCGCCTTCGCCGCCACTGCGTCGGACAGCGCCTTGGGCGTCAGCGCCATGTCGACCCGCGCCTCCATCGGCATCGCGTTCAACCGGTGCCGCTCGGGCAGGTCGTGGCCGCCATGGTCGGCGGTCAGCACGACCACATAGTCGATCCCCTGCCGGTCCAGCCGGTCGAAGAAGGCGCCCAGCTCCTGGTCCAGCCGGTCGACGTGGATGCAGCTTTCCGTGCCCTCGGTGCCGAAAGTGTGGCCGATATAGTCGGTCGCCGACAGGCCGATGGAAATGATGTCGGTCTGCGCCTGCTTGCCAAGGCCCATGCTCTCGATTGCGGCGGCGGCGAAGGCGAGGGTCATCGCATCCTGCTCGGGCGAGATACGAAAAGCCTTGTAATCGCCCGCCGCCCGCGCGAAGCGGCCCGTTCCCACGGTGCGATCGCCGGCCCTGACCGCAAAATCCTTCGCCGCGCACTGCGCCGGCAGCTCGAAACCCGGATTGGCCTCGCCCAGCCGCTGCGCCATCGCCGCATTGACCTTCGCCACCAGCGGCGGGATCGCCACGCCCTTGTAGCTGACATAGCCTTGAGCGCCCCCCAGCCACCAGACCTGATCTGCGGTCGGCCCACCCATCATGATCGCGGCGCGATCCTTGCCCGCCACCGACACGACGCGGGTGGCCGGGTTGGCCGCCTTCATCCGCCCGCCCAGCGTCGGCACCTTGAGGTGAATGGGGGAGGCGACATAGTTGTCGCTGCTGCTGCCGGGCTGGCTCTCATCCTCGGCGCAGTACACCGCCTTGTCGGCGCGCGGCGTGGACAGGTCGAACCATGTGTTGGCGATGATGCCGGTGCGCGACGGGCGGCTGCCGGTCAGGATCGTCGAATGGCCGGGGCAGGTTTCGGTCGCGGCATGGCTCTGATAGCCGCGCGGGAACACCGCGCCCTGCGTCAGGCGCAGAAGGCCGCCGGTATAATATTGCCGATATTCGCTGAACAGGTCGGCGGAAAACTGGTCCACGCTGATCGCGACGATCAGCTTGGGCGGTGTCGTCGGCGCAGCGGCTGCGACAGGTGCGGGAGCCTGCGCCAGCGCCGGCATGGCGGTGGCGAGCAACAGGGCGGCGGCGACTCGTTTCAACATCCTATGCACCTTCTCATGCCTTGACGGCGGATGGGGAGCGACCTAGCCCCCTCGCATCCTTGCGACCAGAGGCCCGATGCGGATTTTTCAAGTCATATTGATGACGCTGGCGCTGCTGGCTGCCGCGCCCGCCGCTCTGGCGCAGGGGGCGTTCGGCGGCGGCGCGGCCCACATCGCGGCGCGGCTGGACAGCGAAAGCGACAGTCCCGCGCCGGGCAGGGGCACGACCATCGCCTTTGCGATGACGCCGGAGGCGGGCTGGCACGGCTATTGGCTGAACCCCGGCGACGCGGGCCTCGGCATGACCGTCAACTGGACGCTGCCCAGAGGCGTCACCGTCGGCCCGCTCCGCTATCCGGTGCCCGAAACGCTGCTGATCTCCGGCCTGATGAACCATGTCTATGAAGGGCCTTATGCCATCCTCGCGGACCTGAAGGTCGCGGCCGATGTCGCGCCGGGCACCCGCCTGCCGGTGCGGGCGGAGGCGCAATGGCTCGCCTGCACGGACAAGATATGCGTGCCCGAAAGCGGCGACCTGTCGCTCGATCTGGTCGCGGGCGAGGGAATTGTTTCGGACTCGCAACGAAGCCGCTTCGACCAGTGGCGCACCCATCTGCCCCGCCCGCTGGGGTCGCCCGCAACCTATGCGGTCAAGGACGGCCGGCTGCGCCTGTCCGTCCCGTTTCCGGCCAGCGCGCAGGCGCAGGACGTCCACCTTTTCCCACTGGCCGAAGGGCTGGCCCGCTATGCCGCGCCGCAGACGGTGACGCGGGTCGGCGACACGCTCCTCATCGAAACCGACGCGGCGCAGGGGGCAAAGGGCGGCACGGCACAGGCCGTGCTGCGGACCGGCGATCATATCGGCTTTCTCCTGACGGCCCAGCCCGGCGCGGTAGCGGACGGCGCGGGCGCAGGGCAGGCGGGTGCGATCCTTGCCGCACTTGGCGGCGCGCTGCTCGGCGGCCTGCTGCTCAACATCATGCCCTGCGTCTTTCCGATCCTCGGCCTCAAGGCCATGAAGCTGGCGAAAGCCGGCGGCGACGAGCGTACCGTGCGGCGGGAGGCGCTGGCCTATAGCGCGGGCGTCATCCTCACCTGCCTGGCGCTGGGCGCGCTGCTGCTGGCGCTGCGGGCGGCGGGCGGCGCGGTCGGCTGGGCGTTCCAGTTGCAGGATCCCCGGATCATCCTCGCCCTGCTGCTGCTCACCACCGCCATCGCCTTCAACCTCGCGGGCCTGTTCGAACTTCGCGCCTATGGCGGCGGGGAGGGGCTGGTGGGCAAGGGCGGCATCGCCGGCTCCTTCTGGACCGGCGCGCTGGTCGCCTTCGTCGCGACCCCCTGCACCGGGCCGTTCATGGCGGCGGCGATGGGCGCGGCGCTGCTGCTGCCCTTGCCTGCCGCGCTGGCGGTGTTCGCGGGCCTTGGCCTTGGTCTGGCGCTGCCCTTCCTGCTGCTCGCCTTCCTGCCGGCGCTTCGCAATCGTCTGCCCAAGCCGGGCAAGTGGATGGGCCGGGTCCAGAAGGTCCTCGCCATCCCGATGTTCCTGACCGCGCTGGGTCTCGCCTGGCTGCTGGGGCAGCAACGCGGCGTATCCGGCATGACCATCGGCCTTTTCGCCGCGCTGCTGCTGGCGCTGCTGCTCTGGTGGCTGGGCACGCGGCAAAGGGCCGGGCGCGGCGGAGGGCTGGCAGCCGCCATCGCCGCAATCGCCCTGCTTTCCGGCGCTGCCATGGCCCTGCCGGCCACCGCTCCGGCCGTTGCGGAAAAATCCGATTCAACTGTCCATTTCGATGTCTCAAAACTTGCTTCGCTACGTGCCGCGAAGAAGCCGGTCTTCCTCTATTTCACCGCCGACTGGTGCCTGACCTGCAAGGCGAACGAGGCCGCCGCCATCGACCGCGCGGACACCCGCGCCGCCTTCGACAAGGCGGGCGTCACGGTGATGGTCGGCGACTGGACCAATGCCGATCCCGCCATCACCCGCTTCCTCGAAAGCCAGGGCCGGTCGGGCGTGCCGCTCTACCTCTGGTACGCGCCGGGCAGGGACGCGCAGGTGCTGCCGCAACTGCTGACGCCCGCGACGCTGACGGGCCTCGTGCGCTGATGGCGAAGGTCCGCGCCGACCAGCTGCTCGTCGATGCCGGGCTTGCTGAAAGCAAGGCCCGCGCGCAGGCGCTGATCCTTGCCGGTCTCGTCTATCTCGGCGACCGGAAGATCGAGAAGGCGGGGCAACAGATCGCCGCCGACGCCGACCTCGACGTGCGCGGCCGCGACCATCCCTGGGTCTCGCGCGGCGGCATCAAGCTCGCCCATGCGCTGGAAACCTTCGCCATCGACGTCACCGGCCTTGTCGCCATCGACGTGGGTTCCTCCACCGGCGGCTTTACCGACGTGCTGCTGACCCATGGTGCGGCAAAGGTCTATGCCGTGGACAGCGGCACCAACCAGCTGGCGTGGAAGCTGCGCTCCGACGGCCGGGTGATCGTCCACGAACAGACCAGCGCCCGCATCCTCACCGACGCGCACATTCCCGAACCCGTCGACATCATCGTCTGCGACGCCAGCTTCATCAGCCTGCCCAAGGTGTTGGAGCGCCCCATCGCCTTCGCCCGGCCGGGCGCGCACCTCGTCGCCCTCATCAAGCCCCAGTTCGAGGCGCGGCGCGAGGAGGTGGGCAAGAATGGCGTCGTGCGCGACCCCGCCGTTCACGCGCGCGTCTGCGCAGAGGTCCAGTCATGGGTCGGCGCGCAAGGCTGGACCGTCGCGGGATTGACGCAAAGCCCGATTACCGGGCCGCAGGGCAATGTCGAATTCCTCCTCCACGCCCGGCTTGGCGGATAAGCGCCCGCCATTCGTTCAGCGCGTCGATACAGTTTGATACATGCCGCGACCAAGCCCGGCTTGTGTCACCCGGAAAGGCCAGATAGCCCAATAACATGCGTCCGTTTCTGCCCGTCATTCTCACCGCCCTTTGTCTTGCCGGCTGCGGCGGCAAAAAGGAACAGAAGCCCCGCCCGGTCCCGCTGGTGGAGGTCGCACCGATCGCCCGCGCCACTTTCGCCGACCGGGTGGAAGCGGTCGGCACCGCGCTCGCCAACGAACAGGTGGTGCTGTCCGCGCCGGTGACGGAGCGGGTGGAAACGGTGAATTTCCGCGACGGCGGTTTCGTGCGGCAGGGGCAGGTCGTCGCCACCATGGCCGTGGCGCAGGAACGCGCGGAACTCGCCGCCGCGCAGGCGCAGGCGCGCCAGGCGCAGCAGCAGCTTGACCGCATTCAGGCGCTCAAGACTCGCGGCTTCGCCACCGCCGCCTCGCTCGACCAGCAGGTCGCGCTCGCCAATGCGGCGAAGGCGGCGGCGGACCAGTCGCGCGCCGCGATCGGCGATCGCATCATTCGCGCGCCCTTTTCCGGCTGGCTCAGCCTGCGCACCATTTCCGCGGGCGCGATCGTGCCGGCGGGCACCGCCATCGCGACCGTTAGCGACATCAGCCGCATCAAGCTGGACTTCACCGTGCCCGAAACCCAGCTGTCGATGATCCGCGAAGGGATGCCGATCGCCGCCAAGTCGGCGGCCTGGCCGGACCGACCCTTCAACGGCACGATCGCCACGATCGACCCGGTGATCGACCCCGCGACCCGCGCCGTGCGCGTCCGCGCCATCCTGCCCAATCCCGATCATGCGCTCAAACCCGGCATGTTGCTGACCGTCGCGATTTCCGCGCGGCAGCGCCAGTCGCTCTCGCTGCCCGAACTGGCGGTGGTGGGCGATGGCGACGAACGCTTCGTCTTCGTGCTGGAGGACCGCACGGTCAAGCGGGTGAAGGTCGACACCGGCATCCGCCAGGACGGGCGCGTCGAAATCACCGGCGGGGTCAAGCCCGGCCAGAAAATCGTGACCGAGGGCGTCGTCAAGCTGACAGACGGCGCGACCGTCCGCTTGGCTGGCGACAAGCCGGCCAAGGGCGCGAAGGGCGATCGCCCCAGGGGCGGCGCGCCTAAGGCCGGCGGCTAGGACCATGCAGCTTTCCGACCTTTCCGTCCGCCGCCCGGTCTTCGCCGCCGTGGTCGCGGTGCTGCTCTGCATCGTCGGCGTCGTCGGCTATATGAGCCTGTCGATCCGCGAATATCCCGACACCGATCCTCCGATCGTGTCGGTCGAAACCAGCTACACCGGCGCGGCCGCTTCGGTGGTGGAAAGCCGCATCACCCAGATCATCGAGGATGCGGTCGCGGGGGTGCAGGGGATCGAGACGATCACCTCCACGTCGCAGGATGGCACGTCCAACATCAACATCGAATTCAATCCCTCCCGCGACATCGACACCGCCGCCAACGACGTGCGCGACCGGGTGGGATCGGTGGTGGAAGACCTGCCGGAGGACGCGCTGGCTCCCGAAATCCGCAAGGTGGATTCGGACGCGCGCGCCATCCTCTTCATCGCCTTTTCCCGTCCCGGCTGGTCGCCGATCCAGATCAGCGACTATCTCGATCGCAACGTCGCCGACAGGTTCGCCGCGATCGACGGCGTCGCCCGTGTCACCATCGGCGGCGAGGCGCGACCGTCCACCCGCGTCTGGTTCAACGCCGAAAAGCTCGCGGCGTTCGGCCTGACGCCTGCCGACGTGGAAAGCGCGCTGCGCCGCCAGAATGTCGAACTGCCGGCTGGCCGTTTCGAATCGAAGGACCAGAACCAGACGCTGCGCGTCGAACGTCCCTACGCCACGCCGCAGCAGTTCGCCCAGCTCGTGGTGGGACGCGGGACCGACGGCTATCAGGTGAAGCTGGGCGACATCGCCCGGATCGAGGAAGGCGCGGAAAACCCCTATAGCAGCTTCCGCTCCAACCAGGGCACGGCCATCGGCCTCGGCGTCATCCGCCAGTCGGGCGCGAACACGCTGGAGGTCGCGCAAAAGGCCAAGGCGCTGATCGAGGAGATGAAGCCGACCCTGCCGAAGGGGATGCGCGTCGCGATCGGCACCGACGAATCGCTGTTCATCGAACGGGCGATCGAGAATGTGTACGATACGCTGGCCGAAGCGGCGCTGCTGGTCGTGCTGGTCATCTTCCTGTTCCTGGGGTCGGTGCGTGCCACGCTGATCCCGGCGGTCACGGTGCCGATCTGCCTGCTCGCCACCTGCGCCGTCATGTGGCTGCTCGGCCTGTCGATCAACCTGCTGACCCTGCTCGCCTTCGTCCTAGCCATCGGCCTGGTGGTGGACGACGCCATCGTCGTCCTCGAAAATGTCTATCACCGCATCGAGCAGGGCGAAGATCCGCTCGTCGCGTCCTATCTTGGCACGCGGCAGGTCGGCTTCGCGATCATCTCGACCACGCTGGTGGTATGCGCGGTGTTCGTGCCGGTGATGTTCCTCGCGGGCCAGACCGGCCTGCTGTTCCGCGAACTCGCCATCGCGATGATCGCGGCGATCGCCTTTTCCGGCTTCATCTCCCTGAGCCTCGCGCCGATGCTCTGTTCGAAGCTGCTCAAGACCGCCGAGCGCGGGCGGCTGGCGCGCTGGGTCGATCACCGGTTCCAGCGGCTGGAAAGCGGCTATGCCCGCTGGCTCGACCATGCGCTGCGCAAGCCGCTGCTGCCGCTGATCGCCGTCCTGCTGTTCCTCGGCATCGCCGGCTTCCTCTACACCCGGCTGCCAAGCGAACTGGCGCCGGCGGAAGATACCGGCGTGGTCGAAGCCAATGTCTCCGCGCCCGAGGGCACCGGTTTCGACCGGATGATGGCCTATATGAAGAAGATAGAGGACGACCTGGCCTTCCTGCGGAAGGATGGAACGCTCCAGAATCTGGTCATCCGCACGCCCTCCGGCTTCGGCGCGACGGACGATTTCAATGGCGGCAACGTCATCGCCTTCTTGCGCCCGTGGGAGGATCGCACCATCACCACGGCGGAAGTCGCCACTATCGTCAACAAGGTGATCGCCGACCAGCCGGGCGTCCGCGGCAACGCCGCGCCGCGATCGGGCCTCGGGCGCGGACGCGGCCTGCCGGTCAACATCGTGCTCGCCGGCTCCACCTATGAGGGACTGGTCGCCGCGCGCGACCGGATCATCGCGGCGGCGGCCGACTATCCCGGCCTCATCAACCTCGACAGCGATTACAAGGAATCGAAGCCGCAGATGCGGATCGAAACCAACCTCGCCCGCGCGGGTGACCTTGGCGTATCCGTCGATGACGTCAGCCAGGCGCTGCAAAGCCTGCTCGGCTCCCGGCGCGTGGGCACCTATGTCGATCGGGGCGAGGAATATCGCGTCGTCGTGCAGGCCGAACAGGAAGGGCGGCAGACGCTCGCCGACCTGGAACGGATCAACGTGCGCAGCCGCACCGGCGCGCTCGTGCCGCTCTCGGCGCTCGTCACCGTGCGCGAAGTCGCCGGCCCGCGCCAGCTCAACCGCTACAACAAGCTGCGCGCCATCACCCTGACCGCCGCGCTGGCGCCGGGCACGTCGCTGGGCGAGGCGCTCTCCTTCCTGGAGGATCAGGCACGCCAGTCGCCCGAAGTACTGGCCATCGGCTATCGCGGCGAAAGCCAGTCGCTGCGCGAGACGGGCGGGTCGATCTGGATGGTGTTCGGCCTCACCATCCTGCTCGTCTACCTGCTGCTCGCCGCCCAGTTCGAAAGTTTCGTGCATCCCGGCGTCATCATCGCCACCGTGCCACTGGCCGTCGCGGGCGGCGCGCTTGGCCTTGCGCTGACGGGGGGGACGGTCAACCTCTACAGCCAGATCGGCATCGTCATGCTGGTCGGCCTTGCGGCGAAGAACGGCATCCTGATCGTCGAATTCGCCAACCAGCTGCGCGACGAGGGGATGGAGATCGCGCAGGCCATTCGCGAAGCCGCGCAGCGCCGCCTGCGCCCCATCCTCATGACCTCGATCGCCACGGTCATCGGCGCGGTGCCTCTGGTGATCCGGGGCGGGGCGGGGGCGGCGGCGCGCCACTCGATCGGGACCGTTGTCGTCTTCGGCGTCAGCCTCGCGACGCTCATCACCCTCTTCCTCATCCCCATCTTCTATTCGCGCGTTGCCAAGCGCACGGTTTCTCCGCAAACCGTCAGTCGCAAGCTGGATTCGGCGCTGAAGGATTCGCCGGAGCCGGCCGAATGACAGCCGGACGGGAGTGTGGCCGCAGATGAATGAGATCGCGTCGCCGGGGCAGTTGCGCCTGTCCTATCTGCGCTGGGCGCTCGTCACCGTCCCCGCCATCGTCTTTCTCGGCTTCCTCTCGGGTCAACTGGCGAACAGCGGCTATGGCAATCGCTGGTTCGACGCGCTGCAAAAGCCGGCCATCATGCCGCCGGGCTGGGCGTTTGGCGTCGCCTGGACCATCCTCTACACGCTGATGGCGCTGGCTTTCGCGATGGTTCTGCATGCGCGCGGGGCGAAGGGGCGGGGGCTGGCCATCATTCTCTTTCTCGGCCAGCTGGCGATGAACCTCGCCTGGTCGCCGCTGTTCTTCCGCGCGCATCAGGTGGGCGACGCGCTGGCGCTGATCGTCGCGCTGCTGGCGGTGGTAATGGTGACGGCCCTGCTGTTCTGGCGCATCCGGCGGCTCGCGGGCGTGCTGTTGCTGCCTTACATCGCCTGGCTGGCCTTCGCTTCCTTCCTCAACTATGAGATCGGCCGACTGAACCCCGACGCCGAAACCCTTGTCGCGCCGGCGCTCAAGACCCAGATATGATGCTTGGGCGCGTGCCCCACGCGCCGCAGGAAGGATAAAGGCAATGCAGAGCGAGAACCGCTTCTTCGACGATCTGGCCAAGCTGGTGAACGGCGCGGCCGGCACCGTGGCGGGCATGACGCGCGAATTTGAATCGACCGCGCGCGAACGGGCGAAGGAATGGATCGGCGGCATGGAATTCGTGTCGCGCGAGGAATTCGATGCCGTAAAGGCACTCGCCGCCGCCGCCCGCGAAGAGGTGGAAGCGCTCAAGGCCCGGCTCGATGCGCTGGAGGGCAAACCCGCCGATCCGATCGCCGACAGCATCGCCGGTGTCGCTCCGGCCCCGGACGACGCGGACTGATCCCATCTGTCCTTTCACCCCTCGTGGTGTTAAGGCGCGCCGATGATGGATAGCGACGAATTCGAACATGGCGGTCAGGAAGCCGCGCCGATCGACATGCTGGCCGCCTATTTCGAGGCGCATGGCTGGAGCTTCGACCAGGTCGGCGATGACGAGATCGTCGGCAACACGCAGGGGTCGTGGGCGCAATATGAGCTGCGCGGCATCTGGCGCGACGAGGATCAGGTGCTTCAGCTGCTCGCCATGCCGGACATTCGCGTCACGGATGAAAAGCGGGCGGCCATCTACGAAACGCTCGGCCTCATCAACGAACAGCTGTGGATCGGCCATTTCGAGTTGTGGTCGTCGAGCGGCATCATCCTGTTCCGTCATGGCGCGCTGCTGGGCGCCGGCGGCGTGCTGACACTGGATCAGGCGCAGTTATTGGTCGAAAGCGCGATCGACGAATGCGAGCGTTTCTATCCCGTGTTCCAGTTCGTGCTGTGGGGCGGCAAGTCGCCATCGGAGGCGATCTCCGCCAGCCTGATCGAAACCCGCGGCGAGGCCTGATCGTGACCGGGGCGGCTTGGCCCGACCATCTGTTCATGGTCGGTTGCGGCAATATGGCGGGGCAGATGCTGACCCGCTGGCTCGATTCCGGCCTCGATCCGGCCCAGGTCACGGTGTTGCGCCCCAGCGGTCGGGCAGTGGCGGCTGGCATAACCGTGGTGACGGATTATCCCGCGTCGCTGCCGACCGGCACGACCGTCCTGCTGGGCATGAAGCCGTACCAGATCGCCGATGTTGCAGCCCTGCTCGCGCCCCTGTGCGAGCCGGACACGCGCATCGTCTCGATCCTCGCGGGAACGACGCTCGCGGACCTGCGGCAGCGCTTTCCCGCCGCGCGCGCCATCGTGCGCGCCATGCCTAACCTGCCGGTGGGTCTGGGGGAAGGGGTGACGGCGCTGTTCACCGACGGAGCTACCACCGCTGATGCCCGCGCCGCCATAGACGCCCTGATCGCGCCGCTCGGCCTTGTCGAATGGATCACGGACGAGGCCCTGTTCAATCAGGTGACGGCGCTGTCGGGCTGCGGCCCGGCCTTCCTGTTCCGCTTCGTCGATGCGCTGGCGCGGGCGGGGGCGGCGATCGGCATCCCGGCGGATCAGGCCGCGCGCATGGCGCTGGCGACGGTGCGCGGGTCGGCCGAAATGGCTGCGCGCGCCTCCGACAGCCCCGCAGCGCTCGCGGACCGCGTCGCCAGCCCTGGCGGCATGACGCGCGAGGGGCTGAACGTCCTCGATGCCGGCGACCGGCTGCTGGCTTTGCTCACCGACACGCTCGCCGCCGCGCGCGACCGGGGCGAAGCGATGGCGCGCGGGGAATAGCGGCGGTTCCGGTGTCCCTCTTTTTGCGCTAGAGGGCCGGGCAAATGACCCGGAGTTTCTTCGATGCTGCCCCCCGATACCCCGATCCTGCTGCTCACCACCGGCGGCACGATCGACAAAATCTATTTCGACGCCCTGTCCGACTATCAGGTGGGCGAGACGGTGATGGCCAAGCTGCTGGACGTCGCGCGGGTCAAGCGCCCCTTCCGCATCGAGGAGGTGACGCGCAAGGACAGCCTGGAACTGGACGATACGGATCGCGCGCTGATCTACGCCCGCGTCGCCGCCGCGCCCGAACGGCATGTCGTCATTACCCATGGCACCGACACGATGACCGACACGGCGAAGGTGCTGAAGGACATTGCCGGCAAGACCATCGTGCTGGTCGGCGCGCTCGCCCCGGCGCGTTTCGGCGAAAGCGACGCCAGCTTCAACCTCGGCATGGCCTTCGCCACGGCGCAGGTGGCGCAGCCGGGCGTTTACATCACGATGAGCGGATCGGTGTTCCGCGCCGACCAGGTGGTGAAGGACCGGGCGAGGGGCGCGTTCGTGGCGGTCGACGGGGCGACCGACTGACCTTTCGGGAACCTCTTGGGCCATTGCAGGATTGTTGCTGCGGGTGGCTTGAGGAGGAGAATAGTCCCATGGCGCAATATCGGACCGAAGTGGATGATCGTCCGGCAACGACGACGACGGTGATCGAAAAGCGCAGCGGCGGCGGCACGACGCTTGCCGTGCTGTTGCTGGTGGTCGTGGTGGCGGTCGCCGCCTTCTTCCTGATTTCCAGCGAAACGAGCAAGGACAATGCCGTCAGCAGCGCCGCGACGTCTGTAGGTCAGGCCGCCAGCGACGTGAGCGACGCCGCCAAGGACGCCGCCAAGGGCGAGTGACGATGCGGCCCATGAAAAAGGGGCGCTCCGACGGATCGGAGCGCCCCTTTTTCGTTTCAAGGCGGTTGATTAATTTCAGCCTTCGACCTTCACATGCTTGGGCGCGGCCTCGTTCAGGATGCGCAGGATCTTCTTAAGCGCGCTCGGCTCGTCCGTCTCTTCCATCGCGGCCAGTTCGCGGGCGAGACGGCTGGAGGCAGCCTCGAAAATCTGCCGCTCGGAATAGCTCTGCTCCGGCTGGTCGTCGGCGCGGAACAGGTCGCGGGTCACTTCGGCGATCGACACCAGGTCGCCCGAATTGATCTTCGCCTCATATTCCTGGGCGCGGCGCGACCACATGGTACGCTTCACCTTGGGCTTGCCCTTCAGCGTTTCCATGGCCTCTTCCAGCGTCTTGTTGCTGGAGAGCTTGCGCATTCCCACGCCTTCGGCCTTGTTGGTCGGCACGCGGAGCGTCATGCGCTCCTTTTCGAAGCGGAGCACATACAGCTCCAGCTCCATGCCCGCGATCTGCTCCTTCTGAAGCTCGATCACACGACCAACGCCATGCTTGGGGTAAACGACATAATCACCAACGTCAAAGGACAGCGCCTTGGCAGCCATTTGATACCTTTCCAATTCAATTGGGGAACGGGACGAACGCGGCGGGCAGATGCACGTAAGGCAAATGCCGGGATGCCAGCGGCGCCACCGTCATGACATGAAGCCTATTCTCCAAAGGCCGGACGAGGGGGAGGATCCGACCGTCACGCCTCTATTTAGCAGATTCGTAACAAAATTACCACCCCCGGACACAAAGTCTGGGGGTGTGCCGGAAGGCCATGCGCCAGCCGCAGGCGATCAGCTGCCCTTGCCAGGCTCGGGCGAGAAGAATTTCTCCAGCTTGTTCTCGATCCCGCTCATGGTGTCGGCATCGGCCGGCGCGTCGCCCTTGACGGTGATGTTGGGCCATTCCGCCGAATATTTGGTGTTCAGCTCCAGCCATTTTTCAAGGCCGTTCTCGGTATCGGGCAGGATCGCCTCGGCCGGGCATTCCGGCTCGCACACGCCGCAGTCGATGCACTCGTTGGGATTGATGACCAGCATATTCTCGCCCTCGTAGAAACAATCGACGGGGCAGACCTCCACACAATCCATATATTTGCAGCGGATGCAGTTGTCGGTCACGACATAGGTCATTGGCTGGGCACTCTTGGACTGGAAAACGCGGCCCTGCTATGCCCGCAGGGGCGCAAGGTCAATGAGGATATTCTTATCCCGGGTCGAGCCAGCGTTTGCCGTCCCGCGGACCGGTCGGTCCCCCCATCGCAGGGCGGCTATTGTCCGACCGTCAGTTCCTCGTAGCAGGCCTGCGCCTCCGGCGCGGGGCCGCGACGGCCGGGGAGGGCGATCACGCGCACCACGCGCACGCCGCTGGGATGGGGAAAGGTGATCAGGTCGCCCGCGCGCACCGGCGCATGGGCGCGCTCGATCCGCCGGCCGTTCAGGCGGATATGCCCGTCCTCGGCGAGCGCCTGCGCCACCGACCGGCTTTTCGACAGGCGGGCGAACCAGAGGAATTTGTCGATGCGAAGGCTGGGGCCATGCCCCGTCGCCACCGCGTCAGCCATTGCGGCCCAGCAACTCGGCAAGCCCGGCAAAGGCGTTGTTGGCAGGCGCCGGCGTCGATCCCGCACTGGTCGATCGGGGCGTGCCGCCATCCTTGCCGGGGCGACGGTCGCCACCGCCCGGCTTGCCCGCGCGCTGAGGCCGGTCGCGGCCCTGCTGTCCCTGCGGCCGGCCCTGTTGCGGACGGCCGCCGCGCGGCTTCTGCCGCCCCTTGAACGCCCAGTTCGCGCCCGCCGGCGCGGCGACCTCGGCCGGAGCGTCCACCACCGCACCCTCTTCGGCGGGTCGTTCCGCGCCTTCGGCACTGTCTGCCACCGGCTCGGCGACCGGCGCGGCCGGGGTCACCGGGCGGAAGCCGGCCAGCCGCATCAGCGCCAGAAAGGCCGGTTCGTTAAGGCCCAGCGACACGATCTGCGGGCTGGTCGCGGTGAACGGTTCGTTTTTGGCAATCGCCTCATGGGCGGCGCGGGCCATGCGTTCGGCCATGTCGATGCGCAGCATCTGCTCACCAAAACCCCGGAACCCCGCGATCCGCGCGCCCAGCTGCATCGGCCGGTCGCCGATCGGCAGCAGCGTCAGGCCGGGGCCCGGCAACGGCAGGCAGGGCTTGGCAATCCGCGCCGCCAGCAGCGCCGAACGCCAGCGCGCCGCACCGGGCTTCAGCAGGCCGGGATGATAGATGTCGAGAACCCCAATATCGATGCCCGCCTTGCGCAGCAGATGGCGCTGGTCCTTGTCCAGATGCCCGAGCGCCGAATCGAGGTCCGTCCGCGCGATGACGCCGCCTGCGTCGGCCAACTGCGCGAACACGGCGCGCACCACGGCGGGCACGGCCGGATCGGCGGCGCTCTCCACCATCTTCACCAATGGCAGAAGATGCTTCTGCTTCTGCGCGTCGAACCAGGCCGCGAGGCGGGCGACGACCTGCTTCTGCACATCCTGCCCCAGGGTCAGCAGCGCGCGATCCAGCCGGATTTCGGGCGCGAGCAGGCTCGGCCCGGCGAGCAGCACCGCCACCGGCGCGCCGCCCCAGCCGATGCCGGGCGCCTGTCCCGCCTCGTCCAGCAGGACGAAATCATTGTCCGCCGCCGCAACCAGTTCTTCAGCCTTCACGCGCAACACCTTTCCAAGGCGGCGATCGGCCGCCGCCAGCAACATCTTCCTGTCCGCCAGTCGCGTAGCGGGATCGACGGAGAATCGGAAGCCGTCAAGTCGCCCGATCGTCTCGCCATCGACGCATACCGTGCCGTCCGGGTCCACCGTCACCGGCAGGCTGCTCGCATTCTGGCCGATGTCGCGCAGCAGGACGGAGGTGCGCCGATCGACGAACCGCTGCGTCAGCGCGGCGTGCAGCGCATCCGACAGCTTCTCCTCCAGCGCGCGGGTGCGCTCGGCCATCTCGGCGGGATATTCCAGCCAGTCGGGACGATGCGCGATGTAGGACCAGGTGCGCGCCGCCGCGATCCGGCCGGACAGGGTATCGATGTCGCCCTGCACCAAATCGAGCCGCGCGATCTGCTGCGCGAACCAGTCGCGCGCGATGTAGCCATTGCCTTCCGACAGGAACCGCCACAGGCGGCTGACGGTGCGGGCATGATGGTCCGCGCCCGACTTCTGGAAATCGGGGAGGCCGCATACCGCCCACAGCCGCTCGACCGCGCGCCGGCCCTTGGCCCGCTCCGCCACCAGCGGATCGTCGGCCAGCCGCTTGAGCACGGCGAGGTCAACCGCCTCGGGCGCGGGGCGCAGTTCCGGTCGGTCGGGCTTGCGCTCCAGATCGGCGACCAGATGGTCGAGCCGGTCGGTGCGCGGGGTGCCGTCGCGCCAGTATAGATGCTCAAGCGGCGGGAAGTGGTGCGCCTCGATCGCCTCGATCTCCTCGGGCGTGAAGGCGGCGTCGCCATCCTCTCCGCCCAGGCTGCCGAAGGTGCCGTCCTTGTGATGCCGCCCCGCGCGGCCGGCGATCTGCGCCATTTCGCTGACCGTCAGGCGGCGGGCGCGGCGGCCGTCGAACTTGCGCAGCGACGCGAAGGCGACATGCGCGACATCGAGGTTGAGGCCCATGCCGATCGCGTCGGTAGCGACCAGATAATCGACGTCGCCGTTGAGGAACATCTGCACCTGCGCATTGCGGGTGCGGGGACTGAGCGCGCCCATCACCACCGCCGCACCGCCCCGGAAACGGCGCAACATTTCGGCAACCGCATAGACCTCCTCGGCGGAGAAGGCGACGATGGCGGACCGCTTGGGCAGGCGCGACAGCTTCTTCGCGCCCGCATAGGACAGGGTGGAAAAGCGCGGCCGGCCAATGATCTCCACGTCCGGCACCAGCGCCTTCACCAGCCGGCCGATGCTGGCGGACCCCAGGATCATCGTTTCTTCCCGCCCCCGCGCCCGCAACAGCCGGTCGGTGAAGATATGCCCGCGCTCCGGGTCCGCGCCCAGCTGCGCCTCGTCCAGCGCGACGAACGCGAAATCCTCCTTCGTGCCCGTCTCGCGCCCGCCGCTGATCGGCATGGATTCGGCGGTGCAGAGGAAATAGCGCGCGCCCGGCGGTACGATCCTCTCCTCCCCGGTGACGAGCGCGACCTGGTTCGCGCCCTTCATCGCCACCACCCGGTCATAGACTTCCCGCGCCAGCAGGCGCAGCGGAAAGCCCATCATGCCGCTGCTGTGACCACACATGCGCTCCACCGCGAGATGCGTCTTGCCGGTGTTGGTCGGACCCAGGACAGCGGTGATCGGAGAACGGGCGAACTGGGCCATGCGCCTATGTCGGGGACGCAATGCGGAAGGGCAAGCGGATTCGCCGGTTCCCTCGCAAGTTGGCCATTGGTCGAACCCCCGGCACGGCTGGGCGCAGCGCCGGTCATCACCATGTCATCTTTATTTGACTTTAACCCTGCGCGTTCACAACGGTCGCGCCCACGCACGGAGCGGGGGTCGCTGCCGCGCGCAGCAGCTATTGCCCTTGGGGGTCGCGGGTTTGTTTCACGGTAACCAGTTCGGGTCGCAGCACGGGGGCGCGACGGCATCGCTCTGGGCCGCAGAAGCGCTCCGTGCCCCGCCGCCGCCCGCCGACTGGCGCACCCGCCTTCGCCTGTGGGCGGACGCGGTGGACCTGGTCCCCGACCTTGGCCAGCGGATCGGCAGCGGCACCTGGTTCCGCGGCCTCGCCACCTGCTTCGGCCTCTGCGCCACCGCCCTCTACCTCTCGCCGGGTTTTCAGCCGGTGCCCGGTGCGCCCGGCCCGATCCTGTCCGACGCGCACTATGACGAGGTGCGCAGCCAGATGACGACGCCGCTCGCGCTCGGCGCGGACAGCGGCCATCGCATGGGATCGACCGATGCCGTCCAGGCGCTGCGCGAGACGCCCGAGCGGCCGCAGCTCGAACTTTCGGCGCAGGTCGGCAGCAGCGACACGCTCGCCCGCGCCCTCTCGCGCGCTGGGGTGAGCGGCGGCGACGTCGCCGCCGTCATGAGCCTGGTCGGCGGCGACATCGACGCGGGCGTGAAGCCCGGCACCCGGCTCGACATCATCCTCGGCCGCCGCGCCAGCCGCGACCGCCCCCGGCCGCTCGACCGGCTCGCCTTCCGCGCCCGGCTCGACCTTGGCGTCGAACTGGCGCGCAGCGGCGGCGTGCTGTCGGTCAAGCGCCTGCCGATCCGCGTCGATAACACCCCGCTGCGCATCCAGGGCGTGGTGGGCGACAGCATCTACCGCTCGGCCCGCGCCGCCGGCGCGCCGCCCAAGGCGGTGCAGGCCTTCCTGCGCGTGATCGCGCAGCAGGTCGATCTGGGCGGCATCGGCGCGGGCGACCGCTACGACATCGTGACAGAATATCGCCGCGCCGAAACCGGCGACGTGGAAGTGGGCGAACTGCTCTACGCGGGCCTGAAGCGTGCGCGCGGCAAGTCGATCGACATGCTCAAATGGACGAAGGACGGCCGCGCCGAATGGTTCGAGGCGTCGGGCGTGGGCGAGCGACGCGGCGTGCTGTCCGCGCCGGTCGCGGGGCGCATGTCGTCGGGTTATGGCCAGCGTCGCCACCCGATCCTCGGTTATACGAGGATGCACGCCGGCATCGACTTTGCGGCGCGCTATGGCTCGCCCATCTACGCCGTCACCGATGGCGTCGTCGCCTTTGCCGGGCGGCACGGCGGGCATGGCAATTATGTCCGCATCCAGCATGGCGGCGGCCTCGCCACCGGCTACGCGCATATGAGCCGGATCGCGGCGATGCCGGGGCAGCGGGTGCGGCAGGGGCAGGTCATCGGCTATGTCGGCTCCACGGGTCTCTCGACCGGCCCGCACCTCCATTACGAACTCTATCGCGGCGGCGTGACGGTCAATCCGCTTTCGGTGCGCTTCACGACGACGGCGCAGCTGGCGGGCAGCGAACTTGCCGCCTTCCGCGCGAAGCTGGCGCAATATCAGCGTCTGACCCCCGGCCTGCGCACCGATGTCGCGCAAAAGGCGGAGAACGCGCCCACCGCGAAGGGCAAATAACCCGCTTCTCGATCGCCTTTCGCTCGGCTAACAGCGGGGGGATGACCGCTCCTGTCACCGCCATCCTGCTCGCCGGCGCACGCCCGACGCCCGATCCGCTCGCGCTGGCGGCGGGCGTTCCGGTCAAGCCGCTTGCGCCCGTCGCCGGACGGCCGATGATCGACTATCCCGCCCGCGCGCTGCTCGCCCATCCCGCGATCGGACGACTGGTCATCCTGACCCAGCGGCCGGACCTCTACGCCGCCGATGCCGCCACCGCCTGGCTCGCCGACCATCCGCGCGTCCGGTTCGAGACGGGCGGGCAGGGGATCGCGTCGTCCCTGCTCATGCTGCTGGAACGGGGCGGTCTGCCCTATCCGCTGCTGCTGACCACGGCGGACCATGTGCTGCTGGACGCGCCGATGCTCGACCAGTTCGTGGCCGAAGCGGACGGCGCGGACGTAGCCGTCGCCATGGTCGAGCGGCGCACATTGCTCGCCCGCTATCCGCAGTCGCGCCGCACCTGGCTCAAATTCCGCGACGGCTGGTGGTCGGGCGCCAACCTCTTCTGGTTCGGCAGCGATCGGGCGCGCCGCATCATCGCGTTGTGGCAGCAGGTCGAGCAGGACCGCAAGAAGGGGTGGAAGATCATCACCGCCTTCGGCCCTGTCGCGCTCTTGGGCGCGCTGCTGCGTATCTCCACCCTGCTCGGCGGGATCGCCCGTGTCGGCCGCCGCTTCGATCTGACCGCGCGCCTGGTGGCGATGGACAAGCCGGAAGCCTGTATCGACGCAGACAAGCCCGACGACGTCACCCTGATCGAGACGATATTGGCGCAGCGAAGATAAAACATCCTCCCCTTAAAGAAGAGGATCGGTCTAGTTCCGAAAGCTCTCCGCCGCGGCGCAGGCCAGCTTGTCGGCGCGTTCATTTTCCGGGTGGCCGGCGTGACCCTTCACCCATTGCCACGTCACCTTGTGCCGGGCCGCAGCCTGCACCAGCGCCTGCCATATCTCGACATTCTTGACCGGCTTGTTGTCGGCGGTGCGCCAGCCCCTTTTCTGCCAGCCGAACACCCACTTGGTGATGCCGTCCATCACATATTTGCTGTCGGTGTAAAGCGTCACGCGGCACGGCTTCTTCAGGCTGTTGAGCGCTTCGACCGCCGCCATCATCTCCATGCGGTTGTTGGTGGTCATCGCCTCGCCGCCCGAGATTTCCTTCTCCTTTTCGCCAAAGCGCAGCACCGCCCCCCAGCCGCCCGGACCCGGATTGCCCTTGCACGCGCCGTCGGTGAAGATGTCGACCTGCGGCAGCTCGCTCATGCGCCGAGCAGGTCCGCCGGGTTGGCGCTGGCGTAGAAATCGAGCCGCCGCAGATAGGCGAGCGGATCCTTGCGCGTCACCAGCGCGTCGGCCGGCGTGTTGATCCAGTCATAGGCGCGCGTCAGCAGGAAGCGCAGCGCCGCGCCCCGGCACAGGATCGGGAAAGCGGCGCGCTCGGCCGCAGTCAGGCCATGAGTCGCGGCATAGCCCGCGCCCAGCGCCGCTGCCCGATCGGCGAAGAATGTGCCGCCGTCATGGCTGAACACCCAGGCGCTGTGCGTGACGGCCAGGTCATAGGCGCGGATGTCGGTGCAGCTGAAATAGAAGTCGATAAGGCCCGTGACCTCCTCCCCCAGCATCAGCACATTGTCAGGGAAAAGGTCGGCATGGATGACGCTGCGCGGCAGGTTGGCGGGCCAGTGCGCGTCGAGGAAGGCGAGTTCCTTCGTCACCCGCGCGGCAAGCCCCGGCGCGATGCTGTCAAAATCCTCGCCGCATCTGCCCGCCAGATCATGCCAGCCCGCAATGTCGAGCGCATTGCGCCGTTCGCCGCCAAAGCCCTGCGCCGCCCTGTGCAGGTCGCCCAGCGCCGCGCCCGCCGCCCGCGCTTGGCCAGGCGTGGGTTCGGTGACGGAAATACCGGTCAGAAACTCGATAAGGCAGGCGGGGCGTCCGCCAAGCTGTTGCAGTCGCTGTCCATCCCGGTCCGCGATGAAGCGCGGCACGCGGCACCCGCGCGCGCCCAGATGGTCGAGCAGGTCCATGAAGAAGGGCAGATCGCCTTCATCCACCCGCTTTTCGTAGAGCGTGAGGATATAGCGATGGCCGCTGCCGTCGGCGCCGGTCGTTTCGAGAAGGTAATTGCTGTTCTCCACCCCTTCGGCGATCCCCTTCGCCGACACGAGGCGGCCGGCGTCGTAGCGGGTCAGGAAGGCGTCGATCTCTTCGGCGGGAACATGGGTGTAGACGGCCATGGGTCAGGCCGGCTCCAGCCCGCGCGGCAGCTTGAAGGCGATACTCTCGCGCGCCGTCTCCACCTGTTCCTCGGCCACCGTGAAGCGCGCGGCGATCGCGTCCACGACTTCGCGCACCAGCACTTCCGGCGCGGAGGCGCCAGCGGTGAGGCCCAGCGTCGTGACGCCGGCCAGCCAGTCGAAGTCGATCTCGTCGGCGCGCTGGATCAGCCGCGCCGGCGTGCCTTCACGCTCCGCCACCTCGACCAGCCGCAGCGAGTTGGAGCTGTTGGGCGCGCCGATCACATAGAGCGCGTCGCAGCGCCCGGCGATCGCCTTGACCGCCGTCTGCCGGTTGGACGTGGCGTAGCAGATGTCCTCGCCCTTGGGCGCGGCGATGGTGGGGAAGCGCCGCTCGAGCGTGGCGACGATCGCGGCGGTATCGTCCACCGACAGCGTCGTCTGCGTCAGGAAGGCGAGATTGTCGGGGTCCGCCGGAATGAAGGCTTCGGCGTCCTCGACCGTTTCGATCAGCGTCATCGTGCCTTCGGGCACCTGGCCGAACGTGCCGATGACTTCGGGATGGCCCCTGTGGCCGACGAACAGGATGTGGCGGCCGGCGTCCACCTGCCGCTCCGCCTGCCGGTGCACCTTGCTCACCAGCGGGCAGGTCGCGTCCAGATAGTCGAGGCCGCGCTCCTCCGCCTTGGCCGGCACTGCCTTGGGCACGCCATGGGCCGAAAACACGACCGGCACGCCGTCGGGCACCTGGTCCAGTTCCTCGACGAAGATCGCGCCCTTGGCCTTCAGGCTGTCCACCACATATTTGTTGTGGACGATCTCGTGCCGGACATAGACCGGCGCGCCATATTTCTCGATCGCCTTTTCCACGATGATGATGGCGCGGTCGACCCCGGCGCAAAAGCCGCGGGGCGCGGCGATCAGCAGGGTCATGGGCGGCTTGGTCGCGGGGGCGGCGGCGGGCGCTTGGGTCATGCCCGCCGCTTAGGGCAATGTGATCGGCGAAGAAAGAGCCTTGAGGTTGCGCGGGCGGCGGGGGATGGATAAGGAAGCGCAAAGTTCCCGGCTGCCCCACGCGGCCGCGCCAAGGATTATCTGCCTGTGAAACTGTCTCATCTCGCCCTGACTGGAATGATGGCTCTCGCGCTGGCGGGCTGCTCGCGCCGGGGTGAGATCGATCCGACCGGCGGCATCGTCGCGGTGCGCTCCGCCTGTCCGACCGCGGCGATCCCTGCCCAGACCGGCGACATCACGCTGTTCAATCCGGCGAACAGCACGGACGCGGCGGCGATCGACGTGGTGGCCGACATCACCGACCTGCGCGCCACCTGCGCCGATGGCGACCAGTTCTATACCGAGGCGAGCTTCACCGTGAACGCCCGGCGCACCGACGCGACCGGCGCGCGGCAGGTGACCTTGCCCTATTTCTCCGCCGTGGTGCAGGCCGGCACCAACGTCGTCGCCAAGCGCATCGGTCAGGTGACGCTCGACTTCCCGGCCGGCCAGTATCGCGCCAGCGCGCAGGCCAAGGCCGGCGCCTACGTCAACAAGGCCGCCGCCACGCTGCCCGCGGACATCCAGGCGAAGATCACGCAGAAGCGCAAGGCCGGCGACGCCGACGCCGCGATCGACCCGTTCGCCCAGCCGGACGTGAAGGCGGCATTGCAGCGCACCAGCTTCGAGCTGCTCGTGGGCTTCAACCTGACCCAGGACCAGCTCCGATATAACGCGACCCGTTAAGCTCCATCCCCTTCAACCGTTCGGGCTGAGCTTGTCGAAGGGCTGTTGACCGAAAGCCCTCAAGGAGCTGTTCCCCGGCGAAGGCCGGGGTCCAGTTCCACGGTCTGAACTGGACCCCGGCCTTCGCCGGGGAACATGAAGCGCGCGGCAGCGCCTTTCTGTTTCGAGGAAAATTTCCGTGTCCCTCTACACCTGTTTCACCGCCCATCTAGACGCCGTGCTGGACGCGCTGGAGGCCGAGGGCGTGCTGCCCGCCGGCCTCAACCGCAAGCCCGTGACGGTCGAGCCGCCGCGCGACGCCTCCCATGGCGACCTCGCCACCAACGCCGCGATGGTGCTGGCCAAGCCCGCCGGCACGAACCCGCGCGCGCTGGCCGAGGCGATCGTTGCCAAATTCCAGGCGCTCGATGAAGTTGAGAGCGCCACGATCGCCGGCCCCGGCTTCATCAACTTGACCCTTACCGACGCGACCTGGCGCGCGGAACTGGCGGCGATCCATGCCGATGCGGCCGATTATGGCCGATCGGACACCGGGCAGGGCGTCACCGTCAATGTCGAATATGTCTCCGCCAACCCGACCGGTCCCATGCATATGGGCCATTGCCGGGGCGCGGTGGTGGGCGACGCGCTCGCCACGCTGCTGGAATATGCCGGGCATCGGGTGATCCGCGAATATTATATCAACGACGCGGGCGGCCAGGTCGACGTGCTCGCCCGCTCGGCGCACCTGCGCTACCGCGAAGCGCTGGGCGAGGATGTCGGCGCGATCCCGGAGGGGCTCTATCCCGGCGACTATCTCGTGCCGGTGGGGCAGGCGTTGGCGGCCGAATATGGCGACCGCTTCGTCGGCGCGCCGGAAAGCGAATGGCTCGCTCCCTTCCGCACCTTCGCGGTCGCGCGAATGATGGACATGATCCGCAGCGACTTGGCCCTGCTCGGCATCCATCACGACATCTTCTCGTCGGAAGCCGAATTGCAGGCGGCGGGCAAGCCGGAGCAGGCCGAAGCCTGGCTGCGCGCCCATGATCTCGTCTATGACGGCACGCTGGAAGCGCCCAAGGGTGAACTGCCCGACGACTGGGAGCCGGTGGAGCTGCCCCTGTTCCGCTCGACGCAATTCGGCGACGATCAGGACCGGCCGATCAAGAAGTCGAACGGCAGCTGGACCTATTTCGGCGCGGACATGGCCTATCATTTCCAGAAGGCGCAGTCGGCCGACCAGCTGATCGACATCTGGGGCGCGGACCATGCCGGCACGGTCAAGCGCATCCAGGCCGCCGTCGCCGCGCTGACCGAAGGCAAGGCGCGGTTCGACGTGAAGCTCATCCAGATGGTCCGCCTGCTCCGCGACGGCGAGCCGGTTAAGATGTCGAAACGCGCCGGCAATTTCGTGACGCTGGCCGATGTGGTGCGCGAAGTCGGCAAGGACGTGGTCCGCTTCACCATGCTGACGCGCAAGGCCGACGCGCAGATGGATTTCGATTTCGCCAAGGTGGTGGAAGCCTCCAAGGACAATCCGGTCTTCTATGTGCAGTACGCCCATGCGCGCATTTCCTCGCTCGGCCGACGGGCGGAGGAGGCGGGGATCGATCTGCCCGCGCCCGACCTGTCCCTGCTTGGGACGGCGGAGCTTGCGCTGGTGAAGCTCGCCGCCCAGTTCCCCCGCGTCGTGGACGGGGCGGCGCAAGCGCGGGAACCGCACCGTGTCGCCTTCTATCTCAATGACTTGGCGTCCGCCTTTCACGGCTGGTGGAACATGGGCAACGACGATCCGCGCGCCCGCGTCATCCTGGCCGACGATCCGGCGCTCACTGCAACCCGCCTTTTCCTCGCGCAGGGAATCGGGCAGATTATCCGCAACGGGCTGACGCTGGTGGGCGTTGCGGCCCTGACGGAAATGCAGTGAGGCGTTGAACAGATGGGCGATTATGCGCGCGGTCGGCTGGACCTGGACGATGAGGATCGCCTGCCCTGGCTGGAGCCGGCGATCGACGAGTCGGAGGACGACCGCATTTCGCCGCTGCGCCTGCTCGGCCTCATCATCGTCGGGCTGGCGCTGATCGGCGCGGTGGTCGCGGGCCTGTGGTGGGTGCAGAACCGCAACGGCGGCGGCAGCGCAGGTGAGGGGCAACTGATCGCCGCGCCGCAGGGCGACTATAAGCTGCCGGCCAACGAAGCCGACGCCAAGAAATTCGACGGGGAGGGCGACGCCAGCTTCGCCGCCAGCGAAGGCGTGGCCCGCGACGGGCGCATCGATCCCAGCCGCGTGCCCGAAGCCCCGATCGCCAAGACCGCGCCTGCGCCCGCGCCGACGCCCGCCGCGCCCGCCCGGCCGGCGCAGAGCGTCACCGCCCGCGTCACCGACGAAACCGGCGCCGCGCCCAAGGCCGCCGCGCCCAAGGCTCTGGCCGGCGGCACCATCCAGCTCGGCGCCTATGGCAGTGCGGCGCTGGCCAAGGACGCATGGAGCAAGCTCTCGAAGCGCTTCGCTTATCTTGCGCCGCTCGCCATGTCGGTTGAGCCGGTGGAGGTTGGCGGCAGCACCCTCTATCGCCTGCGCGCCGGGGCAGGGGGGCAGGCGGGCACCATCTGCGGCAAGCTCAAGGTCGCTGGCGAAAGCTGTCTCGTCGTCAACTGACGCGACAAACACCTTCGACAGCGGGCGCTCCGCCCGCTACCATCGCTCCCCATGAAACCCGTCATCTACGGCCTGTCCGGCCCGACCCTGACCGCCGACGAGCGCGCCTTCTTCTCTGAGGCGCAGCCGGCGGGCTATATCCTGTTCAGGCGCAATATCGTGGACCGGGCGCAACTCCGCGCCCTGACCGACGACCTGCGCGCGCTGCACGGCCGCGACGACCTGCTCGTCATGATCGATCAGGAGGGCGGGCGCGTCGCGCGGATGCAGCCGCCGGTCTGGCCCGCCTTTCCGCCCGGCGCGGCGTTCGACCGCCTCTATGATCTCGCCCCGTCCAGCGCCATCGCCGCCGCCCGCGCCAACGCCCGCGCCATTGCGCTGACGCTGGCGGACGTCGGCATCACCGTGGACGCGCTGCCGCTGCTCGACGTGCGGCAGGAGGGGGCGAGCGACATCATGGGCGACCGGACGCTGGGGGCGGAGCCGATGCGGGTGGCGGCGCTCGGCCGCGCGATGCTGGAGGGGCTGGCCGACGGCGGCGTGGTGGGCATCGTCAAGCATATGCCGGGCCATGGCCGCGCGCTGGTGGACAGCCACCACGACCTGCCGGTGGTGGACGCGAACCTCAACGCGCTGGAAACCGATCTCGCGCCCTTCCGCACCTTACGCAACGCACCGATCGGCATGACCGCCCATGTCGTCTATACCGAATGGGACGCGGAGCGGCCGGCCAGCCTGTCGCCCACGATCATCGCGGGGATCATCCGTGGTGCGATCGGTTTCGACGGGCTGCTGATGTCCGACGACCTCGACATGAAGGCGCTGAGCGGCACGATCCCTGACCGCGCAGCCGCGACCGTCGCGGCCGGCTGCGACCTCGCCCTCAACTGCTGGGGCCGGATGGCCGATATGGTCGGCATCGCCGAGCAACTTTCCGACATCGGCGAAGAAAGCCGCGCCCGCCTCGACCGCGCGATGGCGTCGGTGACGCGCGGCGGGGACCAGCCGCCGCTGGAGGAACTTCTCGCGACTCGCGACACGCTGCTCGGGCTGGTGCCGGCTTGACCGAAGACCTGTTCACGCAGGCGGCGGTCCCCGCGCCGCACATCCTCACCGTCAGTTTCGACAGCTGGGAAGGGCCGCTCGACCTGCTGCTGACGCTGGCGCGCGGGCAGAAGGTGGACCTGCGCGAAATCTCGATCCTCGCGCTGACGCAGCAATATCTCGCCTTCATCGACAGCGCGCGGCAGCTGAAGCTGGAGCTGGCCGCCGATTATCTCGTCATGGCCGCCTGGCTCGCCTATCTCAAATCCGCGCTGCTGCTGCCGAAGGCCGAACAGCCCGACCCCAGCCCCGAGGAACTGGCGCTGCGGCTCCACCTGCGGCTCCAGCGGCTGAACGCGATGCGCGACGCCGCCGCCCGGCTGATGGCGCGCGACCGCATCGGCCGCGATGTCTTTCCGCGCCGCGCGCCCGAAGGGCTGCGGCTGGTGAAAAAGGCGCGCTGGCGGGCCAGCCTCTATGACCTGATCGCCGCCTATGGACAGATTCGCGCGCGCACTCAGCCGGTCGTCCACACCATCGCGGTTCGCCCGGTCATGACGCTGGACGAAGCGGTCCAGCGGGTGGGCGCGCTGGTGGGCGCGGCGCTGGACTGGACCCGCCTTGAATCCTTTCTCCCCCCAGACATCGACCCGCCCCGCGCGAAATCCGCGCTGGCGAGCAGCTTCGTCGCCGCGCTGGAACTGGCGCGGCAGGGGCGGCTGGAGATGCAGCAGGACGGCATCTTCGCCCCCATCTACCTGCGCGCGGCGCTGCCGGGTGCCGCGGCATGACCCACGAACCGGACGACTATCGCCGCGCCGTGGAGGCGACCCTGTTCGTCGCCGAAACGCCGCTGACGCTGCCGGAAATCCGTCAGCATGTGGGGGAGGGTGGCGACCTGCCCGCCACGCTCGCCGCCCTGGCCGGCGATTATGCCGGGCGCGGCGTCAATCTGGTCGAGCGGGGCGGGCGATGGCATTTCCAGACCGCGAGCGACCTGGCCCACATCCTGCGGCGCGAAAAGGACGAGCAGCGCAAGCTGTCCCGCGCCGCCATGGAGACGCTGGCGATCATCGCCTATCATGAGCCGGTCAGCCGCGCCGAGATCGAGGCGATTCGCGGGGTGCAGGTGGCGAAGGGCACGCTCGACGTGCTGATGGAAGCCGGCTGGGTCCGGCCCGCGGGTCGCCGCGAAGTGCCCGGCCGGCCGCTCATCTATGCGACCACGCCCGAATTTCTGTCACATTTCGGGCTTAGCAGCCGCCGCGACCTTCCGGGGATCGATGATCTGCGCGCGGCAGGGCTGCTCGATCCCATCGATTTGGCGCTGGAGGGTCCGGGCGGCCAATCCGTTCTGGATAATGACGAGGAAGAGGCCTAGATAGGCCTCCTTTCAGGAGTATTGAAAAATGGGTTCCTTCTCGCTGATGCACTGGGTGATCGTGCTCCTGGTCGTCATGCTGCTGTTCGGTGGCGGCCGGATTTCCGGCCTGATGGGTGACGTTGCCAAGGGCATCAAGAGCTTCAAGAAGGGCATGGCCGAGGACGACGAAGCGCCCGCCAAGCCCGCGACCCGGATCGAGGGGCATCGCGTGCCGGAGCAGGACGCGCCGAGTGCCACCGAAGAAAAGACCAAGGCCTGACAGCCGCTTGAGCACAGGCCGGTAGCCCCGCATGTTTGGCATCGATTCGACCGAATTTCTGGTGATCGTGATCATCGCGGTGATCGTCATCGGTCCCAAGGACTTGCCGCGCGCGCTCTACAAGGTGGGGCAGATCGTGGGGAAGGCGCAGGGCATGGCCCGCCATTTCCGCACCGGCATCGACGCGATGGTGCGCGAAGTCGAGCTGGAAGAGCTGGAAAAGAAGTGGGCGGCGCAGAACAAGCGCATCATGGACGAGCATCCGCCCGAAAGCGCGAGCGCCGCGCTGCCGCCGCCTGACGATCGCGACATCGACGTGCCGCCCTTCGTCGCCGAGTCCGCGCCGGTGGCGGACGTGCCGCCGTTCGTGGCGGAAGCTGCGCCGGTACCGCCGGCGCCGCCGGCCCCGGCCACCGACGCGCCGCCCTATCTCGCCGCTGCGCCTGCGCCCCAGCCGCGCAAGGATGACGCCGCGGCATGATCAACGACATCGATGACAGCAAGGCGCCGCTGCTCGACCATCTGATCGAACTACGCAGCCGCTTGCTCAAATGCGTCTATGCGCTCGTCGTGACCGGCGTCGTCTGCTTCTATTTTTCGGAGCAGCTGTTCGCCGTGCTGGTCCACCCGCTCAAGGAAGCGTTCGGCGACGGCGGCGGCCGGCTGGTCTATACCAAACTTTACGAAGCCTTCTTCGTGCAGGTGAAGATCGCGGTGTTCGGGGCCTTCTGCCTGTCCTTCCCGATCATCGCGAACCAGCTCTGGGCCTTCGTCGCGCCGGGCCTCTACGCGAAGGAGAAGAAGGCGCTGCTGCCGTTCATCATCGCCACCCCCTTCCTGTTCACGATGGGGGCGAGCCTCGCCTATTTCGTGGTGATGCCCACGGCCTTCCACTTCTTCCTGGAGTTTCAGGGGAACAGCAGCGGCCTGTCGGTCGAGGCGCTGCCCAGCGCGGACGCCTATCTCGGCCTTGTCATGCAATTCATCCTGGCGTTCGGCATCAGCTTCCTGATGCCGGTGCTGCTGATGCTGCTCAACCGCGCGGGCTTCGTCACCCGGGCGCAGCTGATCGGCCTGCGCCGCTACATGATCGTTGCCGCCTTCATCCTCGCCGCCGTGCTGACCCCGCCCGATGTCGTGTCGCAGCTGATGCTCGCGATACCGCTGCTGCTGCTCTACGAGATCACGATCGTCGCCATCTGGTTCACCGATCGCCGGCAAGGCAAGGACGAGGCGACGGAAGAAGCCGCCGCCTGACGGCCAAACGTCACCGCAAAAGAAAAAAGGCCGGCCCTTCGAATGGAAGGACCGGCCGTGGCCTGGGAAAACCGGATCGCCCGGCGATCAGACGTGGCAGCTCTGCGCGCCCTTGCCCGGCACGGTGATGGTGACGTCGTTGCCCTGGCCCGAAACCTCGAAACCGCCCTCGGCGGTGTAGGGCTTGCCCGCTTCCGGCGCGGTCAGCTTGGTCGGCGTGCCGGTCTTTTCGGTGCGCAGGTTGGCGGTCTTGTCGTCGCTCATGAAGTCGACGAAGATCAGGCTGTTGTCCTTGCAACGATACTGCTTGTTCGCCTTCACCGACGGCGGCAGCTCGACCGGCGCGGCATTGGCGAGCTTTTCGGCCATGGGGTCGGCGGGGCCGCCAACGACTTCGGGTTCGTCATTCTTGTTGCACGCCGACAGCATGGTCAGGCCGGCAACGGCGATCAGGGGGAGATAATATTTCATAGCGATCCTTTTATGTGCATCTGCAACATGGCGGTCAACGCAAAATGACGGCTTTTCCACCATGCCCCTGAATGGAGGTCATGACCGTTTGATGACCGCGGCCATATTGGCGCTCCACACTTGACCGGCGACGGGCGGGCCGCCAATGCAGGGCGATGGCTGAGGAACCTACCCCCCCCGATCCCGCGACCCTGTCCTTCGAGGATGCGCTCCGCGCGCTGGAGCAGATCGTGCGCCGGCTCGAAAGCGGGGACGTGCCGCTGGACGAATCGATCTCGCTCTATGCGCAGGGCGAGGAACTGCGCAAACGCTGCACCGAGCGGTTGCAGGCGGCAGAGGCGCGGATCGCGAGGCTGACGGTGGACGCCAGCGGCGCTGTCACCGGCGCGCAGCCGTTCGGCGCGGACTGACCGGCATGGGGGGGCAGGGGGGCGCTTCCGCCGGCGCCGTGATAAAGGCGCGCGCGGCCAGCATCGCGCAAGAGATCGACGCGGCATTCGATCGGCTGCTCGCCATTCCCGACGATCCGCGCCGCCGCCTCTATGAAGCGATGCGCCATGCCGCGATCGGCGGCGGCAAGCGGCTCCGCCCGCTGCTGGTGCAGGCCGCGTGCGACCTGTTCCACATCTCGCGCGACTCGGCGCTGCGCGTGGGCCTGGCGATCGAGTGCATCCATGTCTATTCGCTGATCCACGACGATCTGCCGGCGATGGACGATGATGACATGCGCCGGGGCAAGCCGACCGTCCATATCGCGTTCGACGAGGCGACCGCGATTCTGGCGGGCGATTGCCTCCACGACCTCGCCTTCCAGATCCTGGCCGACGAGGATACGCATCCCGACCCGTTCATCCGCATCGAACTGGTGCAGGCGCTCGCGCTCGCCAGCGGCCCGGCCGGCATGGCCGGCGGGCAGATGATGGACCTGGAGGCGGAAAACACCCGCTTCGATCTCGCCACCGTGACCCGGCTCCAGAACCTCAAGACCGGCGCGCTGATCGCCTTCTGCGTCGAGGCCGCCGCCATCATGGCGCGCCTGCCGATTGAGGCGCGCACCGGCCTGCACGGCTATGCCCGCGACATCGGCCTTGCCTTCCAGATCGCCGACGACCTGCTGGACGTGGAGGGGGACGCGAGCCTCGCCGGCAAGGCGCTGGGCAAGGATGCGGCGGCGGGCAAGGAAACCTTCGTCTCGCTGCTGGGCGTCGAACCGGCGCGCGAACGGGCGCACATGCTGGTGGATCAGGCCAAGGCGCATCTGCACGGCCACGGTGCGGAGGCGGACCTGCTGCGCGCGATTGCCGACTATATCGTGGAAAGGGACCGCTAAGCCATGACCAAGCCGCGCATCGGCGTCTATCCCGGTACCTTCGACCCGGTGACGCTCGGCCATATGGACATCATCCGGCGCGGCGCGAAGCTGGTCGACAAGCTGGTGATCGGCGTCACCACCAACATCTCCAAATCGCCCATGTTCTCGGACGAGGAGCGGCTGGCGATGGTCCGCCGCGAATGTGCGGAGATCGACGCCGACATCGTCGTCACCGGCTTCAATTCGCTGCTGATGGATTTCGCCGATTCGCAAGGCGCGAGCGTCATCGTGCGCGGCCTGCGCGCCGTCGCGGACTTCGAATATGAATATCAGATGGCGGGCATGAACCAGCAGATCAACAGCCGGGTCGAAACCGTCTTCCTGATGGCCGACGTCTCGCTCCAGCCGATCGCGTCGCGCCTCGTCAAGGAAATCGCGCTCTACGGCGGCCCCATCCACCGCTTCGTCAGCCCGGCGGTGCGGGACGACGTGGTCGCGCGGGTCGAGAAGATCGGCCGCAAGGGGGGCTGATCGCGGCGTTTCAGCCTGCGTTCAGTTGCCAATCGCGATCAGCGCGCTATCAGGGCGTGCGGCCCACCGGGTAGATATTACAAAGAAAGCGTCCATTCATGCGTTTCACTCGCGCGCTCAAGACCGTGGCGATCGGCCTCGCCCTCACCGCGTCCGGCGCGGCCATCGCCCAGGGCGGCGGGCGCGGGCAGGCGGAGGAAATGAAAAAGGCCGAAACGGCCGCGAAGGCGCAGGAGAATCTCAAGACGCTGGGCGGCGACATCGCGCCCAAGCTGCCGCCCGCGACCGTGCCGGCCGATCCGCAGAATATCTGGGATCTCGACCTGTCGAGCGGCGGGCGGGTGCGCATCCAGCTGCGCCCCGACATCGCGCCCGGCCATGTCGAGCGGATCAAGGAACTGACGCGCCAGGGCTTCTACAACGGCCTCAAATTCCACCGCGTCATCCCCGGCTTCATGGCGCAGGGCGGCGATCCCAAGGGGGACGGCACCGGCGGATCGCCGCTGCCCGACCTCAAGGCGGAATTCAATCCGATGCCGCACCTGCGCGGCACCGTGTCGATGGCCCGCGCCCAGGCCGAGGACAGCGCCAACAGCCAGTTCTTCATCGTCCTGCTGCCCCGGATGCAGCTTGACAAGAAATACACCGTCTTTGGCCGCGTGATCGACGGGATGCAATATGTCGACGCGATCGCGCAGGGCGAGCCGCCGGCCAACCCGACCGTGATCCTTCAGGCTTCGATCGAAAGCGACGGCAAGGCCCCGGTCACGGCCGCTCCCCCGCCGCCCGCGCCCGCGCCCTCCATCATCGATACGCCCGCCGCGCCCAAGCCGGCGGCCGTGAAGAAGCCGGCGCCCAAGAAGAAGTAAGCCCGGCCCCGCCGGCTCCATGCCATGCGCGTAGACCTGTTCGATTTCGACCTGCCGCCGGAGAATATCGCGCTGCGGCCTGCCTCTCCGCGGGACAGCGCGCGCCTGCTGCTGGTGCCCGGCGCGGCAGCGATGGAGGACCGCACGGTGCGCGACCTGCCGTCCCTGCTGCGCGCGGGCGACGTGCTGGTGTTCAACGACACGCGGGTGATCCCGGCGCAGCTGGAAGGGGTGCGGGGCGAAGCGCGGATCGGCGCGACCCTGCACAAGCGGATGGGACTGCGCCAGTGGCAGGCCTTCCTGCGCAACGCCAAGCGGGTGCGCGAAGGCGACCGGATCGATTTCGGCGCGGGCGTCACCGCCATCGCCGGACCGCGCGACGCGGACGGCGGCGTCACCCTGGACTTCGAAGGCGACGAGCCGGTCGAACTGCTGCTCGAACGGGCCGGCACGATGCCGCTCCCCCCCTATATCGCCAGCAAGCGCCCGACCGACGAACGCGACCGCAGCGATTATCAGACGATGTTCGCGCGGGAGGACGGCGCCGTCGCCGCGCCCACCGCCGCGCTGCATTTCACGCCCGAACTGATCGCGGCCATTGCCGATGCCGGCATCGCGACCGAGACGCTGACCCTGCATGTCGGCGCGGGCACCTTCCTGCCGGTCAAGGCGGAGGACACCGACGACCATCGGATGCATGCCGAATGGGGGCGGATCGACGCGGCCACGGCCGACCGCCTCAACGGCGCCCGGGCGGCCGGCGGGCGGCTGATCGCCGTGGGCACCACCTCGCTGCGCCTGCTTGAAAGCGCGGCCGGAGAGGACGGCGTGATCCGCCCCTTCGCCGACGAAACCCGCATCTTCATCACGCCGGGCTACCGCTTCCGTGCCATCGACGGCCTGATGACCAATTTCCACCTGCCCAAGTCGACTTTGTTCATGCTGGTCTCGGCGCTGATGGGGCGGGAGAGGATGCAGGCGGCCTACGCCCATGCCATCGCGCAGGGCTATCGCTTCTACAGCTATGGCGACTCCAGCCTGCTGCTGCCGGACCGTCCATAGACGCAGGTTAGCCATCCTCCGGTTCATCCCGGAACAGGCCGCCCCGCGCGGCGGTTCTCGCGACGTTGTCGTCCGAAAGGGGGAATGCGCCGGATGATCGACCCGCCTGCCGGCCGCGCCGTTACCGTGCCGCCCCCCGACCAGCCCGATCTCGCCGCCGCGCTGGAGCGCAACATCCGCGCGCTCCAGCAGCGCCAGCAGGCGGAAGAGGCGCATTCCGGCCGTGACGCGAAGGTCGCCGAAGCGATCACCCGCTTCACCGGCAGCATGGCGTTCGTCTATCTCCACCTCGCGCTGTTCGGCGTGTGGGTGCTGGTGAACCTTGGCGTGCTGCCGGTCCTTCCGCGCTTCGACCCGACCTTCGTGATCCTCGCCACCTGGGCGTCGGTCGAGGCGATCTTCCTGTCCACCTTCGTCCTCATCAGCCAGAACCGCGCTTCGGCCGCCGCACAGAAGCGCGCCGATCTCGACCTGCAGATCAGCCTGCTGGCCGAACATGAAGTGACCCGCCTCGTCCGCCTGACCACCGCTATCGCCGCGCATCTCGGCATCGACGCGGCGGAGGATCCCGAACTTCCCGAATTGCAGCGCGACGTCGCGCCCGAAGCGGTGCTGGACGCGATCGAGCAGGACAAGCGCCCCTGATCCGCGCCGATGGCTGTTGCGCTGCAACAGGACAGGCGGCACAATCTGCCCATGCCGGTGCGGTTCCTGTCCCTTATCCTGATCTTGTGCGCGCTGCTGGCTGCACCTGCGGCCCGCGCGGCGATCACCATCACCTTCTGGAGCCACGAGTTCGGCAGCAGCTTCCCGCACGCCTTCTTCACCCTGCGCGGCGTGCCGGACGGGGGCGGCGCTCCGGTGGACGCCAATTACGGTTTCACGCCAAAGGCGATTACGCCGGCCATCCTGATGGGCACCGTGCCGGGGCGGCTGGACATCGCCAAGCCCGCCTATATCGCCAACAGCGACGCCCAATTCTCGCTCGTGCTGAACGACGCGCAATATGCGCGCATCCTCGCGCTGGTCGCCGGCTGGTCCGACAAGACCGGCGACGGGCGCTACAATATGAACAGCCGCAACTGCATCCATTTCGTGGCGGAAGCCGCCCGCATCGCCGGGGTCGCCCGGCTCGATTTTCCTGCCCTCATGAAGAAGCCGCGTTCTTATCTCAAGGCGGTCGCCGCCGCCAATGCGGCGCAGGTGCGGGTCATCGCCATGGACGGCCGCGCCTATCTCGCCAGCCTGCCGCCGCTTGCCGCGTCGCAGGCCATGGCAAACACCCGATAAGGATCAGGCGCGTCCCACGAACAGAAAGGCTACCGCCGCCATGATGCAGGCGAACGCCGCCGCATGACGCCAGTGCAGCGGCTCGCCCAGCGCCGTCACCATGAAAATGCCGAACACGATCAGCGCGATCGCCTCCTGCGCGACCTTGAGCTGCCCCGCGCTCCAGCCATGGGCGTAGCCGATGCGGTTGGCCGGCACGGCGAGGCAATATTCGACGAAGGCGATGCCCCAGCTGATCAGGATCACCGCCAGCAGCGGCTTGTGCATCCCGCCTTTCAGGTGCCAGTACCAGGCGATCGTCATGAAGATGTTGGAAAGGGTGAGCAGGAGGAGCGTGGGCATGGATCATGGCTTGCCACGCGCGCCGCTCTCCATGCAAGCCGGCATGAAGAAGGCCCGGCCGCAAGCGACCGGGCCTCTCCGCGCGTCCGCCGCGACTTAGCGGTAGCGGGCGCTGCTGTAGGACGTGCTGCTGGCGCCGCCCTCGCTGGTCCAGCCGCCACGCTCTTCGTCGCGCTCGCCGAACATCGCGCCCTGCTCGCGCTCGGTGCGCCACGCTTCCTGCGCCTGATCGGCGGTCTTTTCCAGCGTCACTTTGGTCGCGTCCACCGATTTGATCCAGCTCGACGGGATGGAATGGTGCACGCCGCCGGCATCCTGGTCATTCTTGGTCAGGATGATGCGGTCGCCGCGCAGCTTGTCGACCGTGCCGACATGCTCCCCGTCGCTGCCGACGACCTCCATATGCTCGCGCACCTGGGCGATCGCCTGCCGCTGTTCACCCCGGCGGGTGCGCCAGCTGCCGAATTCGCTGTTGAACCGGTCGCGGTTCTCGCGCTGATATTCGGCATAGTCGCGGTCCAGTTCCTCGATCCGCTGCTGCCGCCAGCTATAATAGTTGCTGTCATGGTGCGCGCCATAATCCTGCGGGCGCGCGCCATAATCCTGGGCCGGGCCGAAGGCGCGGTTGCGATAGCCATGGTCCTCGCTGCCGAAGCCGCTGCGCTCGTTGGTATAGGGCGCATAGCCGCGACCGGGCAGATAATCGCTGCGTCCGGCGGACGCGAAGCCGAGGCGGCTCGACTGGTCGCGGGGATCGCCGTAGGGGCGATTGTAATAGTCGTCATATTCGCGGCGGCGCTCTGCTTCCTCGTCGCCGAACCAGCTGCGGATTTCATCGCCCGCGCGGTCGAAGAAGCCGCGTTCCTCATAATCATAATCGGCCGGAGGGCGACGATAGTCCGGGCCGCCGAACTGGCCGCGCGTGCCGTAGCGATAGCCGCCACGCTCGTCCCGCTGCCCGCGATACTGGCCGCCGCCGCGATCCCAGTTGCCCGCATATCGGTCATCGCCACCATAGCGGCGTCCGCCTTGGTAACCCATCGTCCTTCTCCTTTGCCTTTGACGACGCCCGTGCGGCGTCGGCGCGGCATCAATGAGCGGGGCGGGCGGTCGTTCCGGCTGTTACGCCAGGGTAACGTCGCTGCCGTGGGCCGTCTGGTCGCCCGACAGGCAGCAGACAGGCGCTGAAATTTTTGCGCAAATTCCCGTTGCAACCCCCAAATCGCTCGCCTATAGGCAGCGCTCCTTCAAGGGGCCTTAGCTCAGCTGGGAGAGCGCGTCGTTCGCAATGACGAGGTCAGGGGTTCGATCCCCCTAGGCTCCACCATTTCCTCGAATGGAGGAAATATCCCGCACATCGTTGATCTCGCTGATTGCCGAGCGCCTGTTTCGCTTCGGCTCGACCAGCGTCAACACCGTGCGTCGCGATGGCCAGCCGGCCATGGCAGCGCACCTCTTCCCGCGCGGCACGAACCCGCCTAAGCCTTTGCCCCATGACCCAAGATGAAGAGGCGGGCCGCCCCGCCGCCACTGTGGTGATCGTGCGCGACCGCGCCGGGTTGCCGCCTGAGCTGCTGATGGTGGAACGCGCGGCGACCATGGCCTTCGCCGCGGGCGCGCTGGTCTTTCCCGGCGGCGCGGTGGACGATGCCGACCATGATCTCGCGGCGCGCCTCCGCAACGACCTGCCACCCGACGAGGCGGCGGCGCGCATCGCCGCAATCCGCGAAACCATCGAGGAAGCAGGGCTTGGCATCGGCCTGACCGGCGCAATCGACGCCGCCACGCTGCTCCGGCTGCGCGATGGCCTGCATGACGGGCAGCCGCTCGGGCTGCTGCTCGACCGCCACGGTCTCGCTCTCGACCTAGCGGCGCTCACCCCCTTCGCCCGCTGGCACCCCGCCCCGTTCGAGCAGGCGCGGCGCGTCTACGACACGCGCTTCTATCTCGCCCGCGCGCCGCTGGGTCAGGTCGCGAGCGTCGATTCGACGGAGAATGTCCGCCTCTTCTGGAGCAGCGCGGCCGACACGCTGGCGCTGTGCGATGCCGGGCGGGGGCGGGTGATCTTTCCCACCCGCCGCAATCTCGAAAGGCTGGCGCAGGGCCGCAGCCATGCCGAGCTTGTCGCCCATGCCGCTGCCTTCCCGGTGGAAAAGATCAGGCCGTGGCGGGAAGAACGCGACCAGGAAGAGCATCTGTGCATCCCCGATCATCTCGGCTATCCGGTGACATCGGAACCAATGGAGCAGGTGCGGCGTGTCTGACCGGTGCGCACGCTCCACCTGATCCTCCGCCGCCTCGTCCTGCTGGGCGGCGCACTCCTCGTGCTGCTGCTCGCCTATGCCTGGATGCGGCAGCGGCCCCAGGACATGCCTTGGACCGCGCTCGATCTGGCGCAGCCCGTCGGCCTGTTCACCGGCCGCAAGCTCGCGGCCCTGACCGGTGACAGGGGCCGATGCACGGCGCTGCTGGATCGCGCGGGCGTCTCCTATATGGCGCTGAAACCCGGAGGCGCAGGCCAGTGCGCCTATGCAGACGCGGTGCGGCTGCGCCCGGATCGGGACGCCATCGCGCTCGCGCCCGCCTCGGTCGCGCCATCCTGCCCTGTGGTGGCCGCGCTCAAGCTCTGGGAATGGCAGGTGGTCCAGCCCGCCGCCCAGCTTATCCTGGGCCAGCCGGTCCGCACCATTCGCCATTTCGGCAGCTATAGCTGCCGCCGGCTCTATGGCCGCAGCGCCGGCGACTTCAGCGAACATGCGACCGCCGACGCGATCGACATCGCCGCCTTCGTGCTGAAGGACGGACGAACGATCAGCGTCGCGGGCGACTGGCAGGGGGAGGGGAAGGACGCCGCTTTCCTGCGGGCGGTGCGGGACGGCGCGTGCGACCTGTTTTCGACCGTCCTGTCACCGGACTATAACGCCGCCCACCGCGACCATTTCCACCTCGATCAGGCGGAACGGGGCGCAATCGGCCGGCGCGCCTGCCGATAGGAGTTTATTGCCCGAAGCCCGCTTGCCGCGCGACGCGCACCGCCTCGCGCGCGGCGGCCAGCAGCGCGCCGCTCTTGGCCTCGCACTCGCGCTGCTCATAGTCGGCGTTGGAATCCGCGACGATGCCCGCGCCGGCCTGCACATGCATCACTCCGTCCTTCAGCACGGCGGTGCGCAGCACGATGCAGCTGTCCATATTGCCGTCCGGCCCGAAATAGCCGACCCCGCCGGCATAGGCGCCCCGCGTTTCCGGCTCCAGCTCCGCGATGATCTCGCACGCCCGCACCTTGGGCGCGCCCGACACGGTGCCGGCCGGGAAGCCGGCGAACAGCGCGTCGATCGCATCCTTGGCGGGATCGAGCCGGCCCACCACGTTCGACACGATGTGCATGACATGGCTGTAGAATTCGACCGTGTAGCTTTCCGTCACGGTCACGCTGCCCGCGCGCGCCACCCGGCCGACATCGTTGCGGCCAAGGTCGAGCAGCATCAGATGCTCCGCCCGCTCCTTGGGATCGGCAAGCAGGCTGGTCCGGTTGGCCGCATCCTCGAGCGCGTTCCGGCCGCGCGGCCGGGTGCCCGCGATCGGCCGGATCGTCACCTCCCCGTCGCGCGCCCGCACCAGTATCTCGGGGCTGGAGCCGATCAGCGCGAAACCGGGCAGGTCCAGATAATAGAGGAAGGGCGACGGGTTGATCCGCCGCAAGGCGCGATAGAGGGCGATGGGCGGCAGGGTGAAGGGGCTGGTGAACCGCTGCGCCAGCACCACCTGAAAAATGTCGCCTGCGACGATATAGTCCTTCGCCGCGTCCACCATTGTCGCATAGCGGCCCGGCTCCAGCACCGGCGTCGCCGCCACGTCGGCGATGTCGGCCGGCGCGGGCAGGGCCGGCAGCGGCGCTGCCAGCTTCGCGGCGGTCGCGTCGATCCGTTCCAGCGCCGCCTCGATCGCGCGGTCGGTGTCGGTGAAGCTGCCTTTCCACACCGGCGCGACCAGATAGAGCTGGTCGGCCAGCCGATCGAAGATCAGGATCACCGTCGGTCGCACGAACAGCATATCGGGCACGCCGATGGGGTTTTCCGGCGGACGCGGCAGTTTCTCGACCAGCCCGATCGTCTCATAGCCGAAATAGCCCACGAGGCAGGCGAGCGCGGCGGGCAGGTCCGGGTCCATCGCCGCGCGGCACTCGGCCACCAATGCCCGCAGCGCGTCGAGCGCGCCGCCGCCTGTCGGCTCGAATGCGTGGCGATCGGTCGCCCATTGCCGGTTGACCTCGGCGCTGTTTCCCTGCGCGCGGAACACGAGGTCGGGGGCAAGGCCGATCAGGCTGTGGCGGCCCCGTACGGCTCCGCCCTCCACCGATTCCAGCAGATAATCGCCGCGATCCGCCTCGAACAATTTGAGCGCAGCGGAAATCGGCGTGTCGGTGTCGGCGATCTGCCGCCGCCACACCAGAGCGGATTCGCCCCGCGCCAGCGCCGCGCGCGCGCTTTCGACCCCGTCGACGGCCCCGGCCGCGACCATCTTACTGCCCGCCGCTGTTGGTGGCCGACAGCGCCTGCCGCACCTTGGCAATCGCATTGCCGTTGCGGGTGACGCCCAGTTCCTTCTCGACCGCGCGCTCGAACTGCTGGCCATATTCCTGACCCACCACTTCGGCGAGTTGGGTGCGGACCTGGTTCAGCAGGTCCGGCTGTCCCTTGGCGTCGCCGCGCTCGATCCTGTTGAGCTGCACGACGAAATAGCCGCGATCCTGGCCGATGGGGAGCGTCTTGACCGTGTTGGCCGCCATGGCGAACAGGATCGCCACTTCGGCCGGCGGGCGCTGCTGACCGCGCATGATGTCGGCGCGGCGACCACCCAGCTGCTGCGGCGCGGGCAGCTTGACGCCCGCCTGCGCGATCGCGTCGGACAGCTTTGCGCCCTTGGCGACCTTCGCCTGGATCTGCTCGGCCAGCGCCTTCGCCTTCCGGTTGCCCTCGTTCAGCTTGTACTGCGCCAGCACCAGTTGCCTGACCTCGGCGATCGGCGGCGGCGCGGCGGCGACGATCTCGCCCGGCGCGGCCAGCGCATAGCGCTTGTCGGGCGTGATCGGGATCAGCTGCGCGTCATCGTCGGCGCTCATGCCGAACACCGGCGCGAGCAGCGGCTGAAGGTCCGGCCCGGCGGTGTAGGCGGCATCGCGCACCTGCTTTCCGGTCGCCAGCACCAGAGGGCTGGTTTCCAGCTTGAGGCCATTGTCCTTCACCACTTCCTCGAACGTGCCCCCATCGGCGACGGCATCCTCCAGCTTGCCGGTGAAGTCGGTCAGCAGCTGCTTTTCCTTCTGCGCGCGCAGCTTTTCGACGATCTCGCCGCGCACCGCCCCCAGCGGACGGGCAGGTGTGTCCTTGACCGCCGTGACGCGCAGCAGCAGCCAGCCGAGCGGGGCGCGCACCGGCCCGACCAGCTCGCCCTGCCTGGCGGCCCAGGCGGCGTCCGCGACGGCCTTGCCCGCCGACGCGGTCAGCGCCTCGCGGCTCTGGTCGGAAAGGGTTGCGACCGCAAGGCCGGCGCCCTGCGCGGCGGCGGAAAGGCTCTTGCCGCCTTTCACCTGCGCCGCGATCGCCTTCGCGCCCGCCTCGGTCGGCAGCACCAGCTGCTCGACGCTGCGGCTCTGCCGGGCGGCATAGCTCGCCTTGTCGCGATTATAGGCGGCGCTCACGTCCGCTTCGGTCGGCTGCGCGGCCTGCGCGAAACGGCTGGCGTCGATGATGGCGTAACGGATGCGGCGCTGCTCGGGAATGGTGAAGCGCGCGCTGTTCTTCCGGTAAAAATCGTTCAGCTGCGCGTCGGTCGGATTCTTTTCGTCGAGGAAGGCGACGGCCGGGATGGCCGCGACCGTGCCCTGCCGCGCTTCGAGCAGCAGCGAGGCATAGGGCAGCACTTGGCTGTCGGTCAGCTTCGCGCCAAGGCCCACCGGCCCCAGCAGGTGGCGTTGCAGGATTTCGCGGCTGATGTCGTCGCGCAGCGCCTGCTCGGTCAGCCGCTCGCGCACCAGCAGGGCGCGGAACTGATCCTGGCTGAAATTGCCGGCCGCATCCTGAAAGGCGGGGATCTGCGCGATCTGCGCATCGACCAGCCGCTTGGAAATATGCACGTCCTGATCGTCGGCGAAGGCCTTGAGCGTCAGCGACGCGACCAGCTGGTCATAGACTTGCGCCGCGCCGCCCTGCGCCAGGAAATCGACGATCTGGAGGCCGGGATTGGAGCGGCGGGCATTTTCGAACACCCGCTGCACCCGGTCCTGCAATTCGGCATCGGTGAGCGTGTAGCCCTTCGCCTTGGCCGCCGTGCCGCCGCCGCCCAGCGCGCCGCCGAACTTGCCGCTGCTCAGGTCGCCCATGATGAAAGCGGCGGCGATGACGCCCAGGAACAGGATGGCGAACAGCGCCCCGAACTTGGAACGGATGAAGCGGCGAAAGACAGAGAGCATGGGAGTCCTGGCAACTGCGGCAATGTGGCGGACGCTTTAGGCGCGGAAGCGCGCGGCGGCAAGGCTTGCACTGGACAAATGCGTGAGGCCCGTCCATCGGCAAAACCAAGCTTTCAGGTCTGCCGGGGAGACGCTTTCCCAAGAGGCAAGCGGCGGCGGGGCCGGGGGCGACGTGCAGCAATAACAATCGAGGGAACCAAGCGGATGAACAGGCGCAAGCTGGTTGTCGGCAACTGGAAGATGAACGGGATGCGCGCGCATCTCGACGAAGTGGAGGCGATCGGCCGGATCGCCGCGCAGCACCCGGCGGTGGAGGTTGGCCTGTGCCTGCCCGCCACGCTCATCATGGCGGGATCGGAACGGCGGGGCGCGGCCTTCATCGGCGCGCAGAACTGCCACATGGACATCAGCGGCGCCTACACCGGGTCGCTGTCGGCGGACATGCTCGCCGAAGCCGGAGCCACCTGGGTCATCACCGGCCACAGCGAGCGGCGGGAGGCGCGGGGCGAAACCAACGCCGACATCGCCGCCAAGTCGGTGGCGGCGCACAAGGCCGGCATCAACGTCATCCTGTGCGTCGGCGAAACGCTGGCCGTACGGGATTCGGGCATGGCGGAGCAGGTCGTCGCCGACCAGCTGCTCGCCTCGCTGCCCGACAATGCCGCCGCCGACTGGCTGGCGATCGCCTACGAACCCATCTGGGCGATCGGCACCGGCCGCATCCCTACGATGGAGGCGGTCGCGACCATGCACGCCGCCCTGCGCAAGGCGCTCGCCAGCCGCATCGGCGCGGAGGCGGACAGAATGCGCATCCTCTATGGCGGGTCGATGAATGGCGACAATGCCGCCGACCTGATGGCGATCGCCGATGTCGACGGCGGCCTGGTCGGCGGCGCGAGCCTTTCCGCCGCCAAATTCGCGCCGATCATCGAGGCGGCCGACCAAAGGATGCAGGCGGCGGCGTAGCCGAAACTCCGTTCGCCCTGAGCGAAGTCGAAGGGCTAGGCTGAGCATAGCGAAGCCACTTCGCTTCGCTCAGTGCAGGGCTTCGACTTCGCTCAGCCAGAACGGTCTAAGAGGCGTGGGGTGCCTCACAGGTTGCCCCCGCGCCCCATCGTCGCTATGTGCGCGCCAACGCACCCCTTACCGGACACATTCGTCGCATGTTCACCTTCCTCCTCGTCGTGCAGGCCATCGTCGCGGCCCTGCTGGTCACCGTCATCCTGATGCAGAAGTCGGAAGGCGGCGGCCTGGGCGTGGGCGGCAGCCCCTCGGGCTTCATGTCCGCGCGGGGCGCGGCGGATTTCCTGACCCGTTCGACCACGATCCTCGCCAGCATCTTTGTGTTGCTGTCGATCGTCATGGCGGTGATCGCCTCGGTGCGCCATGCGCCCAGCGACATCGACACCTCGCTGGTGCGCCAGGCGCCCGCGACGCAGGGCGCGCCCGCCACGCCCAACGCCGATCCGCTGGCCGGGGCTGCCGGCAACGCGGCCTCGGCTCCGGCGTCCAACGGCGCGGTTCCGCTCGCCAACTGAACGCCTTACGCGCTCGTCCGATCTTTTTTTGAGCGCGCGTGGATTCGCGCGCTTGCCCTTTGTTGTTCCGAAAGGCTAAGCCTCTCCTCCCATGACGCGGTATATTTTCATCACCGGCGGCGTGGTCTCCTCGCTTGGCAAGGGCCTGATGGCCGCTTCGCTCGCAGCCCTGCTGCAAGCGCGAGGGTTCCGTGTGCGAATCCGCAAGTTCGACCCCTATCTCAACGTCGATCCGGGCACGATGTCGCCCTATCAGCATGGCGAAGTCTATGTGACCGACGACGGGGCGGAGACCGACCTCGACCTCGGCCATTATGAACGCTTCACCGGCGTGTCCGCGCGGCAGAGCGACAATGTGACGCAGGGTCGCGTCTACCAGACGATCATCCAGAAGGAGCGGCGGGGCGACTATCTCGGCGCGACGGTGCAGGTCATCCCGCACGTCACCGACGAGATCAAGGCCTTCGCCACGGCCGACACCGAAGGTCTGGATTTCGTCCTGTGCGAGATCGGCGGCACCGTGGGCGACATCGAATCGCTGCCCTTCATGGAAGCCATTCGGCAGCTCCATAACGATCTCGATCGCGGCCAGTCGATCTTCGTCCATGTGACCCTGGTGCCCTATATCGCCGCGGCGGGCGAACTGAAGACCAAGCCGACGCAGCACAGCGTCCGGGAACTCACCTCGCTCGGCATCCAGCCCGACATCCTGCTCTGCCGCTGCGAAAAGCCGCTGCCCGAAAGCGAACGGCGCAAGATCGCGCTCTTCTGCAACGTCCGCCCCGAAGCGGTCATCCCGGCGCTGGACGCCCGGAGCATCTATGCGGTGCCCGAACAATATCATGCCGAGGGGCTGGACCGCGAAGTGCTGCGCGCCTTCGGCATCACGGACGCGCCCGCGCCCAAGCTTGACCGCTGGACCGACATCATGGACCGCCAGCAGAACCCGGAGGGCGAGGTCACGATCGGCGTCGTGGGCAAATATGTCGGCCTGCTCGACGCCTACAAGTCGCTCTATGAAGCGCTCACCCATGGCGGCTTCGCCAACCGGGTGAAGGTCAACATCAAGTGGATCGACGCCGAACTGTTCGAAAAGGGCGACGACCTCGCCGCCAGCCTGGAGCCGGTGCACGGCATCCTGGTCCCGGGCGGCTTCGGCGTGCGTGGATCGGAAGGCAAGATCGCCTCCGTCAAATTCGCGCGCGAACGCAACGTCCCCTTCTTCGGCATCTGTCTCGGCATGCAGATGGCCTGTATCGAGGGCGCGCGCAACACGGCGGGCATCCCCGATGCCTCGACCACCGAATTTGGCGAAACGACCGAGCCGGTCGTCGGCCTCATCACCGAATGGATGAGCGCGGAAGGCTTGCAGAAGCGCACCGCCGATACCGATCTCGGCGGCACGATGCGCCTGGGGGCCTATCCCGCCAAACTCACCGGCAACAGCGTCGTCGCCGGCATCTACGGCACCAACGACATCAGCGAACGGCACCGCCACCGCTACGAAGTGAACGCCGGCTACCGCGACGCGCTGGAAAAGGGCGGCCTCATCTTCTCGGGCATGTCGCCCGACGGCACGCTCCCTGAAATCGTCGAGCGGCCCGACCATCCCTGGTTCGTGGGCGTGCAGTTCCACCCGGAACTCAAATCCAAGCCCTTCGATCCGCACCCGCTCTTCGCCAGCTTCATCGAGGCGGCGGTCAAGCAGAGCCGGCTGGTGTAACTGCTGGCCGTCATGCCAGCGAAGGCTGGCATCTCAGGCGGCCTGTCGCTCCGGCCGCCTGAGACCCAGCCCGTGCTGGGGTGACGGTTCACCCCGCCGGCGTCAGCCTGAGCAGCCGCCCCTGCGATCCCCGGCCGCCATCCTCCAGCAGCCACAGCGCGGCGTCCGGTCCCTGTTCGACCTCGCGGATGCGCGCGCCCATGTCCCACTGGTCGGCCTTGGACGCGCTCTCGCCATTGAGCTTCACCCGGACCAGGCTCTGGCTGGACAGGCCACCGATGAACAGGCTGTTCTTCCACTGCGGGAATAGATCGCCCGAATAATAGGCCAGGCCCGCCGGCGAGATCACCGGGTTCCACCAGACCTTGGGCGCCTCGAACCCGTCGCCCGGCGCATGATCGGGAATGTCGCGCCCGTCATAATGGCTGCCGTTCGACACTTTGGGATAGCCATAGTTGAGGCCGGGCTTGATGAGGTTCACCTCGTCGCCGCCCTTCGGCCCCATTTCCTGCTCCCACAGCCGCCCGTCCTTGTCGAACGCGATCCCGAGCAGGTTGCGATGGCCATAGGACCACACAGCCGGGTGAAATCCCTTGGCGGCCAGCGGATTGCCCGCGGCCGGCGTGCCGTCCAGGTTCAGGCGCAGCACCTTGCCCAGCGTCGCCTTGGGGTCCTGCGCCGGATCGAACTTCTGCCGCTCGCCATTGGTGAAGAACAGATATTTGCCGTCGGGCGAAAAGGCGATGCGCCCCGAATAATGCCCATCACCCTCGACATAGGGCGTCGCACGGAAGATCACCGTCACGCCCTCCAGCGCCGTCGCCCCGTCGCTTGCCTGGCGGAACGCGCCCCTGGCGAGCGCCACGCCCTTCACGCCGCCGCGCGCCTCGGAAAAGCTGAAATAGACCGCCTTGTCCTTCGCGAAGCTGGGGGAGAGCACCACGTCCATCAGCCCGCCTTGCCCCGCGCTGTCCACCGCCGGGATGCCCCCGACCGGTATCTTCGTGCCGTTCTTCGGATCGAACAGGATCATTTCGCCCTTCTTCTCCGTCACCAGCGCGCGTCCGTCCGGCAGGAAGGTCATCGCCCAGGGCGCGTCGAAATCGGCGATGACGGACGTCTTGAACGGCTTGTCTGTCGGTGCGGCGGCATTCTGCCCGGTCGCATTCTGTGCCGAACAGGCAATGAGGATGAGGGGCAGGGTGGTCGCCAGTGATCGCCGCATGACTCTTGTCTCCGTTCGCCCTTAGCCTGTCGAAGGGCTTTCTATTCTCCTGGTAAGAAGCGGGCTTCGACAGGCTCAGCCCGAACGGAAATGTGCAGGGATTAAAATTGTTGCAGACATTCGCTCCCCCGCCTATATCAGCAATGCTTCCTTACATCGTCAAACATGTCAGGGTCGCGGGCGCAGGTCCGCGGCGGCAACGAACCTATCTGTCTGGAGACTGCATGGCGGACATCGCCACATTGACCGACCTGATCGAGCCTGAGGTGAAAGCCCTGGGCTTTGCGCTCGTGCGCATCAAGCTCTTCGGGTCGGGCGAGGATTATACGCTCCAGATCATGGCCGAAGACCCGAAGACGAAGCAGCTCGTGATCGAGGATTGCGCCACCATCTCGCGCCGCCTGTCGGACGTGCTGGATGAGGCCGACCCGATCGAGGAAGCCTATCGCCTCGAAGTCAGCTCGCCCGGCATCGACCGTCCGCTGACTCGCCTGCACGATTTTCAGGAATGGGCCAGCCACGAAGCGAAGATCGCCACCGCCGAACTGGTCGAGGGGCGCAAGAGCTTTCGCGGTATCCTGGGTGGCACGGACGGGGAGGACATCCTCTTCACCGATGCCAAGGCGGGCGACGTGCGCATTCCCTTCGCCCTCGTCACCGACGCGAAGCTGATGCTGACCGACCGGCTGATTTCTGCTACCATGCCGCTCTCCTCCGATGGGGCGGACGAATTTGAAACCGAAGAATAAGGGTTCCTGACGTCATGGCCAACGCCATCTCCGCCAACAAGGCCGAACTGATCGCCATCGCCAATTCGGTGGCGTCGGAAAAGATGATCGACAAGGCCATCGTCATCGAGGCGATGGAGGACGCGATCCAGCGCGCCGCGCGCGCCCGCTACGGCGCCGAAAACGACATCCGCGCCAAGCTCGACCCGGACAGCGGCGACCTGCGCCTGTGGCGCGTCGTCGAAGTGGTCGATCAGGTCGAGGATTATTTCAAGCAGGTCGACCTCAAGCAGGCGCAGAAGCTGAAGAAAGACGCCGTCGTCGGCGACTTCATCGTCGATCCGCTGCCCGCCATCGACCTCGGCCGCATCGACGCGCAATCGGCCAAGCAGGTGATCTTCCAGAAGGTCCGCGACGCCGAGCGTGAGCGCCAGTATGAGGAATATAAGGACCGCGTGGGTGAGATCATCACCGGCGTCGTCAAGTCGGTCGAGTTCGGCCATGTCGTCGTCAACCTGGGCCGGGCGGAGGGCGTCATCCGCCGCGACCAGCAGATCCCGCGCGAAGTCGTCCGCGTCGGCGACCGCATCCGCTCGGTGGTGCTGAACGTCCGCCGCGAAAATCGCGGGCCGCAGATTTTCCTGAGCCGCGCGCACCCCGAATTCATGAAGAAGCTGTTCGCGCAGGAAGTCCCCGAAATCTACGACGGCGTCATCACCATCATGGCCGCCGCCCGCGATCCGGGTTCGCGCGCCAAGATCGGCGTCATCAGCCGCGACTCCAGCATCGATCCGGTCGGCGCCTGCGTCGGCATGAAGGGCAGTCGCGTCCAGGCGGTCGTGCAGGAAATGCAGGGCGAGAAGATCGACATCATCCCCTGGAGCGAGGACACCGCGACCTTCGTGGTCAACGCCCTCCAGCCCGCGCAGGTCAGCCGCGTCGTCATCGACGAGGAAGAGGAGCGGATCGAGGTGGTCGTCCCCGACGATCAGCTCAGCCTCGCCATCGGCCGCCGCGGTCAGAATGTCCGCCTCGCCAGCCAGCTGACCGGCAAGGCGATCGACATCATGACCGAGGCCGATGCGTCCGAGAAGCGCCAGAAGGAATTCGTCACCCGGTCCGAAATGTTCCAGAACGAACTGGACGTGGACGAAACGCTTTCGCAGCTGCTGGTGGCCGAAGGCTTCGGCGAGCTGGAAGAGGTCGCCTATGTCGAGATCGACGAACTCGCCTCGATCGAAGGGTTCGACGACGAACTCGCCGCCGAGTTGCAGAACCGCGCGCTCGAAGCGCTGGAACGCCGCGAAGCCGCCGCCCGCGAGGAGCGTCAGGCGCTGGGCGTAGAGGATGCGCTGGCCGACATGCCGCACCTCACCGAAGCCATGCTGGTGACACTGGGCAAGGCGGGCATCAAGACGCTGGACGACCTCGCCGACCTTGCCACCGACGAACTGGTGCAGAAGAAGCGCATCGACCAGCGCCGTCGCAAGTCGGACAGCGGCAATGAGGACAAGGGCGGCATCCTCGCCGCCTACGGCCTGACCGACGAGCAGGGCAACGAGATCATCATGGCCGCCCGCGCCCACTGGTTCGAAGAGGAAGCCTGAGTCACCATGGCGCTTGCCGATACCCGTTCTGTCGAATGCACCCGGTCGCCGCTCGCGCGGCCGGGACTGCTGGCGGCTGTCGGCTTTGCGGCTCCAGCAAGGGAGGACGCCTGTGCTGCGGACACTCCCCGATGAGAGAATAGCGCCACTCGACAGCGTTGGACTTGCCCTTTCTTCCGTGTTGGCGGAGGAGCGCGCATGACCGAACGCAAATGCATCCTGACCGGCGACCGCGCCGATCCCGACACGCTGATCCGCCTCGCCATCGGCCCGGACGGACAGGTGCTGCCCGACCTGCGCGCCAAGGCGCCGGGGCGGGGGGCCTGGATCGGCGTTACCCGCGCCGAACTCGAAACCGCGCTCGCCAAGGGCAAGCTCAAGGGCGCGCTCGCCCGCGCGTTCAAGGATGGCGCGCTCGTCATCCCGGACGACCTGCCGGCGATGATCGAGGACGGGTTGCGCAAGGCGCTGCTCGACCGGCTGGGGCTGGAGGCGCGCGCGTCGATGGTGCTCACCGGATCGGAAAAGATCGACGTCGCCTGCCGCAAGGGGCAGGTGCACTTGCTGCTCCACGCCGCCGATGCGGCGGCCGACGGCAACCGCAAGCTGGATCAGGCTCTGCGCGTCGGAGGGCAAGCGGAAGGCACGGATTTGGCGGGCGTCACCTTGCCTGTGGACCGGAACGCCCTATCTATGGCAATGGGGCGCGATAATGTCGTCCATATCGCGGTGATCGACTCGCGCGCGGCGTCACGCCTGCGCGCGGCCATAGGCCGCTTGGAAAGCTATCTGGGTTGCGCTACCGGGGCGCCTGCGCAGGCGGAGCATGTCTCCGCCGATGCGCCGGGCGTGGCCGGCTAAGCGGTGTAATAGGGCGCCGGCGGGCCTTTCCGGCCGGAGCGGAAGTGAAGGGTATAGTTCAGTCGTATGAGTGACAGCAAGGAAGACAAGCCGGTTCTGGGCCGCAAGCCGCTGGGCATCAAGCGGACCGTGGAATCCGGTCAGGTGCAGCAGCAGTTCAGCCATGGCCGCAAGAATACGGTCGTGGTCGAGGTGAAGCGGCGCCGCGTCCTGGGCAAGCCGGGCGAAACGGCCGGTGCCGCGCCCGCCGCCGCGCCTCAGGCTGATCCCACGCCCGCGCCGCGCCCTGCAGCGCCCGCGCCGCAGCAGGCCCGCCCGGCAGCGCCGGCGGCCCCCGCGCGTCCTGCGCCGCCGCAGAGCCTGATGTCGCGCCAGGAACTCCAGGCCAAGCTGCTGCGCGAGGCCGAGGAAGCCCGCATGGCCGCACTTGAGGATGCGCGTCGCCGTGAGGACGCCGCCCGCCTCGCCGCCAGCGAGGAGGAAAAGCGCCGCGCCGAGGAAAATCGCGCCGCTGCGGAGGCCGCGCCGGCCGAATCGGCTGCGCCTGCCGCCGAAGCACCCGCCGCGCCTGCCGCGCCGGAATCCGCGCCCGTCGCCGAAGCGCCTGCTGCCGCGCAGCCGGAGCGCGCTGCCGCGCCTGCGCCGGCCGCCGCCGTCACCCCGCCGCCGCGCCGCTTCACGCCTGTCACTCCGGCCAAGCGGCCCGAGCCGGCCAAGCCTGATCGCGCCAAGAAGGGCGAGGATAATCGTCGCCAGTCCGGCAAGCTGACCGTCACCCGTGCGCTCGCCGATGACGACAGCGCCCGCGCCCGCAGCCTCGCGGCCTTGAAGCGCGCCCGCGAAAAGGAACGCCGCGCCCACTATGCCGGCGGCGCGCAGCAGCGCGAGAAGCAGTCGCGTGACGTCATCGTGCCCGAAAGCATCACGGTGCAGGAACTCGCCAACCGCATGGCCGAAAAGGGCGCGGATCTGGTGAAGGCTCTGTTCAAAATGGGCACCGCCGTCACGCTCAATCAGGCGATCGATCAGGACACGGCCGAACTGCTGGTCGAGGAATTCGGCCACCGCATCCAGCGCGTGTCCGACGCCGACGTCGAAATCGGCATGGAGGGCGAGGTCGACGCGCCCGAAACGCTCAAGCCCCGCGCGCCGGTCGTGACCATCATGGGCCATGTCGATCACGGCAAGACCTCGCTCCTCGACGCGCTGCGGGGGACCGATGTGGTCGCCGGCGAAAGCGGCGGCATCACCCAGCATATCGGCGCCTATCAGGTGACGACCAAGTCCGGCGACGTGATCACCTTCCTCGATACGCCCGGCCACGAAGCCTTCTCGGAAATGCGCGCGCGCGGCGCGAACGTCACCGACATCGTCATCCTGGTGGTGGCGGCCGATGACGGGCTGATGCCGCAGACGATCGAGGCGATCAATCATACCAAGGCCGCCGGCGTGCCGATGATCGTCGCGATCAACAAGATCGACAAGCCCGAAGCCAACCCGCAGAAGGTGCGCGAGCGCCTGCTGAGCGAGGAGATCGTGGTCGAGGATATGGGCGGCGACGTTCAGGACGTGGAGGTTTCGGCGCTCAAGAAGACCGGCCTCGACGAACTGATCGAAAAGATCCTGCTCCAGGCCGAAGTCATGGAACTGACCGCCAACCCCGATCGCCAGGCCGAAGGCAATGTGATCGAGGCCCAGCTCGACAAGGGCCGCGGCGCGGTCGCCACCGTGCTGGTGCGCAAGGGCACGCTCAAGGTCGGCGACACCTTCGTCATCGGCGCGGAAAGCGGCAAGGTGCGCGCGCTCGTCAACGACAAGGGACAGCAGGTCAAGGCCGCCGGTCCCTCGACCCCGGTCGAGGTGCTGGGCCTGTCGGGCGTGCCGATGGCGGGTGATCAGCTCACGGTCGTGGAAAATGAAGCCCGCGCCCGCGAAGTCGCCGCCTACCGTCAGGAACAGGCGACCAAGAAGCGCACGACCTCCGCGCCCACCAGCTTCGAGAATATGTTCTCGGCGCTCAACACCAAGGTCATCGAATATCCTGTGGTGGTGAAGGGCGACGTGCAAGGCTCGGTCGAGGCGATCGTCTCGTCGCTCAACAAGATTTCCACCGACGAGATCAAGGTGCGTATCCTCCATTCGGGCGTCGGCGCGATCACCGAAAGCGACGTGACGCTGGCCGCCGCCAGCCGCGCGCCGCTGATCGGCTTCAACGTCCGCCCCAATGCGAAGGCGCGTCAGCTGGCGGAGCGCGAGAAAATCTCGCTGCGCTATTATGACGTGATCTATGACCTTCTGGAGGAAGTCCGCGGCGAAATGGCGGGCCAGCTGGCGCCCGAGCGCATCGAAACGGTCGTCGGCCGTGCCGAGGTGCTTCAGGTGTTCCCGGCGGGCAAGAAGGACAAGGCGGCGGGTCTGCTCGTCATGGACGGCATCATCCGCAAGGGTCTGGCCGCGCGCCTCACCCGCGACGATGTCATCGTGTCGCGCACCAACATCGCCTCGCTCCGCCGCTTCAAGGACGACGTCTCCGAAGTCCGCGCCGGCATGGAGTGCGGCGCGGTGCTCCAGGACACGAACGACATCAAGGTCGGCGACACGCTCGAACTGTTCGAGGTCGAGGAACGCCAGCGCACGCTGTAGGTTACTAACGCCGGTCAAGGAATTTAGCTACAGGCCAACTTCCTTGACCGGCTTTTATTGCACGTGTAGTTTCGTCCGGTGGATATCCGCTTTTCGAAGACGGCGATGAAGGCGCTGCTGCGATCGAACAAGCGAACGCTCATCCGTCAGAAGATCGACGATCTGGCTAATGATCCGTCTACATTGGGTGCCAATGTGAAGCGCCTGCAAGGGCGTCCCGAATATCGGTTGCGGGTTCAGGACTGGCGGGTCATCTTTCGCATCGAGCAGGACATCCTCTGGATAGACGATATAGCGCCGCGTGGATCGGCCTACGAGGTGAACCCATGACAGTTCAGATAGTCGAGATCGCCGGCCAGAAGATCGCCATGCTGCCGATTGAGGATTATCAACGGCTTACAGAGGCAGCCGAAGATAGAGACGATATTCAGGCGGCGATCGACGCCGAGCAGCGGGCGTCGGCCGGTGAGGAATATGTGCCTGCATACGTTGTCGACCAAATGCTGGTCGGAAAGAGCGCCCTCTATGCGTGGCGAAAATATCGGAAGGTAACGCTGGAAGATCTTGGCGACCGTGTCGGCTGTTCGCATTCGCATCTCAGTAATGTGGAGCGTGGACTGAAGGCTGGGTCTTTCTCTCTCTGGCGCAAATTGGCGACGGAATTGCATCTTTCCCTTGACGATTTGGTGCCCGAGGATTGACATGACTGTTCCAAATGAAGGCCCCTCCGTCCGCCTGCTCCGTGTGGGCGAGCAGGTGCGCCATGTCCTGTCCGACATTCTCCAGCGCGGCGACGTGCATGACGATGTGCTGGCCAGCCATGTCGTCAGCGTCACCGAAGTGCGCATGTCGCCCGACCTGCGCCACGCGACCGTGTTCGTGAAATCGCTGCTGGGGCAGGATGAGGCGGCGGTGCTGAAGGCGCTGCGCACCAACACCGCCTATCTCCAGCGCGAAGTGGCGCACCGCATCCGCCTCAAATATGCCGCGAAACTGAAATTCCTCGCCGATGAGAGCTTCGACGAGGGCAGCCATATCGACCGGCTGCTGCGCGACCCCAAGGTCGCGCGCGATCTGGAGCCGGACGCGGACGAATAGGCCCGCGCTGCTCGACGGCACGGGGCGCACGCGCTAACAGCGTCTTGCCCATGATCGACAGGGGGATGCGCATGACGAAATTCTGGACCATCGGGCTTGCCCTTGCCGCGCTCGGCCTGCCCGCCGCCGCGAAGGAGCCGGCGATCCATCCGGCCGTCATCGCCGATCCCCGCCCGGACGCGGCCAATCCCGCCGGCATGAGCGTCTTCGTCATTCCGGTCGAGGACGGGGCGATGAACGCGGTCATGTACACCGCGGCGGGCGCGGGCACGCATCCCACGCTGCTGCTGCTGCACGGCTTTCCCGGCAACGAACAGAATCTCGACCTGGCGCAGGCCGCGCGCCGCGCCGGCTGGAACGTGCTGACGCTGCATTATCGCGGGTCGTGGGGCAGCCCGGGCCGCTTCTCCTTTGGCGGCGCGTCGCAGGACGCCTTCGCCGCGCTCCAGTTCCTGCAACAGCCCGCCAAGGTCGCCAGATTTCACATCGACACCAGCGCGATCGTGGTCGCCGGGCACAGCATGGGCGGCTTCATGGCCGCGGACGCCGCCGCCGCCGAACCGCGCGTCGCCGGCCTGTTCCTGATCGACCCGTGGGATCCCGCGCAGACCGCCGCGTCGCTCGCCACGGCAGAGGGCGAGGCGGCATGGAAGGCCGAAGTCGCGGGCGACCTGCCGCCGCTTGCCGGCGCCACCTATGAAAGCCTGACCGGCGAGATCAGGGGGCAGAGCGACAAGTTCGACCTCGGCCGCCGCCTCGCCGGCTATGGCCGCCGTCCCCTGAGCATCATCGGTGCGGAGCGCGGCATCGGGGCGCAGGCCCGCAAGGCCGCCGCTGATGCGCAGGGGGCCAACCCTGACGCACGCCTCACCATCTGGCCGACCGATCACAGTTTCTCGGACAAGCGTATCGCGCTCGCCGACGCGCTGGTCCGGTTCCTCGCTGGCGTCGCGCCCACGATCCGCTGAGGCCGCCCCGCATGGCGAAGCTCTATTTCTACTACAGCTCGATGAACGCGGGGAAATCCGCGACCCTGCTCCAGTCGGACTTCAACTATCGCGAGCGCGGCATGGACACGATGCTGTGGACCGCCGCGCTGGACGATCGCTACGGCGGCGGGCGCATCGTGTCGCGCATCGGGCTGGAGGCGCGCGCCCATCTGTTCGACGGCGACACCGACATGCTGGCCGCCGTCGCCGCGCAGCATGACGCGACGCCCCTGTCCTGCGTGCTGGTGGACGAGGCGCAGTTCCTGAGCGAAGCGCAGGTTTGGCAACTTGGCGACGTGGCGGACCGGATCGGCGTGCCTGTCCTCTGCTACGGCATCCGCACCGATTTTCAGGGACAGCTTTTTTCCGGCAGCGCCGCGTTGCTGGCCCTCGCCGACGTGCTGAGCGAGATCAAGACGGTCTGCGATTGCGGGCGCAAGGCGACGATGAACCTGCGCGTCGACGGGCAGGGACGGGCGATCCGGCAGGGCGACCAGACCGAGATCGGCGGCAACGACCGTTATGTGGCGCTGTGCCGCCGCCATTTCGTCGCGCAGATGCGGGGCTGACAGCGCGGTCCGGCGCCGCTAGACCGCGCCGCCATGCATGGCTGGATCATCCTCGACAAACCGCACGGCTTGGGCTCCACCCAGGCGGTGAGCGCGGTCAAGCGTGCGCTTCGCACGGCAGGGGCCGGCAAATGGAAGGTCGGCCATGGCGGCACGCTCGATCCGCTGGCGACGGGCGTGCTGCCGATCGCGGTGGGCGAGGCGACCAAACTCGCCGGGCGGATGCTCGATGCGAGCAAGATATATGATTTTACTGTCTCACTCGGTGTTCAGACCGACACGCTCGACCTCGAAGGCAAGCCGATCGCCACCAGCGATCATCGCCCCACGCTGGCGGAGGTGGAGGCGATCCTCCCCCGTTTCACCGGCGCGATCGAGCAAGCCCCGCCCGCCTACAGCGCGATCCTCATCGACGGCCAGCGCGCCTACGACCTCGCCCGCAAGGGCGAGGAGGTGGCGATGAAGACGAGGTCAGTGACGATCCATTCTCTAACCGCCGTTCGGTTCGAGCCTGTCGAGAACCCTGGGCAAGGATTCTCGACAAGCTCCAACCGGACGGAAGCGGGCGTTCTGGCCTCTGTCACCCTCACCGCCCATGTTTCGAAGGGCACCTATATCCGCTCCCTTGCCCGCGACATCGCGCTGGCGCTCGGCACGGTCGGCCATGTCACCATGCTCCGCCGCATCAAGGCCGGCCCCTTCACGCTCGAGCCGGCGATTTCGCTGGACAAACTGGACGAAGCTGCTAGGGGCGGCGACTTCGGTGGCGTGATGCTGCCGTTGACGGCGGGGCTGGACGACATCCCGGCTCTCCCCGTCACTCCCGATGAAGCATTGGCTCTCCGCCAGGGGAAGGTGCTGATCGGGAAACCGCACACCGGTCTCCTGCTGGCGATGCTGGGCGATACGCCCGTCGCGCTGGTGGAGTCCAGTGGCCCTGAAATCAGGGTGGTGCGCGGCTTCAATCTCCAGACATGAAAGGAAGCCCGATGTCGATTACCGCTGAGCGCAAGGAAGCGCTGATCAAGGAACATGCCCGCGCCGAAGGCGACACCGGTTCGCCCGAAGTCCAGGTTGCGATCCTCTCGGAGCGCATCGCCAACCTGACCGAGCATTTCAAGGGTCACCACAAGGATAACCACAGCCGTCGCGGCCTGCTGATGCTGGTCAACAAGCGCCGTTCGCTGCTGGACTATCTCAAGAAGAAGGATGAGGGCCGCTACAGCGACCTCATCGCCAAGCTGGGCCTGCGCAAGTAAGTCTGCTATAGAAGGAACGGCCCCAGTCGGGGCCGTTTTTCGATTCTGACAACATGACTCCGGGCAATCCGGCACGGCGTCATGATCCGGGGAATGTCCCCACCACCGTTCGGGCTGAGCGAAGTCGAAGCCCACGGCCGAACGAAGAGAGGCAGGAAGCCTTTGCTTCGCTCAGGCGCGCCCTTCGACAGGCTCAGGGCGAACGGTATGAGGAGTTCGCTCCTCACACATGGGTCGCAACGACCCGCCAAAGGCCCCGCCCGGCAATAGGGCCGCGCGGGCGAAGGAAAAAAGCATGTTTGATGTAAAGAAAGTTTCGATCGAGCTGGCAGGCAAGACCCTGACTCTCGAAACCGGCCGCATTGCGCGTCAGGCCGACGCCGCCGTGCTGGCGACCTATGGCGAGACGGTGGTGCTGTGCGCCGTGACCGCCGCCAAATCGGTCAAGGACGGGCAGGACTTCTTCCCGCTCACCGTCCACTATCAGGAAAAATACTCGGCCGCCGGCCGCATCCCCGGCGGCTTCTTCAAGCGGGAGCGCGGCGCGACGGAAAAGGAAACGCTGGTTTCCCGCCTGATCGACCGCCCGGTCCGCCCGCTCTTTCCCGAGGGCTTCTATAACGAAATCAACGTCATCGCCCAGGTGCTGAGCTTCGACGGCGAAAGCGAGCCGGACATCGTCGCGATGATCGCCGCCTCGGCCGCGCTCACCCTGTCGGGCGTGCCCTTCCTGGGCCCGATCGGCGCGGCGCGCGTCGGCTACAAGGATGGCGAATATCAGCTCAACCCCTCGCTCGACGACGTGAAGGAAGGCGACCTCGACCTGGTCGTCGCCGCCACCCACGACGCGGTGATGATGGTCGAATCCGAAGCCAGGGAACTGTCGGAAGACGTGATGCTGGGCGCCGTCCTCTTCGCGCACGAAGCGTCGAAGAAGATCGTCAATGCGATCATCGACCTCGCCGAACAGGCCGCGAAGGATCCGTGGGACATCGCCAAGGGCGACGACCTCGACGACCTCAAGAAGAAGCTCAAGAAGCTGATCGGCAAGGACATCGCGGCCGCCTACAAGCTGACCGACAAGTCGGCCCGCTCGAACGCACTCAACGAAGCCCGCGCCAAGGCGAAGGCGTATTTCGCGGAAGAGGGCCTCGACGCCCAGACCGTGATGGCCGGCATCAAGCTCACCAAGAAGCTGGAAGCCGAGATCGTCCGCACCGCCATCCTCAAGGAAGGCAAGCGCATCGACGGCCGCACCACCACGCAGATCCGCCCGATCGAGGCGATGGTCGGCTTCCTGCCGCGCACCCATGGTTCGGCGCTGTTCACCCGCGGCGAAACGCAGGCGATCTGCACCACCACGCTGGGCACCAAGGACGCCGAGCAGATGATCGACGGCCTGACCGGCCTGCACTACGAAAACTTCATGCTGCACTACAACTTCCCGCCCTATTCGGTCGGTGAAGTCGGCCGCTTCGGCGCGCCGGGCCGTCGTGAAGTCGGTCATGGCAAGCTCGCCTGGCGCGCGCTGCACCCCGTGCTGCCGAGCAAGGACGAATTCCCCTATACCATCCGCGTCCTGTCCGACATCACCGAGTCCAACGGCTCCTCCTCGATGGCGACCGTCTGCGGCGGCTCGCTCTCGATGATGGACGCCGGCGTTCCGCTGAAGCGTCCGGTGTCGGGCATCGCCATGGGCCTCATCCTGGAAGGCAAGGATTTCGCGGTCATCAGCGACATTCTGGGCGACGAGGATCACCTGGGCGACATGGACTTCAAGGTGGCGGGCACGGAAGCGGGCATCACCACCATGCAGATGGACATCAAGGTCGCCGGCATCACGCAGGAAATCTTCGAAGTCGCGCTGCGTCAGGCGAAGGAAGGCCGCGCCCACATCCTGGGTGAGATGAGCAAGGCGCTGTCCTCGACCCGCACCGAGCTGTCGGCCCATGCCCCGCGCATCGAGACGATCCAGATCGACAAGTCGAAGATCCGCGACGTCATCGGCACCGGCGGCAAGGTCATCCGCGAGATCGTCGCGGAAACCGGCGCGAAGGTCGACATCGACGACGAAGGCATCATCAAGATCAGTTCGTCCGACATCGCGCAGATCGAAGCCGCCAAGAAGTGGATCCTCGGCATCGTCGAGGAAGCGGAAGTCGGCAAGATCTACACCGGCAAGGTCGTCAACATCGTCGATTTCGGCGCGTTCGTGAACTTCATGGGCGGCAAGGACGGCCTCGTCCACGTCTCCGAGATGCGCAACGAGCGCGTCGAAAAGCCGACCGACGTCGTGTCGGAAGGCCAGGAAGTGAAGGTCAAGGTTCTGGAGATCGACCCGCGCGGCAAGGTGCGCCTGTCCATGCGCGTCGTCGATCAGGAAACCGGCGCGGAACTGGAGGACACCCGTCCCGCCCGCGAACCGCGTGAACCGCGCGGCGACCGGGGCGATCGTGGCCCGCGCCGTGACGGCGAAGGCCGGGGCGACCGGGGCCGTGGCGGCCGTGATCGCGGCCCGCGTCGCGACGGCGGGGACCGGGGTCCGCGTCGTGAGCGCGGCGAAGGCGGCAATGACGACGGTCCGTCCGGCGGCTTGCCCGATTTCCTGACGCAGGACTGATCGGGACGGCCGCGCCGCGCGGCCGACATGACATAAAGATATGAAATGGGGTGTTCGCTGGTAGCGGATACCCCATTTTAGGTAGGAACCTCCCGTGAACTGATCTGGATCAAGGCGGATCGGGAAAGTTATGCTACTGTAATGACGGGGCCGCGGGAAAATTCATGCAGCGTAGAAATGAACGCTTTGTCGAACGCCTGCCGCTCGTCCTTGACCGGCCGGTCTATGCCTATGCCATAACGCTGTGTTTCTGCGGCTTCGCGCTGCTGCTGCGCCACGCGGCGGAGCCGCTGCTGCCGGTGGGCTATCCCTTCGTCACCTTCTTCCCGGCGGTGATCCTGTCCTCCTTCCTGTTCGGCGTGCGCCCCGGCATCTTCGCGGCCCTGCTGTGCGGCCTGCTGTCCTGGTACGTGTTCATCCCGCCCTATCACGGGTTCGCGATCAACCCCGGCGTCGTGGTTGCAATGCTGTTCTATACCGGTGTGGTGACGGTCGACATCCTGCTGATCCACTTCATGCAGCGGGCCAATTTCCATCTGGCGGTGGAGCGCGAACGCAACCGCGCGCTGGCCGAAAATCGCGAACTGCTGTTCCACGAACTGCAACATCGCGTGTCCAACAATCTTCAGGTTGTCGCCGCCATGCTGGCGCTGCAACGCCGCCATGTCGATCATGAGGTCGCCCGCCGCGCGCTGGACGACGCATCGGGCCGGCTGGCGCTGGTCGGGCGGATCAGCCGGGCGCTCTACGATCCGTCGGGGGCGGGGCAGGACATGCGCGCCTTCCTCTCGACCCTCACCGCCGACATCGTGGACGCCAGCGGCCGTGCCGACATCGCCGTCATGGTGGAGGCGCCCGAGGGGCTGCAACTCGACCCCAATGTCACGGTGCCGCTGGCGCTGATCGTGGCCGAAGCGGTCAGCAACGCCATCGAACATGGACTGCCCGATTGCGCCGGCGCCGTCCGCGTCCGGCTGGAGCGCACCGGCGGCGACCTATGCCTGGAGATCGCCGACGACGGGCAGGGCATCGCCCCCGATTTCCAGATCGGGCGGGAGCAGACCTCGCTGGGCCTGCGCATCGCCAATGCGCTGGCGGCGCAGCTCGGCGGCCGGTTCGCGCTGCTGCCGGGGGATGGGCGGGGGGCCATCGCCCGCCTTGATCTTCCCGGCGCGGCAGAGCTTTGATCGCGCGACATTCTGCCGCTTGGCGGGCGCGCGTCGCTCCGCTATGACCCGCCCATGCTGATGAAAACCCTGACGCGCATGGGCGCTGTCTCCGCTCCGATTCTGCTCGCCGCTTTCCTGTCCGGGTGCGCGACGTCGAAGAACAAGGCCGACACCCAATATGTCGCCCGCGACGTGTCGACCCTCTACAACAGCGGCAAGGCGCGGCTCGACCGCGGCCAGTACAAGCTCGCTGCCGCCCTGTTCGACGAAGTGGAGCGCCAGCATCCCTATTCGCCTTGGGCGCGCCGCGCGCAGCTCATGTCGGCGTTCAGCTATTATATGAACCAGGATTATGCCGAATCCATCTCGGCCTCGCAGCGTTTCCTCTCGATCCACACGGGCAACAAGGACGCGCCCTACGCTTATTATCTGATCGCGCTCTGCTATTATGAGCAGATCGCCGACGTCACCCGCGACCAGAAGATCACGCAGCAGGCTCTGGACGCGCTCGGCGAACTGATCCGCCGCTATCCCGAAACCCGCTACGCCGCCGACGCCCGGCTGAAGGTCGATCTCGTCAACGATCACCTGGCCGGCAAGGAAATGGAGATCGGCCGCTTCTATCAGCGCCGCGGCCAGTGGCTGGCCGCCACGCTGCGCTTCCGCACCGTGATCGACAAATATCAGACGACCACCCACACGCCCGAAGCCCTCGAACGGCTGGTCGAATCCTATCTTTCCCTCGGCATCCCGGCCGAAGCGCAGCGCGCCGCCGCGGTGCTGGGCCGCAACTATCCGGGTTCGGAATGGTATGAGCGCAGCTACAAGCTGATGGAGCGGCATGGCGGCAAGGCGTAAGCCACGCCGGAGTAGCAACGCTGTTCCCCGGCGAAGGCCGGGGTCCAGTTCGACGCCATCCACTGGCCCCCGGCTTTCGCCGGGGAACGGCACCGCTGCGATGTTCCTTTTTTGTGCTTCTTTCGGTACAAGCGCGCCATGCTGACCAGTCTCGCCATCCGCAATGTCGTGCTGATCGAGGCGCTGGACCTGGAGTTCGGCGGCGGCCTGTCCGTCCTGACCGGTGAAACCGGCGCGGGCAAGTCGATCCTGCTCGATTCGCTGGGGCTGGCGCTCGGCGCGCGGGCGGACAGCGGGCTGGTGCGGGCAGGGGAGGCGCAGGCCAGCGTCGTCGCTGCCTTCGATCCGCCATTACCCGGCACCCGCGCCGCCGCGCTGCTCGCCGACAACGGCATCGAGAGCGAAGCGGGCGAGCCGCTGCTCATCCGCCGCACGCTGAAGGCCGATGGCGGCAGCCGCGCTTTCGTCAACGATCAGCCCTGTTCCGCCGCCTTGCTGCGCGACCTGGGCGGCACGCTGGTGGAAATTCACGGCCAGCATGACGATCGCGGCCTGCTCAACCCGCGCGGCCACCGGGCGCTGCTCGACGCTTATGGGCGCTGCGACACGAGCGCGGTGGCGACCGCCCACGCCGCATGGCGAACCGCCGCCGCCGCGCTTGCAGAAGCGCGCGCTACGGTCGAGAACGCCGCGCGCGACCGCGATTATCTCACCCACGCGGTCGCGGAACTCGCCAAATTCTCGCCCGAACCCGGCGAGGAAGAGACGCTCGCCACGGAGCGCGCCACCATGCAGAAGGGCGCGCGCCTGTCCGACGACCTGTCTGCCGTCAGCGACTGCCTGACCGGATCGGACGGCGGCCTCGCCCAACTCCGCCAGGCCGCCCGCCGCCTCGACCGCATCGCCGGGGAGGAGCCGCTGCTCGCCGCCGTTCTCGAAGCGCTCGACCGGGCGGTGGTGGAAGCGGGCGAGGCGGAGGATCGCCTCGCCGAAGCCGCCGAAGCGCTCTCCTTCGATCCCGCCCGGCTCGACGCCATCGAGACCCGCCTGTTCGACCTGCGCGGCCTCGCCCGCAAGCATCAGGTCGCGCCCGACGATCTCGCGGCGCTCCGCGACGATATGGCGGCGAAGCTCGCCGCGATCGAAGGTGGGGAGGAACATCTCGCCGCGCTGGAAAAGGACGTCGCCGCCAAAGCCGACGCCTATCGCGCCGCCGCCCAGGCGCTCTCCGCCGAACGCCAACTCGCCGCCGGCCGCCTCGACGCCGCCGTCGCCGGCGAACTCGCGCCGCTCAAACTGGACGCCGCCCGCTTTCGCACCGTGGTCGCGCAACTGGACGAAGGGCAGTGGAGCGCGCAGGGCATGGACCGGGTGGAATTCGAAATCTCGACCAACCCCGGCGCGCCCTTCGCCCCGCTGGCGAAGATCGCGTCGGGCGGCGAACTCTCCCGCTTCATCCTGGCCTTGAAGGTCGCGCTGGCCGAGCGGGGCGGGGCGGACACGTTGATCTTCGACGAGATCGACCGGGGCGTCGGTGGCGCGGTCGCAGACGCGATCGGCGAACGCCTCGCCCGCTTGGCGCAGAGCAACCAGATCCTCGTCGTCACCCACAGCCCGCAGGTCGCGGCGCGCGGCGCGGGGCATCTCCTCATCGCGAAATCCAGCGCCAGTAAAAATGGGGGCACCGTCACCCGCACCGGCGTCCACGCGCTGAACGACAGGGAACGCCGCGAGGAAATCGCCCGGATGCTGTCGGGCGCGGAAATCACGGTCGAGGCAAGGGCGCAGGCGGTGCGGTTGCTGGAGAGGGTATGACGCTCGATAGGGAAACGAGGGCGGACTTATTCCTAATGCTCTGCGGCATAGTGTTTTTCCTTGCGTCATTTTTCGGCACTATGGCGCTTTCTCTGCTGTCTTGGGTTGCGCTCAACGACCAGGGTTTTCATCCCGTTGCTGCAATATGTGTCTCGATGATGTTGCTAATTGGCATTTTGAACATGCGAGCGTCCGTGAGCCTGTTCAACAAGCCGCACCTAAGTTCGCTGGGCTGGATTATGGGACGATCGGTCGTTGCACTCTGCCCAGTTCTTGCGGCAGTCGTATTCTTGAAATGACCGACCCCGCCACCCTCACCGAAGCCGAAGCCGCCAACTGCCTGATGCGCCTCGCCAAGGAGGTCGCGCGGCACAATCGCCTGTACCACGATCAGGACGCGCCGGAGATCAGCGACGCGGCCTATGACGCGCTCATCCGCGAGAATAACGCGCTCGAAGCCGCCTTCCCGCACCTGATCCGCGCCGACTCCCCCAACGCGCAGGTCGGCGCGGCCCCCACCACGGCCCTGAAGAAAGTCCCTCACGCCGTCCGCATGATGAGCCTCGACAACGGCTTTTCGGACGAGGACATCGCCGAATTTCTCGCCCGCGTCCGCCGCTTCCTCGCGCTCCCCGATACCGAGGCGCTGGCGCTCACCGCCGAGCCGAAGATCGACGGCCTGTCCTGCTCGCTCCGCTATGAGAAGGGGGAACTCGTCCTCGCCGCCACGCGCGGCGACGGCACGACCGGGGAGGATGTGACCGCCAATGTCCGCACCATTGCCGACATCCCCCAGACGCTCAAAGGCCCGCACATCCCCGACCTGTTCGAAGTGCGCGGCGAGGTCTATATGGCGAAAGCCGATTTCGTCGCCCTCAACGCCCGCCTGCTCGCGGACGCAGACGACCCCGAAAAAGCCCGCCAGTTCGCCAACCCCCGCAACGCCGCCGCCGGATCGCTGCGCCAGAAGGACGCCGCCGTCACCGCCAGCCGCCCGCTGCGCTTCCTCGCCCATGGCTGGGGCGCGCACAGCGCCGTGCCCGCGGACACGCAGCTCGGCGTCATGCAGGCGATCGCGGCATGGGGGCTACCCGTCTCCAACCTCCTCACCCGCGTCGACAGCCTCGAAGCCCTCATCGCCCATTACCGCGCCATCGAGTCCGCCCGCGCCGACCTGCCCTTCGACATCGACGGCGTGGTCTACAAGGTGGACCGCCTCGACTGGCAGCAACGCCTCGGCTTCGTCGCAAAAGCCCCGCGCTGGGCCATCGCCCACAAATTCCCCGCCGAACGCGCGCAGACCACCCTCGAAGCCATCGACATCCAGGTCGGCCGCACCGGCAAGCTCACCCCGGTTGGCCGGCTCACCCCCGTCACGGTCGGCGGTGTCGTCGTCTCCAACGTCACGCTGCACAATGCCGACGAAATCGCGCGTCTGGGCGTCCGCCCCGGCGACCGCATCATCGTCCAGCGCGCCGGCGACGTCATCCCGCAAGTGGTGGAGAACCTCACCCGCGACGAACCGCGCGACCCCTTCCTCTTCCCCGACCATTGCCCCGTCTGCCAATCCGAAGCCGTGCGCGAGGAAGGGGAGGTGGACATACGCTGCACCGGCGGCCTCATCTGCCCCGCCCAGCGGTTCGAGCGCCTCCGTCATTTCGTCAGCCGCCCCGCACTCGACATCGAAGGGCTGGGGGAAAAGACGATCCAGGAGTTTCTCGACCTCGGCTGGATCGCCGAACCCGCCGACATCTTCCGCCTGAAGGCGCACCGCGCCGACCTGTTGGGGCGAGAGGGCTGGAAGGAGAAATCCGTCGACAATCTCCTCGCCGCGATCGAGGCGAAGCGCCAGCCCGACGCCGCGCGCCTGCTCTTCGGCCTCGGCATCCGCCACACCGGCGCGGTGACCGCCCGCGACCTGCTGAAACGCTACGCGACGCTCCCCGCCATCCGCGCGCTGGCGCAGGAGATCATCACCCTGCGCGACCAGCCGTTCGACACCCAGGCGAAACGCGACAAGGCCATTGCCGACCATATCGGCGTGGAAAATGTTGGCGCGGCGGTCGGTCACGCGCTGGCCGACTTCTTCCATGAACCCCACAATGTCGCCGCCTGGGACGACCTGCTGTCCGAAGTCTCCCCGCCGCCCTATGTCGTCGAAACCACCGCCAGCGCCGTCACCGGCAAGACGGTCGTCTTCACCGGCAAGCTGGAGACCATGAGCCGCGACGAAGCCAAGGCGCAAGCCGAGCGCCTCGGCGCCAAGGCCGCCGGTTCCGTCAGCGCCAAGACCGACCTTGTGGTCGCAGGGCCGGGTGCCGGCAGCAAACTGAAACAGGCGGCCGCGCTCGGCATAGAGGTAATCGACGAAGCCGCCTGGGCGGAACTCGTCAAGGCGGCGGGGTAGGGGCCATCCCGGAGGAGAGGCGCTACGCCGCCCCCTGCACCTTGTCCTGGGTCTTCGTCGCGAAATCGCCCGCATCATGCCGCTCGTGCAGCTGCTCTTCCAGCGGCCCGTTCGCCTTGTTGACCATGCGCCCGCGCTTCACCGCCGGCCGCGCGTCGATCTGCTGCGCCCAGCGCGTCAGATTCCTGTAGCTCGTCCCGTCGAGGAACACGTCCGCCCCCGGATAGCTGCGCCCCAGCACCACCCCGCCATACCAGGGCCAGATCGCGATGTCGGCGATCGTATAGTCGTCGCCCGCCATATACGCATGGTCCGCCAGATGCCGGTCCAGCACGTCGAGCTGCCGCTTCGCCTCCATCGCATAGCGGTTGATCGGATATTCCCATTTCTCGGGCGCATAGGCGAAGAAATGGCCGAACCCCCCGCCCAGGATCGGCGCGGCGCCCATCTGCCAGAACAGCCAGTTCAGCGTCTCGGTGCGCGCGGGGCCGTCCTTGGGCAGGAACTTGCCGAACTTCTCGGCCAGATAGACCAGGATCGATCCCGATTCGAACACCCGGCGCGGCGGCGACACGCTGCGGTCGAGCAGGGCCGGGATCTTGCTGTTGGGATTGACCTCGACAAAGCCGCTGGAAAACTGGTCGCCATCGCTGATACGGATCAGCCAGGCGTCATATTCCGCCGCGCTCACGCCCGCTTCCAGCAGCTCTTCGAGCAGGATCGTCACCTTCTGCCCGTTGGGCGTGGCGAGCGAGTAGAGCTGAAGCGGATGCGCGCCGACGGGCAGCGCCTTGTCGTGCGTCGGCCCCGCGATCGGCCGGTTGATATTGGCGAACGCGCCGCCATTGCCCTTGTCCCAGGTCCAGACTTCGGGCGGCGTGTAGGGGGTATCGCTCAAGCAACTATCCTTTCGGGCCGGAAATGACCTGCGGCAGGTAGGAAGGGGAGGCGGGCGGCACAAGGCGGCGGCCCGGCCCTTCGTCCGCTTCGTCGCATCGACATGGATTAAAACCGTCGCGCGGATAAAAAAGCGCGCACAAGCCCCTTGACGCCCTCCCTCAACAGGCCATATTCGCGCCGCTAGCACTCTCCATCGACGAGTGCTAGCAAGACGACAGTATTTTGGGAGACGGACGGGCGGATTGGGAAGAATGGACGGCTGGGCTGTCCGACCGATGCGTCTCTCGCCTCCCGGATTTGCTAGGGAAAGGCAATCAACATGGCATTTCGTCCGTTGCACGACCGTGTTCTCGTCCGCCGCATCGAAGCGGAAGCGAAGACCGCCGGTGGCATCATCATCCCCGACACCGCCAAGGAAAAGCCCCAGGAAGGCGAGATCGTCGCCGTCGGTTCCGGCTCGAAGGCCGAAGATGGCAAGGTCACCCCGCTGGATGTCCAGGCCGGCGACCGCATCCTGTTCGGCAAGTGGTCGGGCACCGAGGTGAAGGTCGACGGCGAAGACCTGCTCATCATGAAGGAATCGGACATTCTGGGCATCGTGGCGTAAAGCTGCGAACCTATCCGGTTTCCTGTTTTCCGCGAATTTTCAACGCCTGCAACGGTGTGAACTTCGCAAGATTTGCAATTCTCAAGGAAGGTGAAAGATCATGGCAGCGAAGGACGTAAAGTTTTCGCGTGACGCGCGTGAGCGCATCCTGCGTGGCGTCGACATCCTGGCCGACGCGGTCAAGGTGACCCTGGGGCCGAAGGGCCGCAACGTCGTCATCGACAAGAGCTTCGGCGCGCCCCGCATCACCAAGGACGGTGTGTCGGTCGCCAAGGAAATCGAACTCAAGGACAAGTTCGAGAATATGGGCGCGCAGATGGTGCGCGAAGTGGCGTCGAAGACCAACGACATCGCCGGTGACGGCACCACCACCGCCACCGTTCTGGCCCAGGCGATCGTGCGCGAAGGCATGAAGTCGGTCGCCGCCGGCATGAACCCGATGGACCTCAAGCGCGGCATCGACCTCGCCGTCGGCAAGGTCGTCGAAGACATCAAGTCGCGCTCGAAGCCGGTTGCCGGTTCGTCGGAAGTCGCGCAGGTCGGCATCATCTCTGCCAACGGCGACCGTGAAGTCGGCGAAAAGATCGCCGAAGCCATGGAAAAGGTCGGCAAGGAAGGCGTCATCACCGTGGAAGAGGCCAAGGGTCTCGACTTCGAGCTGGACGTCGTGGAAGGCATGCAGTTCGACCGCGGCTACCTGTCGCCCTACTTCATCACCAACCCGGAAAAGATGGCGGTCGAACTGGCTGATCCGTACATCCTGATCCACGAAAAGAAGCTCTCGAACCTCCAGTCGATCCTGCCGATCCTCGAAGCGGTGGTCCAGTCGGGCCGTCCGCTCCTGATCATCGCCGAGGACATCGAGGGCGAAGCGCTGGCGACCCTGGTCGTCAACAAACTGCGCGGCGGCCTCAAGGTCGCGGCGGTGAAGGCCCCCGGCTTCGGCGATCGCCGCAAGGCCATGCTGGAAGACATCGCCGTCCTCACCAAGGGCGAAGTCATCAGCGAAGACCTCGGCATCAAGCTCGAGAACGTGACCCTGGGTATGCTCGGCACCGCCAAGCGCGTCACCATCGACAAGGACAACACCACCATCGTCGATGGCGCGGGCGACGCCGACTCGATCAAGGGCCGCACCGAGCAGATTCGGGCGCAGATCGAAGTCACCACGTCGGACTATGACCGCGAGAAGCTCCAGGAGCGCCTCGCCAAGCTGGCCGGCGGCGTGGCCGTCATCAAGGTCGGCGGCGCGACCGAAGTCGAGGTGAAGGAGCGCAAGGACCGCGTCGACGACGCCCTGCACGCCACCCGCGCGGCGGTCGAGGAAGGTATCGTCCCCGGCGGCGGCACCGCGCTGCTCTACGCGACCAAGGTTCTCGACGGCGTCACCGGCGCCAACGACGACCAGACCCGCGGCATCGACATCGTCCGCAAGTCGCTGACCGCCCTGGTCCGCCAGATCGCGGCGAATGCCGGCCATGACGGCGCGGTCGTCTCGGGCAAGCTGCTCGACCAGACCGACACCTCGTTCGGCTTCAATGCGTCGACCGACACCTACGAAAACCTGGTCGCCGCCGGCGTCATCGACCCGACCAAGGTCGTGCGCACCGCGCTCCAGAACGCTGCCTCGGTCGCTGGTCTGCTGATCACCACCGAAGCCACCATTGCCGAGCTGCCGGAAGACAAGTCCGCCGCTCCCGCGATGCCGGGCGGCATGGGCGGCATGGGCGGCATGGACTTCTGATCCACCGTTCGCCAGTCGACAGGAAGGGGCCGGCGCTGCGATGCGCCGGCCTTTTTCGTGGCCCTTGCCTACAGCGGGACCGGCGCGGATAAGGGGGGATGGCTCCCTCTCCCGCCGCCCGCGCCGATCTCGCCCGCATCACCATCGCTCCGCTGTTCGCGCTGGCGGGCATCGCCCATCTCGCCCGGCCGGACATCTTAGCCGCGCGGATGCCGCCTGCCGTCCCGATGCCGGGTCTCGTCATCGCGCTGACCGGCCTTGCCGAACTGGCCGGCGCGGTGGGGCTATTCGTGCCGCGCACGCGCGCCCTTGCCGGCACCTTGCTCGCGCTCTACGCTGTGTGCGTCTATCCTGTGAACATCACCCATGCGGTGCAGGATCTGTCGACCGGGACCGGGCTGGGCTGGGCCTATCATTATCCCCGCCTGTTCGCGCAGCCGTTTATCTGCTGGTGGGCGCTGGCCGCCGGGGCCGTGCGTCTAGGCCGCCACAGGACATTATGATGAGGAGCCACGCGATGACGTCCAATGATCGTTCGGGACAGCCCGACAGGCGGCGCCATCCGCGCTTCGCCACGGAATTTGGCGCCGATCTCACCAAGGGCGCGCAAAGCTGGCGGGTGATCGTCGGCGATGTGTCGGCCGGCGGCGCGCTGCTCCACGATAACACGGGTCTGGCGGTGGGCGACTGGATCGTCCTCAAGGCCCGCCGGTTCGAGGCGGAGGCCCGCGTCATGTGGCTCCAGAATGGCGTCTGCGGCATCCGCTTCCCCGAAGCCGTCGATCCCGCCGAGGTCATCGCCAACAATGCGCGCGTCGCCGACGATCTATGGTCCCGCATGAAAAGCCTGGGCCAGCCCGCCGGCGTCATCCTGCCCGATGGCAAGGATCGCTAGGACGCTGCCGTCACGATCATCATGGGCAGCTGCGCCCGCACCTCGAACCCGAGCGTGCGGTAAAGCCCGATCGTGCGCTCATGGTCGGCATAGGCATGGAGGAAGGGCGTCTCGCCCCGGTCCAGCATCGCCTGCATCACCAGCCGCATCAGCGCGCCGGCCAGCCCCCGGCCGCGATGATCGGGGTGGGTGCACACCCCGCTGACCTCGGCAAAACCGGGCATCCGCATCCGCTCGCCCGCCATGGCGATCAGCCGTCCTTCCTGCCGCACGCCAATGAACCGGCCCAGCCGATGGGCATATGGGCGCATCGGCCCGGGGCGGGTCAGCCGCGCGAGGTCCAGCATCGCGGGCGCATCCGCCTCGCTCAGCACCTCCCACTTCGGCTCCCGGACCGCGCCCGGCAGCACGCGCGGCGCAACCATCTGCGCCAGCATCGCCGTCCGCGCCACGACCACGCCGGGTGGCGGCACCACTGCGTCCTTGCCCACCAGCCACAATTCCTGCTCGGGTGGCACCAGCGCCGCCAGCGCCTCCCGGTCTGACGCATCGCCGCTCGCCGTCGCGCCGAATGGCCCATGGCCCGGCTCCAGCCGACGCGCCCGCGCGTCCCCTTCGGCCAGCGCGGCCCAACCGCTCGCCAGCGTATGCCAGACAGGGTGATCGAGCAGGTGCATGGCGGCGGTCCCGGCGCTGGAGAGAAGGGCTGGGCGCGGGGTAGCAGCTATCCCTTCGGTGGCAAGTCGCTGCGTTAACCAGATGCTAAATGCAAAATGCGATCAGCGGGACGGGAACCGGAGACCCGCCATTTGCGCCTGTTGACGACATTGCTGCAAAAACGAGAGGCGCCGGCCACCGCGCATGAGGCCGACGTGCGTCGCAGCCTCGTCGAATCCCTCTATGCGTCGCCCACCTCGCTCACCATCGGTGCGGTCACGGGTGTGGCGGTGGGCATCGTCATCAGCGGCCTGTCGGAACCCGGTCCCATCCAGCAGGTGGTCGCCATCCTCTGCCTTGTCGCCAGCTTGCGCGTGGTGTCGGCCGTTTTCTTCCACCGCCAGCTCAAGCGCGGCACGGCGGTCGCCTCGCGCACCTGGGAACTGGCCTATGAACTGGGCGCCTGGGGTTACTCCGGGCTGCTCGGCCTCATGGCGTTCGTCACCCTGATCGGCTCGCGCGATCCCGTCACCCACATGCTCAGCGTATCGATGGCGACCGGCTATGCCGGCGGCATTTCCGGGCGCAACGCTGGCCGGGTGCAGATCGCCATCGGCCAGGTCTGTCTGACGCTGCTGCCCACCGCCACCGGTCTCTGGCTCCAGGGATCGACGGGCTATCGCGTGCTGTGCGTCGCGATGGTGATGATGGTCCTGGGCCTTGCCGAAATCAGCTCGACCATCCACCGCATCGTCGTGCAGGCGCTGGTCGGCCGCCGCGACAAGTCGCTGCTCGCCGAGAAGTTCGAGCGGCTGGCCCGCTTTGACAGCCTCACCGGCCTTGAAAACCGCATGGCGATGCAGATGCGCCTTCGCGACATTTTCGAGGAGAATGAGAAACGCAACGACGCCGTCACCATCCTGTGGATGGACGTGGACCGGTTTAAGGAAATCAACGACTCGCTCGGCCACATGGTCGGCGACCAGCTGCTGCGCGGCGTGGCGGAACGGCTGAACGAAGTGGTGCAGGGCAGGGGAAGGATCGCCCGCTTCGGCGGCGACGAATTCGTCATCATCTGCCAGGACATGGGCCGGGTCCATGCCGCCGCGCTTGCGCAGGAAATCATAGGCTATTTCGCCCACGGCTTCGACCTTGGCGACAATCATCTCCAGGTCACCGCCTCCATCGGCTACGCCGTCGCGCCCCAGGACGGGCGGGACATGGACGAGCTGATGCAACATGCCGACCTCGCTCTGTATGAAGCCAAGCGGGAGGGCCGAAATCGCGCCGCCAGCTTCAACTGGTCCCTTAAGGAGCGGTTCAACCGGCTGCACGAGATCGAGACGGGCCTGCGCCGGGCGCTGGATGGGGGCGAACTCAAGCTGCTGTTCCAGCCTATCGTCGATCTCTCAAGCGGGCGCATCGATGCGTGCGAGGCGCTGCTTCGTTGGGATCATCCGGTGCTGGGTCCGATCCCACCGTCCGAATTCATCCCGGTGGCCGAAGGCATGGGCATGATCGAAGCGATGACGCGGTGGGTGCTGCACGAAGCCTGCGCCGCCGCCGCCGCCTGGCCGGGCGAGGTGCGCATCGCCATCAACATCTCGCCGGCGTCGCTCAAGTCCACCGAACTGCCGGCCAATGTGATAGCCGCGCTGCTCGCCGCCGGCTTGCCCGCGCGCAGGCTGGAGCTGGAAGTCACCGAATCGATCTTCCTCGACGACAGCGGTCAGACCAACGCCGTGCTGCGCGAATTGCAGCGCATCGGCCTGCGCCTCGCGCTCGACGATTTCGGCACCGGCTATTCCTCGCTCTCCTATCTCCGCTCCTACCGGTTCGACACGCTCAAGATCGACCAGAGCTTCATGGCGGGCGTCAGCGCCAACCCGGAAGACCGCGCGATCGTCCGGGCGATCGGCAATCTGGCGCGCGACCTTGCGATGGACACGGTGGCCGAAGGCATCGAGACGCGGGATCAACTGGTCCATGCGCGGGAGGCCGGCTTCACCAACGTGCAGGGCTATCTGTTCAGCCGCCCGGTCTCGCGCGACCGGATCGAGGAAATGCTGCTCGCCGGGCCGCTGGAAGGCGCGGAGCGGCCCGATCCGGTGCAGACCCGCCGCCGCGCCTGAATATCTATCCCCGCAACCGCGTCTGCGCAGCCGCCAGCCGCCGCATCATCCGCAGGTCGCGATCGGACAGCGACAGCGCGGTGTCCGTCCACATCTCCACGATGTCGGTCAATTCCGCCAGAGTCATGGGATTGACCCGCCGCCCGGCCCGGTTGATGCCGACGTAGCCGGCATGATGCGCCGCGTGATCGCGGATCCAGCGCGCGGTCGCGGCCTCGCCCTCGCCGGTATCGACCACCTCGGTCACGATGCCCATCTCGTACATTTCATCGGCCGAATAGATGCGCCCGTCGGCGATCATCTGCCGCGCGAGCACGGGGCCGACCCGGCGCGAGAGGATGGAGTAGGCGCCCATGCCGGGAAAGAGGCCGAACAGCACTTCGGGCAGGCCGAAACGCGCCTGCCGCTCGGCGATGATGACGTCGAAGCACATCAGCGCTTCCAGCCCCCCGCCGAGCGCGTCCCCCTGCGCCAGACCGATGTTGATGATGTTCATGTCGTTGCAGTGCCAGATGCGATCGACGATCTCGCAGCAGGCGACGCCATATTTGAGCAAGGTCGCCCGGTCGCGCCGCTGGATGCATTCGGCGAACATCTCAAGGTCGCCGCCCAGGTTGAATACGCCGGGAAAGCGCGACCCCAGCACCATGAACTTGAGGAGGCCGCCCCGGTCGCCGAACACCCGCCGGCTTTCGCGCTGCCACGCCATGGTGTCGCGAATCAGCCCCAGGTTGCTGTTGGGGCGCTCCAGCGGGGTCATGAACGCCCAGAGCGTCGCAAGATCCTCGTCCCACCGCACGTCGATCTGGCCAAGGTCGAACAGCGTCGATTGGCGGAATGCCGTCTGCAGCGCATTTTCCGTAGCGGCCAGCGGCGGCAGGTCGGCCGCATCGACGAAAGCGTCTTCTTCCGCCGCCGCCCTGTCATCTCTGGTCGGATTGAACCGGCCTGAATCAATCATGTGCGTCCCCGTTTTGCTATGCAGCGTGAAGTGAACAGGCCCGCACGCAGGATGCAATCAAACGGGGAAATATTGACAGGCCGTTAACCCTTTTTAAGGCAGACTGTTGCGTCAAAGACTCGAATTTCGCGGCCCTGTGGTGGGAACTGTGACGCAAAAGCCGCAAAATGCCTCCATGGCGCAACGGATCGCTCCCCTAGGCTTTTGTTAACCTTTGTTAATTATGCTGGCCCCATGACTCAGCATCGCGCGCCATCGTCCCCCGTCACGCTCGCCCTCCATGATGCGGACGGCGAGCCCTGGCCGTTGCGGCTGTCGGCCGACTGCCTGCGCTTCATCGGCCCCTATCGCCGGGTCGAGGGCTTTCAGATCGACGCCATGGCGCTGTTCGAGGGTGTGCGCAAAGCCGGCTGATCCGTCATCCTTGTGCCCGGTGCGGTTCACGCCTAGATCGCGCGGGATGACGACATCCAGATTTTCCTTCGCCATCAGCGCCACCGATGGGAAGGCCCGGACCGGCGCGATCCAGATGCGCCGGGGCGCAATCCGCACCCCCGCCTTCATGCCGGTCGGCACCGCCGCCACGGTCAAGGCGATGCGCCCCGCAGAGGTGCGCGCCACCGGCGCCGACATCATCCTTGGCAACACCTATCATCTGATGCTGCGCCCCGGGGCCGAGCGTATGGCGCGGCTCGGCGGCCTGCATGGCTTCATGGGCTGGGAGCGGCCGATCCTGACGGACAGCGGCGGCTATCAGGTGATGAGCCTCAGCGCACTGACGAAGATGAGCGAGGAAGGCGTCGCCTTCGCCAGCCATATCGACGGGTCGAAGCATATGCTCACCCCCGAACGCTCGATGGAAATCCAGCGGCTGCTCGACAGCGACATCGTGATGGCGTTCGACGAATGCACGAAGAATGGCTGCACCCAGGATGAGGCCGCGCGCTCCATGGAGCGGTCGATGCGCTGGGCCAAGCGATCGCGCGATGCGTTCGACGCCGGCGGCGACCATGCGGCGCGCGCCGCGCTGTTCGGCATCCAGCAGGGCTCGCTGGACGAAGGGCTGCGGCGCATCTCCGCGGAAAAGCTCGTCGAGATCGGCTTCGATGGCTATGCCGTCGGCGGCCTCGCGGTGGGGGAGGGGCAGGAGGCGATGTTCGCGACCCTCGACTTCGCGCCCGACATGCTGCCCGTGGACAAGCCGCGCTACCTGATGGGCGTGGGCAAGCCCGACGACATCGTCGGCGCGGTCGAGCGCGGCATCGACATGTTCGATTGCGTGCTGCCGACCCGGTCGGGCCGCAACGGCCAGGCGTTCACCTGGGCCGGGCCGCTCAACATCCGCAACGCGAAGTTCAACGAGGATCAGGGACCGCTTGATCCGCGCTGCGGCTGTCCGGTGTGCGCGACCTGGAGCCGCGCCTATCTCCACCATCTGGTCAAGGCCGGGGAGATGCTGGGCGCGATGCTGATGACCCAGCACAATATCCATTTCTACCAGGAACTGATGGAGGGGTTGCGCGACAGCATCACCGCGGGAACGCTGGCGACCTTCGCTGCCGGTTTCCGCCGGGATTACAGGCGCGTCTGAGCGGTCAGGGCAGGACGGCAATGGCGATGGCGTAGCTGCCCGTCTCGCCATCATAGTCGAGCGGCGCGCGCAACTGCCGGGACAGGCCGGTCAGCACCCGGCCATAGCGGTCGTCCAGATGCGCCCGCATCGCGTCCGATTGCATCAGCCCGCGCGACCGCATCACCAGCATCGCCCGGCCTTCCGCCATCCCGTCCTGCTGCACCGCGATCCGCATCGCCCCCTGCGGCGCGAGCATCATGGCCAGTTCGACCAATTCGGTGACGAGGAAGGCGACCGGAACCGCCACGTCCTGGCTGATGTGGAGATTGTCGCTCTCGATCTGGATCGCGAAGCGGCGGGCGATGTGGGGCGCGGTGCCCCGCAGGCTGGCCGACAGTTCGCTGATCAGCGCCCGCACGCCGACGCCCCGATTCTCCTCCAGTTCGGCAAAATGGTTGCGGTGGACGACCGACAGCGCGTCCACCCGCCGCTGGATCGACGCATAGGCTTCGATCGCCTCCGCCTCATGCGCCGACCGCGCATGAAGGCTGATGAGGCTGGCGATGATCTGAAGATTGTTCTTGACCCGGTGATGCACTTCGCGGGTCAGCTTGCGCTGCGTGTCCAGCCCCTCCGCCATCTCGGCCTCATGCGTCGCCACGTCCTCGCTGATTTCGCGGAAGGTTTCGGCCAGCGCCTTGATCTCCTGCGCGGGCGTGCGCACCCGGCCCATCGGTTCCAGCACCGCGCCCGGCTGATAGGCTGCAACGATCCGTTGCAGCATGACCAGCGGGCGGATGAGCAGGCGGTTGACCACGAACCAGCCGACGGCGGCCGCCGCGAACCACATGACCAGCGGCAAAAACAGCGACAATAGCCGCGCCAGCGTGGCGGGCGGATCGCGGATCGTCATGGTGAGGAGGATGTCGGGCGGGTCCAGCCGCGCCGACAGGCTGCTGCTATGTCCACCCAGTTGGCGGCCGGGACGGGTGATCATCATCTGCCGATCGCCCTGCCGCAACAGCAGTTGCCGGTTCTGGATGGCGGTCGCGGGGTCCGCCACGCTTTCCAGATGCTGGCGCGAATAATAGCTGAGCGCCACGACACGACCGTCGCTGCTGCGCACCCGGCTGACCAGATAGTGGGATTGCGGCAGGATTTCCGCCATCGGCCGGGCGAAGCGGTCCTTCGCCGCAATGCCCTGCGGTTCCGCGCCGATCGATCCGCATAGCCGCCGGCCGCTGCGGTCGTAGATGTAGAAGCGCCCGTCCCGGTCGTCGTTGGCGGTCAGGAAGAAGGCGATGCGGCGGCACATGCCCTGGTCGGGGCCGGAGCGCGCGAAGGCGTTGACGGTCAGTTCCAGCGCCGTCCGGTCGGCCTGGAGGTCGGCGGTCAGCTTTCGCGCGCTCTGCGTGACGGCCACGCGCAGCAGCGCTTCCTTTTCCAGGTCGGCGCTGCGGATGGCCTGGAGCGATGCGATTAGCGCGATGAGGCCGAGTGGCAGCAGCGCCAGCGTCAGGATGAGAAACATCTTGACGCCGGTCGAACGGAAAAATTGCAGCAACGGCTCTGCGACGAAGCGGGCTGCCGGAGCGAGGCTGCCCCCGGTCATGGTTCTGCTCAGTCCAGCTTCTTCAGAAGGTCCAGCATCTCGGAGGGAATGTCTTCGTCGATGGCGCGCTGGTAGACGGTGCGCAACGCCTGCGACACATGGCCTTCCTCCTTGCCGCCGGCGGCGGGCCGCTTGCGACCGGATGTTCCCTTCACGCGCGTCTCGCGTGGGGTTGCGTCCGCTGATTTGCTGTCATCGGCCACGCCCCGCTCCGTCATTGAACAAACCAAAACAAGCCCCTCTGCAAGCCATCCGTCACGTCAGCCGGGTCGTATTTGCGGCTTTCGCGTACCACGTCAATTCGCCGCACGACATTATCCTGCGCTATCGCGCCGGAAAAAACACGGCTCTGTCAAAAAATCCATATGGGAGCGAAACAAATTCCCGCGTCGTTGGTTCCCCCATCGCACTATTTTTTACGCATGCCGAACGGGCGGCGACTGGGGGGACGGGGGCTTGCCATTGCGGCTTGGACATTCCATCCTCTCGGCGGTCGCCGATGCTTCGGGACTACTGCGCCCATGTCAGGGCAGGGAGACGATTTGACGATGTCGCTTGGACAGCAACTGCACCCCCATCTTCCGTTCCTGCGCCGCTATGCCCGCGCACTGACGGGCAGCCAGGCGCATGGCGATGCCTATGTGCGCGCCGCGCTGGAAGCGATCGTCGCGGCGCCCGAGGAATTTCCCAGCGACGTCGATCCGCGGCTCGGCCTCTATCGCACCTTCCACGCCATCTGGTCCTCCTCGCATCTGGAGGATGTGCCGGTGGCGCCGGGCGGCAGCCGCGAGGCGATCGCGCAGGCGCGTCTCGCGCGCCTCACCCCGCTGCCGCGCCAGGCGCTCCTGCTGACGGCGCTGGAGGGCTTTACCGTCGATGACGTGTCCTATCTGATCGACATGGACACGACCGAGGTCGAGGCTCTGGTGGAAGAAGCGCTGGCCGAGATCGAGGCGCAGACCCGCGCCAAGGTTCTGATCATCGAGGACGAACCGATCATCGCGATGGACATCGAAACGATCGTGCGCGACCTTGGCCACGACGTCACCGCCATCGCCGTGACGGCCGAGGATGCGGTGCGCGAAGCGCTCGCCGATCGCCCCGGCCTCGTCCTCGCCGACATCCAGCTCGCGGACGACAGCAGCGGCATCGACGCGGTGAAGGACATTCTCGCGGAATTTTCGGTGCCGGTGATCTTCATCACCGCCTTCCCGGAACGCTTGCTGACCGGCGAGCGGCCTGAACCGACCTTCCTCATCACCAAGCCGTTCCAGCGCTCGACGGTGAAGGCGGCGATCAGCCAGGCGCTGTTCTTCGACGAGGCGACCGCCCCGGCCTGAACAGCGGGCAAGCCGATTGCCGGGGAACTCCCGATCGCGCGCCGCGTTAATGATGCGTAACGATCGGGAGATGCGCCATGGCGGATCAGGAAGAACATATCGCCACCGACCAGGCCCGCGCCGGTTCGTCGCCGCATGTCGTCCGTTATGTCCTGGGCATCTCGCTGACGCTGGTGGTGGTCGGGATGCTCCTCATCCTGCTGCTGTAGTCGGACGACGGCGCGGACGCGGCATCGGTTTCTGGATGTAATTTTAGGGTACGGACGCGCATATGGCTTTGACGATGTCGGTTCATGCAGCGGAAATGGTTGCCGGTACGGGGGATGCTGCCATGAATGAAGATGCGGACGACATTGGCGGCGTCGAAGAACGGGCCCAGCTTTCGGATTCCGACTTCAAGCGCGAGCTTGCGGCGGTCATCCCGCATCTGCGCGCCTTCGGTCGCTCGCTGTCGGGCAATCGCGATCTCGCCGACGATCTCGTCCAGGAAACCCTGCTGAAGGCGTGGGCCGCGCGGGCGCGGTTCCAGGCGGGCACCAACATGCGCGCATGGACCTTCATCATCCTGCGCAACCATTATCTGTCGCAGATGCGCCGCTCGCGCTTCCGCGGCGACTGGGACGACCTGACGGCCGATCGCATCCTCGCCGCGCCGGCGGGCCAGGACAAGCATGTCGAACTGTCCGACATGCAACGCGCCCTGCTGCAACTTCCCCAGCCGCAGCGCGAGGCGCTGATCCTCGTCGGCGCGGGCGGCTTCGCCTATGAGGAAGCGGCGGAGATATGCGGCGTAGCCGTGGGCACGATCAAGAGCCGGGTGGCGCGCGGCCGGGCGGCGCTGGAGCAGATTCTCGAAAATGGCGAATTGCCGAGCCGCCGCAGCCAGCAGACCAGCGAAACCGCGGTGCTCGATGAGATCATGGACGATGTCGATCGCCTGAGCCGCGGCCGCAGCGGCACCCTGCATGAGGATTGATCGGAACGCTTCTCTTCCTTCTCCCGTTATCATGTTGAACAGGAGAAGACTCATGGTGAACGACGCCGGCGGGCATGACCGGCCACATCAGAGAACGGACCCGCCTCTGGAACGCGCGGGTGGCAGCGGCGTGGTCTTCGCGCTGGTGACCCTCGCCCTGCTCCTCGCCATCGCCTTCTTCTACCTCACCAACGACGGGCGAGACGACCGGCCGGCGGAAGCGGTCACCAGGGCGGCGGGATCCGCCGATACCGCGGCGCGCGTCGTTGGCGATGCCACGCGCGACGCGGCCGACGATCTGCGCGAAAAGCGGTAACAAGGCGTCGCGCCAGCCTGCCGCGATCATCGCCGTTCAGCATTTCTTTGCGATTTTCCTTCAGGATGCACCCTGTCGGAAAATCTTACATCCCCTGTAAGGCGTATCCGGCGAAGCTGACGGCGGACGGCGCGACGATGATTAGATTGTTCAAGCATTATGTGCCCCATGCAGTCCTGCTGCTCGGCCTGCTGGATTTCGTGCTGCTGCTCGGCGCGGCGGAGGGGGGCTGGCTGCTGCGCGCGCACCAGATCGGCATGGATGTCGATCATGTCTCCACCCGCCTTGGCCCGCTGTTGAGCTTTGCCGTCTCGGTCCAGACTGCGATGATCGCGGTCGGCGTGTACGGGCCCGAATCGCTCCAGTCGATCCGCTTCGCGCTCGCGCGGCTGCTGGTTGCGGTTTCGCTCGGCGTGATTTTCCTCTCCGTACTCTATTTTGCTCTGCCGGGCATGACGCTGTGGCGTTCCAACTCGCTCTACGCCATGGGCCTCGCGCTCGCGCTGCTGGTCGTCATGCGGCTGCTGCTGGGATCGATGCTGGGTGGCGAGGCGTTCAAGCGGCGGCTGGTCGTTCTGGGCGCCGGCAACCGCGCCAACCGGATCAAGGAACTGGAGCAAAGGCGCGGATCGGGCTTTCTCGTCGTCGGCTATATCGCCATGAACGACGGGCCGCAGGTGATCCCCGAAGCGATCAACCGCAGCGCCATCTTCAACCTCTCCGACTTCGTCGTGCGCCTCAACGCCAGCGAGGTCGTGCTCGCGCTGGAGGAGCGGCGCAACGCCATTCCCATGGCGGACCTGCTGCGCATCAAGACCACCGGCGTTCATGTGAACGACCTCTCGACCTTCCTGGAGCGCGAAACCGGTCGCGTCGATCTGGCCAGCGTCAATCCGAGCTGGCTGATCTTCTCCGACGGCTTTTCCGCCGGCCGCCGCCTGTCCAGCCTGTCCAAACGCCTGTTCGACATCATCGCCAGCACCATCCTGCTCGTGCTGACCGGGCCGATCATCCTGCTCGCCGCGATCCTCGTGAAGCTCGACAGCAAGGGACCGGCCTTCTACCGGCAACAGCGCGTCGGCCTCTATGGCGAGGAATTCTGGATCGTGAAGCTGCGCACCATGCGGCAGGACGCGGAAGTCGCGGGTCAGGCGGTCTGGGCGGAAAAGGATGATCCGCGCATCACCCGCCTCGGCTACTGGCTGCGCAAGCTGCGCATCGACGAACTGCCGCAGACCTGGACCGTGCTGAAGGGCGAGATGAGCTTCGTCGGGCCCCGCCCGGAGCGCCGCCAGTTCGTGGAGGATCTGGAGCAGCATCTGCGCTATTATGCGGAAAGGCACATGGTGAAGCCCGGCATCACCGGCTGGGCGCAGATCAACTATCCCTATGGCGCGTCGATCGAGGACGCCCGGCACAAGCTGGAATATGACCTCTACTACGCAAAGAACTACACGCCCTTCCTCGACCTCCTGATCCTGCTCCAGACGCTGCGGGTCATCCTCTGGTCCGACGGCGCGCGGTAAGGGCGGCGGCTGATGGGCGCGGTCCTGCAATTTGTCGGCGACTGGGGCCATGCGCTGGCCGCCGTGCTGTTCGCTGCGCTCGGCATCTTCCTGCTGCGCCGCCGCGACGACGCGCCCGAACCGCGCCTGATCGCCGCCGCGCTGCTGATGACCTCCTGCTGGGCGCTCTATGTCTCGTTCGGCGGCGTGTCGAAACCATTGTCCGGCATTGTCGAGAGCATCCGCAACGCGGCCTGGCTGCTCGCTCTCTTCGTCATGCTCCGGCGCGGCCCGGCGGGACGGGCGGGCGCGCTGCGCGCGGTCGCCGCCGTCTATGCGGCGGTCGCGGGGCTGATCCTGCTCCAGACCTTCACCGATCTCACCTGGCGGCAATTGCCGGTGGCAAGCGATCTTCACCATGCCCTCGTCACCTGCTCGCTCATCCTGCGGATGATGACCGCGATCGGCAGCCTTCTGCTCGTCCACCATCTCTATACCGTCTGGCCGTCGCGCGAGCGGGGCGGCGCGGCGCTGCTGCTGGGCGCGCTGGCGGCGATGTGGACCTATGACCTTGCCCTTTATGCGCTCTGCTACGCGGTGCCCTGGCGGGTGGGCGAACTCTATGCGCTGCGCGGACCGCTGATGGCGCTGCTCACGCCCGTCATCGCCGTCGGGATGCGCAAGGGGCTGCGCGGCCAGCTGCAACTGTCCCGCATTCTCGCGGTTCAGTCGCTCTCGGTCGCCGCCGCCGCCTTCTATGTGCTGGTGCTGGTGGCGCTCGCCGTGCTGATCGAGATGGTCGCCGGCCCCTATGCCCGCGCGATCGAGATCGCCGCCGTCTTCTTCACCGCCGTCACCGCGCTCGTGCTGCTGCCCTCGCCGGCGCTCCGCGCCTTCTGGAAGGTGCAGGTCGCCAAGCATTTCTTCCAGCACCGCTATGACTATCGCACCGAATGGATGCGGTTCGGCGATACGATCGGCCGTCCGGGCGAGGATGCCGCGCCGCTCGGCGAGCGGGTGGCAAAGGCGGTGGCCGACATCACCGACAGCCCCGCCGCGCTGCTCCTGCTGCGCGACGAATCCGGCGCGCTGGCGTTCGAAACCCAGTGGAACTGGGGCGATGACATGCCCGCGGCCGAACCGGTCGCGCCCGACGCCGCGCGGCGGCTGGAACAGAGCGGCTGGATCGTCGATTTCGCGCGGCTCGGGGCGGGGGAGGGCGCGCTGTCGCTGCCTGGCTGGATGACGCAGGATCGCCGCGCCTGGGCGCTGGTGCCGCTCATTCACTATGACCGGCTGATTGGCGCCATCCTGCTCGCCCGGCCGCCGATCGACCGCCGGCTCGACTGGGAGGATTTCGACATGCTGCGCGCCGCCGGGCGGCAGGCGGCGACCCATATCGCCGAGGCGCAAGGGCAGCAGGCGCTCGGCGACGCGCAGCGGTTCGACGAATTCAACCGCCGCTTCGCCTTCATCGCCCACGACATCAAGAATCTGGTCAGCCAGCTTTCGCTGCTCGCCCGCAATGCGGAGCGCCACGCCGACAATCCCGATTTCCGCGCCGACATGGTGCTGACGCTCAAGGAGTCGGTGGGCAAGATGAACGACATGCTCGCCCGCCTGTCGCAGCATCACAAGGCGCGTCCCGAAGACCCGCGCCCCACGCCGCTGCGCGACCTCGCCCTCTCGGTCGCCCGCAGCCGCGCGCGGCAACACGGCGTCGAGGTGACGGGCGATTCGCCGCTCGCCATGGCCGACCCGGCGCGGGTCGAGCAGATACTCGTCCATCTGGTGCAGAACGCCATCGACGCCAGCCCGGCCGACCGCCCGGTCGCAATCCGCCTGTCCGCCGACGACCGCGACGCCGTCATCGACATCATCGACCGCGGCAGCGGCATGAGCGCCGAATATGTCCGGCGCGACCTGTTCAAGCCCTTCTCCTCCAGCAAGGCGGGGGGCTTTGGCCTCGGCGCGTTCGAGGCGCGCAGCCTTGCCGAAGCGATGGGCGGCAGCATCGCGGTCGAAAGCCAGCCGGGCGTCGGCAGCCGCTTCACCCTGCGCCTTCCCCTCGCGCCCGTGATCGCGACAGCGATCGAGACACAAGAAAGGGCCGCCTGAGATGAGCGACACCCGCCCCAAATTGCTGATCGTGGAGGATGATCCGGGCCTTCAGCGCCAGTTGCGCTGGGCCTATGAGGAGTATCAGCTGTTCATCGCCGGCGACCGGGACGAGGCGATCGAGCTGCTGCGCGCCGAAACGCCCGATGTGGTGACGCTGGACCTTGGCCTTCCGCCAGACCCGGACGGCATCAGCGAAGGGTTCGCCACGCTGGCGGACATATTGCGGATCAAGCCCGACACGAAGGTGATCGTCGCGTCCGGCCACGGCGCGCGGGAAAGCGCACTCGAAGCCATCGCGGGCGGGGCGTACGACTTCTACCAGAAGCCGGTCGACATCGATGAACTCGGCCTCATCGTCCGCCGCGCCTTCCATGTCCATGCGCTGGAGCGGGAGAATGCGCGGCTGGCCGAAAGCCCGCCGGAGGATGGCCGGGTGCTCGGCCGCCTCGTCACCGGCGCGCCGGAAATGATGAAGGTCGCCCGCACCATCGAGCGCGTCGCCAGCGCCGATGTCTCTGTCCTGCTGGTCGGCGCGAGCGGCACCGGCAAGGAATTGCTGGCGCAGGGACTGCACGACGCGAGCCCCCGGCGCACGGGCGCGTTCGTCGCGATCAACTGCGCCGCCATCCCCGAAACCCTGCTCGAGTCCGAACTGTTCGGCCATGAAAAGGGCGCGTTCACCGGCGCGGTCAGGACGGTGCCGGGCAAGATCGAGCAGGCGCAGGGCGGCACATTGTTCCTTGACGAAGTGGGCGACATCCCCCTGCCGCTCCAGGTCAAGCTGCTGCGCTTCCTTCAGGACCGCGTGATCGAGCGGGTCGGCGGCCGCCAGCCGATCGCCGTCGACACCCGCATCCTGTGCGCGACGCATCAGGATCTCGACGCGATGATCGCGGCCGGCACTTTTCGCGAAGACCTTTATTACCGCCTCGCCGAAATCGTCATCCGCATCCCCGCGCTGCGCGACCGCCCCGGCGATCCGGCACTGCTCGCCCGCCATTTCCTCACCCGCTTCGCCCGCGACATGAACCCGCAGGTGAAGGGGCTGGCGCCCGACGCGCTCGCCGCGCTCGACGCTTGGCACTGGCCGGGCAATGTGCGCGAACTGGAAAACCGGATGAAGCGCGCGGTCATCATGGCCGACGGCAAGCTCGTCACCGCCGCCGACCTCGACCTCGACGATGAGCGGGCGGACGGCGGCGAGGCGGTGAACCTGAAGGCCGCGCGCGAACTGGCCGACCGCCGCGCGATCCGCCGCGCCATCGCCCGCACCGACGGCAATATTTCCGGCGCGGCCAAGATATTGGGGATCAGCCGGCCGACGCTCTACGACCTGCTCAAACAATATCAGATGCAGGGCTGACCCATGCGTCGCTCCCGCCTGTTCCTGATCGTTGGGCTCGCCGTGCTGCTGCTGGCCCTTGCCGGGCTGTGGCAATGGCGCGCCCATGAACGCGACGGCAGCGCCGCCCTCGCGCGTGGTATTGCGGCGCTCGACAGGGGTGATGCCCGCACGGCGCGCATCGAACTCATGAACGCGATCAAGGGCGATCCGCGTTCGCCGGACGCCCGCGCCGCGCAGGCCCGCGCGCTGGCCGAGCTTGGTGACGGTCCGGGCGCGCAGGCGGAGGCGGAGCGCGCCCGCGCGCTGGGGCAGCCCGCTGCACAGACCCGCGCCGTCATGGCGCAGGCGCTGCTGCTTCAGGGCGATGCCCCCGCCGCCCTGCGCGAAGCCCGCGCGCCCGATGTGCCGGGCACCGACGCGGTGAAGGCGGCGCGGGTCGCCGCCCGCGCGCTGCTGGCGATGGAGGACATGGCCGGGGCGCAGGCGACCCTGCAAACCGCTCTCGCGCAGGCGCCGCAGGACGCGGACAACTGGGTCGATCTTGGCCGCCTGAACCGCGCGCTCGGCGATCAGGCCGGCGCGATCCGGGCGGCCGACCGCGCCGTCGCGCTCGCCCCTTCAGCGCCCCGGCCGCTGCTGCTGCGCGCCGAACTCACGCGCGCCCAATATGGCCTGACCGCCGCCTTGCCCTGGTTCGACCGGGCGCTCGCCGCCGATGCCGGCTCCGTCCCGGTGCTGGAGCAATATGCCGCCACGCTGCTCGATGCCGGGCAGGCGAGCCGTGCCCTCAGCCTCACCCGCCGCCTGCTCGCGCTCGATCCCGCCAATCCCCGCGCCTGGATGATGCAGGCGGTGCTCGCGGCGCGGGCCGGGGAGGACGAACTGGCGCGCCGTCTGCTCGACCGGACGGCCGGCCGGCTCGACGCCGAACCCGCGACACAGTTGCTGCGCGCCATTCTGCACATGCAGGGCGACAATCCGGTGCTGGCGGCGCAATTGCTCGGCCCCCTTGTCGACGCCCAGCCCGACAACCGCACCGCGCGCACGCTGCTCGGCCGGGCCTGGCTGCTGGCGAGCGATCCCGCCGCTGCCGCCGCCGCCCTTGCCCCCATAGTCGCGCAGCGCGACGCCGATCCCTATGTGCTGACGCTCGCCGCGCGGGTTCAGGAGGCGGCGGGCAACCGCGCCATGGCGTCCGACATGCTGGCCCGCGCGTCATGGCCCGTCCGCGCCGCCGCCGATTCGTTCGCAAGCCCGCGCGACGCGCTGATCGCCACCAGACCGCCCGGCAATCCTGCTACCGCCGCCGACAACATCCCCTATATCCGCGCGCTCCTCAGCACCGGGCGGGCAGGCGAAGCGGCGGCGCGGGCGCGCCTGCTCAGCGCCGCCAACCCCGGCGCGCCCGACGCCTGGCTGATCCTTGGCGACGCGCTCGACGCCGCAGGCCAGCCGCGCGAGGCCGCGCGGGCATATGAGGCCGCCGCCAACATCCGCTTCGACCGCGCGGCGGCGCTGCGCCTCGCCGCCGCCTGGACTCGCGCGGGCGATCCCGTCCGCGCCGCGCAAGTGGCTGAACTGTTCCGGGCGCAGAACCCCAATGATGCCGACGCGCTGCGCCTGTCGGCGGCGGTGGCGGCGCGGCGGCAGGACTGGCGCGCGGCGCTGCGCCTGCTGCGCGGCGCGCAGGCGCGGGTGGGGGACAATGACGCGCTGCTGATGACCGACCTCGCCCGCGCGGCGCTGGAAAGCGGCGACCGCTCATCCGCCCGCGCCTATGCCGCCCATGCCTATCGGCTGATGCCCGGCAATCCGGCGACGGCGGACATGCTCGGCTGGGTGCTGATGCGCACGGGGGAGAAGGGGCCTGCGCCCATCGACCTGCTGGAAAAGGCGGTGACGCTCGCTCCGGGCGCGCCCGCGCTCCAACTCCATCTCGGGCAGGCCTATGCCGCGGCCGGGCGGAAGGCAGAGGCGAAACTGGCGCTCGCCCGCGCCGCCACGCCTGGCGGCCCCGATCGGCAGGCGGCGCTGGACGCGCTCGCCGCGCTCTAGGCTTTGGTCAATTCCATGTCGCTGATGCGCAGCCCCAGCCGCCGCATCTGCGCCGCGACGGGCGGCCACACCGTTTCGAGGAACCGCTCCCGCTCCGCCTCGCGCAGCTTGCGGGTCGCGCCATCGGCGACGAACATGCCGACACCGCGCTTCACGACCACCAGCCCGTCATCCTGAAAACTCTGATAGGCTTTGGCGACCGTCAGCGGATTGGCCCCCTGCGCGGCGGCGAAGGCGCGCACGGACGGCAGCAATTCCCCGTCGCGAAATTCCCCGTCCAGGATGGATGCGGCAATGATCTCGCGCAGACGCAGGTAAACGGGTTTGGAGTCGTCGGCCATAGTGCATCACTGCCATAATGCAGCGATCAGGGCAAGACAGGAAATTTCCTATTTCTTTACAAACGTGAAATTATCTGTCCCACCGCCGCACCACCGCATCATAATCCGGCCGCGGCCGTTCCTCCAGCGGGCGCGATGGCGTGCCGATGAAGACAAAGCCCGCCAGCGCCTCACCCTCCCGGCCGAACGCATTGCGCACATCCGCATTGAAGGTCGGCCACCCGGTCAGCCATCCGCCCGCGAAACCCAGCGCGTGCGCCCCGTGCAGCAGGTTCATGATCGCCGCGCCGGCCGACAGTTGCTGTTCCCACAGCGGCACCTTGCTGCTCGCCACCGGGGCGGAGAGGGCGACGATCAGGGTCGGCGCCTGATGCGCGAACTGGTGCATCGCTTCGATTTCCAGCCGGCCGGCGTCCGGCTTCTCCTTGCGATAGGCGTTCTCCAGCAGCTGCGCCAGCGCGTCGCGCTGGTCCGCGCCCACGATCACGAACCGCCAGGGGGCCAGCTTGCCATGGTCGGGCGTGCGCAGCGCCACCTCCAATATCTGGCGCAACTGCGCGTCGTCGGGACCGGGGGCGACCAGATCGCGCGGCTTGCCGGAACGGCGGGTCTGGAGCAGGGCGAGGGGGGAGGACAGGTCGTTGAACATCGTGGCGGACAGATGGCCCAGCCCACGCTCGGGCGCAAGGCTGTCCGGCAAGCGGCGCCTTTTGACAGGATCGTGCCTTCCGCTCTACGCTGGCCGCATCCTGATCGGCGCGGCATCGCGCGCCGACGCACAAAATCAAAAAAGGGGCCTTGATGGCGACCTCTGACATCGCATCGGTTCAGGCGGGCAAAACCTGGCTTGGCCATCCGCGCGGCCTGTTCCTGCTCTTCTTCGCGGAAATGTGGGAGCGTTTTTCCTATTACGGGATGCGCGCCATCCTGATCTTCTACCTCACCAAACATTTCCTGTTCGGCGAGGACAAGGCCTATCTCCTCTACGGCGCCTACACCTCGCTGGTGTACATCACGCCGGTCATCGGCGGCTATCTGGCGGACCGGTTCCTGGGTCCGCGCAAGGCGGTGCTGGCGGGCGGCGTGTTCATCGCCCTCGGCCATTTCCTGATTGCGCTCACCGAAGGACCGGGAGGGCAGGATGCCTTCTACCTCAACGGCTTCTATCTGGCGCTTGCCAGCATCATCGTGGGCACGGGTTTCCTCAAGGCCAATATCTCGGTGCTGGTGGGCGAGCTTTACCCTCGTGACGACGCGCGCCGCGATCCGGCCTTCTCCATCTTCTACATGGGGATCAACATGGGCGGGATGCTGGGACCGATCGTCTGCGGCCTTCTGGGCGAGCTGTGGGGCTGGAGCTGGGGCTTCGGCGCGGCGGGCGTTGGGATGCTGGCGGGTCTCGTCATGTTCATGTGGCTCCGCCCCTGGCTGCTGGGCAAGGGCGAGCCACCCGCGCCGCAGCACCTGCGCGCGCCGGGGGCCGCCGGCCTCAGCCAGGAATGGGCGATCTATGCCGGCGCGGCGCTGGGCGTCGTGGCGATCTGGCTCGTCATCCGCTACGCGGAACTGCTGGGTTACGCGCTGCTCGGCTTTTCGGCGCTGACCGTGCTCTACATCCTCTGGCGCAGCTTCGCGACGCTGGGGAAGGTGGACCGCGACCGCATGTTCGCCGCCCTGTTCCTGATCGCGCTCAACCCGCTTTTCTGGGGCCTGTTCGAGCAGACGGGGTCGTCGCTCAACATCTTCACCGATCGCAACGTGGACCGCGACATATTGGGCTGGGTCGTGCCCGCCTCATTGTTCCAGTCGGTCAGTTCGATCTTCATCATCCTGCTCGCACCCCTGTTCGCGCTGCTGTGGACCGTCCTCGACAAGCGGCGGCTGGAGCCGTCCTCGCCCGCCAAGTTCGGCATCGGCCTTATCCTGTGCGGCGCGGGCTTCCTGGTGCTGGTCGCGGGCGCGGCCATGGCGGGGGCAAATCTCACGCCCGTCATCTTCGTCTTCCTGATCTACCTGTTCCACACCATGGCCGAACTCTGCTTCTCGCCCGTCGGCCTGTCGGCGATGACGCGGCTGTCGGTGCCCTCGATGGTTGGCCTCGTCATGGGCACCTGGTTCCTTGCCATGGCGGCGGGCAACTTCATCGCGGGTCTCATCGCCCGCACCACCGGCAGCGGGGAGGCGGGCAACGTGACCCAGGTGCTTGACGTCTATAAGCAGATCGGCTGGTTCTCGATCATCGTGGGGGGCGCGGTGCTGCTGGTGTCGCCCTGGGTCAAACGCATGATGCATCTCGACAGCATCGGTTCGGAGGAGCGGGCATGACGAAGGGCGGCAGGATCATACTGCTTGCAGCGTTGCTGGGCGTCAGCGCCAGCGCGATCGCGGCGAAGAAGGATCGGGAGGAAGCCCCGGCATCGCAAGGCGCCTCCGCCGAGCCGGAAAACCCCTATCCCTCCACCTACAAGCCCTATCCCGGCCGTCCGACCGTCCTGCGCGGCGCGACCATCTTCGACGGGGAAGGGGGGCGCATCGACAATGGCGTCGTATTCCTCTCGGAGGGCAAGGTGACGGCGATCGGCGGCCCCGACACGCCAATCCCGGCCGACGTGCTGGTAATCGACGCGCGGGGCAAATATGTGACGCCCGGCGTCATCGACATCCACAGCCACTTAGGCGACTATCCCTCGCCAAGCGTCGAGGCGCTGTCGGACGGCAACGAGGCGACCTCGCCGGTAACCCCCCATGTCTGGGCCGAACATAGCGTCTGGCCGCAGGACGCCGGTTTCACCCGCGCGCTCGCCAATGGCGGCGTCACCACGCTCCAGATCCTGCCCGGCTCCGCCAACCTGTTCGGTGGCCGCAGCGTGACGCTCAAGAACGTGCCCGCCCGCACCATGCAGGGGATGAAGTTTCCCGGCGCGCCGCAGGGCCTCAAGATGGCGTGCGGCGAAAATCCCAAGCGCGTCTACGGTGGGAAGGGGCGGGAGCCGTCCACCCGCATGGGCAACATGGCCGTCAACCGCCAGACCTGGATCAAGGCGCGCGAATATCAGAAGAAGCGCGCGGCGGGGAAGGAGCAGACCCGCGACCTTGCCATGGAAACGCTGGCCGACGTGCTGGAGGGCAAGATCCTCGTCCACAACCATTGCTACCGCGCCGACGAGATGGCCAACGTCATCGATATGAGCAAGGAGTTCGGCTACAAGGTGTCGACCTTCCACCATGCGGTCGAAGCTTACAAGATCGCCGACCTGCTGCGCGAAAACGGCATCTGCGCGGCGCTCTGGGGCGACTGGTATGGCTTCAAGATGGAGGCCTATGACGGCATCAAGGAAAACCTGCCGCTGGTCCACCGCGCCGGCGCCTGCGCCATCGTCCATAGCGACGACCAGGACGGCATCCAGCGGCTGAACCAGGAAGCGGCCAAGGCGCTGGGCGCGGGCCGCCGCATGGGCATCGACATCAGCGACGAGGTGGCCTGGACCTGGCTCGCCATCAATCCGGCGAAGGCCATGGGCATCGCCGACCGCACCGGCAGCCTCAAGGTCGGCAAGATGGCCGATGTCGTGCTCTGGAACGGCAACCCGTTCAGCACCTATACGCGCCCCGAAAAAGTGTGGATCGACGGCGCGCTGATGTTCGACAGCTACGACCCGAAACGCCGGCCCGTGGTCGATTTCGAACTGGGCCAGATCGGCGCGGGAGACGTGAAATGAAGAAGTTGGCCCCCAAACTTCCGTTCGGTTCGAGCCTGTCGAGAACCGCTTGCCCAACCGCTTCTCGACGGCGCTCGAAGCGAACGGCTCTTGCCTGGCTCGCTCTCGCTCTCTCAACCCCAGCGTTCGCCCAGTCCCTCGCCATCACCAACGCAACCCTCGCCATAGGCGACGGGTCTGAGCCGATCCGCGGCGGCACCGTGGTCGTCTCCGGCGGCAAGGTGGTGGCTGCCGGCGCGGGCGTCGCCGTCCCCGCCGGCACCAAAACCATCGACGCAGGCGGCAAGTGGGTGACGCCCGGCCTCGTCTCCGGCTTCTCGCGCGTGGGCCTGGCCGAAGTGCCCGCCGTGCGCCAGACCAACGACACCAGCGCCCGCTCGCCTTTCTCCGCCGCGATCGACGTCGCGCCCGCGATCAACCCGCTCGCCAACCCGATCGCGATCAGCCGCACCGCCGGCGTCACCCGCGCCGTGGTCGCGCCGGCCACCGGCACCGGCATCTTTGCCGGCCAGGGCGCGGTGATAGACCTCGGCGCGGACATGAACGCGATCACGAAACCGCGCGCCTTCCAATATGTCGAACTGGGCGAGCAGGGGTCGGAGGAAGCGGGCGGCAGCCGCGCGGCGATGATCCTCACCTTCCGCATGATGCTGTCGCAAGCGCAGGATTATGCGAAGGCGCCCGCCAGCTACGACGGCAACAGCAAGGACGCGCTGCTCAACCGCATCGACGCCGCCGCGCTGGTGCCGGTCGTCACCGGCGCGCAGCCGCTGATGGTCCATGCCGAAAGCGCCCGCGACATCCTGACGGCCCTGTCGCTGCGGCAGGAGTTTCCGGCGCTCAAACTCATCCTCGCCGGCGCGACCGAAGGCTGGATGGTCGCAAGGGAGATCGCCGCCGCCAGGGTGCCGGTCATCACCGCGGGCCTCGAAGACCTGCCGTCCAGCTTCGAGAAGCTCGCCGCGACGCAGAGCAATGTCGGCCGCATGGTGAAGGCGGGGGTCAGCGTGTCGATGGGGATGCTGACCGGAGACGACGCGCTGCAACTGCGGGTGGCGACGCAGCAGGCGGGCAATATGGTCGCGCTGACCAAAGTGCCCGGCGCGACGGGTCTTAGCTGGGGCCAGGCGCTGCGCACCATCACCGCCGCCCCGGCCGAAGCGATGGGGCTGGGCGACCGGTTCGGCTCGCTCAAGGCCGGTAGGGCCGGCGACGTGGTCCTGTGGGACGGCGATCCGCTGGAGATGACCTCTGCGCCGCTGGCGGTGTGGATCGACGGGGTGGAGCAGCCGCTCGCCAACCGCCAGAGCAGATTGCGCGATCGCTACGCCAACCCGGCCGAAGGCGCGCTGCCCAAGGCCTATGAATGGTAAGGGGATGGGGGCGGTCCCGCCCGGCCCCACCCATCATCCTGTCCTATTGGCGCGCCTGGCGGTATAAGCGAGCATGAACAAAAAGATGCGCCGGTAGGAAATTATCTTACAGGATGAGCGGGAAAAGTGCGAAGTTAAGCGAGGCGAATCCTATTTGTCCGTCGCGCCCCAGATGTCGCTCGCCTTCACATAGCCGCGCTGCCCCTTCACGTCGAACGCGCACCAGCCGCCGGAGCAGTCGGACAATCGCCCGACGACGCCGCGCTCGGCCCGGAACAGGGTGCGCGATCCCTCGCTCGCCGACTGGTGCAGTTCCGCCATGCCCGCGCGCACGATTCCCGTCGGGGTGTCGCTCAGCAGGCGGACATGCATCCACCCCTGCGCGCCGTCGGGGTCTTCGACCTTGCGCCACTGGCCCAGCACCTGCACGACCTTCACCGGCAGGTCGCGGCGGCGATAGACCCAGTTGGACGGGTAATCCAGGCTCGGCCCCACCCGCATCCGCGCCTCGTCCTGCGACACCGACGCCCAGTAAGGCACAGGCTTTGCCGGTGCCGCCCCCGCCATGACGGGTATCGCGCCCGCCAGCAGCGCCGCTGCGCCCGCCAGATGCCGCATCATGCGAAAGGATATGCCCGTGTCAGCCATGCCCTTCCATAGACCCGGCCGGGCCGCCCCGACAATGTTTGAATGACAGGTTTGACCGACGGTGGCCGGCATATCCGCTTGACCCCCGCGCCGGCCGGGAATAGCGCCCTTGGCATGGCCAACAAACCGCGCCCCGCCAAGCCGCGCGTCATCGTCACGCGCCGCCTGCCTCCCAATGTGGAGGCGCGCATGGCCGCCCTGTTCGATGCCAGCTTCAACGTGGGCGACGTGGCGCTGAGCCGCGCGGAACTCGCCCGGGCCATGGCCCAGTGCGACGTGCTGGTCCCCACCATCACCGACCAGATCGACGCCGCCCTGATCGAGGCCGCGCCCGACCGGCTGCAACTCATCGCCAGCTTCGGCAGCGGCGTCGATCACATCGATCTCGCCGCCGCGCGGCGAAAGGGCATCATCGTCACCAACACGCCCGGCGTGCTGACCGAAGACACCGCCGACATGACGATGGCGCTGATCCTGTCGGTGCCGCGCCGCCTTGCCGAAGGGGAAAAGTTCGTCCGCACCGGCGAATGGCGCGGATGGAGTCCTTCGGGAATGCTCGGCCACCGCATCGGGGGCAAGCGGCTCGGCATCATCGGCATGGGGCGCATCGGCCGGGCCGTGGCGCGGCGGGCGCGGGCCTTCGGCCTCTCCATCGCCTATCACAACCGCCACCGCCTGCCGTTCGAGGTGGAGCAGGAACTGGAGGCGCACTGGCACGCCGATCTCGACGATCTGCTCGCGGCCAGCGACATCCTCTCCATCCACTGCCCGCTCAACGCAGACAGCCGCGGCCTGATCGACGCGCGCCGCATCGCGCTGCTCGGGCCGGACGCCTATCTCATCAACACCTCGCGCGCGGAAATCACCGACGAGCCGGCGCTGGTCGCGGCGCTGGAGGAGGGGCGGCTCGCCGGCGCGGGGCTGGACGTCTATGCGCACGAACCGGCGGTCGATCCCCGCCTGCTGGCGCTGTCCAACGTGACGCTGCTGCCGCACATGGGATCGGCGACCTTCGAGGGCCGCGACGCCACCGGCGCGCGCGTGATCGCCAACATCCGCACCTGGGTCGACGGCCACCGCCCGCCCAATCAGGTGCTGGAAGGCTGGGTCTGACCGCGTGTGGTTGTGCGGGGACGCCCTGCCTGAGCGCCACCGACGGAAAGGCGCGCTCGACCGGTTCATTCAGGCAATCGATCCCGACGCGCCGTTCACCACGATAGCGGCCAGCGACCCTGCACGCGCGGAACAAGCTGGGCGGGCCGGCGGTTGATCCGTCATTCCCTGTGAAGGACATGGCCCCATGATCAAGCTCGCCATCATCTCCCTCGTGATCGCCGCCGTGCTGGCGCTGCTCGGCTTCGGCGGTGCGGCCGGCACCTTCGTCGGCATCGCCAAAATCCTCTTCTTCATCGCGCTCGCGGTCTTCGTCGTATTCCTCGTGCTCGGTATCCTGGCTGGCAAGGGCATCAAGGACGCGATAGACTGAAGCGATGACTGAGATTGGCGCTGGCGTGGATGAAACCGGACGGCTGGTGCGTGACGATGCCGGCTTCCTGCTCCAGCGCGACCTTGGCGGCGCATACCGCCTCGTCCTGCTGCGCGTGCCGGTCGACCTCGTTGAAAAGCGCGTGCGGGTGCGGGGCTTCCACGCCGGCGGCGGCATCGTCGAGGCGGACGGCGTGGCCCCGGCCTGACCCCCCCGATCCGACCCCCTTGCCAAATGGCGCAGGGCAGGGGAACAGTGCGCCCATGCGCAAGATACTGTCCCTGATGCTCGTTCTGTCCGCTCCTGCCCTCGCGCAGGCGCAGACGCCCCATGACACGCTCGCCAAGGTCATGGAGGATCACTGGGCCTGGTATCTCGAAAATCACCCGGTGGAAGCGACCGCGCGCGGCGTGCGCCGCTATGACGACCGCATCTCCGACATCTCGCTTGCCGCCCGTGATGCGCAGGTGCAGGCGGAGCGCGGCTTCGTCACCCGGCTGGAAGCGGTGCCTGCCCAGGCCCTCGACCCCGCCGACCGCGTCAACCGCGACGTGCTGCTGTGGATGCTGCGCGACGACATCGACGGGGATCACCATCCGGCCGAACGACTGATGCTCTTCACCACCTATTATGGCTGGCATCAGGGCTTTTCCGGCATGGCCGACGGTCTGCCCTTCTACAACCGCGCCGACTATGACAGCTACCTCACCCGCCTTGCCCTCTATCCGAAGATGAACGGCGACGCGCTCGCCATCACGCGGCAGGCGATCCAGGGCGGCTACACGCAACCCTGTTCGGTGCTGCAAAATTACGCGCCGACCATCAGCGGCATCGTCGATGGCAAGCCGGAGGACACGCGCTTCTACGAACCCTTCAAGCGTGCCCGGCCGCGCGACATCGGCGAGGCGGACTGGACCGCGATGCAGGCGCGCGCGGTGACGATCATCCGTGACGTGCTGACGCCTGAATATCGCAAATGGCACGACCTGTTCGTGGCCGACTATCTGCCCCATTGCCGCAAGAGCGACAGCGCCTCGACCCTGCCGGGCGGCGCGGCCTGGTACGCGGCCCGGGTGAAGGCGCACACCACCACCGACCTGACGCCCGATCAAATTCACAAGATCGGCCTCGATGAAGTCGCGCGCATCGGCAAGCGCATGGACGAAATCGCGGCGAACGCCGGTTATGTGAGCCGCGCCGCCTATATCCAGCATCTGCGCACCGACCCCGCTTATTATGCCAAATCGCCCGAGGAACTGCTGCGCGTCGCCGCGCGGCAGGCGAAGGCGATCGACGGCCTGCTGCCGCGCTATTTCGGCACGCTCCCGCGGCTGCCCTACGGGTTGAAGCCGATCCCGGCGGCGGAGGCGGAGGGGACAACCACGGCCTATTATATGCCCGGCGCGCCCGAAAGCGGCATATCCGGCACCTATTTCGTCAACACCTCCAAGCTCGACCAGCGCCCCTTCTGGGAATTGCCGGCGCTCACCGCGCATGAAGCCGTGCCCGGCCACCACAACCAGATCGCGCACCAGCAGGAACTGCCCCTGCCGCCCTTCCGCAAATATCTGGCCGGCTTCACCGCCTATGTGGAGGGCTGGGCGCTCTATACCGAATATCTGGGTGAGGAGATGGGCCTGTACGATACGCCGGAAAAGATGATGGGCCGCCTGTCCTACGAGATGTGGCGGGCCTGCCGGCTGGTCGTGGACACCGGCATCCATGCCAAGGGCTGGGACAAGGCGCGCGCCGTCGCCTTCATGCGCGCCAACAGCGCCCTGTCGGACGCCAATATCGATGCGGAGGTCAACCGCTATATCAGCTGGCCGGGGCAGGCGCTCGGCTACAAGCTGGGCGAGATCAGGATCCGCGAACTGCGGGTGAAGGCGGAACGCGCGCTCGGCCCCAAATTCGACCTGCGCCGCTTCCACGACGCGGTGCTGGCGCAGGGGGCCGTTCCCCTCACCGTGCTCGAAAGCCAGATCGACGGCTGGATCGCGGCGGAGAAGGCGCGGAGTTAGGCTGCCGGCGTCGGGGCTGGCCGCCCTGGCCGCGCGACGCTCCAGCCGCGATAGCCAAGGTCGATGGGCAGCGCCGCGTCGCAGCAGGCGCATTGCGCCACGATCCGTCCGACCAGCCATTGCCGCTCGCCACAGGCAGGGCAGGGCGTCGATCGCCCGGGTCGGTAGGAGAGCAGGGACGGAAGAGGATCGGCGAGGATGCCCGGAACAGGCCCCGAAACAGGCAGCGTCATGGCTGGATTTCCCCCAGTTGCGCGCCATCAACGCCGCTGCCGCCGTTTGTTTCCCCGCGACGCCCCTGTCCTGTAACAAAATAGACGCGAAGGGGCGGGTCGCCGGTTGTTTTGTCCATTTGACTTGGGCGACCCAATCTGTATGGCGCAGCAGCATCGGGACATACCTGCTTCGGCCACGGGTTGGGGCGCTCGTCCGTCAGCGCCGGCATGTCTTTTCGCCGTCCGGCAAGCATCTGGCGGAATCGCGTCACCCCTCCGGCCGGGGCGCCATGCGAGGAGACGCACATCTTATGACCGCCATCGGACAGGACACTCTGGGCACGCGCGACACGCTGAACGTCGGCGGCAAGGACGTTGCCTATTATTCGTTCAAGAAGGCCGCCGCCAAGCTGGGCGACGTGTCCCGCCTGCCTTTCTCGATGAAGGTGCTGCTGGAAAACCTGCTCCGGTTCGAGGATGGCGTCACCGTCACCACCGACGACATCCAGGCGATCGTCGACTGGCAGAACGACCGCGGCAAGGCCGAGCGCGAAATCCAGTATCGTCCCGCGCGCGTGCTGCTTCAGGACTTCACCGGCGTCCCCTGCGTCGTCGACCTCGCCGCCATGCGCGACGCGATGAACGCGCTCGGCGCGGACGCCAGCAAGATCAACCCGCAGGTGCCCGTCCACCTCGTCATCGACCACTCGGTCATGGTCGATGAATTCGGCCATCCCAAGGCGTTCGAGCAGAATGTGGAAATCGAATATCAGCGCAACATGGAGCGCTACGACTTCCTGAAATGGGGTTCCAAGTCCCTCGCCAACTTCTATGCCGTGCCGCCGGGCACCGGCATCTGCCACCAGGTGAACCTCGAAAATATCGCCCAGGCCGTCTGGTCGAGCGAAGGCCCGGACGGCGTCACCGTCGCCTATCCCGACACCTGCGTCGGCACCGACAGCCACACCACGATGGTCAACGGCCTCGGCGTGCTGGGCTGGGGCGTCGGCGGGATCGAGGCGGAAGCCGCGATGCTGGGCCAGCCCGTCTCCATGCTGATCCCCGAAGTCGTCGGCTTCAAGTTCACCGGTGAGCTGAAGGAAGGCGTCACCGCCACCGACCTCGTCCTCACCTGCACGAACATGCTGCGCAAGAAGGGCGTGGTCGGCCGCTTCGTCGAATATTTCGGCCCCGGCCTCGCCAGCCTGACGCTGGCGGACCGCGCGACGCTCGCCAACATGGCGCCCGAATATGGCGCCACCTGCGGCTTCTTCGGCATCGACGACAAGACGCTCGACTATATGCGCCTGACCGGCCGCACCGAGGAGAACATCGCCCTCGTCGAAGCCTATGCCAAGGAGCAGGGCTTCTGGATCGTGCCGGGCGCGCCCGACCCCGTGTTCACCGACACGCTCGAACTCGACCTGTCGACCGTCGTCCCCAGCCTCGCCGGGCCGAAGCGCCCGCAGGACCGCGTGGCGCTGCCCGACGTCGATGACGTGTTCAACGCCGACATGGCCAACACCTACAAGAAGGCGCAGCAGCGCGTTCCGGTGGAAGGCAAGGATTTCGACATCGGCGACGGCGACGTCACCATCGCCGCGATCACCAGCTGCACCAACACGTCGAACCCCAGCGTCCTTGTCGCCGCCGGTCTCGTTGCCAAGAAGGCGAACGAACTGGGCCTGAAGCCCAAGCCCTGGGTCAAGACCAGCCTCGCGCCGGGGTCGCAGGTCGTCACCGACTATCTGGAAAAGGCCGGCCTGCAATCGCATCTCGACGCGATCGGCTTCAACCTCGTCGGCTATGGCTGCACCACCTGCATCGGCAACTCCGGCCCGCTGGCCGAACCGATCAGCAAGGCGATCAACGACAACGGCCTCGTCGCCGCCGCCGTGATCTCGGGCAACCGCAACTTCGAGGGCCGCGTGTCGCCCGACGTGCGCGCCAACTTCCTCGCGTCGCCGCCGCTGGTCGTCGCCTATGCGCTCAAGGGCACGGTGGTCGAGGATTTCGTCACCACCCCGATCGGCCAGGGCACGGACGGGCAGGACGTCTACCTTAAGGACATCTGGCCCACCAATGACGAGGTCGCCTCGACCATCGCCACCTGCATGAACCGCCAGATGTTCCAGGCCCGCTACGCCGACGTGTACAAGGGCGACGCCCACTGGCAGGCGATCGATGTCACCGGATCGGACACCTACAAGTGGCGCGCCGGCTCGACCTATGTCGCCAACCCGCCCTATTTCGAAGGGCTGTCGATGACCCCGGCACCCGTCACCGACATCGTCGGCGCGATGCCGCTGGCGATCTTCGGCGACTCGATCACCACCGACCACATCTCGCCGGCCGGCTCGATCAAGGCGGACAGCCCGGCGGGCAAGTGGCTGATGGAACGCCAGGTCAGCAAGGCCGACTTCAACAGCTACGGCTCGCGCCGCGGCAACCATGAAGTCATGATGCGCGGCACCTTCGCCAACATCCGCATCAAGAACCAGATGCTGGACGGCGTCGAAGGCGGCATGACCAGCTACAAGGGCGAGATCATGCCGATCTACGACGCGGCGATGGCGCACAAGGCGGACGGCACCCCGCTGGTCGTCATCGGCGGCAAGGAATATGGCACCGGTTCGTCGCGCGACTGGGCGGCGAAGGGGACCAACCTGCTGGGCGTGCGGGCGGTCATCGTCGAGAGCTTCGAGCGCATCCACCGCTCGAACCTCGTCGGCATGGGCGTCCTCCCGCTCCAGTTCAAGGATGGCGAAAGCCGCGAGACGCTCGGCCTCAAGGGCGACGACAGCTTCACCATCACCGGCGTCGCGGACCTCAAGCCGCGTCAGGACGTGACGGTGAACGTCACCCGCGCCGACGGCTCGACCTTCAGCTTCACGGCGCTGTGCCGCATCGATACCGTCAACGAACTGGATTATTTCCTGAACGGCGGCATCCTCCAGTACGTGCTGCGCAAGCTGGCGGCGTAAGCGACGCTGAAGGCTGGAAAAAAAAGGGGCGCTTTCCAAGCGGAAGCGCCCTTTTTCATGCGCGTTGCACAAACTTGCCGGTATCATCGCACGACATCCCCAGGGAGAGTCGCGATGAAGAAGCGCATGATGATGATGGCGGTCCTATGCCTTGCCGCCGCTCCGCACGCCTACGCCCAGCGGGAGGTGGAGGCCTCCAACGCCGATCCCTTCCGTGCCGCCACGCAGTCACAGTCGCGCGGGCGTAACAGCACCGATCGGCTGGGCACGGAGTCCAGCACGCGCGACATGCTGCCCGCTGCCGACCGCGCGCAGGCGGAACGCATGATGCGCAGCTTTGCACAATGCGTCGTTCGCGGCGATGACGGCACCGCCCGCCGCCTGCTCGCGGTGGCGGCGGGTTCGGCGGAGGAACGCCCGCTGATGGCGCGCATCGTCAGCCGTCGCAGCGCCTGTCTGACGCAGGGTCAGCTTCGGATGAAGGGCGACTGGATGCGCGGCGCCATCGCCGAACAACTCTATCTGCAAAGCTATCCGCAAGCGCTTGATACGCCGTCTCAGCCCGACGCCCCGGTCGCTGCGGCACGGGGAGAAAATCCCTATCGCGCCTACGCCCGGTGCGTGGCCGCGCGCAACGGTCCCGCCGTCGATGCTGTGTTGCGTGCGGCACCGGGCAGCGACGCGGAAAAGGCCGCCTATCGCCAGACGATGCCGACCCTGTCCTCCTGCATCGCCGGCGGGGAAGCGGCGCGGCTGGAGATCGACCGCACGGCACTGCGCGGATTCCTGGCCGAAGCGCTCTACAGGCAGCGCGCCGGGCAGGGCTGATTACGGGAGATAGCCGCCTTTTGCCGCCGCCAAGAAAGGCTGCGCTGGCATCATCGCATCGGCCGCATTAGCATCGTGGCCGAATGAAGAATGCCTTGATCGTTCGCCATGTCCCGCGTGAAGGTGCCGCCGGTTATCTCCAGCCGATCGAAGCGGCCGGCTACCGCATCGATCGGATCGATGTCGCCAGTCCCGACTTCGCCGCTGTGGACCTGTGCGGCCCCGACCTGCTCATCATGATGGGCGGTCCCATGGGCGTCTATGAAACCGACCTCCATCCCTGGATTCCGACGCAGATAGACAAGCTCGCTGCCCGGCTCGCGGCGGACCGCCCGACGCTGGGCGTGTGCCTGGGCAGCCAGATGATCGCCGCGGCGCTCGGCGCGCGGGTTTACCCCGGCGGGCATATGGAACTGGGCTTCGCGCCGGTGCGGGTGAATGAAGCGGGCATCGACTCGCCGGTGCGCCATTTGATCGACGTGCCGGTGCTGCACTGGCACAGCGACACGTTCGACCTGCCGCCCGGTGTCGACCTGCTCGCCTCCACGGACCGTTATGCCCATCAGGCGTTTCGGCGCGGGCGCAATCTGCTGGCGCTGCAATTCCACGCCGAAATGGGCGAAGATCCCCGGTTCGAGGACTGGCTCACCCATTTCTGGGCCGACCTCGACGTCGCCAATCAATGCGGCATCGCCCTGCGGGAGGATCATGCTCTGCACGGCCCCGTTGCGGTCGCCGCCGGGCGCGCGATGATCGCGGAGTGGCTGGCCGGGATCGACGGCCAGCCCTGATCCCGCCCTATTTCCGCGCGGCGGCGCTCCGGTCGCGGATCGCCTTGAACTCCGACCCCGGCTTCCATTCCGGCCATCGCGTCGATCCGGCCAGGTCCCTCCCGATGTCCAGCATCAGCGCGATGTCCTGCGCCGCGCCGTCCAGTTTCCAGCTCGCATCCACCGCGTCGCAGGCCTGATGATAGCATCGGCCGGTATAGGCATCGACCCAGGCCTGCCCGGCCGCCCGGCCGCCCTCGACCAGATCGGACGCCCCCGCGATCCCCATCATCAACAGCACCGGCACGCCCCGCTTCGCCATGGAAAAATGGTCGGCGCGGTAGAAAAGACCGCGCTCGGGCAGGCTTTCCTGCGTTACAATGCGGCCCTGCTTTGCCGCATAGCGGGTCAGGTCGTCCTCCAGCGTGCCCTGTCCCTTGCCGAGCAGGATGACATCCTTCGCCTTGCCGGCGGTCTGGAGGATGTCGATGGTGAGGTTCGCGACCGTCTTGTCCAGCGGCCAGACGGGATTGACCGCATAATGTTCCGACCCCAGCAGCCCGCGCTCCTCCGCCGTCCAGGCGGCGAACAGCACGGACCGTTCGGGTGCCGGCGCGGCCTTGAACGCGCGCGCGATCTCGAACAGCGCAGCGATCCCCAGCGCGTCGTCATTCGCCCCGGCGCGATAGACCCGCCCCTGCGCATCCGGCGCGCCCTTGCCATAAGCGTCCCAGTGCGCGCCATACATCACCGTCTCGTCCGGCCGCTTCGCGCCGGGGATGCGGGCGAGGACGTTGGCGCTCTGCACCACTTCCTGCGTCACCGGGAAAGCGGCCGAGAAGGTCGCGCCCTTCAGCTCGACCGGCCGGAACGCCTTCGATCGCGCCTGCCTGCGTAATGCCGCAAGGTCGAGGCCTGCGCCAGCGAACAGCGCCTGCGCCGCCGCCCCCTCGACCCAGCCCTGCACCTGCAAGCTCGTCAGCTTGTCGGCCGCGCGCACCAGATCGTAATTCTCCCCGCCGGGACTGACGACGACATTCCACCCATAGCCCGCGCCCGGCGTGTCATGCACGATCAGCGCGCCGATCGCGCCACGCCGCGCCGCTTCCTCGAACTTGTAGGTCCATCGGCCATAATAGGTCATGGTCCGCCCGCCGAACTTGCCCGCCGCGTCCTCACCCGCAGCCGCTTCGAAATCCGGGTCGTTGATCAGGAAGACGGCGACCTTGCCCTTGAGGTCAACGCCCTTGAAATCGTCCCAGCCGCGCTCGGGCGCCGACACGCCATGACCCACGAACACCAGCGGCGCCTTGTCGATCGCCACATGATCCCGGGGCTGCAACGTGGAGAGGTATACTTGTCGCCCCGCCACCCACGGCGTCGCCGCGCCGCCCTGCGTGACGCCCAGCGTCTCCGCCGCGCCCAGTTTCGTGTGCAGCAGCGGCACCGTCTGCACCCATTGCCCGTCCGGCCCGCCCGGCTCCAGCCCCAGCGCCTCGAAGCGCGCGACGAGATAGCCGATGGTCCGCTGTTCCCCCACCGTGCCGGGCGCGCGCCCCTCGAACAGGTCGGACGCGAGCGTGCGGACCGATTGCTCCAGCCTTTGCGGCTCTATGGTCTGGGCGTGCAGGGGCAGGGCGGCGGTCAGGCCAAGGGCCAGAGCGATCAGGGATGTCTTCATGTCCCCGCTTTAGACCCGCCGACCCCGCGATGAACAGTCAGAACTCGGTTTCCAGCTCGATCATCTCGTCCGGTTCCGCCCTTGCGGCGTCGATCCACTCGCGCATCAGCGGCCATCCGTTGATGGTATGGCAATAGGCGGCGGAGGTCGCCGACACCGGCACCGCATAGGTCAGGAAACGCTGCGCCACCGGGGCGAACATTGCGTCGGCGACGGTCGGCCGGTCCCCGAACAGCCAGGGGCCGCCGTACCGCTCCAGACATTCCGCCCAGATCGTCTCCACCCGCTCGATGTCCGGCTTCGCGCCCGAAAAGATCGGGAAGCGCGCATGTCGCACCTTGAGGTTCATGGGCAGGGCCGAGCGCAGGTTGGCGAAACCCGAATGTATTTCCCCCGACACCGACCGGCAATGCGCGCGCATGATGCGGTCGGCGGGATACATACCCGCGTCGGGATAGAGCTCGTGCAGATATTCCGCGATCGCCAGCGTGTCCCACACGCTCGCCCCCTCGTGCGTCAGCCGCGGCACCAGAACGGAGGGGGAGAGCAGCAGCAGCTCCGCCCGCACCTCCGGGTCGTCCAGGGCGATCATCGTCTCGCTGACCTGCAACCCCGCCAGCCGGCACAGCAGCCAGCCGCGCAGCGACCAGGAGGAGTAGTTCTTGCTGGAAATCGTGAGTTCCGCGACCGCCATGCCCTATCCTCCCTCAAGCTCGGTCAACCTACATTTATGATGATGCAGTGCAACAGAAAATGGCTGTATAGCGTTTTGTGGATAAGACCGATTCGGTTTCTAGGATCAGTATAAGGCACTTTTGCGATCATGCGGATGCTCTACAGCGGCTACCAGGCCTGGAACGACATGCTGGCGCCGGCGCGCATGGGGGCGGAGTGGGCGCTGCGGATGCGGGACAGCATGGGGCCGATGGCCAACTGGGCGATGCCGCGCCGCATGTTCGCGCTAATGGACGTGTTTCAGGGCGCCAAGCTGACGCACAAGCGCCCCGGCTACGACATCCACACCGTCCAGAGCGGCAATGCGCAGGTTGCGGTGCGCGAGGAAGTGGTGCTCGATCTGCCGTTCGGCGACCTGCTGCACTTTGCCAAGGATGAGGTGGAGGCCGCCCAGCCCCGCGTGCTGGTCGTCGCGCCGATGTCCGGCCATTTCTCGACCTTGCTGCGCAGCACGGTCGCAACATTGCTGCGCGACCATGACGTCTACATCACCGACTGGAAGAATGCGCGCGACGTGCCGCTGGAGGCCGGGCGGTTCGGTTTCGACGACTATGTCGATTATGTGATCCGCTTCCTGCGCGAGCTGGGGGAGGGTGCGCATGTCGTGTCCGTGTGCCAGCCCTGCGTTCCGGCGCTGGCCGCCGTGGCGCTGATGTCGGAGGACAAGGACAAGGCGACGCCGCGCTCGATGACGCTGATGGGCGGGCCGATCGACCCCAATGCCGCGCCGACCGTCGTGAACGACCTTGCCAATGAACGGCCGATCGAATGGTTTGAGGAAAATCTCATCTCGGTCGTGCCGTTCCGCTATGCCGGGCGCGGGCGTGAAGTCTATCCCGGCTTCCTGCAACTCTCCGCCTTCATGTCGATGAACATGGAGCGGCACGGGGCGCAGCATCGCGAACTCTACCAGCTGCTCGCCGACGGCAAGACGGTGGAGGCGGACCGGATCAAGCATTTCTACGGCGAATATTTCGCCGTGCTCGACATGACGAAGGAATTCTACCTCGAAACCGTCGACATGGTGTTCCAGCGGACTTTGCTGGCCAAGGGCGAACTGACCGTTGCCGGACGCAGGGTCGATCCCGGCGCGATCCGTCAGACGGCGCTGCTGACGGTTGAGGGCGAGAAGGACGATGTCTGCGCCGTCGGCCAGACCTCCGCCGCCCACGCGCTCTGCACCGGCCTGCGCCCCCATATGAAGCGCCATCATCTCCAGCCCGGCGTCGGCCATTATGGTGTGTTTTCGGGAAGCAAATGGGAAAAGCAGGTCTATCCCCAGGTGCGGAACATGATCCTGGCGATGAACTGAGCGGAAAGGCGGCTCACCCTTCGGGCCGCGTCCAGATCCAGCTTCCACCGATCAGCGCCGCCGCAACCGGCACCAGAAACCACGGCCAGGGCGACAGCAGCAACCCCAGCGCCGCGCTGAAGGCGAACGCGCCAAGCGCCGCCTGCTTGCCTTTCCGGCTGATCGCCCCACGCTCCCGCCACCGCCGGATATGCCCCCCAAACCGCGGATCATCGAGCAACCGCGCCTCCAGCCGCGGACTGGACCGCGCAAAGCAGAAGGCGGCCAGGATCATGAACGGGACAGTAGGCAGCAGCGGGACGACGACGCCGATTGCCCCAAGACCGAGCGACGTGAAACCGGCGATAAGGTAGAGATGCCGCCGCATGGATGATCCTGTTCAGGGGGTGCGTGGCACCCGCTGCATCGGCTTCGCAGGGGCGGCGGACGATGGCAAGATGCAAGAGGCGCAGGGATGTCATGGGTGGGTAGCGGACCCTTGCCCATTAACGCCGTTCGCCCTGAGCCTGTCGAAGGGCCTCTCTTTTGAAGAAGCAAGGCTTCGACAAGCTCAGCCCGAACGAACGTGGGATGTCTGCAATCGGCCGCCAGCGGACAAGCTCCACATCGTCATGCCGGGCCTGCCCCGGCATCCCGCCTCTTCGAACCAGCGCGCGTCCGCGCCTTACCCCGCCAGCCCCTCCGCCTTCTCCGCCAGTTCCAGCCAGCGCTCCTCCGCCGCATCCTTTTCGGCCCGCGCCTTGTCGATCGCCGCCGTCAGCGCCGCGAACCGCTTGGGATCGCGCGTATAGAGCGCCGGGTCGGCCAGCGCCGCCTCGTCCCGTGCGATCGCCGCTTCCAGTTCCTCGATCCGCTTCGGCAGCAGATCAAGGTCACGCTGGTCCTTGTAGCTGAGCTTCGCGGACACGGGCTTGGGCGGCGGGGGCGGGGCGGCTTCCTTCTTCTCCGCCTTGGGCGCGCGGGCGGGCGAGCGCTTCGCCACCCAGTCGGCATAGCCGCCCACGATCACGTCCACCGTGCCGCTGCCGTCCAGCCCCAGCGTCACCGTCACCGTCCGGTCGAGGAAATCGCGGTCGTGGCTGACGATCAGCACCGTGCCGTCATAATCCGCGATCACTTCCTGCAACAGGTCGAGCGTTTCGAGGTCGAGGTCGTTGGTCGGCTCGTCCAGTACCAGCAGGTTGGATTCGCGCGCAAATTCCCGCGCGAACAGCAGCCGCGACCGCTCACCGCCCGACAGTGTTGCGACCTTCGCCTCCGCCAGAGACGGGTCGAACAGGAAATCCTTCAGATAGCCGTGAACATGCTTGCGCACCCCGCGCACATCGATCCAGTCGCCCCCTTCGGCCAGCACGTCGCGCACGCTCTTGTCGCCTAGCATCAGGCTGCGCTGCTGGTCGATGAAGATCATGTCCAGCGTCTTGGCCAGCGTCACCTCGCCGCTGTCGGGCGCAAGTTCGCCGGTGAGCAGCTTCAGCAGCGTCGATTTCCCCGCGCCATTGCCGCCGACGATGCCGATCCGGTCGCCGCGCTGCACGCGCAGGGAAAAGTCCTTGATGATGACCCGCTCTTTTGCCCCACCCCCGTTCGTGTCGAGCGAAGTCGAGACACCATCGCGTGACCGATTCTCGACGTCGTTCAAAACAGGCTTCTCGACGTCGCTCGAAGCGAACGGGGAGAGACGGAAGGACTTGCTGACATGCTCGGCCTTGATGACGCTCTTGGTCTTGCTGTCGTCGCTCGCCACCGCGATCTTGGCGGTGCCCTGCGGCCCCTGCATCGCGGCGCGCTGGGCACGCATCTCCCACAGCTTCGCAAGCCGCCCCTGATTGCGCTTGCGCCGCGCGGTGACGCCGCGTTCCAGCCAGTGCGCCTCGATCTTGAGCTTGGCGTCCAGCTTCTCGGCCGCCCGCGCCTCCTCGGCATAGACCGCCTCCATCCACTGCTCGAAGCCGCCGAAGCCGATTTCGCTCCGCCGCATCTGCCCCCGGTCGAGCCAGAGCGTCTGCTTCGTGAGCCGGGTCAGGAAAGCGCGGTCATGGCTGATGACGATGAACGCGCCATTATAGCGCGCCAGCCAGTTTTCGAGCCAGTCGATCGCCGCGATGTCGAGATGGTTGGTCGGCTCGTCGAGCAGGAGGAGGTCCGGCTCGCTCGCCAGCGCGCGGGCGATGGCGGCGCGGCGGCGCTCGCCTCCGCTCGCGGTCTTCGCCTCGCGCGACAGGTCGATGCCAAGCTGGTCGGCAATGGCTTCCACCTCATGCGCGGGCGGCGCGAATTCGCCGGCCAGCGCGAAGTCGTGCAGCGTGGCGAACGGCGTCACGTCCGGGTCCTGCTCCAGCGTGATGACCCGCGCGCCGGGCTGGACCGATCGCGTCCCTTCGTCGGCCTCAATCTGCCCGCCCAGCAGCTTGAGCAGCGTCGTCTTGCCCGCGCCATTCCGGCCGATCAGCGCCAGCCGGTCGCGCGCGCCGACATGAATGTCGATGCCGCGAAACAGCCAGTGGGTGCCCTGGGACAGGCCAAGATTTTCGAAGGAGAGGATAGGAGCCGCCATGGCGGTGCAGCTAGGCGCTTGGGCGGGCGCGGGCAAGGGCGATGGAACAGCAAAGCTGTCTGACGGCTTTCAACGCATGTCAGCAACCGTTCACCGCAGCTTCGCCACAGGGATGGGCGAGGTTCACCGAGGAGAATAGACCCATGAAATCCGCTTTCGCCCTGATGGCGCTGGGTGCCGCTGCGCTGCCGATGGCGGCGCTCGCCCAGACCAGCGTCACCATCGCCGAAACCGCGCCGGTCGTGACGCTCAACGTCACGCAAAGCGTCGAGGCCGCGCCCGATGTCGCCACGGTGGGCACCGGCGTCCAGACCCGCGCGCCTACCGCGCAGGCGGCGATGCAGGCCAACGCCGCGCAGACCGAAAAGCTGATTGCCGCGCTGGCGAAGGCGGGGATCGCAAAGAAGGATATTCAGACCAGCGGCATCACCCTCAATGCCCAATATGACTATAGCAACAACAACGGCCAGTCGCCCACGCCGCGCTTCATCGGCTATGAGGCGTCGAACCAGCTGAGCGTCAGGCTGCGCGACATCAAGCGGGTGGGCGCATCCCTCGATGCCATGGTGGCGGCAGGTGCGACCAGCATCAGCGGCCCGACCTTCTCGATCGACGATCCCGCGCCGCTGCTGGCGCAGGCGCGTGGCGCGGCGCTCAAGAGCGCGAAGGCGCAGGCGGACTTTTATGCGCAGGCGGCTGGCTATCGCTCGGCCCGGCTGGTCTCGATCGCCGAAAGCAACAGCGGTGGCCAGCCGCCCATGCCGATGCTGCAAAGCGCCCGGTTCAAAGCCGACGCCGCACCGGTGACGCCCGTGGAACCGGGACAGGTCAGCGCGTCGGTGACGCTGACGGTGCAATATGCGCTCGACAAATAAGCGCTGAAGGAGAGGGCGGCGGGGCTTGCGCGCCGCCGCCGCTTCTGTTCATCTGACCGCCATTCACCACCTGTTCAATGCCTTGCGCCTATGCCATGCCCATGACGATGCCGTGGACCCGCCGCCCTCTTTCCGCCGCCCTAGCCGCGACGCTGGCCCTCACCCTGGCCGTGCCCGCCGCGCAGGCGGGCGGTCGCCGCGACGAACAGGACGCCGCCCGCCGCGCCATGCTGGACGGGCAGGTGATGCCCTTCGCCATGATCAAGCGCCGGGTGGATGCGGCCGTGGGCGGCGCCAACTATGTCGGCAGCGAATTCGACCCGTCCTCCAACCGCTATCGCCTCAAATATGTGCGCGACGGCAAGGTGATGTGGGTTGATGCCGACGGCCGGACCGGCGATATTATCGGCATGGCGCGCTAAACCGCGCCGCCGCAAACGTCATAACAGAAACGGAAACCAAGCCCCATGCGCCTGCTGATCGTCGAGGATGAACCGAGCCTGGGCCAGCAGCTCAGAACCACGCTGGAGGGCGCGGGCTATGCCGTCGATCTCGCCACCGATGGCGAGGACGGGCATTTCCTCGGCTCGACCGAAAGCTATGACGCGGTGGTGCTCGACCTCGGCCTGCCAACCATCGACGGCCTGACCGTCCTCGACAAATGGCGCAAGGAAGGGCGGGCCTTTCCCGTGCTGGTGCTGACCGCGCGGGACAGCTGGTCGGACAAGGTGGCGGGACTGGACGCGGGCGCGGACGACTATCTCGCCAAGCCGTTCCAGAGCGAGGAACTGATCGCCCGCCTGCGCGCGCTCATCCGCCGCGCGTCGGGCAATGCGTCGAGCGAACTCACCGCCGGGGACGTGCGGCTCGACACCCGATCGGGCAAGGTGACGCTCAAGGGCGATCCGGTGAAGCTGACCGCGCAGGAATATAAGCTGCTCAGCTACCTGCTCCACCACAAGGGCAAGGTGGTGAGCCGCACCGAGCTGATCGAGCATATTTACGACCAGGATTTCGACCGCGATTCCAATACGATCGAGGTGTTCGTGACGCGCATCCGCAAGAAGCTCGGCGCGGACGTCATCACGACGATCCGGGGCCTGGGCTATAGTCTGGACGAGCCGGTGCGCTGATCGCATCCCGGCGTTCCCCCGTTCGCCCTGAGCGAAGTCGAAGGGCGTGGCTGAGCATCGGCGAAGCCGCCTCGCTCCGCTCGGCAGAAGGCTTCGACTTCGCTCAGCCCGAACGGGGAGAGGGGCTCTAGGTGACAGAAGCGGCATACCCACCCCTCGTCCGCTCGACCGGCTCCATATCGCGGCGGATGATCGGCATCGCCGCGCTGTGGATCAGCGTGCTGCTGATCGGCGGCGGCGTGGCGCTCGACCGGGTGCTGGCGACCGCGATCACGCGCAATTTCGACGACGGCATGAATTATGTGCTGACCGCGATGATCGCCGCGTCGGAGATCGGCCCGGACGGCGAAGTGCTGTTCAATCGCGAACTCGCCGACCAGCGCTTCCTCGAACCCAATAGCGGCCTCTATTACCAGATCAGCGCGAAGGGGCATGAGGACTGGCGCTCCCGCTCGCTGTGGGATCGCGCGCTCAAGGCGCCCGACACGCACCACGACCGGCAACTGCACAGCTACGACAGCAAGCAGTTTCCCGGCGAAGACCTGCGCATCCTCGAACGCACCGTCATCCTGCCCGGATCGGACACGCGCTGGCTGTTCATGGTGGCGCAGGCGCGCGACGGGCTGGACGCGCAGATCAAGACTTTGCGCTCCACCCTGTTCAAGAGCTTCGCGCTGCTGGCGCTGGGCCTGTTTGTGCTGGCCAGCCTCCAGACGCTCTACGGCCTGCGCCCGCTGCGCCGCGTGCGGCAGGAGATCGTGCGGATGCGCGCCGGCGAAAAGAGCCGCGTCACCGAACCCATGCCCGCCGAAGTGCTGCCCATGGTCGAGGAACTGAACGCCCTGCTCGCCCATAACGAGCGGCAGGCGGAGGAGGCGCGCACCCATGCCGGCAACCTCGCCCATGCGCTGAAAACCCCGCTGACCGTCATCATGAACGCCGCCACCGCGCAGGCGGCGGACCTTGGCGAAACGGTGGTGCGGGAAGCGACGACGATGCGGCGGCAGGTCGACCATCACCTCGCCCGCGCCCGCGCGGTCGGCCGGCGCGGCGCGGCGCAGAGCCGGGCGGAAGTCTGGGCCAGCCTGGAGGCAGTGGAGCGCGCCGTCCAGCGCCTCTACCCCGACACCCGCATCGACATGGACGGCGACAAGGCGGCCGCGGTGCGGGTCGAGCGGCAGGACCTGGACGAAATGCTCGGCAACCTCATCGAAAACGCGGCCAAATATGGCGGCGGCAGCGTGTTCGCGACTGTGGGCCGCGCCGGCGGCATGGTGGAGATACTGGTCGAGGATGACGGCATGGGCATCCCGGAAGCGGACCGCGTGCGCATCTTCGACCGCGGCGTGCGGCTGGATTCGGGCAAGCCGGGGACTGGGCTGGGCCTCGCGATCGTGCGTGACGTGGCGGAGATTTACGGCGGGACGGTGGCGCTGGAGGAGAGCGAGGATCTGGGCGGGCTGCTTGTCCGGTTAAGGCTGCCGGGCGGGTGAGAAGGAGAAGTGAAAATCGGCGGTTTCTTCACAATCGTCATGGGACGAGATTTTCAACTTCCCCGATTGCCGACAAGCCCGTCAGATGCATACCGTCGGATATGACCTCAGCTCGTCCAAATCTGATAGCTCTGCTTGAGCGGGTCGCAGACGGCGGGGAGATTACTGCACACGAGCTTGAGGAAGCGATACCTGACCCGTTTATTCTAGATGAGCAGGAAAAAGCTGCGTGGGAGGAACTCGGTCATTGGGCCGACGACGAGGACATCCGCGCCAACGACGCTAATTATGCCGCGTTCAAACGTGAATGGATACGGGGACATTTATCGACGCTGCGCAATCTTGACTGGCATCCAGATGCACCGTCGTTGCGGCAGCGGATCAAAGTAGGGATATGGCTCGCTGCGTTTCTGATCAGCGGAGCAAATTATCAGCTCGGGTGGGACATTTTCGGCGGATATGATAAGCAGCTGTCTGTCGTGTTGCTGCTTGTCGGCCTTTGGATAATGCTGCCTGCGCTAGGTTCGCTCAGACGATACTGACCTTTGTCGACGCTCGCTGAGCAATCCCGCTGCTGAGTCACCCCGCGCTGCAATCTTGCCCTATCTCCGTCATGCCAGCGTAAGCTGGCATCTCCCTACTTCTGGCGGCGCGGGCGGAAGAATGAGATTTCAGCCGCTGGGATGGCAGAAAATCAAAGTCTGCTTTTTAGACGGCCCGGAAAAAAGGGCGACCCTCCCGAGCCGCCCTTCCTCATTACTCAAACCCCGCGCCTTTACGCCGCAGGCGCAGCCTTCGCCTTGCCGCCTTTCTTGCCCTTCTTGGGCGCGGCGGGCGTGATCTCGAAGGCCAGGGCGTCGTCCTTCATATGGACATGCACCTCGCCGCCATGGACCAGCTTGCCGAACAGCAGTTCCTCGGCCAGCGGCTGCTTGATCTTCTCCTGCATGAGGCGGCCCATCGGCCGCGCGCCGTAGAGCTTGTCATAGCCCTTGGCGGTCAGCCATTCCTTCGCCGCCTCGTCCAGCGTGATGTGCACGTCGCGGTCGGCCAGTTGCAGCTCCAGTTGCAGCACGAACTTGTCGATCACCCGCGCCACGATCTCCGGCGGCAGATAGCCGAACGGCACGATCGCATCCAGACGGTTGCGGAATTCCGGCGTGAAGAGCTTCTTCACCGCATCCTCCTGCACATCGTCGCGCGACAGTTCGCCGAAGCCGATGCTTTCCTTCGCCATGTCCGACGCACCGGCATTGGTGGTCATGATGAGGATGGTGTTGCGGAAATCCACCGTCTTGCCGTGATGGTCGGTCAGGCGGCCATTGTCCATCACCTGCAACAGGATGTTGAACAGGTCGGGATGCGCCTTCTCGATCTCGTCCAGCAGCAGCACGCTGTGCGGATTCTGGTCCACCGCGTCGGTCAGCAGGCCGCCCTGGTCATAGCCGACATAGCCCGGAGGCGCGCCGATCAGGCGGCTGACCGAATGGCGCTCCATATATTCCGACATGTCGAACCGCTGGAGCGGGATGCCGAGCAGGGTCGCGAGTTGCCGCGCCACCTCCGTCTTGCCGACGCCGGTGGGGCCGGAAAAGAGATAGTTGCCGATCGGCTTGTCGGGATCGCGCAGCCCCGCGCGCGACAGCTTGATCGCGGAGGACAGCACCTCGATCGCCTTGTCCTGGCCGAACACCACGCGCTTGAGGTCGGTGGTCAGCGATTCCAGCACGCTCTTGTCGTCGGACGACACGGTCTTGGGCGGGATGCGCGCCATGGTGGCGATCACGGCCTCGATCTCCTTGGGCGTGATCGTCTTCTTGCGCTTGGACGGGATGACCAGCATCTGCATCGCGCCCACCTCGTCGATCACGTCGATCGCCTTGTCGGGCAGCTTGCGATCGTTGATGTAGCGCGCCGACAGCTCCACCGCCGCCTTGATCGCGTCCGGCGTATATTTGACGTGGTGATGCTCCTCGAACGCGCTGCGCAGCCCGGCGAGAATCTTGATCGTATCCTCGACCGAAGGCTCGTTCACGTCGATCTTCTGGAACCGGCGCAGCAGCGCGCGGTCCTTCTCGAAATGATTTCGGAACTCCTTGTAGGTCGTCGACCCGATGCAGCGGATCGTCCCGCCCGACAGCGCCGGCTTCAGGAGGTTCGACGCATCCATCGCCCCGCCGCTGGTCGCGCCCGCGCCGATGACGGTGTGGATTTCGTCGATGAAGAGCACCGCGTGCGGCATCTTCTCCAGCTCGGTGACGACGGCTTTCAGCCGCTCCTCAAAGTCGCCGCGATAGCGGGTGCCGGCCAGCAGCGCGCCCATGTCAAGCGAGTAGATGACGGCTTCCTTCAGCACGTCGGGCACCTCGCCCTCGACGATCTTGCGCGCGAGGCCTTCCGCGATCGCGGTCTTGCCCACGCCCGGATCGCCGACATAAAGCGGGTTGTTCTTGGACCGGCGGCAGAGGATCTGGATGGTGCGGTCGACCTCGGCGCTGCGGCCGATCAGCGGATCGACCTTGCCGCGCCCCGCCTTCTCGTTCAGGTTCACGGTGAACTGGTCGAGCGCGCTGTCCTTCTTGCCCTTGCCGTCCTGCACCTTCTTTTCCTCCTCGGCGGCGCCCTTCGTCTCCTGACGCTCGGGCGCGGGCGTGCCCTTGCCGACGCCGTGGCTGATATAGCTGACGGCATCGAGGCGGCTCATATCCTGCTGTTGCAGGAAATAGACGGCGTAGGATTCGCGTTCGGAGAACAGCGCGACGAGCACATTGGCGCCCGTCACCTCATCCTTGCCGGAGGATTGCACATGCAGGATCGCGCGCTGAACGACGCGCTGGAAGCCGCTGGTGGGGGAGGGGTCGCTCGATCCTTCCACCTTCAAGCTGTCCAGTTCGGTGTCGAGGTAGTGCGTCACCGCGTCGCCCAGTTCGCCCAGGTCCACGCCACACGCCTGCATCACCTTCGACGCATGTTCATCGTCGATCAGCGCGAGCAGCAGATGCTCCAGCGTCGCATATTCATGGCGGCGCTCCGACGCATGGGTCAGCGCATTGTGCAGCGTGGTTTCGAGGGCGGATGCGAAAGATGGCATTGTCGTTCTACTCCTGGCCCCGATGAGGGGCGGTACAGAACCGGATGTCGGCATTGCTCGACGCGGGATCAAGGGGCCGCCCTTGACCAGCGGAATTGCCTGACTGCCCAAGCCCGGAGAAGCCCTTATGGGCGACAGGGGCGGGGCGCGGGTTCATCGCCTGAATAGCGCCTCGGCACTTGCCTTATGGTTAACCGCGCTTTCCTTTTTCGCCCTGGTCCGCGCAATCTCCCCCTCCAGGGCGGCGATACGGGCGTCCAGTTCGGCGAGGGACAACGGCCCCAGATCCTGTTGCAGCAGGCGGGCCAGAGGATCATCGCCCTTCGGCGGCAGATACTCGTCCATGTCCATGAACGGTAATGTTGACCCTGATGCCCACTCTGTCAATAAGGGCGCGCGCTCCGCCGGTCGATTTTGACGCGGCGCAGCAGACATGCGGGGGCGGTCTGATGACGGACGATTATGCGGTGCCGGCGGAGATGACGGCGATCGGGATCGCGCAGCCCGGCGGGCCGGAGGTGCTGGTGCCGGAGCAGCGCGCGGTTCCCGTGCCGCGTGAGGGCGAGGTGCTGATCCGCGTCGCCGCCGCCGGGGTCAACCGGCCGGACGTCTTGCAGCGGCAGGGCAAATATCCCCCGCCGCCCGGCGCGTCCGACATTCCGGGGCTGGAAGTGTCCGGCACCATCGTCGCGGCCGGCGGCGGCGCGGACATGCTGCTGGGGCAAAAGGTCTGCGCGCTGATCGCGGGCGGCGGCTATGCGGAATATGCGCTCGCGCCGGCGGGCCAGTGCCTGCCCGTGCCCGACGGCTACGACATGGCCGAAGCCGCCGCGCTGCCCGAAACCCTCTTCACCGTCTGGACCAACCTGTTCGAGCGCGCCTATGTCGTCGCGGGCGACACGGTGCTGGTTCATGGCGGCACCAGCGGCATCGGCACGATGGCGATCCGCCTGTGCACCCTGTTCGACATCCAGGTGATCGTCACCTGCGGGTCGGACGAGAAATGCGCCCAGGCGAAGGGCTGGGGCGCGACCCATGCGATCAACTACCGCACCCAGGATTATGTCGCGGAAGTCAAGCGCATCACCGGAGGGCAGGGGGTTCAGGCGGTGCTCGACATGGTCGGCGGCGACTATCTTCCCCGCAACATCGAGTGTCTGGCGGAGGACGGCCGCCATGTGTCGATCGCGACGCTGGGCGGGCCGAAGGCGGACATCTTCATCCCCGCCATCATGCAGCGCCGCCTGACGCTGACCGGCTCCACCCTGCGCGCCCGCTCGGTGGGGTTCAAGAGCCTGGTCGCCGACGAACTGATGCGCACCGTCTGGAGCTTCGTGGGCGAAGGCAGGCTGCGCCCCGCGATGGACCAGACCTTCGCGCTGACGGACGCCGCCAAGGCCCACGCCCGCATGGACGCGGGCGAGCATTTCGGAAAGATCGTGCTGGTGGTGTGATATGGACGACTGGGTTTCTGCTGGTTTGGGTGCGTGGCTGGGCAGACGTTGGTTTGCGCCGTGGTTCAAGAGGCATCCATCGGTAGGCCGAAGCCTGTTCGTGATCGGCAGCACCGTGGCTGCGGCGGTGCTGATCCTGTTCCACTGAGCTGGGCGGAAATCCCCGCAAACCGTAGCATTTCCGTCATATTCCCTGCGAACTTGTAACATTGCGGCGCTAGAGATTCGCTCCCGAGGACACATGTCTCGGGGATCGCATCATGAACGCCATCACGCGCCTGCCCTTCCTTGCCGATGTCGAGGATGTCGCCGACGACCGCTTCCACATCCCCGAGCGGGAGGGGCAGCGCCGCCGCTATCGCACCATCTGGATTTCCGACATTCACCTCGGCACGCGCGGCTGCAACGCGGCGATGCTGATCGACTTTCTCGACAATGTGGACAGCGACACCATCTACCTGGTCGGCGACATCATCGACGGCTGGCGCCTGAAGAAGCGCTTCTACTGGCCCGCCAGCCACAATGACGTGGTGTGGCGGCTGATGAAGCGGGCCAAGCGCGGCACCCGCGTCGTCTACATTCCCGGCAACCATGACGAAATGTTCCGCCAGTTCACCGGCATGAGCTTCGGCGGCGTCGAAATCCGGCGCAAGGCGCTGCACACCACCGCCGACGGGCGCAAGCTGCTGGTGCTGCACGGTGACGAGTTCGACACGATCATGCTCGCCCACCGCTGGCTCGCCTTCGTGGGCGACACCGCCTACACGATGCTGATGCGCCTCAACATCGTGGTGAACGCGGTGCGGCAGCGCATGGGCCTGCCCTACTGGTCGCTGTCGAAGATGGCCAAGCACAAGGTGAAGAACGCCGTGTCCTTCATCTCCCGCTTCGAGGAAGTGGTCGCGCACGAAGCCGGCGCGCGCGGCGTCGACGGCGTGGTGTGCGGCCACATCCACAATGCCGAGATGCGGCAGATCGAGGGCATCGACTATTATAATGACGGCGACTGGGTCGAAGGCTGCACCGCGCTGGTCGAACATGGCGACGGCCGCATGGAAGTGCTGCACTGGGCCGACGAGATGGCGAAGCGCGAGAAGGTGGAAGAACCGGCGCGGATCGCTGCATAAAATGAAGCCGTTCGTTTCGAGCGAAGTCGAGAAACGCGGGCGTCGCACTGCCCGTTTCTCGACACGCTCGAAACGAACGGATGTCGGTGGATGAGAAAGAGACCCATGCGCATCGCCATCGTCACCGACGCCTGGAGCCCGCAGGTCAACGGCGTCGTCCGCACGCTCCAGACGATCCGCGCCCAGCTGGAGGCAATGGGCCATGTGGTGGAGGTGATCTCGCCCGATCTCTACGGCTCCATCCCCTGTCCGACCTATCCCGAAATCCGCCTGGCCCTTGTCCGCTCCCGCGTCGTGGGGCAGGCGATCGCCGCCTTCCGCCCGGATGCGGTTCACCTCGCCACCGAAGGGCCGCTCTGCCTCGCCGCGCGGCGCTGGTGCCTGCGCGGGGGCGTGCCCTTCACCACCGCCTACCACACCCATTTCCCCGACTATGTGGCCCAGCGCACCGGCCTGCCCGCCGCATGGTTCTGGCGCTACATCCGCTGGTTCCATGGTCCGGCGCAGGCGGTGCTGGTGTCCACCAAGTCGGTGCGCGATCAGCTGCGCGCCCACGGCGTGCCCAATGTGCGGCCATGGGGCAGGGGGGTGGACCTCGCGGCCTTTACGCCCGACGCCGCGCCACCGGCTGCCTTCGCCGCCATGCCCCGCCCGATCCTGCTCTATGTCGGCCGGGTCGCGGTGGAAAAGAATCTCGACGCCTTCCTCGCCGCCGATCATCCGGGCACCAAGGTCGTGGTGGGCGACGGCCCCGCGCGCCCCGCGCTGGAACGCGCCTATCCCCAGGCCCGCTTCATGGGGCCTTTGTTCGGATCGGACCTCGCCGGCGCCTATGCCGGAGCGGACCTGTTCGTCTTTCCCAGCCGCACCGACACGTTCGGTCTGGTGATGATCGAGGCGCTGGCCTGCGGCACGCCGGTCGCCGCCTATCCCGTGACCGGCCCGGTCGACATCGTGACGCCCGAAACCGGCGCGCTCGGCGAAGACCTCTCGGTCGCCATCGCGCAGGCATTGACGAAGGACCGCGCCACCTGCGCTGCCTATGGCCGCAGCTTCAGCTGGGATCGCAGCGCCCGCGAATTCCTCGCCGGCCTCCACGCCATCGCGCCGCAGGTCATCGACAGCGCCGCCTGAACGCTTTTCCTTGCCGCTGGCCCAAGGATGTTCTATCTCCAGCCCGTCGCGGCCGCCCTGATTGGGCGGCCCTTATCGTTTTCAGTGCCGGAGAAGACCCCGTGTCCCAGCCTCTCATGCCCCATGCGACCGCCAGCTGGCTGGTCGACAACACCGCGCTCAGCTTCGATCAGATCGCGGAATTCTGCGGGCTTCACATTCTGGAAGTGCAGGCGATCGCCGATGATACCGCCGCGACCAAATATACCGGCCGCGATCCGGTCCGCGCCCATGAAATCACCATGGAGGAAATCCACAAGGGCGAAGCGAACCCGGACTACAAGCTCAAGGGGCTGAAGGGGCCGGAGCCTGTGCGCCGCACCAAGGGGCCGCGCTACACGCCGGTCAGCAAGCGGCAGGACAAGCCCGATGGCATCGCCTGGATCCTGCGCAACCATCCCGAGGTGTCGGACGGCGCGATCGGCAAGCTGATCGGCACCACCCGCACCACCATCGCCGCGATCCGCGACCGCACCCACTGGAACATCAGCAACATCACGCCGAAAGACCCGGTGACGCTCGGCCTCTGCTCGCAGCGCGAACTGGACGCGCTGGTGGCCAAGGCGGCGAAGAAGGCGGGCATCGAGGCGCCGGCCGATTCGCGCCTCGACGGCGACCGCGAAGCGCTCATCAACGAACTGCGCCGCGAGCGCGAGGACGCCGCTCGCCGCGCCGAAGAAGCGCTCAGGACCGAGTCCGAGTTCATCTCGGGCGCGGCCACGATCCTCGATCCTTTCAGCAGCAACAAGGGCGAGGTCTGATGCCGTAGCGTCATTCGACGCGCGGCTCGAACCTCTACGAAGCAGCAACATAGGAAGGGTCGCGCCCCGCCCGGCGCGGCCCTTTTTGCGCTGGTTGACGCTTGCGTAAAGTGCCCCATGCCCATACACTCTCGGCCATGGAGAGCGCAGAAAAAATCTGGCGAGAACGCTATCAGCACCCCACGAAGTGGGACCAGACCTTCCCCCCGCTGTCGATGGGCGACATGGTGAGCGCAAGCGCCGCCGCCCATCCGCAAGCCCATATGATCGACTTCATGGGCCGCAAGTTCAGCTATGGGGAGATGATCGAACAGATCCGCCGCATCGCCTGCGGATTGCAGGCAATGGGCGTGAAGAAGGGCGACCGGGTCGGCCTCTATCTGCCCAACACGCCCCATTATGTCGCCGCCTATTACGGCGCGCTGATGGCCGGCGCGATCGTCGTCAACTTCTCGCCCCTCTACACCGCCGCCGAACTGGAGCATCAGGTGGAGGATAGCGGCACGCAGATCCTCTTCACCCTGTCGGCCAAGGCGCTGCTGCCCACCGCGCTCAAGGTGCTGGACGAAAGCAGCCTGCAAAAACTGGTCGTCGGCTCGGTCGCGGAGATGCTCCCGCCGGTCAAATCGCTGCTGTTCCGCTGGTTCAAGGCCAGCGAAAGCACGCCCATCCCGGACGACCCGCGCATCCTGCGCTACGACCGGCTGGTCGCCAATGCCGGCGACTGCGCGGTGGCGGACATCGATCCGGTGAACGACATCGCTCTGCTGCAATATACCGGCGGCACCACCGGCACGCCCAAGGGCGCGATGCTCACGCACCAGAACCTCACCGCCAACGCGCGGCAGGCGCAGGCGATCGATCCGCACCAGCATGAAGCGGACCGCATCATCGCGGTGCTGCCCTTCTTCCACGTCTTCGCCAACACCTGCACGCTCAACCGCACGGTGGTGAACGGCGGCGAGATGGTGATGCTGCCCCGCTTCGACGCGGCGCAGGTGCTGGGCGCGGTGCAGCGGGTGAAGGCGACCTCGCTGCCCGGCGTGCCGACCATGTTCCAGGCGCTGCTCGATCATCCGGCGATCCGCAACATCGATTTCTCCTCGCTGCGCGCCTGCATCTCGGGCGGCGCCCCGCTTCCGCTCGAACTCAAGCAGCGGTTCGAGGCAGCGACCGGCGCGCAACTGATCGAAGGCTACGGCCTCACCGAAACCAGCCCGATCGTCTGCACCAACCCCTATGAAGGGCTGAACAAGAGCGGCACTGTGGGGCAGCCCGTTCCCGGCACCCGCGTGAAGCTGGTCGATCGCGAAGACCCGACCCGCCCGCCGCCCGAGGGCGAACCGGGCGAACTGCTCTTCGCCGGGCCGCAGATCATGAAAGGCTACTGGAACCGCCCGGACGCCGACGCCGAAGTGTTCGTCGGCGAATTCGTCCGCACCGGCGACGTCGGCATCATCGACGAGGACGGCTATGTGAAGATCGTCGATCGCCTGAAAGACATGATCGCCGTCGGCGGCTTCAAGGTGTTCCCGAGCCAGGTGGAACAGGTGCTCTACCACCACCCGGCGGTGAAGGAAGCGCTCGTCATCGGCGTGCCCGACCGCTATCGCGGCGAACAGCCCAAGGCGTTCGTGACCCTGAACGAGGGCTTCGACGTGGATGGCGCCGCGCTCAAGGACTGGGTCAACCCGCAACTGGGCAAGCATGAACGGGTGTGCGAGGTGGAGGTGCGCCTCAACCTGCCCAAGACGCTGGTCGGAAAGCTGTCGCGCAAGGAACTGGTGGCGGAGGAGCGCGCCAAGGCGGAGGCGCGTGCTGCGTAATGGTTGCTTGCGTCCACACACTTCTATGACCTGTTCCCCGGCGAAGGCCGGGGTCCAGTCCCGGCGTCAGGCCTGGACCCCGGCCTTCGCCGGGGAACACCTATCGATGCCGCCGCACCTTCCCATAAAGCTGGAATGGTGGCCTGATCGTCCCTATCTTCCTGGCTAAACCGACAAAGGAAGTTGAATGGCACAGGAAACCGCAACGCTCGCCGGGGGCTGCTTCTGGTGCACGGAAGCCGTGTATCAGAACCTCAGGGGCGTCTCCGCCGTCGAAAGCGGCTATATCGGCGGCACGCAGCCCAACCCGACCTACGAACAGGTCTGCTCGGGCGATACCGGCCACGCCGAGGCGATCCGCATCACCTTCGATCCCGACATCATCTCCTACGCCGATCTGCTCGACATCTTCTTCGCGACGCATGATCCCACGACGCTGAACCGGCAGGGCAATGACGTCGGCACCCAATATCGCTCCGCGATCTTCCCCCACTCGCCCGAGCAGGAAGCGCAGGCGCGCGCCGGCATCGCGCGGGCGCAGGCGGACCAGAGCGCGCCGATCGTGACGGCGGTCGAACCTGACGCGCCCTGGTATCCGGCGGAGGATTATCACCAGAAATATTGGGATCGCGTGGGCGACCGGAACCCCTATTGCATGGCGGTGATCCCGCCCAAGCTCGCCAAGCTGCGCAAGGGGTTCGCCGACCGGATCGACGCATAGCATCCTTCCCTAAACGGCTGGTCCTGTTTCGCGGCGTTCTTAGGGAGCGGTTCATCTTCGCCCTGCTAAGGACGCCGTGAACTTTTGACAGGTCGGGGGACCATCCGCATGAACAACAAGCTGATTCTTGCCGCGCCGCTCATGCTGCTGGCCTTGCCCGGTTGTGTTCGGACCGTCGCCAGCGTCGTGACCGCACCCGTGCGCGCGACAGGGCAGATCGTGGACTGGACGACGACCAGCCAGGACGAAGCCGACCGCAACTATGGCCGCAAGATGCGCAAGCAGGAAGCGCGCGAGGGCCGCGAGATGAAGAAGCAGGAAAAGCAGCGCCGCCAGCAATGCCGCGACGCTGGCTATCGTGATTGCGACTGACAGCTTCCCAATCCGTTCGGTTCAAGCCTGTCGAGAACAGCGCGCCCCCTAGGCCGCCGCCCGCCTCAACCGGTCGTTGATCGCCGCGCCCACCCCCTCGTGCGGCACCGGCGCGACCGCGATCCTTGAAGCGGCACTGGCGTCGGCGATGTGCAGCGCCGCGAACAGGTTCGCCGCCGCCTCCTGCAAGTCCGCCTCGGCGCTGAGGTTGATGTGGCAGGGCATCAGGCCGAAGCCGATCAGATATTCGTCCCGTTCCGCGCGCATGGCGTTGAGCCGCACCGGCTTGGACGGCGCATAATGGCTCTCCAGCTGGCCCGGCGCCTCGATCCTTTCGCCCGTGCCGATCGCCACCGGCAGCCCGCTCGCCTCCTCCAGCATCGCTGCCGTCACCGGGCCGGGCCGCAGCAGCCGCACCCGGTCCGCCTCCGGCGCGGCGATGGTCGATTCCAGCCCCTCGCTCGTCGGCCCTTCGTCCAGGATCATGCGGATCTTGCCGTCCAGGCTGGTCAGCACATGCTCGGCCCGCGTCGGACTGATGGACCCGCTGCGATTGGCGGATGGCGCGGCGAGGGGGCAGCCGCTCTCCCGGATCAGCGCCCGCATCGCCGGATGGGCGGGCAGGCGCAGCGCCACCGTCGGCAGTCCCGCCGTCACCAGCGGCGACAGGCCGCTGTCGGCCCGCACCGGCAGCACCAGCGTCAGCGGCCCTGGCCAGAACCGATCCGCCAGCCGCTCCGCCACCGGTCCGAACTCGGCCAGTTGCGCCGCCATCGCCCGGTCGGCGACATGGACGATCAACGGATTGAAGCTCGGCCGCCCCTTCGCGCTGTAGATCGCCGCCACCGCGCTGCTGTCGGTGGCGTCGGCGGCCAGGCCATAGACGGTTTCGGTCGGGACGGCGACGGGCTCTCCGGCTCGGATCAGCAGCGCCGCTTCCCGCAGCGCCTCTGTGCCATAATGGCAGGATCGGGTGGAAAAGGCTGGATGAGCGATGGTCACGATCCCCGCGATATAGGCCCCGATCACCCCGAGTAAAAGACCATTGCGTCAGGGCAATGACATGGCGCGCGCCCTTGTCGGCGCGGCCCACGCGCACTAAGCCGCCCCCATGACCGACGCACTTCTGACCCGTATCGTGCAGGCGCTGGAGCGGCTCGCCCCGCCGCCGCCGCTTTCCGCCGATCTCGCCGCCGCGCCCGCCTATGTGTGGGATGGGCGGGCGATCCATGCCGTCGAAGCGTTCGCGCCGGTCAACTATGTGCTGCTCACCGGCATCGATGCGCAGAAGCAGGCGCTGCTGGAAAACAGCCGCCGCCACGCCGCCGGCCATGCCGCGCACGACGTGCTGCTGTGGGGCGCGCGCGGCACCGGCAAGTCCGCTGTCGTCGCTTCCGTCGTCGGCCGCTTGCAGGGGGAGGGGCAGGACATCGCCCTGCTGCAATGCGCGATCGACGAACTTGCCAGCCTGCCGACGCTCTTCTCGCTGCTGCGCGCGACCCGCCGCCCCTTCATCCTCTTCCTCGACGACCTGGGGTTCGAAGACCAGGGGGCAGGGGACGCCCGCGCGCTGCGTTCGCTGCTTCAGGGCGGAACGGCGGCGCGCCCCGCCAACGTCCGCCTCTACGTCACGTCCAACCGCCGCCACATCGTGCCCCGCCATCTCGCCGAGCAGGACGACCCCATCAACCCGCGCGACGTGGTGGACGACAAGATGGCGCTGTCCGACCGCTTCGGCCTCAGCCTCGGCTTCCACGCCATCGACCAGGACGCCTATCTCGCGATCGTGCGCGGCTATGCCGACCAGCTTGGCCTGTCGTTCGACCCGCTGGAGGCGATCCAGTGGGCGACGCAGCGGGGCAGCCGGTCGGGCCGCGTCGCCTGGCAATATGTGGTCGAACTGGCGGGGCGAAACGGCTTGGCGCTCTGAAGGGCGGTCATCGCGCCTTCGTCACCCGCCAGATCACATTGCCCACATCGTCGCTGACCAGCAGCGCGCCCCTGGCGTCGGCAGTCACGTCCACCGGCCGCCCCTGCGCGTCGCCGTCCTTGTCCAGGAACCCCGTGAGCACATCGACAGGCTTGGCCTTGCCCGCCTCGCCATCGGCGAAGCCGACGAACACCACCTTGTAGCCCGCCGCCGGCTTGCGGTTCCAGCTGCCGTGCAGCCCGACGAACGCGCCGTCGGTGAAGGGCGCGCCCAGCTGCACCGTGTCGGCGAAGGTCAGGCCCAGCGGCGCGACATGATTGCCCAGCGCATAGTCGGGACGCTTCGTATATTCGCGGATTTCCGGGCGCTGCGGCTGCACCCGCCGGTCCTCGTAGCCGCCCCAGTAATTCCAGGGCCAGCCATAGAAAGCGCCGAACTCCACCCGCGTCAGATAGTCGGGCACCAGGTCCGCGCCCAGCATGTCGCGCTCATTGACCACACCCCACAGCGCGCCGCTCTTCGGCTCGAAGGCGAGGCCCACCGGATTGCGCAGACCCGACGCGAAGATGCGCTTGTACCCGGTCCTGGGATTGACCTCCCACACCGCCGCGCGGTCCTTCTCCTGATCGAGGCCGGTCTCGCCGATATTGCTGTTGGAGCCGACGCCGACATAGAGCAGCCCGTTGGGCGCGGCGACCAGGCTCTTGGTCCAGTGCATGTTGGGCGCATTGGCCGGCAGGGCGAGGATCTTGCGCCCCTTCGCGCTGATCTTTGTCTCCCCTTCCTTATAGGGGAACGCCATCAGCGCGTCGGTGTTCGCGACATAGAGCGTGTCGCCGACCAGCGCCATGCCATAGGGCGAATGGAGGCCGGTCAGGAAAGCCGTCTTCACCTCCGCCCGCCCGTCACCATCGGCATCGCGCAGCAGGGTGATGCGGTTGGCGGAAGGAACGCCCGCGCCCGCTTTGTCCATCAGATAGGACATGACCCGATCGACGATGCCTTCCTTGGGCCGGGGCGGGCTGTTGGTTTCTGCCACCAATATGTCGCCATTGGGCAGGCGCAGCATGGAGCGGGGGTGCGACAATCCCTCGGCAAAGCGCGCCACGACAAGCCCCTTGGCCGCCACGGGCTTCGCGCCCGGCGCCCATGGCTTCACGTCGGCGATGTTGATCGTCGGCAGCATCTCGCTGCGCGGCGCGGTGAACACCGGCTCGCGCCCGGTGTCCGCGCCCGCAGGCAGGCGGGACGTGTCGCCCTGCGCCAGATAGAGGAACGCCCCGCCTGCAAGGGCGATGGCGACAAGCGGCAGGGCGATGAGGTGCTTCTTCATGCCGCCTTATCTAGGCGGGGCCGCCCCGCCGGGCAAGGCGGATGCCGACCCAGATCGCCGGACTATCGCCCGCGTTCGCGCAGCCACAGCAGCAGGGCGATCAGGATGCCTGCCGCCGTGCCCGCCAGCAGCCCGATGCTCGGCTGGCCCATCAGCCCGCCCAGAATCGTGCCGCCCAGGATCAGCAGCGCGATGATGGCGCCCGCGCCGGTGGGGTTCTTCCTGCCTTGGCTCATGGGCTGTCGCCTTGCCATGGTCGGGCGCGGAACGCCAGCCTCATCGGCGCGCGCCCCGTCCTGCCCCGATCCGGGATGATGCGTCCCGCTCCGGCACGGGTGTCCCGCTGCGGGACTTGCCTAACCACCCGTTCACCCTCGTCCCTGGCCGCCAGCGCCAAAGCCTTGATCTGGCACGACGATTGAAGGGACCGGCATTCCAGGGAGCCGCCATCATGAGCGGACGGACAAAAGCGGGGTCGTCATGCAGTTGCCATATCTTGCGGATCGCCAGAGCTATGACGATGCGGCCGAACTGATGACCCTTTTCGGGCCGGACGCCGGTTATGAAGCCGCCCTGCGCGCCGACCGCAGCCTCGACCTCGGCAACCACATCACCTTCTGCCACTGGCGGCAGATCGAACGCTGGATCGTGCTGCTCACCCATGACCGGCCGCTGGGCGCGATCCACTGACCGCCGCCAGCCCTGCGCGCTACAGCCGCAGGCCCGCCGTCTCCGGCAATCCCGCCAGAATATTGAGGTTCTGCACCGCCGCGCCGGCCGCGCCCTTGCCCAGATTGTCGAGCGCCGCCACCAGCCGCGCCTGACCGCTCGCCGCGTTGCCGAACACGAACAGCGCCAGCCGGTCGGTCGCGCCGACATGCTCCAGCGCCACGCCGCTCATGCCCGCGCTTTCGTCCAGGCCCGCCACGCTGACGATCGGCGACCCGTCATAGGCCGCCGCCAGCGCATCATGGATGTCCGCAACGCCCGGGGCGCCGGGCATGGCGCGCAGCTGCAACGGCACCTCGACGATCATCCCGCGATAGGCGTTCGCCACCGCCGGCGCGAACAGCGGCGGGTGGGCAAGGCCGGAATAGCGGGTCATTTCCGGCACATGCTTGTGCGCCAGCGTCAGGCCATAGGGGCGGAAGGCGCTCGGGCTGGCCCCGTCGCCTTCATAGTCGGCGATCATCGCCTTGCCCCCGCCCGAATAGCCCGAAGCGCCCGACACCGTCACCGGCCAGTCGGCGGGCAGCAGCCCGGCCAGCACCAGCGGCCGCACCAGCGCCAGAAAGCCGGTCGGCCAGCATCCCGGATTGGCGACGAACCGGCTCTGCGCCAGCGTTTCCCGATGACCCGGCTCCAACTCGGGAAAACCATAGGTCCACCCCTCGGCCACCCGGTGCGCGGTCGATGCGTCGATCACCCGCGTGTGGTCATTGTCGATCAGCGCCACCGCTTCGCGCGCGGCATCGTCGGGCAGGCACAGGATGACGACATCGGCGGCATTCAGCGCCTCGCGCCGCGCCTCCGCGTCCCGCCGCCGGTCCTCCGGCACGGTCAGCAGCGTCAGTTCCGGCCGCCCCGCCAGCCGCTCGGCGATCTCGATGCCGGTGGTGCCATGGCCGCCATCGATGAAAACGCGCGTGCTCATGCCGCAATCCTCCGCCGCGCGATGATCGGCTGGCTGTGGGTGCCTGCCAGCCGCGCCACCACGTCGGCCAGCGGCTCCTCGACCACCGCCATCCAGTGCGCATTGGCGTGCAGCAGCGTGCGCGCGTCCGTCAGGATGCCGACATGGCCGGGGAAGAAGATGAGGTCGCCCCGTTGCAGCGCCGCGTCGCTGTCCACCGGCGATCCGATGCCCTCGCATTGCAGGTCGGTGTTGCGGGGCACTGCGATCCCGGCCTGACCCAGCGCCACCTGCACCAGGCCCGAACAGTCGATCCCCCGGTGTCCGCGCCCGCCCCACACATAGGGCAGGCCGATGTAGCGCTGCGCCACCGCCACCCAGTCCGCTGGCGTGGCGTCGACTGCCTCGACGTGGCGCAGATGGACATAGCCTTCCGCGCAAACGAGGAAATCGCCGTCCGCCTCGCCCGCCACCAGCGCGCCGGCCGGCCAGTAGTCGGCGATCGGCGCCTTGATGTCTGCCGCGCTGAACAGCGGCGCGGCCCGCGCGCTCACCCGGTGCGTCGCGGTTTCCAGCGTGTCCAGCGCATCGCGGCGGATATAGCCGACATAGCCGTCATGCCCGCAAAAGCCCCAGGCCCAGTCGGTCGTCACGTCCAGCGCATGGAAAGTTTCGCCGCGCAGCAGCTCGCTCACCGCCTCGGCCGTGGACGTGGCGGCGCTCAGCACCGGCGTGCCGGCGGCGACGCAGGTCAGGGGGACGGCGCGGGCATAATGAGCGGAAAACAGCGTGCCGGCCAGCGCCAGGTCGGCAAGGTCGCCGCGCGCCGCATGGACGCGCCGGTCGAGCGCTACCGACCGGCCATCGAGCCGGAATCGCGTCCGCTCAGGCGGCGTGGCCCTTGGGAGAGTGTTCGTGCCTTTCATCGCGCGCGGTTCCTGCGATGAAATGGTGAAAGGCGTCAAGGAATTCCGCCCCCTTGGGCGTGCGGGTGATGAAAATATTACGCCGGTCGGCCGCATCGCGCTCCCGCCGGAGGTAGCCGAGCGCCGAGAGCTTGTTGAGCGCGCGGGTGATGACCGGCTTCGACACATGCAGCGCCTCGGCAAGCCCCCGCACGGTGTGCGGCCCCTGGCCGATATAGACCGTCATCATCAACGCCATCTGCCGGTTGGTGAGGTCCGGCTTGCCGGAGCGGACATAATCGACCAGCGTGCGCATCCACTGGCCCAGAGGCTGGATGCCGGGTCGTTCGATCTCGATGGTGGCGGAGTGCGCGTTCATGCGGCCTTAACGCACGATCGCGAATCCGGTTGCGTAACGGACCGCCTCCTAATGCGAAGCCTTATGCCTGCCGTCCATAGCGCCGCTCGAGCAGGCGGAAGGCGGCGCGCAGGCCCAGCGCCTCGCCGCCCTTGGGCCGCCCCGGCCGCGCCGCCGGCCGCCAGGCGAAGGTGTCCAGATGCAGCCATTGCGCGCCTTCGGGCACGAAGCGTTTCAGGAACAGCGCAGCGGTGATCGCGCCGGCAAAACCGCCTTCGCCCGCATTGTTGATGTCGGCGATGTCGGACTTCAGCATCTCGGCATAGCCGTCCCACAGCGGCAGCCGCCAGCAGGGGTCGTCCACCTGCGCGCCCGCGTCCAGCATCTCGCCCGCCAGCGCATCGTCATTGGCGAACAGCGCCGGCAGGTCCGGCCCCACCGCCACCCGCGCCGCGCCGGTCAGCGTCGCGAAGTCGATCACAAGTTCGGGCTGTTCCTCGCCCGCCCGCGTCAGCGCGTCGCCCAGCACCAGCCGCCCCTCCGCATCGGTGTTGCCGATCTCGACCGTCAGCCCCCTGCGGCTGCGCAATATGTCGCCCGGGCGGAAGGCGTTGCCGGCAATCGCATTCTCCGCCGCCGCCACCAGCAGGTGCAGCCGAACCGGCAGTCCCGACGCCATCACCAGCTGCGCCAGCGCGATGGCATGGGCCGCGCCGCCCATGTCCTTCTTCATCAGGCGCATTCCCGAAGACGGCTTGATGTCGAGGCCGCCGCTGTCGAAGCAGATGCCCTTGCCGACGATGGCGACGCGCGGATGCGCCGGGTCGCCCCATGTCATCTCTATAAGGCGCGGGGCGAACGCCTTGTCAGCGGCTTTCCCCACCGCATGGATCATCGGATAGCCCTGCTCCAGCGCATCGCCGCGCGTCACGTCCACTGCCGCGCCATGGGGCCGTGCGACCGCCTGCACCGCCGCCTCCAGATCGGGCGGTCCCATGTCGGCGGCGGGCGTGTTCACAAGGTCGCGGACCAGCGCCACCGCCTTCGCCAGCTGCACCGTCGCTTCGACCCGCGCCGCGTCGCGCGTCAGCAGCACGCGCGGCCCGGCGACATTCTCATCCTTGCGATAGCGCTCGAACCGGTATTGCGCCGTCAGCCACCCCAGCGCCGCCGCCCCGGTCGAACCCGTCGCCAGCCGATAGGCGCCCTCCGGCAATGTCTCGGCCAGCCGCGCGAGGCACCATGTCCCCAGCATCCCCGCGTCCGCCACGCCCGCGACCACGAACCAGTCGTCGCCCTGCGGCACGATCGCCTGCTCGCCCGCCTTGCCCCGAAATTTCTGCGCCGCCAGCACCGCGCGCACCGGCCCCGGCTGCGCCGCGATCCATGCGTCCACGCTGGTCGCGTCGACCAGGTGGATCGAACGGGCGGGCTGCTGGTTGTCGGCTTTGAGCAGGTCGGCAAGGTCGGTCATGCGAGGGGATGTAGGGGAAAGCGCGTTCGCATGAAAAGCGCAAATATTTCGCCGCCGGCAGGCCACGCCCGGCCTTTTACCCCTTTGCGAGGCGGGTCGCCGGGCCTAACTTCAACATCATAAGACCCGCATGAGGAGATGGACCATGTTGAACGGTGACGATCGCAGCCTTCAGGCCGCGCGCGCCCGCGCCTATGCGCTGGCCGAAAGCGGCGACTATGCCAACAGCCATGCGGTGCAGGAGGCGCTGGTGGCGGAAGGCTGGTCCAACGCCGCCCGCGCGCTAGACAGCGACTATGCGCGCCAGGCGGTGGGCGAACGCTGCCGTGCTGCTGCACGGGCGCATTGATGCGGGGCGGGGGGACGGTCGCGGCGGTCGCGCTGCTGCTCGCCGCCTGCTCGGACGGTGAGCCGAATCTGGCCGGCAACGCGGCGACCAATGCCGCCGCCAGCCGCTTTGCCGACCGCATGGCCGGCACCCCGCCGCCCGCGCCTCCCGCCAGCCCGTTCAAGAGCGAGGACAAGAGCACGCTGCTCGAATTCTCCTACGCCTATCCGGCGCAGGCCGCCGCCATCCCCTTTCTGGTCGACAAATTCGGCAAGGACATGGCCCGGTCGAAGGCCGACGCCACCGCCATGGCGCGCGACGACCGGAAGGCGGCGCAGGAAAGCGGCTTTCCCTTCCATGCTCACAGCCTGGAAACCGAATGGAGCGTCAGCGCCGACACGCCGCGCTTCCTCGCCCTGCAATCGCACACCTACGCCTTCACCGGTGGCGCGCACGGCATGACCGGCTATGGCGCGCTGCTCTGGGACAAGGCGCGCAAGCGCGAGACCAGCGTCAAAGCGCTGATGACCGCGCCGCAGGCGTTCAACGCCGCGCTGCGCCCCCGATTCTGCGCCACGCTGGATCAGCAGCGCGCCGAAAAGCGCGGCGAACCTGTCGTGCGCGGCGATGATCCCTTCACCGACTGCATCGACCCGATGAGCGAGACGATCGTGCCGACGTCGAAGGACGGCAAGCTGATCGACAGCTTCACCGTGGTGGTCGGCCCCTACAGCGCCGGCCCCTATGCGGAAGGCGCCTATGAAGTGCCCGTCCCGATCGACGCCGCCCTGCGCGCCGCGATCAAGACCGAATATCAGGATGCGTTCGTAAAGCCCTGATCCCACTTCCGTTCGCTTCGAGCGAAGTCAAGAAGCCCATCGCGCGGCGCTCCGCGTTTCTCGACACGCTCGAAACGAACGGGGCGGGGGGCCTTAAACCGGCACCCCGTACAGATCATGCTCATCCGCATCCTCGATCACCACGTCGAAGACATCGCCCGGCCGCCGCCCCGCGCCCACGTCGCGCAGGAAGACATTGCCGTCGATCTCCGGCGCGTCGGCCTGGCTGCGCGCGGTCGCGCCGATGCTGCCATCCTCCTCGTCCGGCTCGCCAACCTCGTCCAGGATCACCGGCAGCACGCGCCCGACCTTCGCCTGCAATTTCGCCGCGCTGATCGCAGCGGTCTTTTCCATGATCCGCTGGTAGCGTTCTTCCTTGACCTCTTCCGGCACCGCATCCGGCAGCGCATTGGCGGCCGCACCCTCCACCGGCTCGAAGCGGAACGCGCCCACCCGGTCCAGCTGCGCCTCGTCCAGCCAGTCGAGCAGATACTGGAAATCCGCCTCCGTCTCGCCGGGGAAGCCGACGACGAAGCTGGATCGGATCGCGACGTCCGGGCAGATGGTCCGCCACTTGCGGATGCGGTCGAGCACCTTCGCCTCGTTGGCGGGCCGCTTCATGGCCTTCAGCACGGACGGCGCGGCGTGCTGGAACGGGATGTCCAGATAGGGGGTCAGCAGCCCGTCCGCCATCAGCGGCACGACATGATCGACATGGGGGTAGGGGTAGACATAGTGCAGCCGCACCCACGGCGCGCGCCCCTCGGCGGTGCGCAACTGCCCCAGCTCGCGCGCCATGTCGGTCATGTGCGCGCGCACCTCCCGCCCCTTCCACAGGCGCGGCTCGTGCCTCGTATCCACGCCATAGGCCGACGTGTCCTGGCTGATGACCAGCAGTTCCTTGGTCCCCGCCGCCACCAGCTTCTCCGCCTCGCGCAGCACTGCGTCGATCCGCCGCGAAACGAGATCGCCCCGAATCGACGGGATGATGCAGAAGGAGCAGCGATGGTTGCAGCCCTCCGAAATCTTGAGATAGCTGTAATGCCGCGGCGTCAGTTTCAGGCCGCCTTCGGGCACCAGATCGACGAAGGCGTTGGGGGTGGGCGGCGACGCCTCATGCACCGCATTGACCACCTGCTCATACTGATGCGCGCCGGTGACGGCCAGCACCTGCGGGAATTTCGCGCGGATCACATCCGCCTCGTCGCCCATGCATCCGGTCACGATCACACGGCCATTTTCCGCGATCGCCTCGCCAATCGCTTCGAGCGATTCTTCCTTCGCCGAATCGAGAAAGCCGCAGGTGTTGACCAGCACCACGTCCGCACCGGCATAGTCCGCCGACATCTGATATCCGTCGGACCGCAGCTTGGTCAGGATGCGCTCGCTATCGACCAGATTCTTGGGACAGCCGAGCGAAACCATGCCCACCTTCGGGGCGTCGGGGATTTTGGTTGCCATGATCGGCGCGCACATAGGGATTTTTGGCGCGAATGTCACGGGGCGGCGAAACTTACCCCCGCCGCGCCGGTCCCTTCGGTAATCTCGATGATGCAGTCCCCGGTCTGGAGCCTTTGCGCCTCCGGCTCCCAGAAGCCGATCGGCCGGTCGCCGCGATAGAGCCGCACGCCCAGCCCGGTGCGGATCGCCGTCAGCGGCCCGCCAATCTCCTCCGGCAACACCGCCCGCTCGTTGAGCTTCACCCGCCCGCCCGACGCCGCAAGGTCCGCCATATAATCGGCGATATGCTTGCCGCTGGTGCTGCCCGCCAGCAGCAACCCGGCAAAGCTCACCGGATTGATGACCGTCGTCGCCCCCGCCTGCCGCGCGGGCAGTTCGTTATCCTCGTTGCGCACCACGATGCTGATCGGCAGGCGCGGGGCGAGGTGCCGGGCGGTCAGCGTGATCAGGATCGACGTGTCGTCCCGCCCCGCCGACACGATCATGTTGCGCGCCCGGTGGATCGCCACGTCCTTCAGCGTCCTGTCCCGCGTCGAATCGCCGCACAATATGTTGCACCCCAGCGCCTCCGCAGCGCTGAGCGCCTGCTCGCTGCCGTCGATCACCACGATCTCGCGCGGATCGGTGCCGCGGGCCAGCAGTTCATTCACCGCCTCCTGCCCGCTGGTGCCAAAGCCGGTAACGACGATATGATTGTGCAGATCGGCCTGAATACGCGCCATGCGCCACCTGTAGAGGATGTTGCGGAAGAACAGGTTATACGCCGTGCCGAGGAAGATCAGCCAGACGAACAGCCGGATCGGCGTCACGAAGATCGACTCGAACAATCGCGCTTCCGGCGTCACCGGCACGATGTCGCCATAGCCCACCGTCGTCACCGTGACGGTCGTGAAATAAAGCACGTCGATGAAGCTGATGGCGTTGTCATAATTGTCCTTCAGGCCATCGCGCCCGAACCAGTGCAGCGCCAGCACGATCGAAATCAATCCGAACACCAGCCCCAGCCGCCAGGCCAGGTCCACCCAGATCGGCAGGGCGGAACGCCGCCGCAGGAAACCGGCGGTGGTGGTCGGCGGCGGTTCGTTCAGCCTCACGGGCTTGGCAGCTGGCCGAGCGGATTGACCGGCAGCCGGTCCTTGCGCAGCTCGAAATGCAGCTTGGGCTTGCTCGCGTAACCGGTGTCGCCGGTCAGGCCGATGACCTGCCCCTGCTTCACCTTCTGTCCGCGCACCACATCGACCCGCGCCGCATGGCCATAGGCGCTGACCCAGCCGCCGCCATGGTTGATCAGCACCAGCCCGCCGAACACCGCCACCTTGTCCCCGGCATAGGCGACAACCCCGTCCGCCGCCGCGCGGAACGGCGTGCCTTCCGCCACCGAAATGTCGATGCCGTTATTCTTCGCCCCGCTTTCGCCGGGACCGAAGCGGGAGAGGATCGCGCCCTTTACCGGCCAGACGAAACTGCCGGCAAAGCGCGCCGGCTCGGTGATGGGGACATTGGCGGGCAGGGGCCTGGCGCTCGCCTTCGCCGCGATCTTCGGTGTCGTGTCCGCCACCGCCGGCTGGCCTCCGGTCAGCACGTCGTCGATGTCGATGCGGAAGGCGGCGGCGCGCTGCTCCAGGCTTGCGGCGCGGGTCGGCGCGGCCTCGGGCAGCAGCAGCCGCTGCCCCCGCCGCAGCGTATAAGGCTCGCTCAGCCCGTTCGCCTCGACGATCGCCCGCCACGGCACGGCATAGGCCGCCGCGATCGCGATCCCCGTCTCGCCCGCTGCCACCAGATGGTATCGCCCGCCCGGAATGGTCAGCCGCTGCCCCGCGCGCAGCGCATAGGGTGGCAGCAGGCCGTTCGCCCGCGCGATCGCCTCCGACCCTGCGCCGGTGCGATTGCCCACGCCCCGCAGCGTGTCGCCCTGGTGCACGACATAGGTGGACGGCTCCACCCGCTGCGCGTTGCGCGTCACCTGCTGCGCCTGCCAGACGGGCTGCGGCTCGGCCAGGTCCGCCCCCGAAGGCGGCGCGCCGGGGGCAGGGGCGGGCGTTGGCAGGTCGGCCGCGGCAGGAGGAACAGGGGTCGGCGCGGCGCGCTCCGCCTCGGCCGGGATGCACGCAGCCAGCATCAGCGGACCGATTGACAGGAAGGCGAAGGGCAGCCGCGGCATCACAGCCTGTTTACCGCCTCATCCATCCCTGACCAGCCCCCCAAAGATACTTAGCCTGCTAAGTAAATCCGCACATTGAAAAAGCGATTCAATTGTCTCACTCGCTGTCTCACTTGGCGTGCGGCGTCAGCACCGTCAGCCCGCCCATATAGGGCGCCAGCGCCTCCGGCACGGTCACGCTGCCATCGGCCTGCTGGTAATTTTCCAGCACCGCCACCAGCGTCCGCCCGACCGCCAGCCCCGACCCGTTCAGCGTATGGAGAAAGCGCGTCTGCCTCTCCCCTTCGGGCTTATAGCGCGCATTCATCCGCCGCGCCTGGAAGTCGCCGCAGTTGGAAACCGAGCTGATCTCGCGATAGGTCTGCTGGCTCGGCAGCCACACTTCGAGGTCATAGGTCTTGCGCGCCCCGAACCCCATGTCGCCGGAGCAGAGCAGCATCTTGCGATAGGGCAGGCCGAGCGCCTGGAGGATGCCCTCCGCCGCCGCGCACATCCGCTCATGCTCCGCTTCAGATTGCTCGGGCGCGCAGATCGCGACCAGTTCCACCTTCTCGAACTGATGCTGCCGGATGAACCCGCGCGTGTCGCGCCCGGCCGATCCCGCCTCGGACCGGAAGCAGGGGGTGAGCGCCGTCAGCCGCAATGGCAGGCTGTCGGCCGGCACGATCTGCTGGGCCACAAGGTTAGTCAGGGAAACCTCGGCCGTCGGGATCAGCCATCGCCCGTCTGTGGTCCTGAACAAGTCCTCGGCAAACTTCGGCAACTGCCCCGTCCCGAACAGCGCCTCGTCCCGCACCAGCAGCGGCACGGCGGTTTCCTCATAGCCGTTCTGCGCCGTCTGCACGTCCAGCATAAACTGCGCCAGCGCCCGGTGCAGCCGCGCCATCTGCCCGCGCAGCGCGGTGAAGCGCGCGCCCGACAACGCCGCCCCGCCCTCGAAATCCAGCCCAAGCGCCGGCCCGAAATCGGCATGGTCCTGGGCTGCGAAATCGAAATCGCGGGGCGTGCCCCAGCGCATCAGCTCGACATTGTCCGCCTCGTCCGCCCCCTGCGGCACATCGTCGGCGGGCAGGTTCGGGATCGCCGCCAGCATCGCGATCAGCGCCTCGCCGGTATCGCGATCCTCCGCCTCCAGCGCGGGCATCCGCTCCTTGAGCGCCGCGACCTCGCTTTTCAGCGCCTCGGCCTTCTCAGCGTCCTTCGCTGCCATGGCCTGGCCGATCAGCTTGCTCGCCTCGTTCCGGCGCGCCTGCCCCTGCTGCAATTCGGTCTTGATCGCCCGGCTCTTCTCATCCAGCGCCAAAATCTCCGCCGACAGGGGCGCAAGCCCCCGGCGCGCCAGCGCGGCGTCGAAAGCATCGGGGTTTTCGCGGATGAAACGGATGTCGTGCATGGGCCAGCCCTATGCCGCCGCGCGACGAACCGCGCAACCCTGCGCACCCGTCGCCCGTTGGTCCATCATCACCCAAAAGCAAAGGAGACCCGGCGATGCAGATCGATCATGACGCGATGGTGCTGGTGGCGGACGGGCGCAAGCTGCTGTTCTTCCGCAACAAGGGCGACGGCGACTATCCGAACCTCGAAGCCGAAACGGTCAGGCAGCAGGACAACCCCTCCCACTTCGATCAGGCGTCGGACAAGGCCGGCCAATCGTCCAGCACCGGCACGCAATCCGGCACGATGGGCGAAAACGACTATCATGAACTGGAGGAGCAGCGCTTCGCCAGGGAAGCCGCCGACCTGTTGAAACGCCGCGCCTTCGCCAACGATTATGAGAAACTCATCATCGTCGCCCCGCCGACCGCGCTGGGCGACATCCGCAAGCATCTGCACAAGGAGGTGCAGGACAGATTGGTGGGCGAGATAGCCAAGGATCTGACCAACCACCCGGTGCCGGAGATCGAAAAATTGATCGCTGCAAGCTGATCACTCGACATCCTCCCCTTTAGGGAAGGGAGACCACGAAGTGGTGGGGGGTGTCCACCTACCGATAGGGTGACACCCCTCCGTCTGGCCTGCGGCCATCCACCTCCCGTTAAAGGGGAGTATGGCGTTGTCGGAGGCCAACTACCTTCCGCTTCGCCAAGACCATAGTCGCCAAACAAAAAAGGGCGGCTCGCCCCCGCAAGCCGCCCTCCATTGTAATCGGTTGCCGCCCTCAGGCCGCCTGCTTCGCCTTGCGCTCGGCGAAGCGCCGGCGGGCGACCAGCGCCACCGCGGCCGCGCCGAACAGCAGCACCATGGGCGGCGCGGGCACATCGGTCCCGCCCGTGCTGGTCGGCGGTCCGCCGCTCGAACTGCTGGAAGACGACGAGGAACTGCTGCTCGAAGAGGAGGACGAGGAACTGCCGCTCGAGCCGGAGCTGCCGCTCGATCCGCTGGAACCGCTCGATCCCGAACTGCCGCTCGATCCGCTGCTGCCGAAGCTGGACGATCCGCCCGACGAGGAGGAACTGCTGGACGACGACGACGAGGAGGAGCCGGACGAAGAGGAGGAGGAAGAACCGCCGTCCGACGACGATCCGCCGCTCGAGCCGGAGCTTCCGCTCGACCCGCTGCTGCCCGACGAACCGGAACTGCCCGACGATCCGCTGGAGCCGCTCGATCCCGAGCTGCCGGACGACCCGCTGCTGCCGGAAGAACCGCTCGATCCCGAACTGCCCGAAGACCCGCTGCTGCCTGACGATCCGCCATGCCCCGGCTTGCCCGGCTTGCCGCCGCTCGATCCGCCCGAACTGCTCGAGGAAGAGGAACTGGACGAGGAGGACGAGGACGAGCTGGAGGATGAGGAGGACGACGAACTGCTGACCCCCGAAGAGGTCGACACGTTGCCCGAAGAGGTCGACACATTGCCGCTCGACGTCGAAACGCCGCCGGTGGTCGAACTGGTCGAGCTGCTGATGCCGCCCGTCGAGCTGCTGGTGGAGGAAATCACCACCTGCCCGCCGCCACTGCCGCCGCCGCCGAAGAATCCGCCGATGAAGCCGCCGCCGCCGAACCCGCCGCCGCCGCCCATCACCACCGGCACCGCGCCGCCGCCGCCCGACATCATCGGCATTTCCGCCGGAGCCATCGGGATGGGTGCGGGGAGGGGGACCGGGCCGGGCTGGCTGGTGACGGTCACCGTCTGCGGGGCGCAGGCCATGGTGGTGCGCACCACCTTGCGCTTCACCGTGCGCACGGCGTAGCGCTTCTTGGGCGCGGCCTTTACGCTCTTGTTGGAATGGACCACCGCCGGACGCGCGCTTTCGGCGACATGCACGGCGCCCCCGCCGATGATCGCTCCGCCGCAAGTGCAGGCGCATAATTTAGCCAATGCCATCCGTACCGACATAGGATCCACTCTTGTTCTGTTTGCCCCCTGTCCGCCGTCCGACTGCGCCGGCCGATGGACTGGTGGGGATTTCCTATGCGCAGAAACGCAAAAGAAACGGTTAATAGCAATGCCGTTAACGCTGAATCTGCCCCCCAAGTCGAGGGAAATCCTTAGCTTTGCTCAAGGCATATGGTTAACGTCCCGTTATGGCACGGGCCGTGTCGCCCATCTTAATCGCGATCGGTCCCACGCTGTCGCGATGCCCTCCGGCGGGCGAATGACGCCAGCGCCCCGAGTCCCCACTGCGCGCTTGTGTCGATCCGTGCCGATGGCTATAGGCCCGCACAATCAAAATCATGGGTGCCCGCCTTTCCAAAAAGCGCCGGCCCTTTCGAGTCGGAGAGCCAGATGGCATCGGTGCTGAATTCCGATAAAGACGGCGAAAAGCCGCCCAAATCGACCGTGACGCTTCCCGCCGACTATCGGCCGTCGCCCGACGAAGAATTCATGAATCCGCTTCAGCTGGAATATTTCCGCCAGCGCCTGTGGGACTGGAAGAAGCAGATACTGGCCGAAGCGGAAGGGACTCTCGCCGTTCTCCAGAACGAGCCGCTGCGCGAACCCGATCTCAACGACCGCGCGTCGAGCGAGACCGACTGGTCGATCGAACTGCGCACCCGCGACCGCCAGCGCAAGCTCATCTCCAAGATTGACGCCGCGCTGCGCCGCATTGATGAGGGCGAATATGGCTATTGCGAAGTGACCGGCGAACCGATCTCGCTCGGCCGCCTCGAAGCCCGCCCGATCGCCACCATGACTGTCGAGGCGCAGGAACGCCACGAGCGCCAGGAAAAGATTTCGCGCGACGATTAACGCTTTCTCCACCCCGCGCGCCTAGCATTGCGGCCATCACAGGCTCTTGCACGCGGGATCACGCATGGACGACAAGCGGGACATTTCTGACCGGGGACCGGCACGCGCCGCGCCGCGCGACAGCCTGTTCCTGCTGACGACGCTCAGCACCCTGGACGGCGCGCCACTCGGCAAGGCGCGCGTGCGCAACCTGTCCGCGACCGGCATGATGGCCGATTGCGAGCGGGCGGTGCCGGCCGGTGCGCAGGTGGTGTGCGATCTGCGGGGCGTGGGCAAGGTGTCGGGCGTCATCGCCTGGTCGCGCGAGGACAAGATCGGCATGGCCTTCGACGAGCCGATCGACCCGCAACTGGCGCGCAAGCCGGTGACGGGCGGCGCGCAGCCGCAAAATGTGCCGGATTATCTGCGGGTGCGCCAGCTGCCCCGGCGCTAAGCCTTTCCTCCACACGGGACGAACAGCAAAAAGCCCCGCAGACGTTGGTCTTCGGGGCCGCTGCCATGTGGCACTACGGGACTATATGTGACGCCGACGCGCGCTCAGTCATGCCGTGGTACAGGGTTAAGGGAAGGGCCGGGCCGTTGGCGTCGCCACTCGACCCGGTCTTCTCCCTGAACCCGCCGCTCCGGTCTCAATGCTGGGCGGCGATCTCTTCCTTCAGCCGCAATTTCTGCTTCTTGAGCGAAGCCACCAGGATCGCGTCGGGCATCGGGCGACTCGACTCGGCCTTGATTCGGGCCTCAAGACCGGCGTGCTTGGCTGAAAGAGCGGAAATATGGCTGTTTTCCATGACATTCTCCTTACGAGGGTGATGGATGACGAAGTAGATCACGAATCCCCCCCGTTGTCTCGCGGCGAATCGGGCTTTGCGGCGGACTGCGGTCAAATTTGCGATGGCCCGCATCCCCGCGCCGGGCTATCACCATTGCAGCATAGGGGGCGAACCACAGGGAGGCGCATCTGAGCCGGGAAGACATCATGCGTCGCTTGGAACTGCTGCGGATCGAGCATCGCGATCTCGACAGCGCGATCGCCGCGCTCGTCGACGCGGGCGGCGGCGACCAGATGCAGATCGCCCGGCTCAAGAAACGCAAGCTGCGCCTGCGCGACGAGATCGCCCTGCTGGAGGATGCGCTGGTCCCCGACATCATAGCCTGAGCTGATCCGGGTTAATGCGCCGCTAACCGAACCCAAATGGGACAGATGGCCGCTGGACGCCGCGCACGGGCCTGACAGGCCATGCAATTTATGGCAATCACGGGCGATGCAGCGCGCCGCCCTCCTTGATCGTGGTCTCCATCGTCGCCTCGTCGATGGCCTCTATGTCGAGGCGATGGTGATGGCGGACGAGGCGCGCACCTATTTCGACAGCAGTGCCGCCACCGAAGAAGGCGGCGATCCCTTGCGCCGCGTCGCCTTCGCCTGCGAATCGCTCAAGGTCACGACGCGGCTGATGCACGTCATCGCCTGGCTTCTCAGCCAGCGCGCCTGGCAGCGCGGCGAAATCGGCGACGCGGACCTTGCGGACGAGAAATACAGGCTCGGCCGCGCGGCGCAGAGCGATCCCGACCTCGCCGCCAGCTTCGCCTTCGCGGCCCGCGCGCTGATCGAGGGCAGCCAGGAACTCTACGAGCGCGTCGCCCGCTTGCAGGAGCGGATGGACGTGATGCTCGGCGAAACGCCGATGCCGGACATCAGCCCGGCGCGCGCGCTGCTCGACCGGCTGAACCAGGCTTTCTGAAAAGCGCTGCCCCGCCCGGCGGTTGTCCGCGCCGGGGCTGGCGTTCGGACGCGCATTTGGGCTAGACCCGCGCCATGACCGATGGTTTGCGGATTTCACGCCGCGTCTCTGGCTACCCGCATGCCGCCCGGCTCCTGATCGCGCCGTTGCTGCTGACGATGCCGTGCGCCCTGCGCGCGCAGGGCGCGCCGCCAGCCATCCCGCCGCAGGACGCCGCGCCCGCAGACTCGCAGCCGCTCGAACCCATGCCCGACATCGGCATCGACTGGCCGGACATGGGCCAGCCCGACACCGTCGCCCCGCTGCCGGCCGACCCCGCCGACATGGCCGGCGCGGACCAGCCCGCAGCGGACACGCCCCCGGACCCGACCGCCGACGCCGCGCCCGAAGCCGCGCTCGCCGACGCCGGCGAGGAGCGCCGCTACACCGTGCAGTTGAACGGCCTCGACACCATCGCCGACGCGCAGTTCAACCAGCGCTTCGACCAGCTTTCGGTGTTGAAGCAGGAACAGGGCAAGCCCGCCAACCTCGCCCAGATCAACCGGCGCATGAAGGAGGACACCGAACTGCTCGACCGGCTGCTGCGCGCCAAGGGCTATTATGCCGCCCGCATCCGCAGCGCCGTCACCGCGCCCCCGCCGGGCAGCGACAGGCTGGCGGTCGGCTTCGACATTGTGCCCGGAACCCAGTATCTTCTCGCCAGCGTGGACGTCACCGGCCTTGCCGAAACGGGGGAGCGCGAGGCGGACCTGCGCGCCGCTTTCCCGCCCAAGGCCGGCGATCCGGTGGACGCCGACGCGATCCTGGCGGGGCGCGACGCGCTCTCCACCAAACTGGCCGAAAGCGGCTTCCCCTTCGCCCGCGTCGATGAACCCGAAGTGCGCATCGACCATGAAGAGCGCAAGGGAGACCTCGATCTCATCGTCGCGCCCGGCGGTTTCCGCCGCTTCGGCGCGATCCGGGTAGAGGGGGACGATCCGTTGTTCGGTTCGGATCATGTGCAGGACATCGCCCGCTTCGATCCGGGCGACACCTATATGGCCTCCGATGTCGAGGATCTGCGCCGCGCCATCGTCGCCACCGGCCTCGTCTCCTCCGTCAGCTTGAAGCCCGTGGACGCGGGCGATGGCGAGCATGTCGATCTCGCCGTCGACATGCGCCCCGCGCCGCTGCGCACGATTGCGGGCGAACTGGGCTATGGCACGGGGGAGGGCTATCGCGCGGAAGTCAGCTGGCAGCACCGCAACTTCTTCCCGCCCGAAGGCGCGGTGACGCTGCGCGGCGTCGTCGGCACGCAGGAACAGACTGCCTCCTTTACCTACCGCCGCAACAACTTCAAACGGCGCGACAATGTGCTGACCGGCCTCCTGTCGATCAGCAACATCCGGCGCGATGCCTATGACGCGCGCACCATCAACGTGTCGGGCTTTCTGGAGCGGCAGACCAACATCCTGTTCCAGAAAAAATGGGTGTGGCGCATCGGCGGCGAACTGATCGCGTCGGATGAAGCCGATGCCTTCTCGGGCGGCGCACGCCGCACCTTCCTGATCGGCGCCGCGCCGGTCAGCCTCACCTATGACGGCAGCGACGACCTGCTCAACCCGTCGAAGGGCTTTCGCCTGGGCGGCCGGGTCAGCCCGGAACTCTCCTTCCAGGACAAGACCTTCGGCTATGCGAAGGTGCAGCTGGACGGCAGCGTCTACCAGCCGGTGAACGACCGCACCGTCGTCGCCGCCCGCGCCCGCTTCGGCACCATCCTGGGGTCCACCGTCGATCAGATCGCGCCCTCCCGCCGCTTCTACGCCGGCGGCGGCGCGTCGGTGCGCGGCTATGGCTATCAGGCGATCGGCCCGCGCTTCGGCCCGGACGACAATCCGGTCGGCGGCAAGAGCCTCGCCGAATTCTCGCTGGAGGCGCGCGTGCGCTTCGGCAATTTCGGCGTCGTGCCCTTCGTTGACGCGGGCAATATCTCGACGACCTTCCTGCCGCGCTTCCGCGACCTGCGCGTCGGGGCGGGGATGGGCGTGCGCTACTACAGCAATTTCGGCCCGATCCGCGTCGATGTCGGCACGCCGCTCAACCCGCAGCCGGGCGACCCGAAGATCGCCGTCTATGTTTCGCTGGGCCAAGCCTTCTGATGGAGCCGGAAGCGATCCCGCCACCCTCAAAGCCCCGCCGCGCCTGGGATGGCCGCTGGCAACGCTGGGTCGCCGGCCTGCTCGCCGCCTTGCTAATCGTGGTGGCGGGCGCGCTCGTCTGGCTCGACACCGATGGCGGCCACCGCTTCCTCGCCAGCCGGGTGGCGACGATCAAGTCTTCGTCGGGCCTGCGCATCACCATCGGTTCGATCGAGGGCAGCATCTACCGTAAGGCGGTGCTGCGCGACCTGACGCTCGCCGACCCCAGGGGCCGCTTCCTCCATGCCCCGCGCGTCGAGCTCGACTGGTGGCCCTTCGCCTGGGCGTCCAACCGGCTCGACATCGACCGGTTGGCGATCCCCCAGGCGACCCTCTACAAGCTGCCCAGGCTCAATCCCACACAGCGGCGCGGCCCGATCCTGCCCGGCTTCGACATCCGCCTGATGCAATTCTCCGTCGGCCGGCTCGATCTCGCCCCCGCCATTACCGGCCGGGCGCGGACGGCGGAGATCAGCGGCGACGCGGACATTCGCGGCGGCCGCGCCATCATCGACCTGTCGGCCCGCACGCTGGACGGCGGCGACGTGCTGGCGATCGCGCTCGACAGCCGGCCGGACGATGACCGCTTCTCGCTCGACGTCACGGTGAACGCGCCCCGTGGCGGCGTGCTGGCGACGATGGCGGACCTCAAGCAGGCGGCGAACCTGCGCATCGGCGGCAAGGGCAGCTGGAGCAAGTGGGACGGACGCCTGACCGCCACGCTCGACAGCGCGCCCGCCGCCGCCATCGTGCTCGCCGCGCGCAGCGGCGCCTATTCGGCGCGCGGCACGATCGAGGGGCGGGCGATCGCCGGCCAGGGCCTGCTCGCCCGCATGGCCGACCCGCGCCTCGCGCTGCGCGCCAGCGGCACCTTGGTCGACCGGGTGATCGATGGCCGCCTCGGCCTCCGCTCCGCCGCGTTCGATCTCGACGCCGATGGCGCGATCGATCTGCGCAGCAACGCGCTCGACAATATGCTGCTGACGCTGCGCCTCGCCCGGCCGCAGGCGCTGCTCAAGAACATGCGCGGCAGCGATGTCGCGGCGAAGGTCCGCCTCGACGGACCGCTCGCAGCGCTCGGCTACGAATATCTCCTCACCGCCCGCCAGCTCGCCTTCGGCAAGACGGTGATCCATGACGTGCGCGCGCAGGGGAAGGGGCGGCGCGCCGGCACCGGTCCGGCGCTGGTGCCCTTGAGCCTGCGCGCGAGCCGGCTTGACGGTCAGGGCGATCTGCTCGCCGGCATCGTGCGCAATTTCCAGATCGACGGCACGCTCCAGATCGACGGCCAGCATATCGTCAGCAATCCCATGCCCTTCCGCTCCGACAAGCTGCGCGGCAAGCTGCTGATGCTGGTCGATCTTGCCAGTGGCCGCTATGATTTCGGCCTGGACGGGCAGATCAGCGGCCTCTTCATCCGCGGCTTCGGCGTGGTGGACCTGACCTCCAAACTGCGCGCCGTGCCGCGCCCCGACCGCAGCTTCGGCCTGTCGGGCACGGTCGCGGCGCGGGTACGGCGGCTCGATAATGATTTCCTGCGGACGCTGGGCGGCGGTCTGCCGACCGCGCGCAGCAATATCGAACTGTTGCCGGGCGGCCGCATCGCGCTCACCAACCTGAAGCTCGACGCGCCGCTGCTCAGCCTCATGGCGAACGGCATCCGCAATCCCGACCAGACGCTCCATCTGGAGGGGGCGGGGCGGCACGCCCGCTATGGCCCGCTCCGCCTGACGCTCGACGGGCGGATCGAGCGGCCGGAAATCCACCTGCTGCTCGCCAGCCCGCTCCCTGCGCTCGGCCTGCGCGACGTGCGCGCGCATCTCGTGCCCGACGCCAGTGGTTACAGCTACACCGCCGATGGCGGCTCGACGCTCGGCCCCTTCACCGGGCGGGGCGTCATCCTGCTGCCGCCGGGCGGCCAGGCGGTGGTGCGGGTCGCCAATCTCGCCGTGTCGGGCGTCACGGCCAGCGGCGACATCAGGCCCGTCGCGGGCGGACTCGATGGCCAGCTCGGCGTGACCGGCCCGGTAACCGGCTATATCAATTTTCAACCGGTGAACGCCGTCCAGCAGATCCAGCTGAAGCTCGCCGCCAACGACGCCAGCTTCGACGGGCCGACCGTCATCGCGGTGCGGCGCGGCACGCTCGACGGCACCATCCTGCTCGATCCCGCCGGCACCACGATCAACGCCACGGCGCAGGCGCGCGGGCTGCGCGTCGGCGGCATCCTGCTCGGCCGCTTCGCCGCCAATGCGGAAATGACCGACGGCGCGGGCCGCATCCGCGCCAGCCTCGCCGGCCAGCGCGGCCGCATCTTCGACATACAGGGCGAAGCGCAGGTGGAGCCGGACCGCATCCGCCTGTCGGCGCAGGGCACGATCGACCGCCGGCCGATCCGCCTGACCCGCGCCGCGCTGCTCACCCGCACGCCGGACGGATGGCGGCTGTCGCCCGCGACCGTCAGCTATGCCGGCGGCTCGCTTCAGCTTGCCGGCGAACTGGGCGCCGCCTCGACCCGAATCGAGGCGCGGATGCAGAAACTGCCCTTGTCGCTGCTCGACATCGCCTACGACAATCTGGGTCTTGGCGGCCTCGCCACCGGCTCCTTGAGCTACGTGCAGCCGCGCGGCGGCGGACTGCCCACCGGCAAGGCGGAACTGCGCATCCGTGGCCTCTCCCGATCCGGCCTGTCCTTGAGCAGCCGCCCGGTCGATGTCGGCGTCAACGCCGTCCTGACCGACAGCCGGCTCGCCACCCGCATGGTGTTCGTGGCGGACGGGCGCACGATCGGGCAGGCGCAGGCGCTGCTCAACCCGCTGGGCGGGCAGGGCGGCCTCGTCACCCGCCTCAACGCCGCACCGCTGTTCGCGCAGCTACGCTATAATGGCGCGGCCGACACGCTCTGGCGGCTGACCGGGGTGGAGATCGTCGACATCGGCGGACCCGTGGGCGTCTCCGCCGACATGCGCGGCACGCTCGGCCAGCCGGTCATCACCGGCAGCTTCACCACCGACACCGCCACCATCGCCAGCGCCGTCACCGGGATGCGCCTGCGCGGCGTCAAGGCGCGCGGGCGCTTCTCCGGCGCGCAGCTCGTCATCTCCAGCTTCGCTGCGACGGCGCAGAATGGCGGTGGCGTCACCGGCACCGGCCGTTTCACCTTCAACGGCATCGCCGGCGTCGGTATGGACCTCGCCCTGCAAGCGGACAATGCGGCGCTGCTGGAGCGGGACGACATCGCCGCCACCGTCACCGGTCCCATCACCCTGCGCTCCGACGGCGTGGGCGGCACGATCGGCGGCGACCTCACCCTCAACCGCAGCCGCTTCACCCTGGGCCGCGCCGCCGCCGTGGCGCAAATCCCCGAACTCAAGGTGATCGAGGTCAACCGCGCCGGCGACGAGATCGAACGCCCCCGCGCCACCGTGCCCTGGGCGCTGGCGATCAAGGCGCGGGCGCGCAACCGCCTGATGGTGACGGGCCTCGGCCTCGACAGCGAATGGCGCGCGGACCTCGACATCGGCGGCACCGTCACCAATCCCGCGATCGCCGGCCGGGCGCAGCTGGTGCGCGGCGGCTATGAGTTCGCCGGCCGCCGCTTCGAACTGCGCGAAGGCAATATCCTGTTTGACGGCAAGGTGCCGACCAATCCCTCGCTCGACATCAGCGCGCAAGCCGATGTGAGCGACCTGTCCGCCACCATCCATGTCGGCGGCACCGGCCTCAAGCCAGACATCAGCTTCACCAGCACGCCCGCCATGCCGCAGGACGAACTGCTCTCCCGCATCCTGTTCGGCACCTCCATCACCAACCTGTCCGCGCCCGAAGCGCTGCAACTCGCCTCCGCCGTGGGATCGCTCCAGGGGCAGGGCGGCCTCGATCCGATCAACGCGGTGCGCCGCGCGGCGGGCCTCGATCGCCTGCGCATCATCGCCGCCGATCCGACGCAGGGGCAGGGCACGTCGATCGCGGCGGGCAAGTATCTCACCCGCAAGACCTATGTCGAACTCATCACCGACGGGCAGGGCTACAGCGCCACGCGGATCGAATATCAGGTGACGCGCTGGCTCTCGCTGCTCGCCGCCATCTCCACGCTCGGCCGCGAAAGCGCCAACGTGCGCGTATCGAAGGATTACTGAGCGTGACCAGCTGCCGCATCGACGCCGCCACCGCCATCAGCGTCACGGACCTGTTCACCATCGGCATCGGCCCGTCCAGCTCGCACACGGTCGGCCCGATGCGCGCGGCGCTGCTGTTCATGGACTCGCTCCCCGCCATCCCATCCCGCGTCCAGTGCGAGCTGTTCGGCTCGCTCGCGCTCACCGGCCGCGGCCACGCGACCGACAGCGCCATCCTGCTCGGCCTCTCGGGCTACAAGCCCGAAAGCGTCGATCCCGACTCGATCCCGGCCATCCTCGCGGCCATCCGCAAGGAAGGCCGCATCCGCGCCGGCAGCGCCATCGCCCGGCATGTCCCGTTCGAGGAGGAGCGCGACCTCCTGTTCCGCATGGGTGAGTTCCTCGAAGCCCACAGCAACGGGATGCGCTTTTCCGCCTGGTTTGAAGGGCGGGGCGACCCGCTAGTGCGCGACTATTATTCCATCGGCGGCGGGGCGGTGCTTGGGGGCGACGGGCCGGTCCGCGATGACGCGCCGCTCGGCCACAATGTCGTGCAGCCGCATCCCTTCTCCTCGGGCGCGGAGATGCTGGCGCAGGGCGAGCAGACCGGCTTGTCCATCGCCACCCTCGTTCTGCGCAACGAAGGGGCATGGCGCACGCAGGCGGAGACGGAAGCCTTCCTCGACGCGGTCATCGACGCCATGTCGGCCTCGATCGACCGGGGCCTCGAACAGGAAGGCTTGCTGCCCGGTGGCCTCAAGGTCCGCCGCCGCGCCCGCGCCATTCATCAGCGGCTCCGCCTGCAACAGGACGCGCTCGGCCCGGCGCAGATATTCGAATGGGTCAGCCTGTTCGCGCTCGCCGTCAACGAGGAGAATGCCGCCGGCGGCCGGGTCGTCACCGCGCCCACCAACGGCGCGGCCGGCGTCATCCCGGCGGTGCTGCATTATTACCGCCGCTTCGTCCCCGGCGCGGACCGCGACGGCGAGCGCCGCTTCCTCCTCACCGCCGCCGCCATCGGCTTCCTCTACAAGAAGCGCGCCTCCATCTCCGCCGCCGAAATGGGCTGCCAAGGCGAAGTCGGCGTCGCCTGCTCGATGGCCGCTGCCGGGCTGGCGGCGGTGCTGGGCGGCACCAACGGCCAGGTCGAGAACGCCGCCGAAATCGGCATGGAGCATAATCTCGGCCTCACCTGCGATCCGATCGGCGGCCTCGTCCAGATCCCCTGTATCGAGCGCAACACGATGGGCGCGGTCAAGGCGATCAACGCCGCGTACCTGGCGCTGCAAGGCGACGGCCGGCATATCGTCAGCCTCGACGCGGTGATCGAAACGATGCGCCAGACCGGAGAGGACATGGCGAGCCGCTACAAGGAAACCTCGCTCGGCGGCCTTGCCGTCAACGTGGTGGAATGTTGATCCAGATCAGATCGGTTCGTCGCCGGCCCTACACGGCTGTCGGACCAGTCGAGCCGGTTTCGTGGCAATAATGCAACATAATCAGCTGTTTATCTGACGTTCATGAAACCGGCACGGGCCGCCGGGGCTTTCGTCGTCTCACTCCTGCGGGGGTGATGAACAACGGAGTACCCACATGAAAAAGATTCTGGTCGCAAGCCTTCTCGCCGGCGCAACGGTCGCCACGCCCGCCCTGGCGCAGGACGTCAACCCCACCTTCACCGGCCCGCGCGTGGAAGCCATATTGGGTTATGACCATGTCGGCGCGGGCAGCGATTTCGACAATGACAATGGCCGGGACGACCAGTCGATCGACGGCCTGCTTTACGGCGTCGGCGTCGGCTATGACGTCAATCTGGGCAGCGCCGTGGTCGGCGTCGAAGGCGAATATACCGATTCCACCGCCAAGAGCGACCGCTATGATCCGACCGACCAGTTCGGCTTCGGCCGGGTGAGCCAGGGCCGCGATCTCTATGTCGGCGCGCGCGCGGGCATCCTCGCTGATCCCGCGACGCTGGTCTACGTCAAGGGCGGCTACACCAACAGCAAGCTCAATGTGCTGGCCGGCAACACCAACGAAACGACCGACACCGCGTTCAAGCTGGACGGCTGGCGCATCGGTGGCGGCGTGGAACGCGCGATCAACGCCAACACCTTCGCCAAGGTCGAGTATCGCTACTCCAACTATACCGACGGCAAGCTGGATTTCCCCAACGGCGCGACCAGCGAGCGCTTCAACATCGACACCGACCGCCATCAGGTCGTCGCCAGCGTCGGCTGGCGCTTCTGACGACGTGAAGGGAGAAGGGCCGGAGCGATCCGGCCCTTTTTCTTAGACTATGGAGTACGTAAACCCGCTCCCTACATCCTCCCCTTGCAGGGGAGGTGGCAATCCGAAGGATTGACGGAGGGGTGTCCCCCTATCGAGAGCATGACACCCCTCCGTCTGGCCTGCGGCCATCCACCTCCCCTGCAAGGGGAGGATGGAGCCACCGAAGGTTCAAGCACCGAGAACTGGTTGGCAAAACGCGCAACCGCCTTTTCTCGCGTCCAACCCTTTCCGCCCTCATGCATGACTGCTATTTACACCATTGTGAGTAACGCGATTCCCCATCTCTACCCTGTCGGCATCGAGCCGGACGACATCGACTTCATGGGTCATGTCAACAATGCCAGTTACCTCAAATGGGTGCAGAACGCCGTGCTCGACCATTGGCGCGCGCTCGCCCCCGCCGAAGCGGTGGCGCAGCATCTCTGGGTCGCGCTCAAGCATGAGATCACCTACCGCAAGCCCACCTTCCTCGACGATGACGTGATCGCCACGGTCCTGCTGGAAAAGGTGCAGGGCGCGCGTGCTTTCTATGACACCGTCATCCGCCGGGGCGAGGAGGTGCTGGCGGAGGTCAAGTCCAGCTGGTGCTGCATCGACGCCGATACGCTGCGCCCGGCGCGCCTCGCGCGCGAGGTGATCGACCGCTTCTTCACCGTCGACGATAAAAATATCGCCGATTGAGATTTCGCTGTCCTATTTCCGCGGCGTCTGATCCGCTGGCGCGCATGATCCCCCGCGCGCTCCTCGTTAACCGTTTCCGCTGTCGCCTCGGTGGCGCGTGGCTGGCGCGTCGGACGCGCGTCGGGCGCGCATTGGCGGAGCAAAAGCCCGAAAATGCCGCACAACGGTGTGAACTTCGTAGGATTCGCGATAGGGGGATCGCAGTATGCCTTGCCCGGCCCCAAGCAAATCCTTCGCTTGGCACCCGTGGCGCTGCTCCCTATCTCTGGCGCCTCATCCGAATCGCAGTTGAAAGCCCGACATGACCGCCACCCATTCCACCCGTATGCTGATCCTGGGTTCAGGCCCGGCCGGCCTGTCCGCCGCCATCTACGGCGCGCGCGCGGGCCTCGCGCCGATCGTGGTGCAGGGGATGCAGCCGGGCGGCCAGCTCACCATCACCACCGACGTCGAAAATTATCCGGGCTTCCGCGACGTGATCCAGGGGCCGTGGCTCATGGAGCAGATGCAGGCCCAGGCCGAGCATGTCGGCGCGCAGATGATGTACGACCAGATCATGGAGGTGGACCTCTCCGAACGCCCCTTCCGCCTGCGCGGCGACAGCGGCACCCTCTATGTCGCCGACACGCTGGTCGTCTGCACCGGCGCGCAGGCGAAATGGCTGGGCGTCGAGGGCGAGGAGCGTCTGGCGGGCAAGGGCGTCAGCGCCTGCGCCACCTGCGACGGCTTCTTCTATCGCGGCAAGAAGGTGGTGGTGATCGGGGGCGGCAATACCGCGGTCGAGGAAGCGCTCTACCTCACCAACCACAGCCATGACGTGACGCTGATCCACCGCCGTGATTCGCTGCGCGCCGAAAAGATCCTGCAACAGCGGCTCCATGCCCACCCCAATATCAAGGTGCTGTGGAACAAGGCGGTCGAACGCTTCGTCGGCGGCGGCTCGCCCGAGGGGCTGGTCGGCGTCGATCTCATCGACACGGTGACGGGCGAGCGGAGCCATGAGCCGACCGACGGCGGCTTCGTCGCGATCGGCCATCACCCCTCGACCGAACTGTTCGCCGACAAGCTGCCGCTCGACGAAGGCTATATCGTGGTGGAAAAGGGCACGACCCGCACCGCCATCCCCGGCGTCTTCGCCGCCGGCGACGTCACCGACAAGATTTATCGCCAGGCGGTGACGGCAGCGGGCATGGGGTGCATGGCCGCGCTCGACGTGGAAAAATTCCTGGCGGAACAGGATTTCGAGGAACTGGTGGAGGCGTAAGTCCCTGCCGCCAGGGGATGGGCTTTCAGTCGAGCTTCGATTGCAGGAAGGCGATCAGCGACCCGAACGTTTCGAACGTGTCGCCGTCAATATCCTCGTCGTCGATCAGGATGCCGAAACGGTCCTCCATCTCGGTCAGCAGCCCGGCGACCGCCATGGAATCCAGTTCGGGCAGCGCGCCGAACAGCGGCGTGTCCGGGGTGAAGGCCGCCACCCGTTCGGGAGAGATCGCCAGCACGTCGCGCAGCAGCGCGCGCAGCTGGGTTTCGGTGTCGGCGGTCCGGTCGACCGGCTGGGATGAGGATGCGGCCATGATGCGCGCTACCTAGTCAGTCCCGCCTCACCCGACAAGCGCGGAAATCGCCGTCCGCGCCGCCGGCAGCCACGCGGACGCCCGCCGGGGGTTGAATGCGTCGATCTGGTACAGCGGAACGCGGCTCTCCATCCAGTCCGTCTTGTAGCCATTGTCCCCGGTGCCATAGTCGATCATGTCCACCCGGTCCCGATCGATGGCACGGGCGAACATGGCGTGGCTCAGCAGCGTGCCCGGCGATTGCGCGTCCAGCGCCCGGTCATGCGCCAGCTTGTGGATCAGCGCCACGCCATCCTCCACCGTCCACAGCTGCGTCGCGACCGCGCGCGCGCCCGCCCGCGCAAAGCCCAGCCGCAAAGCGCCCCGCTCGCCCGCCCGCTCCGCCACTTCGCGCAGAAAGTCCAAACCCCCGTCCGGCTCCGCCTCTTTCCAGCTGCGGCCATGCACATCGACATAATCGCGCCACAGCTCGTCGGTCAGCCTTTCGCTGATCGACAAGGCAAACGGATCGCCACGCCCCTTGCGCCGCACGAGCGCGCGCAGCCGCCCCGGCCGCGCCGCCCAATAATCCGCAAAGCTGCGCCCTCCGACCCGCAGCAGGTGCCGCCCGCCCATCGGCCGCGACACCGCCATCCAGCCCACCCGGCGCAAGGCCTCCATCATCGATGCGCTCTCTTCGACGGGGTAGAGATCGATCTGCGCACAGTCCGCAAGCAAATGCCGCAGGGCCGCGTCGAGCAGACGGCTGCGCGCCGCCGGATCGGGCTGTCCGGCAAAAACCGGCGCCCAGCGGAAACTGTACCAGTTGGCGAGCGCACTGACCCGGCGCCCAGCCGGGGTGGTCAGGAACAGCCAGACAGCCGCGCCGTCCTCCCGCGCCTGCACGATGCGCAGCCCGGCGTCGCCGCAGCAATGCCGGTGCAGCGCCTCCAACCAGTCGAGCCGGTCGAACAGCACACCGTCCCCGAACGCCACGCCGGCCATCGCCGTCCGCGCCGCGTCGAAGCTGTGATATTCCCTTACCGCCTGCAACCGACTATCTCCGCACCACTCCATTGAGCCGCATAGGGAAAAAGTCTGCAAATGGCGTTAAGCGCGTGACCGAAGGCCGGGAGGACGGCGCGATGGCGATCGACGGCGCTCCGGTGCGCCCGATCGATCATCTGCTGCTGCGCGGCGATCCGGCGCGCCCGGCGCTCGACGGTCGGTCCGGCAGCTATGATTATGCGGAACTGGAGCAAACGCTGGGCCGCCTTGCCGGCTGGCTGGCCGGGTTCGGGCTGGAGCCGGGCGCGCGCGTGGCCAGCTGGATCGCCAAGGGGCCGGTCGCCGCTTTGATGCCGCTCGCCGCCCCGCGCGCCGGCCTTGTCCACGTACCCGTCAATCCGCTGCTCAAGCACGCGCAGGTTGCGCATATCCTGGCCGACAGCGGCGCGCGCCTGCTGATCGGCACGGCCGCCCGGCTCGACACGCTCCAGCCGGGCGACGCGCCCGCCGATTGCCAGCTGCACCGCGAGGAGGACGCCGCCTGCGCCATGAGCGGCGGTCCGGCGATCGGTCCGTCATCGGCCGCGCCCGACGACCTCGCCGCCATTCTCTACACCAGCGGATCGACCGGCCGGCCCAAGGGCGTGATGCTCACCCACGCCAATCTCTGGCTCGGCGCGGTGGCGGTTGCGGATTATCTGGCCCTCTCGCCGGACGACCGCACCGCCTGCGTGCTGCCCTTCAGCTTCGACTATGGGCAGAACCAGCTTCTTTCGACCTGGTATGCGGGCGGCTGCGTCTACCCGCTCGACTATCTGACCCCGCGCGATGTGGTGAAGCTGGTCGAGCGGCGCGACATTACGACGCTGGCGGGGGTGCCGCCGCTCTGGGTGCAACTGGCCGAACTGGATTGGCCCACCGAGACGGCGGGCAAGCTGAAGCGGCTGACCAACAGCGGCGGCGCGCTCACCCGCCCGCTGGTGGCAAAGCTGCGGGCGCTGTTCCCGCAGGCTGACCTTTATCCCATGTATGGCCTGACGGAGGCGTTCCGATCGACCTACCTGCCGCCCGCGCTGGTGGACGCGCACCCCGACTCGATGGGCCAGGCCATTCCGTTCGCGGAGATACTGGTGGTGCGGCCTGACGGCAGCATCGCCGCCGATGACGAACCGGGCGAGCTGGTCCATTGCGGCCCCTTGGTGGCGCAGGGTTACTGGCGCGATCCCGCCCGCACCGCCGAGCGGTTCAAGCCTGCGCCCCCGGCGTCGCGCTACGGTGGCACTGCGGTCTGGTCGGGAGATACGGTGCGGCGCGACGGGCAAGGGCTGCTCTATTTCGTCGGGCGCTACGACGCGATGATCAAGTCCGCCGGCAACCGCATCAGCCCGACCGAGATCGAGGACGCTGCCGCCGCCGTCCCCGGCGTGGTGGAGGCCGTGGCCATCGGCGTGCCGGACGATCGGCTGGGGCAGGCCGTGCGCCTGCTGCTGCGCGGTAACGCCTCGATCGACGCGGTCGCCGACCATCTCAAACAGGAACTGCCGACCTTCATGCAACCGCGCGACATCCGCCTGCTCGACGCCTTTCCCCGGAACCCCAATGGCAAGATCGACCGGGTCGCTCTGGCGCAGGAGCATGGCGCATGAAGCCCATGGGGCCGATCCCCGGCTGGTTCGCGGCGGAGGAAGGCATGTTGCTGATCGGCGGCTGCGGCGCGGGGAGTCTGGTGGACGAAGCGGGCGACACGCCGCTGTTCGTCTATGACATGGGTGTGGTGGAGGCGCAGGTGCGCCGGTTTCGGGAAGCGATGCCGGATCGGCTCGACCTCCATTATGCGGTGAAGGCCAATCCCTATGCGCCGCTGCTGACGCGGATGGCGGGCCAGGTGGACGGGTTCGACATCGCTTCGGGTGGCGAACTGGACATGGCGCTGGCGGCGGGCATGGTGCCGGATCGGATCAGCTTCGCCGGGCCGGGCAAGCGGAATGACGAACTGGAGGCGGCGATCTTTGCCGGCGTGACGCTCAATCTCGAATCGGAAGGGGAAGGGCGGCGGGCGCTGGCCATCGCCGACCGGATCGGCAAGCGACCGCGTGTCGCCGTGCGCGTGAACCCGGATTTCGACCTCAAGGGATCGGGAATGCGCATGGGCGGGGGGGCCAAGCCCTTCGGCGTGGATGCCGACCGCGCCGCCGCGCTTGCCCGGTCCATGATCGATTCGGGCGCGGACTGGCGCGGCTGGCACATCTTTGCCGGCAGCCAGAATCTCGATCCGCTGGCCATCATCGAAACGCAGGCGGCGACCATCGCCCTTGCCGCGCGCCTGTCCGACGCGGTGGGCGCTTCGCCGCCGCTCGTCAATCTGGGCGGCGGCTTTGGCCTCGCCTATTTCCCCGGCGACGTCCCGCTCGACATCCGCCCCATCGGCGTCGCGCTGGACAGCGAGATGGACAGTTTGCCCGACATATTGCGCGGCAGCGTCTTTGCGATGGAACTGGGTCGCTGGCTGGTGGGAGAGGCGGGGGTCTACCTTACCCGCGTCATCGACGTGAAGGTCAGCCAGGGCGAGACGTTCGTGGTCGTGGACGGCGGCCTCCACCACCAGCTTGCCGCCAGCGGCAATTTCGGCACGGTCGTCCGCCGCAACTATCCGATCGCGCTTGCCAACCGCTTCGGCGCGCCCGCGGCCGCCGATTCTGTCACGGTCGTCGGTTGCCTCTGCACCCCGATCGACCGGCTGGGCGACAAGGTGGCGCTGCCCCAAGTGCAGGAGGGCGATCTGGTCGCGATCTTCCTTGCCGGAGCCTATGGCGCGTCGGCCAGCCCCACCGCATTTCTTGGCCACCCAAGTCCTCATGAACTTTTACTTGGCTGAATTGCGCGCGACTTAACTCCTAACGGTATCTTATGCTTAGCCGTTGAAAACGCTAACGTAATTTCCGCTAGGTCGAAAAACACTCCCGTTTTACCCCAATATCTTAGGGGTGTTTTGGAAAACTTTTCGCGCCCCAGCCGCGCCCTGATCGGGGGTGCCGCATGAGCTATGCCCGAATGGATCACGCGCGCTGGGTCGAAGAGAACAACGCTGCTGCGAATCAGGTCTACGCAAAGCGTCGCGGTTGGAAGCCCGCACCTGAGAAGCTGAGCACGTTCCAGGCAAAGGTCATGGACATCCTTGGGATGGTCGGCGGCGGCATCTACAACGCGCCGATCAACTGGGAGAAGGTTCAGTGGAGCGCCGGCGGCCGGGGCATGTTCGTGCCTTGGCGAGACGGACGCATGTCGACGTTCGATTTCTATCCGCTGACCAACCTGGTGCTCCTGTGCCACGAGGCGCGCATTCGCTGCGAAATCCGCGCGAAGGCGTCGGGGCATTTCGAGCTATCGTTCTTCCAACGCTCTCACGAGGGCGGGATGGCGGCGCGCCACCCGAACATCGATGAGGCTGTCGCGGCGTTCCGCGAATACCTGCCCGCCGATCACCGCATCATCTATCGGCCAGAGGACGCGGAGGCGGCCCATGGGTGACACTGCCATAGAATGGACCGAGCGCACGTGGAATCCGATCGTCGGCTGCTCGCTTCAGTCCCCGGGCTGCAAGCGCTGCTATGCCATGAAGATGGCTGGCCGGCTGGAGGCCATAGGCGTGCCGTATTATCAGGGCACGACGCAAAAAACCGACAGCGGCTTCGTTTGGACCGGGAAGATCGCGGCGAACGACAATGCCCTGATGGAACCGCTGCGCCGTCGCGCGCCGACGATGTGGTTCGTCAACAGCATGTCCGACCTGTTTCACGAGGATGTCTCGGAGCAGGCTATCGACCGCATCTTCGTGGTCATGGCGCTCAATCCTCACCACACATTTCAGGTGCTTACGAAGCGCGCGGACCGCATGCGGGCCTACGTGGAAGGCTTTAGCTGGGAACGCGCAGTCGAAAATTGCCGCGATGCGTCTGGCTCATCGATAATCCTGAAGCACAGTATCGCCGATCTTCGCCGGATATTCGGGCTCGCGGGCCGGTTCAGCGATGATCCTGACCTGAGCGCCTGGCCGTTGCCCAATGTGTGGAAAGGCGTGTCTGTCGAGGATCAGAAACGCGCGAGTGCACGCATCCCCGATCTGCTCGCCACGCCTGCGGCAATTCGATGGCTGTCATGCGAACCGTTGCTCGGCCCTGTCGATCTCCGCAACATCCCTGTGGGGGATGGCATAACGGTCGACGCCATCACCGGATACCCCACCGCTCGCTCGTTCGGCCAGAACATGCCGATCCCGAGATTGCCAGCGGCACTTCCCTGTCAAACGGCGTTCAAAAGGGACCCCCGATCGGCGTCGAAGAGGGACCCCCTTTTCAGATAATATGATGCTGGTTTGTTGAAGATGGCCTTGCGCTGCGTGCGGCGGAGGGCGGGCGTAGCCCGA